>Ga0315289_10016606_pt1 | contig 10143 bp, 12 predicted proteins | sample YL17G11_40_MG_FD_203452 | JGI IMG/M metagenome (GOLD analysis project Ga0315289, IMG submission 203452) | Sediment microbial communities from Yellowstone Lake, YNP, Wyoming, USA - YL17G11_40 | ecosystem: Environmental > Aquatic > Freshwater > Lake > Sediment | place: USA: Wyoming | collected...
GGAATTATTGGGATGGTCTTTTACAAAGGATATAATTATTTATCTGGTTTTTTTCTAATAGGGTTACTCTTAATAATATTTAATTTGGTTTTTTGTGATAGTATTATCAAAGGGGTGTTCAAATTAAAACCTTTAAAAATAAATCTTAAAAATTCAATTATAATTTTAATCATTTTCGCAATATTTTTCTTTCTTTCTATACCTTCATTTGATTATAAAAGTTCAATAACTAAGGGGTATATAATCGCAGAATATCCGATGATCTACGGGGGTGTGTATTCTGCTATAGAAGTTCCCATAAAGATTAAAAATTTTGGAATTTTAAATTTGATACCACAAATTCCAATTGAATATGGGAGATATAACCTAGAAACAACTGAAATAGCAGAACCAAATTTTGGTTTAGAGATAATTACTTCTAATGAAGTAATGCCTCAAGAATTAATAAATGGTTTCGAATCATTAAAAGATTACAAAAATAACAAGTATATAGAAGGTTTAAGTCATGATGAAGAAGATAAAAGAGATTATCTTGAGGGGGTATACTAAAGCTAATATTAGTAAAGAGAATTATTCGTATTCAAATAACTTAGAATCAAGAGATATATGTAGTTCAGAAGAATGCTCAATAAAATTCAACATAACAAATAATCTCGGTTCGCCAGTTTCACAAACAGGGGGGTATTTATTTAATTTGACTAATAGAGGAATAGCCAATTATTCTATCTGTAGATTTACAACTGTTAATTCCGGCATTTCCTCAAGCGGGAATGTTAGCATAGTTGAAACAAATTGTGATAATAGAATATATTGTGAATTAGAAATGATAAATAAGAATAAAAGAGAAATAATTTTTGCTATGCACCTATCAATTGGGGAGGACATCGTTAAATTGGATTATATAAATATTAAAGAACCAATAAAAGTAAATCCAGTATTTAAAATTCAGTGTTAAAGATTTCCAGGTATAGGAAATTACCTATTTAATTTAAAAACTGTAAATGTCCAGAATAATAAAGCAACAACCCATATTGCAAAAACAAACCACAATTTCCCAATAGAATAGAAAATTACAAAATCATTGGGTATACTTGTCCAAAAACTAACAGGCAATGCCAGCATGTTCCAGGTAATATCAAAAAAGGCTATAGTTGATATGATTTTAACATAAATATTCCTTCTGAAATGAAACAGTATCATTACTAAAAATAAACTGAATATATATGGCGCTAAAGAAACTATTAATCGAACATATAAACTGATTGCCAAATCAAATTTGACCCTAGGAATTAAGCCCCATATAATCTTCGATGAATGTCCAAAATAAGCAAGAGCAAAATAATGGGCAAATTCGTGTATTGCAGTATAAATGTAAATAAATAAGAAGGCAAATACTGATTGAAGAGGATATCTTATTACTAACTGACAAAGCCAGATAAAGGGGTTTTTCATTCTTTCGCCTTTTTTTTCAATCTACTGATGGTTGATTCACTAATCTTTAAAACACAAGAAATTTCATCAAGGGTTAATCCCTTCTTTTCCAAAAACTCTATAGTTTCTAGAAGTGCTTTGTTTATCTTACTTATATGATTAAAGAAGTCACCCGAAGATTTAAATTTTCCTTTATTAAGTTTATCGTTCCATTCTTGGGCACCATCTTGAAAAAATAGCACATGTCTATTTATTTCTCCATTACACCAATCATACCCTAAAAATCTTGAGACGAGATTCATTAATCTTGCTATAATCTTCCAATCAACATTTTCTTTATCAATCTTTTTAACTTCATTTTCAAGACATTCTAAATTTAGAAAAATCATTTCTCTCAATCTTAAGTCATAATTGGTAATGTCAATTGTCCTTTTTCTTATTCTCTTAATCCAATCTATTAAATCTTCTTTTACGTATTTTGGATATGCAAATAACTCTGCAGAATGATAGTACTTTTTCCCAAATACCTGTCTTAATGCCATTTCTAGTTCTATATTATAATAGAATCTTTCATTATTTTTTTTAATTTCTTCTTTTTTCATTTTATCCCCTTTGTCTGATTTTCTATTGAGACAAATTTATCAGATACCCCATGAAACCGGTTTTTCGTCTATAGTTCCTTCTTTATAGTATTTTAAATAAAATTTCATTATTCCTTCTGTTGCTTTTTGCATTTCTTCTTCAGTTTGTTTTATAATTTCATCAGTTAGTTTAATTATATCTTTAGAAGTGGTGATGCTCTTCCTTTTTCTTAATTGGATAAATTGGCTCTTTGTACTAGAATCAAAACTAATCTCTGATTGCCAATGAGCAACTTTATTTCTTAATTCCTGAATAAATTTTATACTTTTACAGATTTCAGAAATCTCTTTTTGATTAAACTTCTCTCTTACGCATATTTTTTTAAATAATTCTATTTTTTGTTCAAAATTCATTTCCGATAATATGTCATTGAAAAAAAAGGTTTTATCATTTTGAGGTTTTACAAGATAATTAGAAATGAAAAATTCAAGCTCAGATTCTACATTTAATGCCAATCCCAATATTCTTCCCTTATTCTTCTCAAATAAATCCATTTCTTTTTGTTCCATTTTACTTTCCTCCAGCCTATCCCAATAAACCATTCTGAGTTTAAAAAGATTTATAGTGGCAAAAAGATAGATTTTTAACTTTCAAGTATTTAAGAATTATATAAAAGAGGATACCATGAAAGATAAAGAATGCAGGCAAATCAATAAGATAGCAAAAGTCCTACTAGAAGGCAATAATAAACAAAGAAAGAAGCTATTCAAAGAATTGGGATTCAAATAAAATGGCAATTATCCTGACAAAATCACTTTATCTGAATGGGCTTCAATGCCCAAAGCTATTATGGACCATATGCCATGAGAAATTCAGGCTTTCAGAGCCTGAAGAGGCTCATAAGCACATATTTGACCAGGGTATTCAGGTTGGAAATCTTGCAAAGACTCTTTTTCCAAAAGGAATTGAGATTGGCGGAAATTACTGGGATGTTAAAGAGTCTGACAAAAAATCAAGAGAAGCATTAAATCTAAAAAAGCCTCTTTTTGAAGCAGGCTTTTTGTCTGACTGCTTGTACTCGCGAGCAGATATTCTTGTTCCTGTAGAAGATAAATGGGATTTAATTGAAGTAAAAAGCTCAACAAGCGTGGAAGAGATTAATTATTATGATGTTGCTTTTCAAAAATACTGCTATGAAAAAGCAGGATTAATCATAAGAAAATGCTTTCTTATGCACATAAATAAGGATTACGTCAGAAATGGCCCAGTTAATGCAAAGCAGCTCTTTATAAAAAAAGATATTACAAAAGAAGTTATTGACAAATCAGCAGGAATAAGAGAAAGTGTTGATGAGATACTTTCAATTATTTCAGAAAAAAAATGCCCTGTAATCAAAATAGGGGCCCAATGCGATGACCCTTATGAATGCACTCTTCGCAACTATTGCTGGAGCCATGTTCCTGTTCACAGTGTTTTTGACTTATATCGCGGTGGAAAAAGAGCATTTGAGCTTTATGAAAAAGGAGTTATTAATCTTGAGGAAATTCCAGAAGATTTCATGCTCTCAGACAAGCAGATAATACAGCATAATTGCGCAAAAACAAAACAAGTCCATGTTCACAAAGATGAAATCAAAAAATTCTTAGAAACCCTGAAATATCCTTTGTATTTTCTTGATTTTGAAACATATTGCACAGCAATTCCATTATTCAATAAGTTAAGGCCCTATCAAAACATTGTTTTTCAATTTTCATTGCACATAGTCAAGGATGAAAAAAGTCCGGGTACAGCGCCAAGCGCCCAAGTCAAGCACTACTCATTTATAGCACAAGGTGAAAAAGATCCAAGAAGACAGTTTATTGAAACTCTTAAGCCTCTTCTTGCAAATAAGGGAAGCATAATCATTTATAATCAGAGCTTTGAGATTGGAATTCTTGAAAGTTTAATTAAAATATTCCCAAGCTATAAGAAATGGCTAGAATCAATAAAGAAAAGAATAATTGACCTACTAGTTCCTTTTAGGAATTTTTATTATTATAATCCAAAGCAGCAAGGAAGCTGCTCAATCAAGTCTGTCCTTCCAGCAATCACAGACTTTTCATACAAGAACATGGAAATTGCAGAAGGCACGATTGCCTCTTTGCAGTATCTTTATATGACGCACGGCGACACGGAGGGCAAAAAGCCCTCAAAAGAAGAATCTGCAAAGATCCGCAAAGCCCTTGAAGCTTATTGCGGTCTGGATACAATGGGAATGATTGAGATTGTGAAGGGGTTGAAGCGAATCTCTCAAGATGAGCGTGGGAAGCCGCTGGAAAAAACTAAATAGGAATATATTTTATTTTTCTGAAAATCAAAAATCCTGTTTTTATTGGCTTTTTCAAGTTTTGTAAATTGTTAATATAACTTATAATTTGGGTTGTTTCTATAACTTTCTTATTAAAATCTGATCCTTCTATATAAATCTGTTTTGCTTTTTCCAAATTTTTTAAAGTGCATAAAGTTATATGTTCATAATGTCCAGCATTTATGTTACAAAAATCTCCAGAATCAGTTTTTATTATTAAAGATTTTTCTATATTGCCATTAACAATAATTTCTCTGAGACCCCCTATACAAACTTCATGATTCGGGGAGCTTGCTTCTGGAATACAAACTATTTTTTCATCTAACTGATTTAGTGCTTTTTCCAGTTCTGGCTCCATTTTATCAATAACCAACCCTGTAGCCCAAAGTCTAAATGCAAGTAAAATTATTGCTCCAATAGAAATTCCCCCAATGACTAGACGAGCATAACCCCCCTTATTCATCTTTTATCAAATCCTGCAAAAATAATCATAAGCACAATCAAAACACCCATTATTCCACCAAAAACCCAGCCAAATGCACTTCCAAATGCTTCAATTATTGTTGCGGCTGCTCCAGTAGTTAATAATATAAAAGCCATTATAACTGCGATTATTATGCCTTTTTCATTAGCCATTTTTATAACCCCCTTTCATCTTTCCAAAAGCTCCAATTTTAATAGTCATATTAATTTCCCCCCATAATCATATCACATGCACAATGTTGAACTGCATTACAGCCTTGAAATCTACAACCTTCTCTTCTCGGCAGTCCACATTTAGAACAATGTTTTGTATGATTCTTACTTATTTTTCTATGCCTTCTAAATGTCCTTTCATCCATTATTTTACTAGCCTCCTATTCTGCCTAACTCTTGCAACAATCCTACTGTAAGATCTTCCGACAGGTTGCAAAGTTACAATTTTGCCCTGAATCTGTCTTTTCAATCGCTGAGTTGCTTCTCTTCCTCCGAATTGATGCCTTTCAGGGGCATTGACTCCAGCAAGCCTAATATACTGGCTACCCTTAACTCTATTTCTGACTTTAAATGTATCGCCATCAATTACTCTCTGAACTTTTCTACGAATTGTCATTTTATTTACCCATTTTATGATTTTACATCTAGCCAAATCATTTTGGCCTTTTTGTTGAATATCCTAAAGAAAACAGCCTTTATAAATGTTATCTTTAGCCATTATATAATATACTGAACAACTATTCACTATGTAATGATTGCAAATATTTATAAATCATGTTTAATAGGTATTATCATGAAAAAAAGTCAAGAAGAGATTAAGAATGCTATTCTTTCTGCTCTAGAATTCAAACCTCTTTCTGTTCAACAAATCAGCGAAAAAATTAATTCTAACTGGGCAACGGTAAATGAATTTTTAGAAGAGCTAAAAAAAGATGGAAAAGTAAAAGAGTTAATCTCTACAGAAAAGATAAAACTTTATCAGAGGATTACAGAAGATACTTATTACAGCATACCAATAACTGAAGAAAAAAGAAAAGAATTTAGGTATATTTTCTCTCTTGTGATTGACAAATACAAACAAATCAAGAAAAGAATGCCTAACAAAACAGAATTAGCAAAAGTTGTTGTAGACACGATTAAGATAGCTAAACTTGATTTGCCTACGGCATGGTATATATATGGGCAAATTCCCCTCATGATTGTTGATCCTGCAAGAGATTATAATACTGATTTTATTCGGTCTAATAATGAAGAGATAAGTAAGATAGTAATAAATATCATACAAGAACAGAAACATAGTAGCACAAAAGAATTACGGCAAGAACATTATACAAAATACAATAATTTACTTTATGAAACTAAAGAAAAACTATTCTCAAAAGATTTAAATTGGAATAAAGACACACAAAAAGTATTAGAATTATATAATTGTTTTTTAGTAAATTGTCCAAATAATCCACCCGAATTATTTTTTCTTACCGAAAAACTAACCGGGCTTGTTTACAAACTGTTTTCTCTTGGGAGACTAACCGATTATAAAATAGATATTTTAGTTTCAACCGATTGCTTATGGAAGTTTATTTCATTAAATTTATTTCTTAGTTCACTAATAGAAATAAAAGAATATAGTAATAAAAAAGAAATTTACGGATTTTATTTGGCTCCGGCATTTGAAGTTAAAAGACAAGCTGTTGAAGAATCTCTATCAAATCTAGAATCTATTTATCTTAGTAATTTGAGTGACAAAGAAATTGAACTTTCAGATAAAGCAACAAAAGTTAGAGAAATAATGTCTGATTGGACCGGAGAATAATATGAGGGAGGATAGTTTTTTTGATACTAATGTTATTATAAACTATGCCTCTTTTTCAAAAAAAGTCAATCTTAAAATAAATAGGATATGTTTTGATTATATAAAATCAAAGAATGGGAAATATATACTCTGCCGTTATGTTGAGGATGAAATAAAGAACAGGATTAAAAAAAGGAAGGTAGTTCATCAAGAAGTCATCAGCAAATTAAAAGATAACTCTTATGAAATAGGCAATTCAGATATAAGTAAATCTTTATCTGATAGGGATATTATCTATGCGAAGAAATTATATGAACTTTACAAAAGCGAGAAGGCTGATGATATCTCCTTTATCTTTCTGTCTGAAAGAGCAGAATTCGAGAAAAAAATTGAATTTTTCTTAAAAACACAAGTTGATGAATTATTATTAAAAAAGGAAGAAATAGAAGTGGACCTTATTCATATTCTCTTCAGTCTTATAGATGAATATGCTGACTGCAAAGTGTTGGCAAGTGCGCTTCAAATACAGAAAGACAGGCCCGTTTTTTTTCTTGTCACAGTAGATAAAGAGCATTTTTATCCCAATGGCTATGCTTTTATCAAGGATGATCTAAGATTAAAGAGCTATAAATTTCCTGAATTGAGAAATTTATTAATTAATAACATATAAAAATCTTGATATATTCTTAATCATATGAAAATCAAAGACCTGCCAGATTCTTCTAAGCCAAGAGAAAGATTTCTTAAACAAGGCCCAGAAGCCTTAAGTGATGCTGAACTTTTTGCAATACTTTTGAGAACTGGAACCCGCGGCAAAAAAGGGCAAGCCGGAGAAAATGTAATAGAAATGTCTAATCGCTTGATTAAAGAATACGGGATAGACAAACTTTTTGATTGCTCTTTAAAAGAACTTCAAGAGATAAATGGGATAGGTCCAAGTAAAGCAATGCAGATTCTAGTAATGAACGAGATCTTAAAGAGAATTCATCTTTCAGAAAAGCCTATAACAAAGATAACTTGTGGAGAAGATGTTTTCAAGCTTTTTCAAGATAGATTAAAAGACAAAAAAGAAGAGCATTTTTATGTCTTAATGTTAAATAATCAAAATAATATCATAGCAGAGCAAGAAGTATCAAAAGGCATCCTTGATGCTTCAATCATTCATCCCAGAGAAGTTTTCAAGCCCGCAATTAAAAACTCTGCAAGCAAAATTATTCTTGTGCATAATCATCCAAGTGGGGATCCTGCGCCGAGTGTAGAAGATTTAGAAGCTATAGAAAATTTAAGTGAAGCGGGCCAAGGTTTAGGAATAAAGATCTTGGATTTTATTATTATTGGCAGAGAAACGTTTTGGAGCCAAAGAGAGAGGAACTAACGTTTCTTATACTCTTCTTTTGGATGATCTTTAAGAATCAATTTTTCCTGTGAAAGTTCCTCTAATAAATTCCAATCTTCAGGTTTTTCGGATATCAAGGAATAAGTTTCTTTATAGTTATATCTCCAAAGGCCATTACTATCTTGGATCAAAATGCCTCCGAATATTTTCTTTTTCAGCTTTTTTTGCGCTTCAATATATTTGTACAATGCTTCAGACTTTGCTCCAGCATGTTCTACTGAAGCGGTGCTACCTTTTTTTGTATCAAATAATCCAATTCTCCCATCTTTAAATAAAACGATGAAATCCACATAGAAAGGTGTTTGTTCACCATTAAGCTCATAAGGGATAGCAAAAAATGTGGCATCCCTATCTCCATTTTTAAACCACCATTGGACATTTTTTGATTTTTCTAATTCTTTAATGAAATCTCTTTCAGGCTGCCACTTTTCATCACTATAGAACGGCTGCATAACTGATAGTTTACATTCATCCTTTCTGATAAATCTTTCATTATATCTTAAGGGCTCTTCTGGAACATTCCAATCTTCAAATTGTTTCAATTCGGGCCTCTTTTTAATTACTTCATCTTTATATTTTGTCTTAGAGATATCTATAACAATTAAAAAATGTTTGGCGTTCTTTTCGCTCAGAATAATTTTAACAATATCTGCCCAACAGTTTTCATAGTTCATATCAAACTCTTCCTCAAAAAAGTTGTAAATAGATTCTTTTACTCTCCCAACTGAACGGTCTTCTGGATAAAAGGGGGTCAAATGATTTCTAACGAAAAAATCAAAAAGTCTTTGTAGATCGAAATTGCCAATTTTGATTGAAGTATTAGCTTCTATTTCTTGTCCTATTGCTGCATCAGGATTTTCAGTTTTCCAATTAGAAATAAGACTTAAATCTAATTTTTTACTTTTCAGATCTAATTTTTCTTTTAGACCATATTTTTTAGCTTCTTCTAAAAATATTTCGGTAAATAAGGGGGAAAGTCGGGTTTTTTCTCGGTGTCTTTTAGGGTAATAGGATAAAAGATCTATTGGTTTGTATTCTGCAATTCGCATACTAGTATAGATTGTGATATATCCTCTTGCAAGATCATCAATAATCGAAATATTATCCAGATTAGTATAGACATAGCCATAATTAAGAATATCTTTAGAATAATACCCTGAATCTGGCTCTGGCATCCTCATTATTCTACCCACGGTTTGAATAGAAAAAATTGCACTATGCCACTCTCTAAAAAGAACTAGAATTTGTGCTCTTGGACAATCCCAACCTAAGGCAATTGCATGTTTAAATAAAAGTATTTCAACTTCACTATTTGGTCTTTCAACATTCTCTTTATTTATATGCTCTCCAGTAAGCCAAATTGCTAATTTGCCATTTTCAATAGAAATATTATGTTTCTCTTTTAATATAGAAATAACTCTTTCTCTTGCCCTATCTTCTGAGCTACCCGTTCTATCAGGCAATTGGATTAAGATTAATGGCTTAATATTGACTTCCTCATTCTTGTAGGCTTTAACTATTTCATTCCTTTTTTTAATTGCCTGCTCGATAACAATTTCGTCACTCCCTCTAGCAAGTTTTGTCTTGATTTTATCTTTTTCTAGAATATTTTCAAAATTCTCATTCAAAACAACTGCCTTTTTAATCATTCCCTCTTTTTTTACATCTTCAATATCCACGTTAACCCTTTCGTCACCTTCTAAAGTTGGCGTAGCAGATACATCAATCGTTAATTTCGGTCCGATATCGTTAATCAACCTTAAAGAAATATCACTTGTTGCATGATGATGACTTTCATCAATGATCATAACAATTTCCCTACCTTCTTCCCTTGTCTTTTCTATAATATTTGTAAGATTAAAGTCCTGCTCATTATCGCGAATCATTATATTATCTTTTTTATTAATCATTTCCCAATTAATAAAGAGGATCTCATTAAGATCTATCTTTTTGTCCTCTAAATCTTCAAAAGAAGAACATTTTAGTGCCCGACTAGATTCAAAATATTTTTCTAATTTTTCTTTACTTTGATTAGTTAATACTGGTCTAGGTGCAGCCCAAATAAAAGAAAGGTCTTGCCTTAGGCCAGAATCAGTAACTAATTTTTTTAAAAATTCT
>Ga0315289_10016607_pt1 | contig 10143 bp, 9 predicted proteins | sample YL17G11_40_MG_FD_203452 | JGI IMG/M metagenome (GOLD analysis project Ga0315289, IMG submission 203452) | Sediment microbial communities from Yellowstone Lake, YNP, Wyoming, USA - YL17G11_40 | ecosystem: Environmental > Aquatic > Freshwater > Lake > Sediment | place: USA: Wyoming | collected...
GACTTCTGCAGTGCCTCGCCGAACTTCAGCGGCATATATTTAGAGCGGCAGGGCTTGCCCCGGCAGAGCCAGATAGTTCTTTTTCTTGGCTGAAGGATGAATGAATAAACGGTCTCCCCTTCCGCCATGGCATCCAGCGCCTTTTTTAATCGAAACCGACGCAAATACCAACCATAATTCCATAAGTGGCAGCAGATAGTGGAATCGTCCACAATTCCTGTTGGGGGAACTTCGAGATCAGGAAGCAGGCTATAGTTCTTTCCATGGTCGGAGGCAAAATGTATCACAGTTTCCAAATCAAATTTACCGCTATATTCTCTGGCTAGTTCCCAGGCACGCCCCAGCCGGGCATAACTGCCCGCTATCGCCTTTTGCTTATTCGGCTCCGCACCACCTGAGAGCTCCCTGCTTAAATGCTGGTGATGGTTCGTCTCCACCATAACGCCACTTTCCTCAATGCGGCTGACAGCGATATGGTTCTTGCTATACTCTATGGTAACGGCGTTGCCCTGCTCATCTGCCCACATGGAGTTCAGATTGGCGAATACCGCCGCACTATAGCCAGGGAGGACAAGTCTATTGTTCCCAGTGTAAAGCTGAGATACTTCGTCCACCGTGGAGCAGGAAGAAAGCGCCCTCTGAATTATCTCAAGAATGGTCACCCCTTCCCCATCGCCATCCTTCATGCCCACAGCATTCCCTACAAAGCACAAGCCCTTCTCGTTCATCATACCGATGTGCAGCCAGCCTGGAATGCCCCAGGCTACATAGTTATACCCTCCCGAATTGGCGACGAAAAAGCGGAATCTATCGAAGATAAGCTTGGCGGGGCGGAGAATATCGAAGTTCCATAAAAGGTATATTTCGCCGTCTTTAGTCGTCGGCGGAACAGCAACAAGCGTAGTACAGCTCATAATCACCTCGGTATCGAAATTTATGACTCAAACCAAGAGTTATTATGCAACTTGTTCCCACACCCTGGCAATACTTTGCTTATCCCACCAGGGCCCGTGGACTGCTTTGCTGCACTACATCCTGGTTCAGGTGTAGAAACCACCATATAAAATGCCTCACATCAGTTATCCTCCATCAAGCCATCCACATCATGGCGCAACGACACCCTACACATTCATAACATAGTATAATAGCCTGCACCAGGTCATACTGGGGAAAGTAATGACAAATTTAGCACAAGAAGGTCCATCTAGAAGATAGGAGGTGTAGCGTGATTTGGAAAGAACTTTTAGGTTTCATCGCCGGGGCTTTAACAAACGCAGGATTCATTCCACAGGTATGGCGTCTGTTTAAACTCAAGAGTGCCCATGAGATAAGTTTGCCCTTTATTTTACTCTTCTTAGTGGGACTTGCTTGTTGGCTTGCCTACGGAATTTTACTGAACTTAAAGCCAGTAATCTGGTGGAATGCCATAGCGACGGCAATGATGTGCGCTATGTTATATGCCAAGCTAAAGTATGGTAAATAAAGGAACTAATCCTCGAAAGGGGAATTGAAACGCTGGAGACCATATTGAGTGATATACCGTTAATTTAACCAAAGCGTTAGTGGTAATGTCAGTAATATTAGCAGAAGGAGGTAAGGCTTTATGAAACAGCTAGAGGATTACCGGAGTGCAGGCGAGGAATTATACCAGAAGTTACGGATTAACACCTTTCCCGTGGCTGTAAAATATATAAAAGCTATTACAGAGATTCCAGAAGGATTTACCAGACCATCCGCGTTTGGACAGAAATGGAGTTTATGCCAGGCTTTCACCTATGCACGGCGGCATGGAAGGAATGTCGCCATGACCGCTGACGATAACTTCTGTCTACCGACTTCTTTCGTCCATCACTGGATTGATATAACCGTTGAGGAACTCATTGAGAGTCAGAGACTAAACAAGTGGCGAAAGGATGTGGATGCCGAAATAAAGGTTCAATCACTGTATGCTGATTTGATGACGGAAGAAAATAGACAGAAGACCGAGGGACATATCGGCCTTATTGCCTTACCATTGACAAAAACCCAGTTTATTCCTGATTCAATTCTTCTTTATGGCAGTCCAGGACAATTAATGCATGTTATTCATGCGTTAAGTTACGAAGGAAAATACCTTATACAATCACCATTTAACGGCTATGGAGAATCATGCATAAAAGGTGGTCTGATGCCATTTCTAACAGGAAAACCACAGGTTGTTCTTCTCGGGGGCGGAGACAGGGCTTTCGCACTTGCCTCAGATGATGAAATGGCAATTGGAATACCCGGGGCAGTCTTATTCGATGTGGCTGAAAACCTGTTTAAAACAGGAGAGGTATTTAACGTGGGACAACCGATTAAGGCTACACTCCCAACACATTTAACCGAAAATATCTTACCCGGCTGGGTCTACCTCAAGAAAAGATTGGAGGAACGAAAAACAGTAGACCCGATGAAAAGAACCTGACCCTCGAAAGGGGATTAAGACAATTTTCACTTACCCCTTATCCCTGTAATTCTCAATCCTGGCCGGCCCTAACTTTATATCATGATCTCCAGATCTTTAAGGGGATAGGCCAAACATGCATGAATATAGCCAAATTGCCTGTCTGATTTTCTTAACCATACACCCTTTGGTTGGAAGACCTTGCCGCTTAAAAGCTTTACACGACATGAACTACACGCACCAGACCTGCAGAAAGCAGGTATAACTATCCCCTCTCGTTCAAGAGAGCTAATAAGAGGCTCTGTTGCCCTGGCTGTAATTGTCTTTCCGCCAGTAACCCTTACTGAAAACTCCGCATCAGACGTGACATCTTTAGGCCAACCCGGATCACTTAAAACATCTTTGGGAGGGCCGATCAGTTCCTCCCTAATCCTTCTTTTGGGGATCTCAAGCTTTTCGAGTTCGGGTAGGCAAAAGTCATACATCTCTTCAGGACCACAGATGTAAAAGGTCTTCGAGGTTATATCGTCTACTGTATCTCTAATAAGGTCTGCTGTGATAAACCCTGTAGAGCCCTTGTAGCCCTGGGGAGGATTAGATATTACAAGGGTATATGTGAAATTATCATGATATTTTTCTCTATAGGTGAGCTCCTCATGGAATATCACATCATCCAAGAATTGACTTCCATAAATAAGGTGTATCCTTCTTTTCAGACCGCAATCTGTTACCTTCCTTATCATACTCATAAAGGGTGTAATACCACTGCCACCAGCCAGGAAGACCAGATCATTCCCATGAAATAGTGGATTGTAGTAAAAATATCCTAAAGGAGAACTAGTTTCAAATATGTCTCCTACATTGACTTCATCAAGGAGGTAGTTAGAGACAAAGCCGTTTTCTAGCCTTCGTACAGTTATATCATAAAAACCAAGCTGGTTGGGAGGAGATGAGATGCTATATGGCCTGCTGGTCCTTACCCTACCTATCTCTACAGAAAGACTAATATACTGGCCAGCCTGGAAGGGTGGTAGATAGTTGTCCTGAGACACTAACCTAAAAGTAGTAGTGGATGGAGTCTCTTTTCTAATCTCAGACACCTTAAGCCTCAATTTTGGGGGATGCAGTCTATTTATAATCTGAGCAATCTTCCCTTTCTCAATAGTATAGTCAATGCCATATTTTCGACAGATCTCTATCTCCTTTTGAACCTCAGCATATCCTTCGATATCCTTTTTGTAATCATCTGTCTTCATAAGTATTCCTCCTTTACCTACTTCTAAACTCTTCCAAGATTGCCCTTGCAGCTGAGTCACCTGACATCAGGGTGGGCTGAAATCCCCCACCTGCTACCCCTGCACCTGCAAAGGAAAGGCCTTTTATGGGAGACCTAGGAGATATAAACAGCCTGGAATCCTTGGTATATTGATCAAAACCATATGCCGTCCCTCCCAGGTGTCCTAAGAACCGCATATGAGTAAGCGGGGAGGCTACCTCAATCTCTTCAATATGATTCCTAAACTCAGGAAATAGGCTCTCTATAAGATCAAGCATGCCCTCAGCATATCGGTATTTCATGTCAGCATATTGTGAAGGAGGGATGTGGAGCCAAGGCTGGGCATATTGCAGGGTAACAATAGCTGTCTGACATGTCCCAGGAGGTGAAAAATCAGGATCAGAGACATCATAACACGTAAGTAAAACCATCTGTGGGGTCTCCAGGGTCTTGGCCAGCGAAAAGGCCCTATCGAAGTCAATAGAAGAGCATACAAAGTTTGTTGTCTCTGTTATACCTACCTTAGATGGCTCGCAATCTAGGCCAGTAAAGATTGTAAAGAAAGATGTACCAATTGTTCTTCCTCCTAATATCTTTAGCTGCTCCTCTGGCACATGTTCTCTATCAATGAGATCAATGTAAGTAGTAAGCAGGCCAGCATTAGAGACAACCCAGTGGGTTCTGATCTCGTCACCATCTTCTGTGATTACTCCTTGCACTTTGCCATCTTTGATCAGTATCTTCTTTGCACCACAATTAAACCTGACATCTCCCCCATTTTCTAAAAATGTGTCAACAAGGGCGTTAGACAAGGCCTGAGATCCTCCCTTTACATGGAAGGGTTTGAATTCGGTGTACACAAATAATAGTAGTGCCAGGTTACTAAATGATAACAGTCTGGGTGGTAGCCCCGCATATCCCCAGTATGTAGCAATTACTGCCTTAAGCAAGGGATCTTCAAAAAATTCATCCAATACCTCCTGAGAGCTCTTAAGAGCATATCTAAAATAGAGAGGATATTTCTCTTTAGATGCCTCTGGATCCTCCATATAGATCACCCCAAACCTCTGAATGCTGAAATCATAAACAAGGTCAAAAAACTTTGCTATAGCTGCCCTTTCTGCAGGGAATCTGTCTTGAAGTTTTTTGACGACCTCAGAGCGATCTGCTTTTAGAGTTATATCAAGCATGTCGAGGAAGGTCACCCTATAGAGATGCTCCATTTCCACAAACTCAATCTTTTTAGTAACCCCTAGATCCTGTAAGAGAACACGCAATGGCCCCGGCTTTTCTTCAGTGCCCATGCCACTTAACTGATGAAGGGATATCTCAAATTCAAACCTCCCTCGGCAAAAACTCGTTGCACATCCCCCAGGGACATTGTGCTTCTCTAAGAGTAAGACCTTGAGCCCAGCTTTTGCTAGGGTAGCTGCAGCGGTTAGCCCCCCATTCCCTGCCCCAATAACGGTGGCATCGTAGTCTGTCATGGCAAACCCTCCTTTTGATTAATATACATCCAGAATGAATGACTCACAAAATTTTTAAATCTATTGTAAATTATGACCAAGGCAAGTACACAAATTCTACACGGGTTAGCAAAAAGATTAAAGAAAACTTAAGGAAGTAAAAACTCTTTCTTTACTTTAGAAACGATTGGAAGGAGATTGTCAATATAAAAGATTTGACCCTGTTACACTATCCATGCCAACTCCCTCTTTGCATCCCTTCCAATAACCTTGGTCTTCATCAAGGGAACACTATCTGTGTTCCCAATTGTAAGAAAGATAGGAGATAGGGAAAGGCATTGTTAAGATGTTAAGTTAATCCATGAATGAGGAAGGGGCAAGGAAAAAATAGAGGAACGAAAAACAGTAGACCCGATGAAAAGGACCTGACCTTCGAAAGAAGATTGAGACTTGTTGGTAGAGCACCTGACTTTTAATCAGGGTGTCGTGTCAGGAAAGAACTAATCTTGAAAGGGTTCAAAACAGCGGAACGAGCCCACTTTTCTCTTCTTCCTTTCCTGACTGCCCACTATCTTCAGGCTTGGCTGATAGAATCATAAAATGTATAATTTGGCAGTCTTTTGAATAAAAAACATAAGGGGGGTATCAATAATGGCGCTGATAGAATATGAATTGGATGAAAATGTGGCTGTTGTTACTATGAACAGTGGGGAAAACCGATTTAATTTGCTATTTCTGGATGAGTTTCTTTCTGTTTTAGATACAATTGAGAACGATACCGATGCGAATGCACTCGTGGTAAGGTCTGCCCATGAAAAGATCTTCTCTAATGGTATTGACCTCGATTGGCTTGTCCCTTTTATCCAGAAAAATGACCTGGATACCGTAAAGAAGTTTCTCTATACCATGACCAGCCTTTTTAAGAGGTTGCTTATTTACCCCATGCCCACCATTGCTGCTATAACAGGACATGCATTTGCTGGTGCAGCTATTTTGTGCTGTGCATTCGATTTTCGATTTATGCGCTCTGACAGAGGGTTCTTCTGTTTCCCTGAGGTAGACCTCGGCATACCTTTTCTTCCCGGAATGATAGCAATCGCGAAAAAGGCAATCCCTATGTATAAGCTTGAAGAGATGAAATACACCGGTAAACGTCTTACCGCTTATGAGTGTGAAGAGCATCACATCGTTATGAAGGCATGCCATATCAATGACTTGATGAGCGAGGTCCTTTCCTTTGCAAAAGGTCTCAACAAGAGGAGGGAGGTAATCAGGGAGATGAAGAAAGGGATGTATAAGGACATCGTCCGTGTGATGGACGTAGAAGACCCTCCAGTTATCGAATCAACTAAGAACCTCTACGTTTAATGTAGCCTTAGAACCGGGGCAGTCCAGTATTTATGTCTCTTGATTCAGTCCTAAATTGGCTTGATACAGAACTTTGATTGTGTCATAAAACTCGTCCGCGGTTTTGCCCATCGATAGCTTTTCAAAAGGACAAATATCGCTGTTCTGCCTGTTCAAAATATACGGAACCTCACTTACAAAATGATACCTGATACCGAAGCTGCTTAGAGTCCGAGCAGCTCGCTCGCTGCCTAGTGAGCTCCATACCTCCGTACAAAGGGCTAACTTTAACAACAGTGCGGCGGCATTACCAACTACCCGGTCAAAAACAAGCACTTCCTCTGTTGCAGGAGCAAATTTAATGACATAATCAACTAATGGTGCCAGCCCACTATCCTTAGAGCTGAAAATTAGCTCAGTTCCACGATAAACACGTAAATCATCCTTGCTTGCCCGAAAATAGTGGAATAAATGGCCTGTTAAGTTAGCATCTCTCATAAACCCTCTTCTGATGCCATTTCTCGACTATTCTCATTATTAAGGGAATGAGGGTTAATTGAATGGCAATCCCGGGCAAACCCTGCAAAACCACGGACCACATATAGGCAAGAGGAGAAACATCTCCTCCATAGAGAAGAAATACTGCAGTTATAAAGCCCAGTTGAGCCAGCCGCCCTGCAATCACGGCCCCGATTAATGCCCATATTACCTTGAGATGAAATTTACCACGTAATAGACCAGCGATTAAACCGTAGAAGACGCATTCTATAGTTATCTGAGGCAAGACTGGCAGCACGGGCATTCCGCAAACCCCAAAGCTAGCCAAGGGAGTGAATAATCCCACCAGCAAGCCAGCTCGCCAGCCACCCAATAAGCCAGCTAAGAGTATAAAGAAGAACATAGGCAGGAAAATGCTGCCAGCCTGGACTCCACCAAAATAATGAGTCAGCCACGGCACCAGCACATCTAAAGAAATAAAGGCGGCGCTGAAAATATAGAGGCGCACATCTCTAAACTCTAATGCTCGAAAGGGAATCCCAGTTGAAGCTGTTTGCACTTCGGTTTGACCGCTCATGCTAAAACCTCCCCTTGAATACATGGAGATTATATCCTGGGGCAGACAGATAGTAAAGGTTGTGTACTCGTTCATATGATTGGAGACACATCAGCCTCGTCTTTCTGTCATTGCAAGGCTTGTCCCGAGCAAAGCGAGAGAACTCGCCAAAGCAATCTCGTTGCTGGTACTCCCGGGCAAATATGGCGGGAGGGAGATAGAGGGAGGGGTAATTTCACCCTCACCCTAGCCCTCTCCCGTCAAGGGAGAGGGGATTTCTGCTGAGATTGCCATGCTTCGCTCTCAATGACAGGGGAGGGCGCTTGCAATGATGTGCGTTAGGACTTGAGCAGAGCAAAGAATTGTTAGAGCCCAAATTTAAGCTCAAAATAGGACACAATCTCCATACTTCGAAGTGTCATCTATCTATCTGAACTAGATCATTTACCCCCGTCAGTTTTTTTTGAGCCGACCTGGGTAAGGACGGGTAGCGTCTGGCAACCCCATATTGATTCCTCTTCACAGACTGTGGTATCATGACGGGTTTGGCAGGCTGGTTGCTCCTCAAGAGTTTGGTGGTTAACCCGTGGAAGTTACAGGACCAGCTCAGTGGCAACTTTAGCCAATTACGGATATGGAGGGACTATGAAAAATCTGTCATCTGTGGACGAAGATTACAACCTCTGGGTGCTGCTATACCAGACTACGGATGCAGTACTCAGGGCGAGACAGAAAGAACTTAATCAATACAGTATCTCAGTTATAGAGGTCGGGGTTTTGGTGGTCATCCAGGCCATTGGTGAGAAGGCAACGCCTTCCGAGATTTCCCGGCGGATATTTAGAGAGCCCCACTCGGTTTCCGCGCTTTTGAACAGGATGGAAAAGAGGGGGCTGCTGAGAAAGACCAAAGATTTGGACAGAAAGAACCTGGTGAGGGTGAGTATAACGGAGAAGGGACGGCAAGCTTATGATAAGTCAACCAGGAGAAAGTCCATCTACAAGATAATATCTTCGCTGTCTGAAGAGGAGCGCCAGCAACTAAGGTCATGCCTGGAGAAATTACGGAATAAGGCGTTTAAAGAGCTTAGAGTGGAGCACAAACCGCCACCTTTGCCACAGTTTTAATCAGCGCGTAATTTGGACGTACCGACAGGGACGAGGACCGCGCTGAACGAGCTCAGAAGTCCCAAGGCCACACATCCAGGCTGAAGTCCTCAAGAAACCAAGACATTTCCTTTCACCCTCACCCTAGCCCTCTCCCGTCAAGGGAGAGGGGATTTCTGCTGAGATTGCCACGCCTTCGGCTCGCAATGACAGAGGAGGGCGCTCGCAATGACGTGTGGTGTTGGAGGGCTTGCCCAGACCAAAGCCAAAAATGGATACCGCAAAAACTAAACCCCTTGTTGGCTTTTATTCACCTGCGGGAGTAGTGTAATATTGACATTGAAAAATTAGGAGGTAAAGAAATGGCAAAATCAAAGGAAATAGCAAGAGAGCATGGTTCTTTCACAGGTTGCGAAAATGCCAGCCTTTATTACCAATATTGGAAAGTGGAAAAACCCAAAGCAATTCTAATAATAGTACACGGATTTGGTGAGCATACGGATAGATACGATCACGTTGCTAGGCATTTCTGCCAACACAGCATAAGTTGTTATGCCATTGAGCATAGGGGGCACGGAAGGTCAACAGGACCAAGATGGAACGTAGAGGATTTCGATTACTTCATTGCGGATTTACATAAATTTGTTGGCATGGTTAAAGGAAAGGAGGGGAAAAACAAATATTTCATGCAAGGGCACAGCTTAGGTGGCGAAATAGCCCTGAAATATGCTCTTGTCCATCCAGAAGATATAGAGGCACTCTTCGTTTCTGGCCCTGCTTTAGGTCAAAGAGAGATGCCGCTTGACTTGCTGAGGGACGTAATTCCCTCGATAGCTACATTGGCAAAGGAATCGCCCGACATGGCCACGCCCGGAGCAGAGCCAATAGATCCAAAGTATCTGAATCATGATGAAGAGAATACCAAAGCATATGCAGACGATCCTTTAGTTTGTCATGAATCCATGAAAGTAAGATTCGCATTTGAAGCCGGTAAGAACATAATCTGGTTGCAAGACCATGCTCATGAGTTGAAAGTCCCATGTTTGTTCCTACAGGGAAGCGAAGATACATTGGTAGAACCGAATGCTACCGTAGATTTCTATAATAAAGTTAAGGAAGAAGATAAAAAACTCATAACCTACGAAGGTTTCTATCATGAAATCTTTAATGAGCCAGAACGGTTTCACGGTGGAAAGAAGAGGTTTTTCAATGATGTCGACGGCTGGCTTCTTCCGAGGATTTAAGTTATCTCCCGCCCCCACCTAGAATGGCGCATTAATAAGATGGATTTATGCGATTCTTTCTCCGGGTCGCGGTGGCGTAGAAGAATAAACCTCCTCAACGCTAATCCTTCCAATCTTAGCCGGCCCAGACCTCTTAAATCCCTCAAATATCCCCTTTACCTGATAAGATATTGCGTCCATTGTAAGAACAGAAACTGCCACGTATTGTCCATCTTTGAGATAAAGTA
>Ga0315289_10016608_pt1 | contig 10143 bp, 6 predicted proteins | sample YL17G11_40_MG_FD_203452 | JGI IMG/M metagenome (GOLD analysis project Ga0315289, IMG submission 203452) | Sediment microbial communities from Yellowstone Lake, YNP, Wyoming, USA - YL17G11_40 | ecosystem: Environmental > Aquatic > Freshwater > Lake > Sediment | place: USA: Wyoming | collected...
AACAGAATTTTTTGTTAAACAATCATTGCAGCGTATTTTTGAAAGAAAGATCAAAAATATCCTGTCAGAGTCAGGGCTGTGTTCTCGTGACCTTGTAGATATGGATAAGCTGATCAGGCACGGCAGAGGCCTACTGCCTCTGGAGCTTACCGGAGAGCCAATAATTGTCATCGGAGCGGCGTTAGCGGAGATCCTGCATTCGATATGCGGCGTTATCTCTATCGGGCCCTTTAGTTGTTTACCCACGCGGGTTACAGAGGCGATTCTTTCCAAAGAAATGAATGAGCGAAACTTGCCGTTTTTGTCAATTGAGGTAGACGGTAATCCTCTGCCGCCTGTGGTAGAGGCAAGATTAGAGGCATTTTGCCTGCAGGCTGAAAAAATGCACCGGTTTATGCAAACTCAAAAAAGATAAGGAGCAATGGCATGCGCAATAATAATAAAGCCAGATATAGCCTTATTGGATTTAAAGGCGGAGAAGACAGGGAAAACAATGTGATTTGTTTTCTGCATGAACATGCGCAGTCATTTCCTGAGCGCATAGCATTGCAATGGGTCTCAAGAGGAGAACTTAATAATTGGGATGGCACAAAAGAACTTAGGCATGAGAATATCTCTTATAAAGATTTTGTCCATAAAATCAGTATTATTGCAGCGGGCCTTAAGAAGATCGGAATCACTAAAGGTGACAGGGTAATTATTTTTATTCCGCTATCTCTTGAGCTTTACTTGGGCATGTTTGCGGTTCAGCAGATAGGGGCCATAGCAGTATTTTTGGATTCCTGGGCAAGAAAAGATCACCTTGGAGTTTGCGCCCAGGTTGTTGGGCCTAAGGCAATGATAAGTTTTGAGAAAGCATTTGAGTTGTGCGCAGCAGTACCTGAGCTTGCAAATATTCAAATAAAGGTTGTGGTGGGGCCGCACGAGAAGAATTATGCCAGTGATTTGGAATCATTACTAAAGAGCTTAGATCTGGCTGATATTGAGCCGGTCGAATCAAACGATACGGCATTGATTACTTTCACTACAGGCAGCTCCGGAGTACCAAAGGGGGCAGATCGGACGCATCGTTTTCTTGCCGCGCAGCACCGCGCGCTGGATAAAGAAATTCCTTATAATGAGGATGACAGGGATTTACCCGTATTCCCAATTTTTTCATTGAATAATCTCGCGGGAGGAGTAACCACTGTTTTGCCGGCGATAGATTTAGCTGCGCCTTCAGATAAAGACGCCGCGATTATCATTAATCAGATTTTCTCATGCAAGGTCACCTGCTGTACAGTATCTCCTTCGATTTTTGTCAACATTGCAGAGTATTGCGGTAAGAATAATATAACCCTAAATGGGCTGCGGCGCGTAGTTACTGGCGGGGCTCCGGTCAGCAAAGATAATGTAAAGAACTTTAAGGCAATTGCGCCTGCCGCAGAAATCCTGGTGCTCTACGGCTCCACAGAGGTAGAGCCCATTGCGCATATCGAGGCAGATGAAATGTTACGAGACGACTCAAAAAGAGAGGGTGTTAATGTAGGCAGGATATCCGAAGATTTAGAATATAAATTCATTAAGATTTGGCGTAAAAATGTTGAATTAGGGAAAAAGGGATGGCAGGATTGGGAAGCTGAAGCAGGGAAAGCCGGTGAACTTGTAGTGAGCGGGTCGCACGTATGTGAAAATTACTACAATAACCCCGAAGCCTTTAAGGCTACTAAAATAAAAGAAGCAAATGATAAGATCTGGCATCGCACAGGCGATGTGGGTGTATTAGATGGGCAGGGGAGATTGTGGCTTGTAGGCAGAGTACATAATACCATTGTACGCGCAAACGAATATCTTTTTCCTGTTCATGCAGAAATCTTATTAAAGAGGTTAAATTTTGTTAGACAGGCAGCATTTTTAGGTATTGAAGATATCCGACTTGGGGAGAAGACTTGCGCAGCTTTCTCACTAAAGGAAGGGTTCGACCCGGAAAATGTGGAACAGTATACTGCTGCCATTAAAAGTCTTTTTGGCGAAAATAATATCCCAGTTGATGAGGTGAGACTAGTTAAGGAGATCCCCATGGATCCTCGGCATCATAGTAAGGTGGAATATTCTAAGTTGAGGGAGATGTTAATCCCTTCCGCAGAAATCCCCGGCCTTTAGACTGAGGATGAGGGTTTGCGGAAGTTTATTTCTGCTCCAGGGAGGGAGCCCCGGCCTTTAGGCCGAGGGGGCTCCACTTAAAAATGGTTAACTTTATCGCACGATGGTTGATTTTTAGCAAAGAAAGATTCCCTATTTTAAGGCATGTGCTGCTTATTGTCTTTTATGTTGCGGCTAATGCATTAGTAGCATTAAACTCGGTTTCGCTTAATGCAGTTTTAACTTATAGGGAAGTATTGTGCGCTATAGCTGTATTGTTTATTTTCTTTCACTTACGCATATTTGATGAGATTAAAGATTACAAGAATGATTTAGTAGTCCATAAAGATAGGCCGCTGGCCAGAGGCCTGATTTCAGTAAGGGAGGCGAAACAGGTTGTGCTGGCTTTAATATTTTTGGAGCTTTGTTTGGCATTTTTCATTGGTCGTGCTGCATTTCTTGCTGCGTTTTTTACCGTTTTGTATTCTCTGATTATGTATAAGGAATTTTTTATCGGGGATTGGTTAAGGCCTAAAATGGCCACCTATGCCTTAGCGCACACCTTGGTATCCTGCTGGATGTCTGTATTCGTTTTTTCTGCTGTTACTGGCTTAAATTTCTGGAAAATCCCCAAAGTCTACGGGATGTTTGTATTAGTAAACTGGATGATATTCAATATTTTTGAGTTCGGAAGGAAGACGTTTGGTAAAGAAGAAGAGGAAGAACTCGTTGAATCTTATTCAAAGCGGTTAGGGCCTATTCGGGCAGCGTTCAACGTTGTTATTATGGCGACGGTAGCAATGTATGTAGCTTATAATCTTGGTAGTATTTTTAATTTGAGTTTATTATTTACTGTTTCGATGTATTTATTATATGGCCTAACACTAATCTCCGCTGGGTTATATGCGGTGCATAATGATAAATCTTCTGGCAGGATTTTCCGCGGCATTTGTTCTATATTCATATTATTTTATAATGTGATTATAACCTTAGGAATTGTATGGAAGCATTAAAAAATTTAGTTATCTGGAATGATGTGGTGGTTTCTTCCTGCTTAGAAGCAGTAACGTGTATTGGAGGGAAGGCCTTAGGGTTACATGAACTTAAGAGTTTGGGTATTAATGTGCCTGCCTGGGCTACAATTACTTCATCTATGTTTAAGCAAGTCTGCACAAGCGATAGACAGATGATACAACTTCTTGCGCAAGAAAATATCGAGTTCAAGGAAAAAGCCGTCCTGATCCGTGAGCATTTAAAGAATATTACTTTGGAGGACACATATCAAAAAGCTTTAGTTGAGGTTTGGAATAAGATTTCTGATAGCGGCAGGAAGCCTATTGCCGTACGTTCTTCCGCAGCAGATGAAGATAGTAAGGTATTGTCCTTTGCAGGTCAAATGGATTCTTTTCTTAATATCCGCAATTTTCCAGGCTTTTTAAATGCTGTCCGCAATTGCTGGGCGTCCCTTTTCGGAGAAAGGGCCGTTTTATATAGGATCCAGAATAAGATCGATCCTTGGTCCTCACAAATAGCTGTGGTTGTCCAAGAAATGATAGGATCAGAGATCTCAGGAGTAATATTTAGCGCTAATCCCCTGACCGGAAATACGAAAGAGATGATGGTAAGTAGCACGTGGGGTTTAGGTGAAGGGTTAGTCTCCGGGGCTTTGGATGCCGATACATTTATACTTAATTCAAATGGCGAGATTGTCAAAAGTGAAATCGCAGAAAAGAAGCAGAGGATAATTTACAATCAATCAGGAGGCACGGCTGCAGCTGAGGTAGAAGTTAATAAGCAGAGTATTTTGAGTTTAAACAAGAAACAGTTAAAAGAATTACATAAAATGGCGCTCAAAGTCCAAGATTTTATAGGCATGCCGATGGATATAGAATTTGGGATAGAGAATAATATAATTTATTTACTCCAGGCTCGCCCGATAACTAATCTCAAGAAATATGCAGAATTTAACGTATGGGATAATTCCAATATCGTGGAAAGCTATTCCGGAGTCACAACGCCTTTGACATTCTCGTTCATCCGTAGGTCATATTTTGCGGTGTATTGGCAATTTTGTCAGACAATCGGGTTAGATAAAAAGACGATTTTAGAGAATACGCATGTTTTTGAAAATATGCTTGGCCTAATCCAGGGCAGGGTTTATTACAACCTCTTAAACTGGTACAGGCTAGTTTCTTTAATGCCCGGATTCAAATATAACAAGCGTTTTATGGAGCAGATGATGGGGCTCCATGTGGTAAAGGATTTCGAAGTAGGGAAGGAGCCATCCGGAAAGTTTGAAAAGTATTTCATCCAATTGCCGCGGTTACTCAAAGTCGGCGCCCAGATGATTCTGGCGCATATGCAGCTTCAGAGAAAAATAGATGAATTCCACGCTAATTTCAGAAAAATTTACTCGCATTATTCACAACTGGATTATTGGCGTCTTACCCCGGTTGAGATGTTGGCGGTATATCGCACACTTGAAAAGGAGGTACTTTGGAAATGGAAGGCTCCCATTACTAATGATTTTGAAGCGATGATATTTTACGGGTTACTCAAGAACTTAACAATAAAATTGGGCTTAGATCCCCAGGGAGTTATGCAGAATGATTTGTTATGTGGGGAAGGTGGTATTAAAAGTACGCAGGTTACCACGCAGCTGTTTTATTTGGCTTCAAGCATTGAGCGGGATGCACGCTTAAAATCGGCATTTTTGGAAGTTTCCCCTGAGGAGGCACTTTCCCAGCTTAAGAATGATACATCATTCTCAGCAGTAAAAGAAAAGTTTGAAGCGTATCTAAAAGAGTATGGTGTGCGCTGTATTAATGAGATGAAACTTGAGTCGGTGTCAATTAAGGATAATCCGGTTTTCTGTATTTCGACCATCCAGAATTATCTGCGTAATACCGTTCCTGATCCGGCCAAGCAAGAAGAACATGAGCGCGCCATTCGTCAAAAAGCAGAAGACGAGCTTCGCAAAAAGCTGAAAGGCCAAAAAATATTCATGATGATTCCTAAATTGAGCCTCTATCGTTGGGTGCTTAATAATGCAAGAAGGGCGATTAAGAACCGTGAGAATCAACGTTTCTGTCGCACAGAAGCATACAGTCTTATCCGCACGATTATGCGGGCTATAGGTAGGCAGTGGAAGGATCAAGGCATTATAGATAACGCAGAGGATATATTTTACCTTGAAATTGATGAGATTTGGTCATTTATTGAAGGAAAGCCTGCATGTGCCGATTTAAAAAAGCATATCGCGCTGCGCAAGGAGGAATTTGAACGATATAAAACGGTTACGCTTCCTGATCATATCGAGGCTTATGGAGAGGTAGATATCAATGCAATTCGTACGGAAGCTGTGGAAGTTTCAAACGATGGATTAATTAAGGGTTTGGGTTGTTGTGCAGGAATCGTTGAAAAAGAGGTACGTGTAGTACTTGCGCCAGATACCAACCTAAGACTGAATGGAGAAATTATGGTGGCAAAACAGACTGATCCCGGATGGGTAGTCTTGTTTCCTTTAATAGGCGGGCTGATAGTTGAGAAAGGAAGCATGCTTTCTCATTCGGCAATCGTGGCAAGGGAAATGGGAATTCCTGCGGTAGTAGGGGTCAAGCACGCGACAAAAATTTTATCTAGCGGAGATCGAGTTTTGCTTAACGGTGCCGAAGGAACAGTTAAAATATTAGAAAAGGCGAGCAATTAATGAGAATAGTAATAATAGGACAAGAAGAGGCGGTATATTTTAGTCCATTCTTAAGGAGCATCATTGAAGCAAGGCCTAAAGATATCGTGGCAGTGGTTATTGCCGGGGACCGGGGAGCAGGCAGTCACCCTAAAACATTGAGACAGAAACTAGAGAATATTTATATGCTTTGGCTTATTATGGAGCCATATGGCTTCTTGCGCAATTTATGTATAGGCGTATGGCAGAGCCTTATAAGATTATTAGGGCCTTTAGGATCACCTTTAGACAAGAGAAGTATCTACGGCGCCGCTCGTAAATATAATATCCCTATTATTAATTCCTGCGATTTAAATTCTCAGGAATTTATTGAGAAGCTCCGGAAATTTTCACCGGACGTAGTTATTAATCAGACAGAACTCTTACTAAAAGAAGAACTACTCGCTGTTCCTAAGATAGGTATAATAAACCGGCATGCCTCACTATTGCCGCATTTTCGCGGAAGGCTTGGTTCCTGGTGGTCGCATGCCGCAGAGCCGCCTGAGTATGGCGTTACCATTCATTTTGTAGACAAAGAAATAGATTCCGGACCGATAATTACACAGAAAAAGTATTCAATTGGTCAGCGAGTATCATACTGTAAAGTGCTCGATATCATTTTTAATGACGCCCCGAACTTAATGCTTGAGGCATTAGCGAGGGTCGAAAAGCCAGATTTTGCACCATTACCCAATAGGTATCAGGGGACTAAAACGTATTTGTTCCCTACATTAAAAGAAGTAAAAGCTTATAGGGCTTTATTGAAGAAAAGAAGAAGGGGAGTCTGAGCATGAAGATATTGCTGATTATTATTTTGAGCGCCATTATTTTTAAGATCTATTTTATCTTTCTTGAACAAAAGAGTTTATATTATCCTTACAAAGAGATCCCGGAGACGCCCGCGAATTTAGGGATTGCATATGAGGAAATCAATTTTAAAACGGCTGATGGTAAGCTGCTTAATGGTTGGTTTGTGCCGGCAAAAGATGCCAAGGCCACGGTGCTATATTGCCACGGTAATGCCGGCAATATTTACCATCGGTTGCATAAAGTTAAATTTTTCCATGAAATGGGAGTTAACTTTTTTATTTTTGATTACCGTGGTTATGGAAAAAGTACCGGTAAGCCAAGTGAGAAAGGCCTCTATAAAGATGCGCAAGCCGCTTACGATTATATAATATCCAGAAGCGACGTGGATAGGAATAAAATTGTGGTTTATGGCAAATCTTTGGGTGGTCCTGTAGCTGCAGATTTATGCCTGCATAGAAAGGCCAGTGCACTTATTCTTGAAGGAAGCTTTGCTTCTGTGGCGCTACGGGCACAACAATTGTATCCATTTTTGCCGATGAAACTTTTGATCACTCAGAAATACGATGCTATGGCTAAGGTCAAAGATATGCATATCCCGAAGCTTATCGCGCATGCAAGGCAGGATGAGGTGATTAGTTTTCGCCACGGAGAGACCTTGTTTAAGAGCGCTGCTGAACCTAAGCAGTTTCTTACTTTCGATGGCGGCCATAATGACGACGTGTATGTTACATCATCGGCTTATAAGGAAGAGTTATTGAAGTTTTTAAAGAGAAACACAATACTGTAAAGAATGTCCGGCTAGTTATAGAGGACATTTTTTAACCACTTACTTTTAAAAGAGTTACGTGATTTTAGAGACAAAAAACACCGGACAAAACGGACAGATTTCCGAGGAAATTACCTCTCTAAAGTCGTTAATTTTCTTGTTAAGGGCTGTAAATTCGCTATAATGGATACCTGTAAATAGGGAGAGGTTTCCTTAATGAGCCCCGCCTTATGAGCGGGGCGCATTAACTCCTTTTCCTGGCACAAAGGATTCCGAAGAAATCCGACTGCCGTTTAGGAAAAGGAGCCGGCTCATAAGAGAGGGACCCTTAAATTTCCCTGCGGAAACAGGGAAATTTAACTCCGAAGCCTGCGAACGCAATTTCGAAGAAATTGCGGAGCGTTTTGGCGAGGAGTAATACCCTAATTTTCTTGCAGGAAAATCACCCCGAAGCCTACTCCCAGAATATCAAAGAGACCATCAATTTAGGCTATGGTTAAATTAGCAGATACTTTTGGAATTAGTTTAGATAAGTCAATAGGAAGAAAAGTAATATAATTTCATTGCAGAACTCTATTGTAGAGGGGAAGATGGCGATAGACTTATCCAAAAAAAGATTAAGATTAAGAATCATAATTCCAGCTTATCCGGCGTATAATATCTATTCTCTCATCGCTAATAAGACTACGGCGTTGGGGCCGGTATGCGTTGCCAGCGCTGCGAATGAAATGGAAGGATGGGATGTTGAGGTTATTGATGAGAATAACCTGCGTAGATATGGACCCAGAAGCGATTCGATTGGAGCCGACCATGAATTTTTACAACGATACAGGCCCGCAGATGTTGTTGGATTCTATGGCGGATTGACAAGCACCATACCCAGGCTCTATGAAATAGCCCGTTTTTATAAAGATAAGGGGATTGTGACTATCGCTGGGGGCCAACATTTTTTTGACGATAATATAGCCGAGGCTTTGAATTCCTGCATTGACTATGTGGTTATTGGCGAAGGGGAAGAAACTATTAAAGAGCTTCTCCGAGCTATAGAAGGAAAACGAGATGTAAATGAAATTAAAGGTATTGTTTATCTAAACAATGGAAAGCCCGTTTATACTCCCAAAAGAGAACCCCTGACTGATTTTGAAAAGTTTCCCTTGCCGGATTTTTCCTTAGTGCGTTATGCTAAAATTAAAATTTATCCTGTTGAAAGAATACGGGGCTGTGGTATGGATTGTGAGTTTTGCACCGTAAAAGGAAAGCCTCGGCATGCTCCGCCCGAAAGACTTCTTGAGCAAATCAGTTTTCTTCTAGAGACGCAGGATGCCAGGTATTTTTTTATTGTTGATGACCTTTTCGGACAGCAACGGGATGAAACCATAAGGTTCTGTAATATGCTTAGGGATTATCAAAAAAAGATAGGCAAAAGGCTGGATGTAGTAGTTCAGATAAGGCTGGATAAAGCCAAAGACCCGGAACTTCTTTCTGCGATGCGCCAAGCGGGCATTAACACGGTAGCCATTGGTTTTGAGTCACCTATTGAAGAAGAGCTAAAGGCTATGAATAAACATCTAAGGCCCGAAGACATGTTGTCTCTCACAAAGATATTTCATAAATTCGGATTTTTAATACACGGCATGTTTATCTTTGGCTATCCGGCAAAAGAAGGCGTGAATTTCAAAATGTCGGCCATAGAACGAGTAAAGCATTTTAGGAGTTTCATTAGAAAAGCTAAAATTGACACAATACAAGTTTTATTAGCGGGCCCACTCCCCGGGACAGAATTAAGGCGTAGGCTTGCCAAGCAAAACAGGATTTACCCGATTCAGGATGTTGGATGGGAATATTATGACGGTAATTTTCCGCTCTTTGAGCCTGATGCGCCTATGACTGCTGAAGAAATACAGTTTTCTATCAGGAAGCTTATGGGCAGATTTTACCAGTTTAAGCATGTGTTTATGATAGTGTTAAATATATTTTCTTTTCCTGCTTTAATTTTCTTTTTACATAATATTAAATTGGGATGGAGAAAATGGTACCGCTCATGGCGCAATAATTTGCTTAGCTTTGGCGGCTGGATTGTCATGAAGAAATGGGGTTCGCAGTTTAAAAAAGATAATTTTCTTGAAAGATTACAAAAGGCAAAAGAGCACCTAAAAGTTAAAGGTAAAATCTGAGGAGGCCGAGGGACGATTGTCTATGCCTTAGGAAATCGTCTCTCTAAATCTTGAATTTTCTTGATAACAGCTGTATTCAGCCTTATAATACATACCTGTAAATAGAGAGAGGTTTCCTTAATGAGCCCCGCCTTATGAGCGGGGCGCATTAACTCCTTTTCCTGGCACAAAGGATTCCGAAGAAATCCGACTGCCGTTTAGGAAAAGGAGCCGGCTCATAAGAGAGTGACCCGTTTTTCTAGTTGTTTTTTTAAAACAAGGAGGTGTTTATGTTTGGCTCGAGTTTGATGACTTTAGTAATCTTAGCTGTAGTTATTTGTATATTGGGAATTAGGATTGTGTCACAATGGCAGATCGGCGTAGTTTTTCGCCTGGGAAAACTAGTCAGACAAATTAATCCCGGTTTAAATATTATCATCCCAGTTTTAGAATACGTAAGATTAGTAGATATGCGCATTCGAACAATGGATGTCATTCCCCAAGAAATTATGACTAAGGATTCGGTTCCAGTCAAGATCGACGCCGTGGTCTATTATAAGATTTTT
>Ga0315289_10016609_pt1 | contig 10142 bp, 5 predicted proteins | sample YL17G11_40_MG_FD_203452 | JGI IMG/M metagenome (GOLD analysis project Ga0315289, IMG submission 203452) | Sediment microbial communities from Yellowstone Lake, YNP, Wyoming, USA - YL17G11_40 | ecosystem: Environmental > Aquatic > Freshwater > Lake > Sediment | place: USA: Wyoming | collected...
GCAGAAGGCCTCACGTCTCCGAGCGGAGTCGGCGCAGGGGGCCGGGGGCCAGTCAGAGAAAGAGACGCGCGCAATAGACGATGGAGAGAGAATAACATGGAAGAAACGTATCGTCTTCGTTCGCTGAGTTTCGCTCAACGTCGAGCGATTCGGTGGTTCACGGTGATGTGCACATGTACCGGCATTGCCGTCGTTTTGTTCACGGTGCCTGGCGCGGTGTGTGGACCCGAGTCGCAACACGACGCAAGGCTTTACAACGGGGTCCAGTTACCCGCGACATGGCCGCCGCGAGCCGAGTCGTTGACGCTGGACTCGCCGAGCAAGCCGTGGTACTCGACTTCGCCTCCGGAAGTCATCCCGATTGACGTGGGGCGACAGCTCTTTGTGGACGATTTTCTGATCGAGCAGACCACCTTGACACGGGCATTTCACGCGGCGGAATATCACCCGCGCAGCCCGGTTCTGAAGCCCGACCAGCCCTGGGAGCAAGAAGGGGGATCGCCAACGGCTATGGTGTTCAGCGACGGCGTCTGGTACGACCCCCAGGACCATCTGTTCAAAATGTGGTACATGGGGGGCTACACTCGCTCGACTTGCTACGCTACATCGCGGGACGGAATCCAATGGGAGAAGCCCCTTCTCGACGTGCGCCCGGGGACAAACATCGTCCATTCAGGGGGGCGAGATTCGACAACCGTATGGCTCGATTTAGACGAGAAAGACCCCCATCGGCAGTACAAGATGTTTCGCTCGCACGGTGACGGGGGATGGGCGCTCTCCGTGTACTATTCGCCCGACGGGATTCACTGGGGAGACGCGGTTGCGCGCAGCGGACCGTGCGGAGACCGAACGACGGTCTTCTACAATCCTTTCCGAAAGGTCTGGGTGTACAGCATCCGAGATGGGGCGCCGGGGCTGGGGCGTATTCGTCGCTACCGGGAAGACCCAGACGTGCTTGAGGGAGCGAACTGGAAGGCGGGCGAGCCGGTGCTCTGGGTCGGGGCAGACCGCCTCGACGATCGCCGGCCGGACCTCGACATTCAGCCGCAACTATACAATCTGGACGCAGTCGCGTACGAGAGCGTTCTGCTGGGCTTATTCACCATCTGGCGAGGACAGCCGAAGGACCGTGCCAAGCCGAACGAAGTGCTCCTCGGATTCAGCCGGGACGGGTTCCATTGGGATCGTCCATGTCGCGAACCTTTCATCCCCGTCTCGGAGAGGTACGGCGGTTGGAACTGGTGCAACGTGCAATCGGCTGGCGGCTGTTGCCTGGTCGTGGGAGACAAACTGTACTTCTACGTCAGCGCAAGGGCGGGCGTTCGCGGCTCGCCGGACTCAGGCGTTTGCAGCACTGGGCTGGCGACTCTTCGCCGGGACGGGTTCGCTTCGATGGACGCGGGAGAAGGGGAAGGCGCGCTGACAACTCGTCTCCTGCGGTTCAACGGGAAGTATCTTTTTGTGAATGTGGATGCGCCGGGCGGCGAGTTGAGCGCGGAAATCCTCAACGAGAAAGGACATGTCATCGCTCCTTTTTCCCGCGAGAACTGCGTTTCCATCAAGGCCGACGCGACTCTTTGCGCGGTCAACTGGAGAGGCGCGAAGGACCTTGCGGCGGTCAATGGAAAACCTGTTCGATTTCGATTTCATTTGAGGAATGGGAGGCTGTACGCCTTCTGGGCCAGCCCCAACGAATCGGGGGCCAGCCACGGATACGTTGGCGCTGGTGGGCCGGGGTTCGCCTGCTCGAGGGACACAGTGGGCACGGCGAGTTTGCAACAAGGCGTCCTCCCGTCGGGAGTGCCTGACTTCTGGAAGGGGCGAGTGGAGGAAATTGACGCGGCGGTTGCTGCCGTGAAGCGAGGAAAAGTCGAGGTCATCGCGCGCTCCCCGGGTGGTCGTCCAGTGCGCCTGGTGGCGTATGGGCAGCGCACCAAGTTCGAGCGTCAAGCGAACTATAGCTCCGCAGTGGGCGCCGGTGACCCGAGCTTCTACGCTCGCAAGCCAGCGGGCGCTCCCCCGACGGTGTTCATCATCGGGCCACCGCACGGCCACGAGGTGGAAGGGATGGTCGGACTCGTGAACCTCCTGCAAGTGGCGGAGACGGGAACCGACTGCCGAGGAAAACCGTGGCCAAAACTCCGGGCAAACGTGGATCGTTGCCGGGTGCTCATTGTGCCGCTCGCGAACCCTGATGGTCGAGCGAGATGTCCTTATGACAGCTTCGTCGGGATTTTGGAGGACGAGATGGCGATTGCCGGACAGGGCACGCGAAAGGACGGGACTCCGTACCGTTGGCCGGGCGTGAAGCAGCGCCATCCGATGAAAGGTGACGTGGGGCTCCTCGGAGCGTATTTCAACGGCGACGGAATTAACCTGATGCACGACGAGTTCTTTGCGCCGATGGCGGAAGAGACAAAGGCGCTCCTTCGTGTCGCCAGGGAGGAGGCCCCCGAATTCATCCTCAATCTTCATTCGCACGGTGCGGCGCCGCAAATGATTCGTACGAGCTACGTCCCCCGGTACTGCAAGGAAACGGAGGCCAGGTTCGCAGAAAGGTTGGCGGCAAGACTCCGACAGGCGGGTCTGCCAGCGGCGAACGCTCCCACCCCTTCCGAAGACGGGGAAAGATACCCGCCTCCTGCTTTCAACCTAACCAGCGCTCTGCATCAGGTGTGTGGGGGCATTTCAATGCTTTTCGAATGCCCACATGGCCTGAAGGACAACAAATATCCAAAGGTCACCCACGACGAGATTCTTGACATAGAGCTGCTTCTCTTCGAGGAACTGCTGGCCTTCGCCCTGGAAACACCTCCACCGGGGTCCGGACGAGAAGGAAAATAAGCAGCAGGACACTCTGGGCACATCTGTGGGGTCACACTCCCTTTCACGAGTGGAGGTGCTTGGTTCCGCCTGGTCGCTGGCCCAGTGGAGATATGAGGTCCGTTCCCGGGCGGCTCGTCCACAGCGCCGGTCAAGACGCGAGGGGGCGGGGGCGTTTCCGTTTTAGAAGATGCCGGAGGAAAAAACTTCGATGTCACTGAGAAGACGGGAGGAGATGATGAAGCATGTAATGAAATTCCGAATCGCCGCGGCCGTTCTGGTTTTGTCAACGGTCGTGGCTCTCGTCGCGGGACAGGTCGAAAAGAGACTTCTCTGGTCGGACCGAGTGCCAGTGATTGAAGGGGCCAGGGAATACTTCGTCAGCACGGAAGGAAAGGCTGAAAACCCCGGGACTCGGGAGGCGCCCTGGGACCTGGCGTCAGCTCTCGCGGGGGAGCACAGCGTCGGGGGCAGCGACATCATCTGGGTCCGTGGGGGAGTTTACAGAGGGAAGTTTGAGGTAAAGCTCGCTGGAAAAGAAGGGGCGCCAGTGCTGGTGCGTGCTTATACGGGCGAGCGGGTAACAATCATGGACAGTGGGATAACCGTCGTCGAGCCTGCTTCATACGTCTGGCTGTGGGACCTCGAAATCACTGGCTCGGTCCCGGTCGAGAAGAGGGTGACCGGACAAAGTGGCTCAAGTCCTACGGACCTTCCCGGTGGCGACGGGCTCAACGTTTACGCAGGAAAGGGGTGCAAGTACATCAATCTCGTCATTCACGACAATGTCGGAAACGGCGTCGGGTGGTGGGTGGGGTCAACGGAGAGCGAATTTCACGGCTGCTTGATATACAATAACGGCTGGAGAGGACCGGATCGAGGACACGGCCACTGCATCTACGCGCAAAATAGTCAAGGAATCAAGACAATCTCGAGCTGCATAATGAGCGTTCCTTACGATGGGTGCTACACGATGCACGCTTACGGTTCCAGCCGCGCGTACGTGGACAATTTTCTCGTCGAGGACAACGTCGCGTGTGAAAAGGGACCCTTTCTGGTCGGCGGCGGGAGGCCGAGCCACAACATTACCGTCCTGCGGAATTACCTATACGGAGTGAGCATGCGGATAGGTTATGGCGCAGAGAACGAAGATTGCCAAATCCGCGACAACGTTGTTGCAGGAGGGACGCTGACGATAGAGAAGTTCCGACAAGTCGCCGACGAGGGGAACGTGAGGGGTCTTCCCGACAAAAAGTCCGTCTTGATTCCCAACAAATATGACCCGGACCGCGCTCATATGGTCATCTTTAACGGGAAGAGGGCACGACAGGTGACGGTCGGTGTTGCGCCATTTCTAAAGCGAGGGGAATCGTTCCGCCTGATGAATCCGAAGGATTTCTTTGGGAAACCCGTCCAGGAAGGGAAGTGCGACGGAGAGGAAATTACGGTACCCATGACCGGCGAGTTCGCGACGTTCGTCCTGCTGAGGGGAAGCGAACGACGATAAGAGCAGCACTGCGGCACAGCAGAGGCGCCGTTCCGAATAACGGGCAGTCCGCGTTGAGACGATTGCCAGGGCGAAAACCACGCCCCGGCGGCTTCTTTTCAGAGCGACCGTTGACAAAACACGTGTCGCCCAAGTGCCATGGCGAGTTCCGGCACACGAAGGGAAAGGACGAACCCTGGCGGCGAAATCCTGATAGAGTCATCAAGCATCGGCCGTTCCCTCGTCCTTCCTGGCGGGGCGAGCAAACTTCTGGGCGCGGCCCTTCTCGACAATTTCGAAGACCTGCTTCGTGGTGAAGGGCTTGGAAAGCGTGCCGAAGACGTCGAGTTCCCGGAAATCTTTCTGGGCGACGTCGAGGCGGCCGGTCAGGATGACTTTCAGGGGACGGCTTTCCGGTGGGAGGCGATTGATTTTGCCCATGAACTCCTCTCCGTTTATCTCCGGCATCTGGAGGTCAATGAAGGAGAGAAAATACTGACCGTGCTGAAGGACATTCAGGGCATCCGTTGGGTTTGTGAAGCCGTCAACGTGGTATCCTCCACGGTCGAGTATCTGGACGAGGAGGTCGGTGATGGCCTCCTCGTCGTCCACGACAAGGATGCGAGAGACTTCCTTCTTTTTTGCGCCTTCGACTTTCCGTCGGGGAACCTCACCCCTCGGGGCGGGCGGCAGATAGACAGTGAAGGTGGTTCCTTTTCCGACGTGACTGCTGAGGGTGATTTCGCCCCCGTGTCTCTCGACGATGCTGTGGCAGACGCTCAGGCCCAGGCCCGTGCCGCGAGCCTTGCCATCGTACACCTCTCCCCCGACGAGGGCGCCCTTCGTGGTGAAGAAGGGCTCAAAGACTCTGGACAGGTGTTCCCTGGGAATGCCGCAGCCGGTGTCCCTGACGCGCATGAAAGACCTCCCTTTTTCGACGCCGGTCTCGATGGTTAGCTTTCTGACAGGGGACTTGAGCATGGCGTGGCGGGCGTTGATGACCAGATTCATCACGACGGACTCCAGCATGCCGGCATCACCGAGGACGGGGGGGATGCTCATCGAATGTCTGACGGCTAATTCGATTCCCTCGCTTGTGAACTCCTTTTCCGTAACCTTCAAGACGCCGTCCACGACGTCTCGCAGGTTCACAAGCTTTCTGTCGCCAACATCTCTCCTCGAGAATACCAGTAGGTTCTTCGTGAGGCTCGCAGCCCGGGCAGCGGAGGTGCGAACAATCTCTAAGTTTCGGCGCGCCCGCTCCGGAAGCTCTTCGGTCTGGAGAGTGAAATCCACATATCCGATGACTGCGGCGTTGATGTTATTGAACTCATGGGCGACTCCCCCAGCAAGAGTGCCGAGAGCTTCCATTTTCTGGGCTTGTGCCAGTTGCTCCCGAAGTCGCTCCTTCTCCTGCTCGGACCGCCTTCGCTCAGTGATGTCCCGAATGACTTCGACGGCCGACTTGACGGACCCGTCAATTTCGCATAACGGAGAGGCGACCACCGAGAAGGTTTTGCTACCGACCTTCAAGTCCTTCTGATGGGAGCTACCCGTGCTTATGGCGTCGAAGCAGACACAATCGCGGCACCGGGAGGCGTCTGGCGAGAAAATGTGAGAAATCGCTTTCTCCGCCTCGGAGCAATCCCAGTCATCGCAACGGCGGTTGGTGTACATGACTCTGCCCTGGTCGTCCACGACCCTGACGCAATCGTTCATGGCAGACAGGACGCCGTCGAAGAAAGTCTTCTGAACCAGAAGCTGCGTGTTCATTTGGCGGAGCCTCTCGGAGGTCTCCGTGAGCTCCAGGGCTTGCTTTTCCATGGCGGCTTTGGCCTGCTGGAGTTCAGCGACCTTCGCCTGAAGCTGAGCGGTTCTTTCCTCAACCAACCTCTCCAGGTCTCTTGTGTATCGGGCGACTTCCTCCTCGAGCTTCTTGGTCTGGGTGACATCCTTCAGGAGAGAGAGAATCCCTTTGGGCTGGCGGTTCTCGTCGAGGATTTGCGTCAGGACGGCGAGGGCCTGGCAGGCGGTTGCGTCGTGCCGGACCATCTTCAGCTCGCCCTGCCAGACCCCTTTGGTTCTGACGGTTTGGCGGATGGTGGCCACCTTTCTCAAAGGAAGGTCAACCGGCTTCAAGAAAGACCCGAAGGACTTCTTCCCCTCGACCTCCTCCTTTGCATAGCCGAACATGTTTTGTGCACCGCTATTCCACAGGAGGATTTTGCCCTTCAGGTCGAAGGCGACGATTCCAAACTCCGTGGAGCTCTCGACGATGTTGTTGAGGAAATTCGTGGTGGACTGGAGTTGAGCGGTTCTCTCGCGGACGGTTTTCTCGAGGTTGGTGGCGTACTCGTGAACTTCTCGCTCTAAGCGTTCTTTTTCCTCGAGGAGGTTGTGGCGCTCGATGCTCCGACGAATGACCGACGGGAGGACTTCCGCGTAGTCAGCGCCGGCAGACTTGAGGACGTAATCGTAAGCACCGAGTTTCATCGCCTCGACGGCAACCTGGATGTCCGCCATGCCGGTCAGCATGACGCAGGGAACCGACATCAATCCCGACTGGGCTGCCAATTTCAGAATCTCAAGGCCGTTCATCCCGGGAAGAGAGTAGTCAACGAGGACTGCCGCGTACTGATGCGTCCTCAGTTTCGAAAGCCCCTCTTCACCGGTGGCCGCGAAGTCGAGGTGGTAGGGCTCCTTCCCCTTCTGAAAAACACGGGAGATTATCTTCTGGTCAATGGCGCTGTCTTCTATGACGAGTATGACATCTATGGGCACGAGACGTTCACTCCCTTCCCAGTCCAACCCCGTTCGGGAGAACTGCTATGGAGGTCCAGTAGAAACAGAAAGCCTCTACGGCGCGGCTGAACGCATCGAAATCCAGGGGCTTGACGATGTAACTGTTGGCGCCGAGGTTGTAGCAGTCGTTGATGTCCTCCGACTGGCCCGATGTGGTCAGCATCGTGACGGGAATCTTCCGCAAAGCTGGCTCATTCTTGATGGCTCTCAGTACCTCAGTTCCGGTTGCCCTGGGCATCTTGATGTCGAGCAGAATCAAGTCGGGACGGGGCGAGGAATCGGGATCGGAGTACCTTCCCTTCCGCATGAGGAAATCAATTGCCTCCTCGCCGTCTCGCACGAAGAAAATGGGATGCGGCAGCCTGGTCTTCTGAAACGCCCGCTGCATGATTTTGATGTCCACGAGGCTGTCTTCCGCGACGAGAATGTTGACGTTCGGGTTCATGTTGCCTTCTCCTCTCCGGCGCTTGGTGAGCCATTCCCCCATTCCTGCTTCCCCGGCAAAGCGGACTCTTCCTCCTCAATCAGGTGCTCTCCGAGAACTTTCGCGTGGCTTGGAGGCGCCGCGGGATGGTCCCTCCGGCAGTTGGGCAGAGTGAACCAGAAGGTGCTGCCGACTCCCGGGGTGGACTCGGCCCAGACGCGGCCGCCATGCTCCTCGACGATTTTTTTGACAAGGTGAAGACCGAGGCCGGTTCCTTCGTACTCCTCCCTGCGGTGAAGTCGCTGGAAAACCTCAAATATCTTCTCGAGATGCTTTTCCTCAATGCCGATGCCGTTGTCCTTGACGAAGACCTTGCAGCTGTCTCCTTCGACCACGCAGCCGAACTCGACTCGTGGCGGCATCTCCCTTGCAAACTTGATTGCGTTCGACAGAAGGTTTTTGAAGACTTCCGTCATCTTAATCTCGTCGCAGAGGACCCAGAGCATCTCAGGCTGGACGATGACTTGCGCGTTTTTCTCCTCGATGGCGTACCGCAAAGATTCGACTGCGTCGCGAACCATGTGCTCCAGAGAAGCGACTCTATACGGGTTCTTTATCCGCGTTACGCGAGACAGAAGGAGCAAATCCTCTATGAGCCTTTTCATCCGCATGGCGCCCTCGCGAATGCCGGAGAGATATTCCTTAGCTTCTCCCTCCAACCGGTCCTGGCAATCCTCTAAGAGAAACTGGCTGAAGGACTCTATCCCCCGGAGAGGCTCTTTAAGGTCGTGAGAGACGATGTAAACGAAATCTTTCAGCTCCCTGTTTACTTTCTCGATGTCGTGAGTCTTCTCCTCGACCAATTGAGAGAGGTTTTGAGTGTGCCTCTGGAGGGCCTCCGCCATGCTGTTGAAAGAAGCGGCAAGCTCACCTATCTCGTCAGTGGTGTGTATGCCAACTCTGAACGATAGCTCACCCGCCTGGATTTTTCTTGTTCCCTCGAGGAGAGTATCGAGGGGGGAGATGATAGTTCTCTTCATCATGAGAACGAGACTCACGGAGCCAGCCGCGGCTATTGCCAGCGTCAGAAGCCCTGCCCTCCAGCGGGTAAGTCGCAAATCCGCCAGCAGTCCCCTCCTCGAGATGCCGACTCTCGCCACTCCGACGACCTCGCCGGCCGCTTCTCTCGTGGAAGGCTCATCAAGCTCGTCGGGGACCGTCAGGCCCCGAGTGCGGCGAACCAGCGCGTACGTCTCGAGGAGGACTTTCTCCGGTTGCGAGAACCATACCGGGGGCTTGCTTTTGAGGTCGCCCGCCGAGAACCTCCGCTCCGGCACGTCGCCCACGGCCGCTAACGTGTTTCCGTCGGCATCCTGGATGGAGGCGGAAATGACCCATCTCTGTTTGAAGACGCCCCTCAACATATCGCCCAGCATCTCCCTGTTTCCGATGAGGACGGGATATTCCGCGTTATAGGCGAGATTGGCGGCGATGGTCGAGCCGAGCTGCCGGAGAAAATCGTCTCTTGTTTTTTTCTCGCGGCTAACTGCGAAGACGGCGATGGCGCCGTAGGTCAGCAAGATGAGAAATGCCACGATGAAGGCAACCTTCGGCAGGAGAGCGGTCCTGACTTTTTTGAACAACAGTCCGAGCTTCATCGTTACTGAGCTTTCATACCCTCTTATTCAAAGACGATGTCAGCGGCGTTTAAGAAGTAATACGGGAGCTGGCAGCCGATGACTTTCATGACCCGAACATTGACGCTGAGGACATACTTTCGAGGATGGACGAGCCTCGGCGTGGGCAGGACACCTGTCCCGACAATGTCCGCGGCGATCTCGCCGGCCTGACGCCCAAGGTCGGCGTAATCAGGGCTTAACCCGAACAGGGCTCCTGCCTTGACGTACTGAGGAGAATAAGCCATGAAGGGAAGCTTCTTGCCGAGCGCGAAAGTCAAAATGAAGCGCGCGGATTCCGAAGAATAAACCGTGGGGTCGGGAATGGCCCAAAGAGCGTCAACCCTGTTCTTCAACTGAGAAAACGCACCGGGAACATCGGCTTGGGATTTGACCGGTATGGCGACAAGCTCAAGTCCTTGCGAGTTCGCCTCGACAGCGGCCTCGTCAACGAGCGCCGAAGACGCTTGCTCGTCGAAAACCGCCCCAACCTTCTTAACGTCCGGAAGGGCTTCTCTCAACTTCCGAAACTGGACGGAAGGGGGAATGTCTGTGGTAACGCCGACAAGATTCGTTTCCGCACCCTCCGGCGTCATGATTCCCTGCCCCTCCGGGTCGGAGACAACGCAGAAAACGGCGGGAGTCTTCGTTGCCGATGTCTGAACAAATCTCGCCGCCTCCGAACCGACGCACAGTATCAGGTCCCAGGGGCCAGTGAAGATTGTCTCGCGAAGACGGCTACCTCCAGACGAACCTTCGTCAAGGTTGTATGAAGAAATAGAAGCCGTGACCTTTCGCACCGAGAGGGCTTCCCGGAAACCTGCAACGGCCTGATGGTAGGGATCAAGGTCCCGGCTGACGACGACGGCAATACGGTGCTGGGTCTTATCGTTGGGAAAAGCTTCCGAGGGGGAGACTGACGTGCTCATCA
>Ga0315289_10016612_pt1 | contig 10140 bp, 4 predicted proteins | sample YL17G11_40_MG_FD_203452 | JGI IMG/M metagenome (GOLD analysis project Ga0315289, IMG submission 203452) | Sediment microbial communities from Yellowstone Lake, YNP, Wyoming, USA - YL17G11_40 | ecosystem: Environmental > Aquatic > Freshwater > Lake > Sediment | place: USA: Wyoming | collected...
TCTCGCCGTGCCAGCGGCAACACGGCAACAGCCACAGCGAGATTCCTCGACTCGCTTCGCTCGCTCGGAATGACAACGTTTTCTGCGTGCCAGGAGCTTCTGGCACACCCGGCCGCCGGGGGCCGCGCACCAAACCGCGCGCCAAACGCTTTACATTGGCCCCGCCGGCGTGTATCGTCGCCCTGTCGGCGACCGCCATAGGAACGAGGCGAGGAACGCATGGTCGACCTGAAGAAGGTGCAGCGCGCAACGCGGCTCCTGCTGGAAGGCCTCGGCGAGGACCCCCAGCGGCCGGGCCTCCGCGACACCCCCCGCCGCGTGGCCCAGATGTGGAAGGAACTCGTCGCCGGCATGGACAAGAAGGCCGCCCAGATCATGACGGTCCTGCCGGTCGAGGAGTATGATGAGATCGTCCTGGTGCGCGACATCCCGCTGGTCAGCATGTGCGAGCACCACCTGGTGCCGTTCATCGGCCGGGCGCACGTGGCGTACATGCCGCAGGCCAAGAGGGTGACCGGCCTCTCGAAACTGGCCCGCATCGTCGAGATGGAGGCCCGCAAACTCCAGGTCCAGGAACGCCTGACGGCCGCCATCGCCGACGACGTCATGAAGACCCTCAAGCCGCGCGGCGTCATGGTCGTGGTCGAGGCCGAGCACCTGTGCATGACCATCCGCGGGGTGCACAAGCCGGGCACGATCACCGTGACGAGCGTGGTGCGCGGCATTTTCCGCGAGAAACCCGCGACGCGGGCCGAGGCGCTCTCGCTCCTGACCGCCGGCCGCGACAGGCGGTAGACGCTGACCGCGCTCGTTGCCCGGCGTCGGCTTGTCCTGGCGTTTGCGCGGCGGGTACGGAGACCCGCCGCGCCACGTTGCACGTGAGACCGTGGGGGGGGACCGCCGGCGATTTCATTTGGCGGTGTGCGTGAGACGGGGCTTCCCGGTGCGGCGGGCCTCCAGCCTCTCCATGGCGGCGCAATCAAACACGACCTCGCCGCAGTCGGGGCATTCCTGCCGCTCAAGGTCGGGCACGACAACCCGGCGGCCTCGCCGCCTCATCCTGTAATCCGAGCGCACAAGCCGGATGTTGCGGCTGCCACATGTCGGGCATCTTCGGAGAATGGGATTCATAGCCCTACGTCTGCAGCACCAGCCGCTTGATGCTCGATAATAGGTCCACGCTCGTGGCGCCGAAGCCGGTTTCCTGGAATGCCTGTCCAATATAATTATGCCGCCTGCACCGCCGCAAAGTCAATCGTTTTCCTGTAGTGCCCGCGGCGCTTCCCCCGGTAACATGGATATGAGGGAGGTTGTACCGGCAAGGAGAAACCATGCCCGATGCCCGCATCAACAAGTTGGCCCGAGTTCTGGTGGCGTACAGCCGCAAGGTCAAGCGCGGCCAGGTGGTGATGATCGCGGGGCCCGTGGCGGCCGAGCCGCTCATCCTGGAAGTGGCCCGCGAAGTGCTGCGGGCGGGCGGCCACCCCCTCTACCGCATGGCCCCCGATGCCGCGACCGAGGTCTTCTACGCCGAGGCCCGACGGCGGCAACTGGCGTTCCTGCCGAAGTCGCTCCTGGCGACGGTGCGCGAGGCCCACCACTGCATCACCATCATCGCCGAGACGAACACGCAGGCCCTTGCCGGCGTGGACCCCAGGCTTCAGCGCCTGACCGAGGTGTCGCGCCGGCCGCTCCAGAACCTCGTTCTGGGCAAGAACCAGTGGACGCTCTCCCTGTTCCCTACGCCCGCCTACGCCCAGGACGCCGGCATGGGCCTGGAGGAGTTCGAGGCCTTTGCCTACGCCGCCATGCGCGTGGACCGGCGCGACCCCATGGCCGAGTGGCAGAAGGCCCGCGCTTTCCAGAACCGGCTCCTGGCGCGCCTCCGCGGGGCCGGCCGCATCCGCATCGTGGCGCCCGACACGGACCTTACGCTCAGCGTCAAGGGCCGGCGGTTCCTCGGCGCCTGCGGCGAGCACAACATGCCCGACGGCGAGGTCTTTACCGGCCCCGTCGAGACGAGCGCCGAGGGCCGCATCCGCTACACCTACCCGGTGTGCCATCGCGGCAAGGAAGTGACCGACGTGCGGCTGGAGTTCCACCGGGGCAGGGCGGTGAAGGCCACGGCGGCCAGGAACGAGGCGTTCCTTCTTCAGATGATCGACATGGACGCCGGGGCCTCGCGGCTGGGCGAACTGGGCATCGGCACCCACTACGGCATCTCGCGGTTCATTAAGAACATCCTGTTTGACGAGAAGATCGGCGGCTCCATCCACCTGGCCCTGGGGCGCAGTTACGCCCAGACCGGCGGCACGAACAAGTCGGCCCTGCACTGGGACATGATCTGCGACCTGCGGCAGGGCGGCCGCATCGAAGTCGACGGCCGGGTGCTCCAGGCGGATGGAAAGTTCCGGCTGTAAGAAACGGAGAATAATGAATATCGAATGATGAAGAAAAAACAATATTCATTATTCGCCGTTGTTCCGTTCGTCTTCGGCCTTCGATATTCGGAGTTCGGTATTCGATATTCATTATTCGCCGTTGTGAGGATCGGCTCGTGCTGAGCGCCGATGAATTCGCCGAAAGGATTCGCCGTGCCTGGGCCATGATGTCTCCCTGCCGCCTCTGTCCGCGCCAGTGCGAGGTGGACCGCGCGGCCGGGCAGCGCGGGTTCTGCGGCGTGGGCGCGGCCGCCGTCATGGCCAGCGCCGGCCCGCACTTCGGCGAGGAGCCGTGCCTCGTGGGCCGCGGCGGCAGCGGCACGATCTTCATGGCCGGCTGCAACCTGGGCTGCGCCTTCTGCCAGAACGAGGACATCAGCCGAGGCGCGGGCGGCCCCGAGACGCCGCCGGAGGACCTCGTGCGGCAGATGCTGCGGCTGGAGGCGTCCGGCTGCGAGAACGTCAACTTCGTCACGCCCACGCACGTCATGCCGGCCCTCGTGGAGGCCATCGTCGGCGCCCGCCGCCAGGGCCTGCGCGTGCCCATCGTCTGGAACTGCGGCGGGTACGAGTCGCTCGAGGCCCTGCGCCTGCTGGAGGGCCTCGTTGAAATCTACATGCCTGACTTCAAGTTCAGCCTCGCCGCGAGCGCCGAGCGGTACTGCCAGGCGCCGGACTACCCGGCCCGCGCCGGGGCGGCCATCGGCGAGATGCACCGCCAGGTGGGCGACCTGGTCATCGACGGCGGCGTCGCCCGGCGGGGCCTCCTCGTGCGGCACCTCGTCATGCCGGGCGGCACAGCCGAGAGCCGCGAAATCCTGGAGTTCCTGGCCTCCGTGTCGCCCCGGACCTGCGTGAACGTGATGGGCCAGTACCGCCCGAGCGCCGAGGTCGCCCGCCCCGACGGCCGCCGCTACTACGCCGAGATCGCCCGCCCGGTGGCGCCGGCCGAACTGGCCGAGGTCCGCCACCACGCCCTCGGCCTGGGCCTGCGCCTGGTGGACTGACAGCGCGGCGGCCTCTTTCGGCATTCGGAATGCCTTGTTGGATATTCGGAGTTCTCCGTTCTTGTCGCGGCAGGTCGGCGAAGCATTCGCGCGGCGGGCCGGCGGCGACCCGGACCTTGACGAGACGCTCTACTATTGCAATGATGCCAACATGAACGTCACGGCCCTGGCGGGACGCATCCTGGCGGCAAAGGACGTGGGAAGGCCAAAAATGGGGAAGCGTCCCTAATTACCTGCGGATGACCTGTCCGCACGGTATCCTGGAATATGCATTTCTCAGGGGGTCAGGTGCATGGGTGTTCACGCGAAGTGCGTCCAGTGCGGGTATGAGTTTGAGGGGCCGGATTCCGCCGCCGAGCAGTGGCCACAATGCCCTGAGTGCGGGACTCGGCGATTCCCGCCCGACACCGTCTGCTACAAGTGCGGCTCGAACCTGCCACCGGCTATCCGGATCCCATGTTCCGGTTCTGTTGCAGATCAAGGCGTGCGGTGCCCGGGGTGCGGGAGCCCGGTCGCCGTGCCCGGCAGTGCGACCGAGCCACCTCGCAGTTCCCCTGCGGCTCGCCCTTCGCCCGAGGCGTCTGCGCCGGCCAGGCCCGTACCGCCACCCCCAGAGGCGGCACCGAGCACCCCGTTCCCTCCCAGGGGCAGTCTGATTGCCTTTCCAAACGCTGTTCAGGAGGACAAGTACCGGCTGACCGCCTGCGAGTCGGGCCTCGTGGCGCGAATCGCGGGGTCCGAGACCCAACTCTCGTGGGACCGCATAGAGAGGCTCTCCCTGGAGCAGGTGGAAGTCGCCGGGCATTCCATCGGCTACGTCCGGATCACCGGCCGGGATGGCGGCGAGGTCGCGTGGAGCGATCAGTTGCTGCTGGCCGCGGTCGGTGTGGGCTTATCGCGGGAATCGTTGGCTCGGCTTGTCTGGTCGGGGACCAACTACATCTCCCTCTTCCAGGTCAAGCACGGGCTCTTGCTCGCAGCCATTGTCATCGACCGCGCATGCCTCGTCGAGCGTGAAAACGGGGTCTTCCTTCGGTCCGATGCGGTGGTAACGCCGGATGCGGAGCCGGTTCCCGTCGCGCACCGGTCTCCTGAGGAGGCCCTGCGGCAAGCCGGCTCCGCTTCGAGGCGGGTCAAGCAGGTCCTGCTCCTCGTCGGCGGGGTTGCGGCAGCGTCGTGGCTGTGGGGCGCGGATTTCGCTGTGGCGCTCCTCGTGTACTTGCTGATCCACGAGTACGGTCACGTCGCCGCCATGAAGTGGTGCGGCGTCCGCGTGGTCGGCATCTTTGTGCTGCCGTTCATGGGAGCGGCGGCGGTGAGCGAGGACGAGCCCCCGACGCACTGGCAGGGGTTCTTGATCGCGTACATGGGGCCGGTTTTCGGAGCGGTCATCACGCTGGGCGCGGCGATCGCGATGTTCGTCTCCCGAGGCCAAGTGCCGTTCCTGAGGGAGATCGCGGTCTCCTGGGCCGCCATCAGCCTGTTCAACCTCCTGCCGCTGGGCGTGCTTGACGGCGGGCGAATCGTCGCGAGCATTGCCTACTCGACCCACCGTATCGTGGGCGTCGTGGCTTCCGTGGCAACCGCACTCCTGTGCGTGCTCGCGGCCGTGTTCCTGAGAGGGTGGCTTCTCGGAGTCGTCGCCCTCATGGCGTTTGCGGAACTGGCCGGCGCTGGTGCGAGGCGCCGGCTTGCCCGCGACCTCTCGAACCTGGGATGCGACCCGGCCCGGATTCGCGCCGCCATGCTGGCGTGCTGGGAGAAACTGGGCCCTCTCGACCCCGAGAGCAGCGGGCGCGCTGCCAAGAAGGCGAGCGCGGCGAAACGCGAGATGACATTCCTGCGCCCCTTTCTCTCCGGCCAACTCGAGACGCTGAGGATGACCTTCCCGCGAATCCTGGCAGCCATCGGGCTGTACCTCGGGCTCCTCTTGTTCTTCGTCGTCGTCCTGGCGTTGGCAGCGTCCGTGGGCACAGGTGCGGGCGCTGAGGCCCATCTTGACCGGGGCAATGCGCACTTGGGAAGGGGAGAGCATGACGCTGCCATCGCAGCGTACGAGTCGGCCATCCGCCTCAAGCCCGACTACGCTGAGGCGCACTACAATCTGGGATTTTCGTACGGCCAGATGGGGAGGTACGACGAGGAGGTCGCCGAGTACACCAAGGCCATCGAACTGAAGCCGGACTGCCAGGTTGCCTACCGCGCTCGGGGTGTCGCGTACGACAATCAGGGAGACTATGACCGGGCCATGGCGGATCTCACCAAGGCTATTCAACTCGACTCGAACGACGCCCTTGCGTACGGAAACCGCGGCATCGTCTACAGCGACATGCGGCAACTCGACAAGGCCATCGCAGACTACACGGAGGCCATCCGGCTTGAGCCCGGAATGGCCGCAGCGTACGCTCTCCGGGCCCGCGGCTACTGCGCGAAGGGCGATCTCGACAACGCCATTGCGGACGGGACCAGGGCCGTCGAACTGCAACCGGACAATGCAGAGGCCTACAACGACCGAGGGTTTGCCTACTACCGCAAGGGCGAGCATGACCAAGCCATCGCCGATTACACCAAGGCGATTGAGTTGGACCATGACTTCGGCCCGGCCTACCGCAATCGTGGCAACGCCTTCGGTGACAAGCAACTGTATGACCAGGCCATCGCCGACTTGGGTGAAGTCATCCGCTGTAACCCGAGCGATGCCTGGGCGTACTACTGCCGAGGCAACGCCTACACCACGACGGGGCGGCACGACGCGGCCATCAAGGACTACACCGAAGCCATCCGTCTTGACCCGCAATACGGGTGGGCCTGGTGCAACCGGGGCTCGGCATACCTCGCGAAAGGGGACTACGACGAGGCCCTGGCGGACTACAATGAAGCCTTACGACTCGACCCCCAAGACGACATCGCGCTGGCGAACAGGTTTGTGGCAGCGACCAGCGCCAGGCTCAAGAAGCAGGGCGGCTTGCCGGACATCCCCCGCACCGAGACGGACCCTGTTCAGCCAGGGCCCAAGGTGCCTGGAACGGACCGGAAGGAGGACGACGAACAGCCGCCCTCGCCTCCGTCGGCACGTCGAGTGGCGGCACGGGCGATCGTGCTCGCGGCCATCGTGTATCGCTCTAGGCTCGAAAGGTACGCGTCCAACCCGGACGCCGAGCCATTCCGCCGTCGGGTGCTGGGTTGGCTGGACGCCGTCGGCCTCTCCTCCGAACTCGAGCAGGGCGAGCGCGAGTACCTGGAAACGCCCGTCGGCCAGGCTGCCCCGCAGACCCAGATCAATGGGTGCTGGCGCGGTGAAGGTCTGGCCGTTCTTGCCTGGGCGCTGAAGCGCTATGAACTGCCGCCCTATGACCAGAACGTTGACCTACTGACTGCGGCGGACGGCGTTGGTTTCCTGGACGCGAACTCCGCCAATCCTCTGCTCCGTTCCGCCGTGCTGAGGCCATCCTCCGACATCGACGGGTGTGCCCGACACGCGACCATCGTCCACTGGCGGCTGCGCCAGTTCTCGCTCAGCCCGGGACCGATGGACTTCCTGGGATACCTCAAGAAACACCCGGGTTACAGGGAGGTGTGGCTCGACGGCCTGCGGTTTGTCGAGGGAGACCTGGCAATCGGCGAGATGGGTGTCGCGAAGGTTGCTGGCGAGCGGTTCGAAACATGCAGAAGCGCCGCCATGGAACGGCAGATCGCCGCCTATTGGCTCCAAGGGGACCACAAGGTCTACTCCGAGGTTGACTCTTCGACGATACTGATGGGACTATGAGGGAAATGGCCGGGGAGCGCGAGACGACGTTTTGCCGCCGCCCAGTTGCTCAGGTGCCCGGCCACTCCGTATTGTCGCTTGCTGCCTGGGCGGCAAGGTCGATCCGAAGTTCCTGGACGACCTCCGCAAGGCGTGGGGCGGCAGGAATGACCCGGTGGGAGGAAAAGGGGACATTTTACTTTTCTGCCTCCTTCCGCGGTCGGCCGGGGGGCGCAGAGTGAACTCGGGCCCGAGACGCCGCGCCCATGTGCAATCTTAAACCTCCGTAGGCGCGCCGTCGGGCGCCGCCGATTGCCGTTTTGGCAGTTCCCTCGCCCCCTGTCCCCCCGTGCCTCCGTGCCTTCGTGCCTCCGGCCCGCCGTGCCGCTCTTATAGTAGCGTATTCTGCATTTTTGCACTCCGCCCTCGTAACTCCTTTTCCCGCCTGGGTTTACAAAAACGGATGTCCCCAGGTTTCCGGCTGCCTGTTTTCCGTCCCCGGGCGCCCGTTTTGGGGAGTTACTAACAACGGCGTATGCCTATGCGTCCATGTAAAAACCATCAAATTCGGGTCAAAATCGATCAAAAAGGCGACGTTTTCCGTCAAAAAGGGATCAAAAAGGCGCGCATTTCGTCATGCCTATCTTAACATTTTGGGGGGTCACCCCCTCTGGCGCTAGCGCCAAGGCCGTTTTCGCCTTCCGAAAGGGTCTTTTGGGTGTTTTTCGGGCGCAAAAAAGGCGTGTGGAAAAGTTATCCACAAATTGTGGAAAACTCTTAACGGCTGAACGGCGGGATTTGGGACTCGGGATTCGGGACCCGGCAACGGCAAAGCGGCAGGCCGGGAACGTTTAGCCGGTCGCCCGGGCGACCGCTTGGACAGAGGTAGCCTATCGGCGGGGCAACGTTTTGGTTGACGCCTCGGCGCCGGCAATGTACCGTCCTCTCGGAATGACCGCTGCCCGCGCTCCAGCGCAATGGAGGTTAGGATGAAACTGTTCGGCATGACCCTGGTGCTCCTGGCCTGTGCGGCCGGGATGCTCGCGGCGTTGCCCAAGGCGGAGGATTCAACCACGCCCAAGTGGCATGTCTCCATCGTGTTCTACGTCTCGCCCGATGGCAACGACGCGTGGTCCGGGGTGCGCCTGGAACCCAACGCCGCGCGGACCGACGGCCCCTTCGCCACGCCGCAGCGCGCCCGTGATGTCATCCGCAAGTTCCGGGCCGAGGGCATCATCAAGGGCCGCACGACGGTGCAACTGCGGGGCGGAACGTACTGGCTGGCCGAGCCGCTGGTCCTGGGGCCCGAGGATTCGGGCAACGAGACGGGGCCTCTCATGTTCGAGTCTTTCCCGGGCGAGCAGGCGGTGCTCTCCGCCGGGCGGCGCATCACGGGCCTGAAGAAGGGCGAGGGCGGCCGCTGGACCGCCGACCTGCCCGAGGTCCGCGAAGGCAAGTGGGCCTTCCGGCAACTCTTCGTGGGCGGCGAGCCGCGGCCCCGCACGCGCCTGCCCAAGGAAGGCTTCTTCCGCGTGGTCGCCCAGCCGGGTGTCGACTGGAAGACCGCCAGGTACAACACGCCGGGCGATGCCTTCGAGTTCGCCCCGGGCGACATCAAGGCCGCGTGGGCCGCACCCGGCGACGTCGAGGCCGTCCTGCTGCACTTCTGGGTCGATACGCACCTGCGCATCGCCGCCGTGGACGAGACGGCCCGCGTGGCCACCTTCGACCGCAAGTCCCGCCGCAAGTTCACCGACGATTTCGGCGCCGTCGGCGCCCGGTATTACGTCGAGAACGCCCCGGATGCCCTCGATACGCCGGGCCAGTGGTACCTGGACCGGCGGGCCGGCGTCCTGCACTATCTGCCGAAGCCCGGCGAGGACCCGGCCAGGACGGAGGTCGTCGCGCCGCGCCTGGCCAACGTGGTGCGCCTGGAGGGCGATGCTGCGGCGGGTAGGTTCGTCGAGCACGTGGTGCTCAGGAACCTCACCTTCAGCCACACGGGGTGGGACCTGCCGCCCGGCTCGGCCGGCGACTTCCAAGCCGCCATGGAGGTGCCGGGGGCCGTCCAGGCGAGCGGCCTGCGCCATGCGGCCATCGAGAACTGCCGCCTGGTGAATCTCGGCACCTACGGCATCGACCTGGCCGACGGGTGCCAGGACGTGCGCATCGTCGGAAACGAGATCGCCCGCACCGGCGCGGGGGGCATCAAACTGAACGGCGCCGGCCCCGGCGGCCCCGAGGCACGCCGCACCTGCCGCAACGTCATCACCGACAATCACATCCACGACGGCGGCCAGGTCTGGCACTCGGCCGTCGGCATCCTGGTGCGCCAGGCGGGCGAGAACCTCGTGGCCCACAACCACATCCACCACCTGTACTACACCGGCATCTCGGTCGGCTGGACGTGGGGCTACGCCGAGACGGCGAGCAAGGGCAACATCGTCGAGTACAATCATATCCATGACATCGGGCAGGGCCTGCTGTCGGACATGGGCGGCATCTACACGCTCGGCCAGGCGCAGGGGACGGTCCTCCGCCATAACCTCATCCACGACATCCTCTCGCACGGCTACGGCGGGTGGGGCATCTACACCGATGAGGGCTCCACCGGCATCCTCATCGAGAACAACGTGGTCTACCGCACGAAGACCGGCGGCTTCCACCAGCATTACGGCAAGGAGAACACGGTGCGGAACAACGTCTTCGCCTTCGCCAAGGTGGGGCAACTCCAGCGGACCCGCATGGAGCCGCACCTCTCCTTTACGTTCGAGCGCAACATCGTGTACTGGACCGAGGGGCCGCTCCTGCACGGCAATTGGATGGACGATAAGTACAAATTCGACTACAATGTGTACTGGAATGCCGCCGGAAAGCCGGTGGACTTCGCCGGCAAGTCGCTGGCGGACTGGCAGAAGGCCGGGCAGGATGTGCATTCGCTTGT
>Ga0315289_10016613_pt1 | contig 10140 bp, 10 predicted proteins | sample YL17G11_40_MG_FD_203452 | JGI IMG/M metagenome (GOLD analysis project Ga0315289, IMG submission 203452) | Sediment microbial communities from Yellowstone Lake, YNP, Wyoming, USA - YL17G11_40 | ecosystem: Environmental > Aquatic > Freshwater > Lake > Sediment | place: USA: Wyoming | collected...
CGAGGTATCTGATGGATAACCCCTGCCTTATGCGCCGCCTTATATCGCTTGAAGACACATCAATTTCAGTCACCTTAATTGGTTGTATTTTCCTCAGAATCCTTTCCTCTGCATATCCTATATCGTACCCCGGTCGGTTAATCGCTACAAAGTGGCAGATTTCAAGGAGTTCATCTATGCTTTTCCAGAAAGGCATCTCCAGTATAGAGTCAGCACCGACGATCCAGTGAATCTCTGTATCTTCATTCATCAATTCTTTAACAGTCTCAACTGTGTATGATCTACCGGGTCTATCGAGTTCTATACGTGATACCTCAAAATGCGGATTATCCTTTGTCGCAAGGACGGTCATCATGTATCTATGATGGGCGTCCACAATTTCGTTGTTATTTTTATGTGGCGGTATTGCGTTTGGAATAAACAAAACCTTATCAAACTTCAGCAGATCATATACTTCCTCTGCGCATATCAAGTGTGCTATGTGTGGAGGGTTAAACGTCCCTCCCATAACGGCTATTTTCAACTCCACATCCTTTTCATATAATCAAGTTTTACTTTTCATACGGTCGCACAGTGCGCAAATTTGGAATAACATCGTAGTGTTTTTGATTAAACGTATATAATGGCAAATTCAATGCAATTGCTGTCTGACCGATCAAAGCATCGAATATTCCTAAACCATGACTGAGATGATAACGTGAAAATATTGCTAATGCCTCATCACAAGCCTCTGGTTTAGGCCAAATTATCTCATATATCTCTATTTTCTTTTCCAGACGTTTTTGTTCAATATTGTTCCTAACTCCCTGCATTAATTCCATGACAACAAAACCGGGCAAAGCAATTTCTTCTAATTCAAGTAAATCTAGCCAATCTAAAGCAGGTTGATATATAGACAAACAGTCTATAACTATATCAGTATCCAGAATAACCATGATTTATCTCCGTCTATTTTGTGCCTGTTCTCGTAATTCACGAGCATAAGCAACACTATCTTTAATATCACGATCTTTCCACATACCAATCAGATCAGAATTTAGTAAATCTCTTGCTGTCATAAATCGCTTCTTTGGTTTGTCGGGAGTTTTTAATAGTATAATCATTTCAACTTGCTGACCTTTCTTAACTGGTAAGTCTTTCAAAGAAATCTCACCATCTTTTTCGACTAATTTATTAATTCGTATTGCTTCCATGCTCTCACTTCCTTTCCATTTTTAACCTTTATCATAAAAGCCTTTCTCGATCATCGTTTGTTATATTTCCAGAATTAAACTCAACAACATTTTCCCATAAAATTTTACCACTTTCATCACAAAAATCACTAATAAAATTTCCTGTAAGTCTATTGATAATTTCAGCCTTTCTTTCTTCAAATGATTCATTACTTTCTTTAGCCTTATATCCCAATGGTTGAACTATATCCTTATAAAAAGATTCATTGCCAGTTATCATATACCAGAAGTTTTGTCCACAGACTTGTAGTATGATTCCTCTTTTGATAGTAGTTTTTGCTTTTCCATAACATATACCTAATATGCAATTGATATTTGCGATATGAAATGATTGCTTTAGTATTGTCATTGCACTCTTAAAATCTGATTCTAAAGCCTTCCACTGACTACTATTACCCCAATTTAACCCGGATTTCAATGTAACCAAGTAGCGAGTTTTATCTTTACTGTATTCAAAGTCTATCCCATGTGATGATGATTTACTGGCATCAAGAGTTACTTGAGCTATAAATATAGCAAGATTTTCTAAGAACGCGCCAAATAGTTCTTCTTCAGATGATGACATTTTAGCGTCTAATAATGATTTTACTAATTCCCCTGCTGTAACTATATTCTTAACTCGAAAAAGATAAGGATTCTTTTTCTTTAGTAATTCTTTCAAGCTTGTATTACTTAAACTATTAAGTTTGCTGGTATGAAAGTCATCTATATGATCTTGTATGAATTGATAAACCGCGCCTATATCAATTTCTTTCATTAGATTTACCTTTCACGAATGGAAGTCTTCAATTCTAATTGCACAGCATCAGAAAGGCGTTCCTCTGCTATCTGCCTATATTCTTCTTTTACGTCTATCATTACATAATTCCTGTTTAATTGCTTACATGCTACCGCAGTTGTGCCTGAACCAGCAAACGGATCAAGGACGAGATCGCCTTCCAACGTAAAAAGCCTGATAAACCATGAAGGCAATGCGACCGGAAAAACTGCACTGTGATTTTTGTTACCACACTCCGTTGCAAGATGAAGAACGTTTGTCGGATAGACCATCTTCCTATCTAACCAGTTGGATATATTTTTGCCGAATCCACTGCCAACAGCGGATATATCCCTTATCTTATCCTTTTCGCTTAAATTAGCCAATCTATCCTTTGCCCAATCGCCAACGGGAACCATAACTGCTTCCTGATACATATTGAACTTTCTCTGTTTGTTGAATTGAAGACACCTCTCCCACGCATCTCTGAATCTGTTGGGCCATTTACCCGGATAGGTATTCTTTTTGTGCCAGATGAATTCCTCAGTCCACAGCCATCCCTGATCTTTGAATACCTTTATCAAATCTAAAACGTAAGTATGCCTTTGTCCATCAACAGACAATTCTTTTATATTCAGAATGAACGTTCCTGTCGGTTTAAGAACTCTTAGGAATTGTTCCGATCTTGGCAAAAACCACTCAACGTATTTATCTGGATGTATACCGCCATAAGTGCCTTTTCTCCTGTCTGCATAAGGCGGAGACGTTATAATTAGATCAAAGGTATCATCCTCTACGTTTGCTAAGACGTCCTTACAATCATCTATTATGTATTGGTTTTCGATCTGTTCTATTGTCAACATTGCTGATTGTTCCGATCTTTTCATAGACCAACTAATTCAGAATCAAATAAATCTCTATCTGTCTTATGATTTTTGCCTGTTTTGCTGAGAGTATCAAGATTTGTTTCATTTAGCTTTATCTTTGCGAAATCAACATCTTTTACGTTTTCAGGTACTGAAAAGTATGGCGCAAGTTTATCCCAATCTTTATTTCTAATAGTAACGACTTCATTTAAGTAAAAGCTGACCCACGTATCACCAAGCTTTGAATTATCCAGTTCTTTAGAAAGCTTGTTTGTAGTTATATTCACGTATTTTTCGTCAACGTCTATCCCGATGAATCTTCTTCCAAGCCTTTTCCCTGCAATCACGGTTGTTCCAGTACCGACAAAAGGATCTAATACAATATCGTTTTCATCTGTACTCATTAAAATAATTCTTTCCAATAGGTGAACGGGTAACTGGCATGGGTGTTCATCTCTATATTTGTTATGCTTGATTCGGTGAATATCTGTCCATACGTCAGAAACTAAGGGTCCGAATGGATGCAATCCAGCTTTCTTTCCTCCATAATCTTTCAGGAGATAATCACATTTTCTACAACGTTTATGTTGATAACGGGTTTCGTAGAATTTACATAATTTTGGGTCTTTCACATAATATAGGATTCCATAATGAGATGGTTGAAGGCTTTTTCCCATCGGGGAAGTTGGGGCATCCCAGGCGATCCAGTGTTTGAAAAAAGCAACTTCGTTCAAGAAACCGGCATAATACGTCAACCATTTGGGTATGTTATGAACGAATATTGAGCCTGTTGGCTTTGTTATTCTCACCATTTCATTGATCCATTGCCTACACCATCCCAAGTATCCGTTGATCTCTTTGTTATCTTTATATCCGTTATATTTTTTCTTGAGATTAAAAGGTGGATCCGCAAATGTAATATCTATGCTGTCGTCTGGAATGTTTTGCATAATCTCAAGGCAATCACCATGAATTATAGTATTAACGTATTTATCAATCATCTGTCGAATACCTTTTCCAACAATGCTTTAAATCGCTCTAATTCTTCGTGATGGAATGTGAAAACATCTTCATAAGCTACAACCATTCTTTTCAAGTCATTTTTTCTTACATACCAACCAATACCATCTACAAATCCCCAAAAATGAGCGTTTGGATAATGCTCTTTTATTAAAGAGTCAATCGAAATCTCCGTTTTTGATTTATCCCCTTGACCTGATGATGTTGTAACAAGATACGAACACTCGATAATCACCATCGGGTTTTTCTTATTAGGAACGATAAAATCCATAGTGCGTTTTGTATTGGGAGCGTTACTTACTAACTCACTTAGATCACCTTTTTCAAATTCGAGTTTCATTTCCTTGAGCATGTTTTTGATAACAGTTTCGGGATTATTCTCAGATTTTCCTGAATAGGAACCCTTTTCCTTATAACGAACTAATGTATCAATTAGTGCATCAACATCAAATCGCAACTTAGAAATGCTTAGTTTTTTCACCTCAAAAAGCGGCAATGCTTTCGATAGAGTAGGAACAGTAGCTCCTTCAAAGAAAACGTTAATTAATCCTTTTCTGAAATACTCATTTTCCTTTATCTCTTTTTGTATCCTATCATCTGACCATTCACTGATACCTTCATCTTTGTTTAATTCGTCTCTGTCTGTCCATCTCTCTTTATAAGCAAGAGAATCTAATTCTGAATCATCTGCTATTCTTATAAAAGTAACTAATCTCTTTAAACTCTCATTTGAGAAACCTGTTAACGCAAGTAAAGCTCTCAAGCCATTCTCTTTATTATGAATCAACTCTTCAAATAGCTCTTTTTTCAGACCTTCATTATGAATCTGATTCCTTAAAACAAGTAAAGCCTCTTTGATCGAATTAATATATCCTTCATAAGATTCCTCGAAATCACTGTTATAATAGTAGAATGTGTTTTTATTTATTACTGTATCAAACTTTACTTGAACGTTTCTCATATTCTACGACTCTTTTCTAAAAAACAGTATGTATTCATCTCTCATGGTATTTCTCATACCTTTTATTTGCTTCAACATACTTTTAACCAACTCTAAACCATATTTTTTACAGGATTCAATTATTTTGCCTTCTAATCTAATTCCGCCAGTCTGATTTGTATTTGATCCAATAATCATAACAAAGTATTTATCTGGTTTCAAAACTCTTGCCACTTCTGAACAAACAGTATCCATATCATTGAAGTAGTTATCAAGTCGTTCCTGCTTATTTTTGCCAATTAACCCAATCATTTTACTTTTGATATTTTCAATATTATATCCTAAATAGTTCAGTTGGGATTCATCGTTTTTTACATAATCAATAGCAAAAGAATAGGGTGGTGAGGTAATCACACCATCAACAGAACAATCATTTAGCGAAATACTTGTTGCAGTAGTATTTTTTAAGACATAAGTGATTCCTAATAACTCGATATATTTAGACACTATTGGCAAAAAACTAGCGATTGTTCCTTCATACCTTTTCAAGACTTTTACAAAAAGCTGTCTATGGCTAGATTGAACGACTCTTTTTGAATAACCAAGAGAATCCAAAAATGCCAAAAGTGCCAACTCATAAACTTTTAGTTTATCATTATCATTGATTATCTCAAATTGTTTTTTATCATCATGAGCAGTGAAAAATTCAAATAACTCTTCAGGATTACTAAAAACTTCTTTTAGTAGCGAAATATCAATAGATAAGCTTTGATATTTCACTTTTGTCATCAGTTGGCAGAAAGGACTTATATCAATTGCATAAGAATTTATACCCATTAACGCAGATTCAATATTTGTAGTTCCACTACCACACATGGGATCCAAAATAATTTCGCCCTTTTTTACTCCAATGATATTTATTAAGGCTTTGATTAATTGAGGATGAAACTTCCCACGATAAGGAAAAAGACCATGTGTTGCATACCCAGTGGAGAACAAACTATTTTCAAAATAGGCTTTCGTATTTGCTGAACGATCCTCAGTAAGTGCATATATGGATTGACTATACATTAAAAAATGCTTCGTGAGTTCTCCATTGACAGACTTAAAATATGACAACCTATCTAAAAGCTCATCTTTACATAATGATTTATACTCAAGATAAGCAAGCTCTAACTCGAAAAACTCGTTGACAGAAGGAAGTAACTTAATTTTATCGTCAAAAATAGCATCCAAGAATGAAGGTAATTTATAGAAATCTGTTCTCTCTATCATTTTTTATTGGTTTCTACAAGAGTTAATGTTATCTACTGCCTAATTTGACCGTTGCCGAAGATGATATATTTCTGGCTTGTCAAATCTTCAAGACCCATAGGTCCCCTCGAATGAAGCTTTTGCGTGCTAATACCTAACTCAGCGCCCAAGCCAAACTCGTTCCCATCGGTGAACCTTGTGGAAGCGTTCACGTAAACTGCGGCGGAATCCACTTCGTTCAGGAACCTCATAGACCTTTCGTAGTCTTTTGTAACTATGGCGTCTGAGTGATGGCTTCCGTAAGTCATGATGTGGTCTATGGCTTCGTCAATGTCTTTGACTACCCTGACGGAGAGAATTAAATCCAGATATTCGGTATACCAATCTTCTTCGGTTGCTTCGATTATATCAGGGACAATCCTCTTAGTATACGCACATCCTCTTATCTCGACGCCCGCTTCCTTTAATCTCTTGATAATAGATGGCAGGAACTCCTGGGCAACATCCTTATGCACAAGCATTGTCTCCATAGCATTGCATACACCTGGTCGCTGTACCTTCGCATTGAAGCAAATATCCTCAGCCATTTTCAGGTCAGACTCAACATCAACGTAGGTGTGACAGACACCGGCTGAATGTTTTGCAACAGGGACCGTTGAATTTTCTGCAACGACCTTTATAAGCTCAAATCCACCTCGTGCTACGATCAAGTCAATGTATTGATCGAGCTTGATCATGTCCATGATAGCCTGTCTATCGGTGATCTCGATTAATTGGATACAACCTTCGGGCAATCCTGCTTCCATCGCAGATTTTATCAGTATATTTGATATGGCAATATTTGAGTTAATGGCTTCGGACCCGCCTCGCAGGATTATCGCATTGCCTGATTTTATGCACAATCCCACTGCATCTGCGGTCACGTTTGGACGTGATTCGTATATAATGCCAATTACACCCAACGGCACTCTCACTTTGCCGATTTTTAAGCCGCTGGGTCTCTGTAACATTCGGGTTACTTCGCCGACTGGATCGGATAGAACAGCGATCTCCCTTAAACCAGAAGCCATACCCTCGATTCTCTTATCATTCAGCATAAGGCGGTCTATGAGGGCTGACGACAAACCTTTGTCTTTGGCGTAGGCGATGTCTTTCTCGTTTTCATTTTTAAGTTCATCCTTTGCGCCAACGAGTCCGTCAGCCATCGCTGTAAGAGCTTTGTTCTTAACGTTTGTGGATATGCCTGCAAGAATTCTTGATGCTTTCTTTGCGTTCTTAGCTTTTTCCAACACCATTTCTTTAATATCCATAGTCAAACCTTCCTATCTTAAATATTACTCAAAAAATTCCTCTAAGGTAAACATAACTGATAATATTCCCGATTACTTCATTAAGACTCTTTGGTAGAGGCTATATGCTTTTTTCTTAATAATTCTCTCTCATGAACAACTCTGCGACCATGATCTTTCTCTTTTTCCTTTAATAGCTCATAAAGCTGATTTATATCATAGTTACATTCTTTCCAAATTTTTTCTCTTGCCAAACGAACTTCTTTTACTATTGGGTCAATCCATTGCATCATCTTTTGTCACTCCTGACTTTCCAAGATCACGAGATTATCTCTGTGGATTACTTCCTCGTAGTAGACTTGACCTAAGATGGATTCGATTTCGCTTGTTTTCTTCCCCTTTATTTGCAACACTTCGTCTGAACCGTAGTTGGTTAATCCTCTTGCGAACTCTACTTCATCCACGTCAACGCATCTAATTGCATCACCAAACTCAAATTCTCCTGTCACTTCTATTATGCCAGATGGAAGCAGGCTTCTACCATGTTTTATCAAAGCTGTTTTGGCACCATTATCTACCTTGATTGTTCCTTTACACGGTATAGAGTAAGCGATCCATCGCTTTCTACTCGGCATCTTGTAGCCTTTTGGCAGGAAGATTGTTCCTTCATCTTCACCTTCGAGTATCCTTGAAATAATACCGGGCTTCTTTCCGTTGGCTATGACCATTATTTCACCTGCGCCGGTAACTATTTCTGCGGCACGGAGTTTAGTGATCATACCTCCCACTGACGTTGCGCTTCCCTCTCCGCCAGCCATTGCCTTTATCTCAGGCGTAATGGCAGATATAACGTCAATAACTTCACCTGCATTGTCGTAGAATCCATCAATATTAGAAATTATGATAAGCAAATCAGCCTTGATCAAGTTTATTAGCAAAGCCGATAGGGTATCATTATCTCCTACTTTAATCTCATCCACTGCTACGGTATCGTTCTCATTGACTATTGGGATGACTCCGCATTGTAATAGTGTTGAGATAGTATTGCTTGCGTTAATATATCTCTTTCTATCGTTTATGTCACCCTGTGTTAAAAGGATTTGGGCTACCAGTTGACCGTACTCACCGAAGATTAGTTCATAGACGCGCATAAGATGCGTCTGCCCAACAGCCGCCGCCGCTTGCTTGTCGGGGATGTTATCAGGTCGTTTCTTCCAGCCGAGTTTGCTCATTCCTGTGGCGATGGCTCCGGACGTAACCAGCACAACCTCTTTTCCACTCTCTTTTACCTGAACGAGATCCTTTACAAGATTTCCTATCCTGCCAAGATCAAGCCTTGTATCAGGATAAGTTAGCGTACTTGTCCCAACCTTCACAACAAGGCGTCTAACGTTCTTAAAAATGCTTTTGCGATCAATTTTCATGTGTATAATCAGTATATATACGAGTTTTTCAGTTAAGTAAAATATAAACACGGAGACACTGAGTTCACAGAGAAGAAAAATGCTGGATACAAGATTCAAGATTCAGGATACACATGTTAAAATCAATTTTAGTTATGTTTATGGTTGTTGTCAAGGATAACTTCGTTTCAGGCTAAGAAAGTGAGTTCAACACCGTCAACTTCAACCACATCGCCATCTTTTGCCCCTTCTCTGTTCAATGCTCTCACAACACCCATCTTTTTCAGTTTGTTGTGCAGCATGGCTACAGCCATCTCGTTTTCCATGTCAGTCATAACCACTGCTCGTTTGACAGCTTTCCCCGAAATGATAAGCTTAGAGCCTTCTCTTGTGATGGTAAACACGGGTTCATAATTGTATTCGATGACTTCGCTTGGGGTTTCCTCTTCTTCATAGCCGGGAGCATTTTGCAGAAGCTCAAAGGATGAATAAACCAGTTGTGAAAGCCCTTCACCAGTCAACGCTGATATGGGTATAATCATGCGATCTGAGTTTTTGGCAAGGTAACGTTGCAGTTTTTTAAGACCTTCTTTTGCCAATGGAAGGTCCATCTTATTGGCGGCTATAATCTGAGGAAGTTTCGCCAGTCTGGGATCATAAAGGTTAAGCTCCTCGTTTATGCTCTCGTAGTCGCTTATCGGATCACGATCATCAATGGATGCAATGTCAATTACGTGGATCAAAGCCCGTGTGCGCATTATATGTCTTAGGAACTCATCACCCAATCCAACACCTGCGTGCGCACCTTCGATCAAACCCGGAATGTCTGCAATGACAAAACTCTTTTCCTCATCCACCCGAATAACTCCAAGCACTGGTGACAGTGTAGTAAATGGATAGTTGGCGATTTTAGGCTTTGCGGCTGAAATTCTGGAAAGAATTGATGATTTCCCTGCGTTTGGATAGCCTACGAGTCCCAGATCAGCGATCAGGCGCAGTTCCAGTTGAAGATCCATTTCTTCTCCGGGTTCGCCCTTTTCAGCGACCCTTGGCGCTTGATTTGTACTGCTTTTGAAGCGTGTGTTGCCTTTTCCTCCGCGCCCACCTTTGACCAGTATGGCAGTTTGTCCGGGTGATTTAAGGTCTGCCAGAAGTTCACCCGTCTCAGCGTCATGGATAATCGTTCCCGGGGGAATCCTGATAATCGCATCCGCTCCATCTGCTCCGTGCATGTTCTTCCCTTTTCCATGCACACCATTCCCTGCTTTGTAATACTGGGTGTAATACTGATCCACAAGCGTGTTAAGGTGTTCAATGGCTTGTGCCACTACGTTTCCGCCATTTCCGCCATCACCGCCGTTTGGGCCTCCCTTGGGAAC
>Ga0315289_10016614_pt1 | contig 10139 bp, 12 predicted proteins | sample YL17G11_40_MG_FD_203452 | JGI IMG/M metagenome (GOLD analysis project Ga0315289, IMG submission 203452) | Sediment microbial communities from Yellowstone Lake, YNP, Wyoming, USA - YL17G11_40 | ecosystem: Environmental > Aquatic > Freshwater > Lake > Sediment | place: USA: Wyoming | collected...
CGGTGCAAAGAACCGAGAAACAAAATCGTAGCTGGGGGAAGTTGTTTGGCTTGTGACCATGACTCCGCGAACCTGCAACGCTCTCAGCAAGCCAAAATCAGGCTTCAGGTTCCGCACAGTCTCCTCCTTGTCCACCTCTACAAGATAGTCGAACTTGCTCTTGCCAACGTACTTTGGCGTCACACCAAGAGCTTCCATGAGCAGGGGGGGAGGTGTTGCTTGCTGTTCGGGTGTGGCCGGGAAGTTGAGCTCAATCCACTCACCTTTCCGCTCGGCGGTCAGCAACCCACTCAGCGTGTGAAACCTCGCCTGGTCCTTTGGCGCTAGCATTCCGGTTTCCCAGAGGATGTGTGCGCTTGCAAGCGTTGCATGACCACACAACGCAACCTCAACAGCAGGCGTAAACCAACGCAGACCGAACCCATCCTCTTGCTTCCGCAGGAAGGCGGTCTCGGATAGGTTCATCTCACGCGCCAAATTTTGCATCCATGCATCGTCACGCGGCTCCGTCAAGATGCATACGGCTGCTGGATTGCCGGCAAATGCTTTGTCGGTGAACGCATCAGCTTGGTAGATCTTCAATCCCATTGCGGATTCCTCCATCTCATTCCGTCTTGATCACTCAGATATGTCGGCGACTTTGGCGTCGGTGAGTCTTGCGATGTCGTGCGGATCAATCTCCATCAGAGCCTCCGTCGTCCCCGAGCCGCCATAGACCTTGTCGAAACTCATGGCCTTCTGATCGATGACAGTCATGAGCCTGTTCTTGTGGGCTACGGGCGGCATTACGCCAACTTCGAAACCAGCCAACTCCTTTGTCGCCTCCGGAGTGGCAATCCTGACTCTCGACGCGCCCACAACAGAGGCGAGCTTCTTCCTGTCAGCTCGTTTATCCCCGGTCAGTATTGCGAGAACAGGTATCTGTTTCTCGTCTGTGAAGAGGATGCTCTTTATGATCTTCTCAAGCGGGACCCGCAGTCGAGTTGCCGCGTCCTGCGCAGTCATCGTTGGGCCGTCAACGACGTGAAGCTCGTAGCCCACGCCATGCCCTTCGAGATAGCGCTTGACTACCTCAGCCATCACGATCGCCGCGTTCCGGGTGAGATGTTCACTTGCGTATTTCAGTTTGGGGCCGTGCGACTCGCATTGACAAGTTTGGACACGTTGGAATGGTTACATAGTCCGCTTGAGCTGCTTCGGGGACCGTGAATTTCCGCGTGCCCACGCACGTTATGCGCCCTTAGCATAGGGTCAAAACTGTCTAATCGAGAGGTCCCGGAGGCCCGCAGTTGACGGCATTCAGGTATTGAATTCTCAAATCAACAGAACCCCGCCTATCGTATTCAGAGGAAAACTTAGGATGAGCAAGAGAAACGCGTTGACCGAGCAGAGCATCATCATCGATGATGTCCTCTCAATGTTGACGGGGCACCCAAGAGGTACATTCGTCAGTTTCACAGAGATCACGAAGAGCCTCCACGACTACATCAAGATGAATGGTCTACGACCGAAGTTCTGTCCCCACTGCAATGCATCGCTGACCGGCCCCGCGTCAGTGCCAGAGCCGGTGGCCGCCGAAGTACCTGCAACGTAGGCTCAAATCCCACGCGAAATCTCAGTGTATTTTTCACTTCCTAGCGTAGACTCTGCCGAACGGAAACATTCTTCGATCAGAATCAATAGAACGCACGCCCTCCTGAGGTTGAAGCTGGAGGGCGCAGGATGCTCAAAGCAACGCAAGTCGGAGACGTCACGGAAATCAAGATGGGACGGTCCATCGACGGCGTAACCGCTCTCTACTGGGTCGCCGCATACCTGATAGGCGGAGTTCTGATCGACACTGGCTGTGACTTTTCGAAGGAGGAGCTAGCTGACTTTCTCGAAGGCAAGCAAGTCTCTGTGATCATCAATACTCACCACCATGAGGACCATGTTGGTGCAAACGCGCTTCTCGCAAGACGGTTTGGGCTAGGCGCCTTAGCCCACCCGGAAGCGATTCCCCTCATGAACAGGAAGTACGACCTGTACCCGTTCGAGGTTGAGATCTGGGGATATCCTGAACCATCTGCCGCTGTTCCGATTGGTACAGCCGTCAAAGAGGGTGGCGTCAGTCTACGCGTCATCGAGACTCCAGGACACTGCAAGGGTCATATCTCCCTCTTTGAGGAGGAGCGTGGAATCCTCTTCTCTGGCGACATATGGGTTGGAGACCGACCGAAGGTCGCTAGGGTCGAGGAGGACGTGCATCAGTTGATCCTCGATCTCAAGAAGTTCGAAGAGCTCAACCCGAAGATCATGTTCGCCTCCTTAGGAAAAGCGGTAGCCGAACCGCAACAGGTCATCAGGAGGACCCGCGTGTATCTGGAAGAGACGAGAGACGAAATCCGAGGTCTTCACTCCGAGGGCAAGTCGTCAGAACAGATTCTAGAGCAACTCTTTGGAAGAGAGAGTGTTCTCGCTCCTGTGACACAGTATCAGCTTTCAACGAAGATCTTCATCGAATCTTTCTTGCGAGAAACGTGAATTCCCCACGATTGATCGCTGGATCGTGATTTGGAACGCGTAATTGTTTATAAGCGCCTAGAAAGCCTAAACTGCAAACCCACCAGAAGCAACTAGGAATATCGATAGAAGGTCATGCGCGTCATGGAGGTTGAGATCCTCGAAGAAAGGGCGGACTTGTTCAGGTTCATCCTAAGCGACAGTATTCCCGCATTCGCCAACGCCCTCAGACGGGGAATACTTGCAGATGTCCCCGTGATGGCGATCGAGGACGTGATTTTCGTCGAGAACACCTCCGTCATGTTTGATGAGATCCTTGCACATCGACTCGGTCTCATCCCGCTTAAGACCGATCTGGATGCCTATGTTCCACGTGAGGAATGCGACTGCAAGAGCGATCTTGGATGTTCAAAATGCACAGCCTCCTTCATACTCGAAGCAGAAGCAACTGACAAAACCATCACAGTGTACTCGGCCGATCTGAAGCCGGCTACAGACGTCGTTGCTACGTCGGACAAGATACCGATCGTGAAACTCGCGCCCGGACAGAAAGTCAGGCTGGAAGCTTACGCACGTTTGGGAAGAGGATCCGAGCATGCAAAGTGGCAGGCAGCCTCGGTCGCAGCGTATAGGTACATGCCCAAGGTCACCTTGCGGCCGGAGGACCTCTCGAATCCAGAAGACGTCGTCAAGTGCTGCCCCACGAGAGTGTTTGCTTCCGACTCAACCCGGAAGATATTCATCAAGAACGAACTTGGCTGCATCTTGTGCAATGCCTGTGTGGAGCAAGCCGTTCCTTCGGACCAGAAGAAGAAGGAACCGCCAATTGAAGTCAAGGGAGACGATACAGCTTTTCTATTCCACGTTGAACCCACTGGGGCTCTGCCCCCGAGGAGAATCCTTAGAGAGGCCGGGAGCATCCTCCGCAAGAAAGCGGAGGCAATGACTGCGCTGGTTGAAGCGGAGCAGAAGTAGTAGGTGAGATGATCATGCGTAGGCAGATTACGAATCCTGAAATGAACGAGACAATTGCCGCATTGAAGAGGAAAGGAAGACAGAACAAAGCACGCATCTGGTTGCGTGTAGCGGAATTCCTTGGAAAGCCCAGACGGTCAAGAGTCGCGGTCAACCTGAGCAGAATCGCAAGGAACACAAAGAAAGGTGACGTGGTCGCGGTCCCAGGCAAGGTCTTGGCAACAGGTGCCATCAGCCACGCCGTCCATGTCGGTGCTTTCAGTTTCTCCCACGGAGCAAAGGCCAAGGTTGAGAAAGCGGGCGGGTCATGTGTGAGTCTGAACAAGCTCGCAAACGATCACCCAAAGGGGAGCAAAGTCAAGATTCTAAGGTGAAAGTCGAGTGTCGAAGCAACCTGTAGTCATCGACGCCTCTAACCTAGTACTCGGACGGCTCGCAAGCTTCGCAGCCAAGCGTGCCTTGCAGGGTGAGGAGGTTGTCGTCTTCAACGTGGAGAACGCTGTCATCTCCGGAACCAAAGCCAACATAGTGGAGGAGGCAATGCGGAGACTCAAGACAAGGACTCTGGCAGCTCAGTTCAAAGCGCCTACGCACCCCCGGAGACCCGACACTTATGTCCGCCGGGTCATTCGTGGCATGATGCCGCGGAAGAAGCCGAAGGGGCGCAACGCATTGAGGCGGGTCCGCGTCTACATCGGTGTCCCTGAAGAGTACCAGGGCAAAGCCACTGTGAAGATCCCTGAAGCTGACGCCTCAAAGCTACGCTGCAAATACATCACAGTTGGTGAGCTTTCAGAAGAGATAGGAGGACCTTGGAAGACATGAGCGAGAGAAGGAAGATACTTTTAGTCACAGGTAAGAGAAAGACCGCCGTCGCCCGGGCTGTATTCAGGCCAGGCCGCGGCAACGTGACGGTGAATGACTACCCAGTAGGGAACATGCCGTCTGAAATTGCTCGCGCCAGAATCTCCGAGCCACTAATACTGGCAGGCGAGCGCCTGAACACAATCGACGTGCGGGTCAAGGTTCGCGGAGGCGGAACCATGGGGCAAGCCGAAGCGGCCAGAATGGCCATCGCCCGCGGACTGGTGGAGTATTCCCGAAGCGCCGAACTCCGAAGAGTCTTCACGAGCTTCGACAGGACAATGCTCGCAGGAGACGCAAGAAGGAAGGAGACCAAGAAGTTCGGAGGCCCCGGCGCAAGAGCTCGGAAGCAGAAATCCTACCGATAGAGTGCACGAGTTGATCGCATAATGATTATTCCGGTGCGATGCTTCACCTGCGGAAAACTGATCGGTGATCGCTGGGAAGAATACGCACGCCGAACCAAGCAGGGAGAGAACCCCGCCAAAGTCATGGACGACTTAGGGATGACACGCTACTGTTGCAGGCGGATGTTCATATCTCACGTTGAAGTGATCGACGAGCTCCTCAAGTACGGAGAAGTCGCAGCGCGAAAACGCGGCCAGGCCTAGCAGGGAGACAGTTCCAGCTTGGCAGTTCCAGTCAAGATCACGAGCATTACGGCTCGTAGAATACTCGACAGCCGCGGCGAATCCACAGTCGAAGTAGATCTGTATAGCAGAGGAATCATGGTTCGAGTCGCCGCGCCCTCAGGCAAGAGCCGAGGCAAATGGGAAGTCCAACCATTCCCAGACGGCGGAGTCGACGAAGCAGTTGAACGCGCAAGGAAACTGTTGGCTCCCGAACTCTCCGGAATGAACGCAGATCGTCAGCAGCAGATCGACGAGAAACTGCACGAGGTTGACGGAACCGAACGATTCAGCAGGATCGGAGGGAACACCGCGTACGCTGTCTCCATAGCAGCCGCGCTCTTGTCTGCGACTGCTCACAAGAAGCCTCTCTACCAGAAGCTTGCAGGTTCCTCAAGAGTCAAGATCTCTCTCCCGCTCGGAAATGTGGTCGGGGGAGGATCGCATGCGAAGGGCAAACGAACTGACATACAGGAATTCTTGGTTGTCCCGACGAAAGCTTCCTCGGCAATTCAGGCGGCTGAAGCCAACGTCAAGGTTCACTCCGAAATCGCACGGCTAGCGGTGCAGCAGGGCGCGTCGATGATCGGGAAAGGAGACGAGGGCGGCTACGTGCTGGACATGGAAACTGAGCAGGCACTTGATCTGATCAGCAAGGCATGCCAGGCCGTCTCACTCGAGACAGGGGCAGACGTCAGGATCGGCCTCGACGTTGCATCCTCAAGCCTCTGGGACGAGAAACAACAGGTCTACGAGTACAAGCGAGATGGAAAGAAGCGCAACGAAGGCGAACAGATAGAATTCATGCTCAACCTGATCGAACGCTACAGACTTGTCTACGTCGAAGATCCGCTGCACGAAGATGCTTTCGAAGCATTTGCGGAACTCCGAAAGAAAGCCGGAGGAGCGCTGATTTGTGGTGACGACCTCTTGGTGACCAACACGGCCAGAATCAGCCAAGCTGTCAAGCACGGATCAGCCAATGCGATAATCATCAAGACTAACCAAGTCGGAACACTCTCAGATTCCAGACGAGCCGTTGAGAAAGCGCAGGCCGCGGGCTACGTGACTGTCATGTCGCATCGCTCAGGAGAAGTATGCTCCGGAGAGCTTGCGCAGATCGCGGTCGGCTTGTCATGCCCCATGATCAAGTGCGGAGTCATCGGTGGTGAACGCATCTCGAAACTCAACGAACTCGTCAGGATAGAAGAAGACGCGGAGAAGCGGAAGATCCTAGCCGGGATGGCGCAGATCCCAGGCTAGAACCGACACCCGAACGACGGGATAGGGGAGGAATCCCCTAACAAGCTCTCTCAGACAAACCAAATGCTCGAAATCGAGCGAGCTACTTGTCGCACTAGAGTGACTTCAGCTTCTCGCCTATCGTGTCTGCCAGTTCAAGGACTTTGTCGAACTCGGCTTTCTTCGGTGGACCCTTGACCTCGACTACGCCCAACACCTCGATCCTGGTCCCTTCGAGGATGCCTTGGAGCGCCTTCGCGGCACCTCCTGACCAGCCATACGAGGTGAGCACAGCCGCATACTTAGTCGGCGCTCGCAATGCCTTGACCAGCATCGTAGCATATGCGGCCACCGGGTGAACTCCGCCAAGCACCGTCGGCGCGCCCACGACGATCACAGGCGTGTCAACAAGTTCCTTCGCGATGTGGCCGATCTCCGTGTTCGGTATGTCGAACACCCGGACGGTGATATCCTTCTTCACCAGCGCATTCCTGAGAGCCAGCACCATCTTCTCGGTGCTGCCCCACATCGAGACATAAGCGATCATGACCTTCTTCTGGAATTTCTCGCCAGTCCATTTGGTGTACTCATCCAAGATGACCTTCGGTTCCCTCCAGATCATGCCGTGCGAGGGCGCAATCATCTTCGGCCCGAGCTTCTTGACCTTCTCAATCGCTGCCTGGCCAGGCTTCCTGAACGGCATCATAATCTCAGCGAAGTACAGTTTTGCCATGTCGAGCGTGTTCTCGTTGCCATATTCGTCCGCGTAAAACTCGCCGACCGCCAGATGCGATCCGAAGAAGTCACAGGGGAATAGTATCTTGTCCTCTTCGAGGTAGGTGAATATCGTCTCTGGCCAGTGAAGCCAAGGGGCGTCCACGAACTTCAGCGTCTTGCCGCCGAGGTCTATCTCAGAGCTCTCATCGACGACCATGATTCTCTCCGCGGATATGTCGAAGTACATCATTGCTGCCTCCTTCCCCTTCGCACCCGCAACGAGTTTCGCATTCTTCGCAACCGCCAGCACTTCCTTAGCTGCGTTCGCATGGTCTGGCTCGGCATGGTTCATTATGACGTAGTCAATCTTGGCGGGGTCGATGCGCTCTGATATCTTCTCCAGAAGCTCTCTCTCAAATCCTGGATTTACGGTGTCGATCAGCGCAGTCTTCTCCGATCCTACGATCAGATACGCGTTGTAGCTGGTACCATATGGGAGCGGTATCAATCCGTCGAATAGTCTTCGGTTGTGGTGCTTCACACCAACCCAGAATACGTTGGGAGCAATTTCCTTCGATCCAATTGGCAGGCTCATGATTTGACTTTCCTAGGTTTCGAAATGATTTGGAGGTAATTAGACTTGTCCCATAGAAAGTCCAAACTATGACCCCCCAGTCTTCTCCGATAATCAACAGATCTCGCTAGTTCACGTACTCCAAAGACTAGCGTAACGACAAGCAGAATGAACAATGACAAGAAGACAAGAAAGAAGGAGAAGTAGGAGTAAGAAAGTAAATACTGCCACGCTAACAGGCGCGGCAGATAGAAACCAACGAAATTCACCAAGAGAAGGCCTGTGTTCAGCGCTACGGCTATGCTTGCTTTCGGTTCTCTACGTCGCCAAGAGATTACTGCAAGCGCGAGCCCGATCCATGCAAGCAGACCGTAGCTCACCAGGGCTGTGATCAAGCCAAGGACGAAGAACACTATTGCGATGTAAGACATGGAGTCGGTTGGACGTTTTGGGTTTGCATCCATGACAGCCATCGCTCGATAACTCAACCGACCGAGGGCAATCTAAAGAGAGCGGAACTGCTAGGCTCATCGCCGCAGCAACTGGTCTTGCGGTGACGATGAGCGAATCAATCAAGCAGCAGAAGGAATCCCCTTACGCGGAGTCAGAAGGGCGAAAGCTCAGATGCCTTGCTTGCGCACGCCGTTGTAGAATCGATCGGGGCGGGGGAGGTTACTGCGGGGTCAGGATGAACTTAAACGGCAAGCTTGTCTTGGGCAATTACGGGAAAGTCGTGACTGCGCATGTTGATACGATCGAGAAGAAGCCAGTCTATCATTATCGGCCTGGCTCAAAGCTTCTCTCATTCGGAACGGTAGGTTGCAGCTGGTCATGCGACTTCTGCATAAACGCGTGCGTCAGCCAAGCCGACAAAATTACCGGAGAGAAGTTGAGCCCTGAAGATCTAGTTCGTTTGGCCAAGCAGTACGGATGCCAAGGCATCGCATACACATACAATGAACCACTAGTCTTCCTGGAGTTCGCTAGAGACACAGGCATCCTTGCCCATCAAGAGGGTCTTTTCAACGTCGTGGTTACGAACGGATACGGAACCCCTGAAGCGGTGAAGGCTCTGTCGGAGTTCGCCGACTGTGTCGCCGTGGGACTGAAGGCGAATGCGTCACAAGCTTTCCTGAAGAAGCATGTTGACGTTCGGTCTCTGAAACCGATCTTTAGGACCTTGCTGGATCTCAAGAGAAGAACCGATGTCCACATCGAGATTAGCGATCTGGTCCTCGGCCAAGGCGGCGATTCGCTAAGCAAGGCAAGAACGTTGTGTAGATGGGTCAACCGAGAGATCGGTTCTGACACTCCACTTCATTTTGTGAGGTACTATCCTTCGCACAAGATGAGAGAAGTTGAGCCCACAACTTCTGCTGTCTTGGAGGCGCACTACGATATTGCGAAAGAATCAGGGCTCAGATACGTGTATCTCGCGAACTCCCCTGGACACGAGCGGGAAAACACCTCTTGTCCGAATTGCGGAAAGGTAGTCATTGGGAGGTTCGGGTACGATGTTCAGACTTGGAATCTCGACGGCGAGAACCGATGCAAAGGTTGTGGACAGAGAATCCCAATTGTTGGAGGTCTTACCGAGACACCTCCAGAGGAACGTTATGCGCCGGTAGTGTTTCCGCCAATGGATATGCTGTACATCTGCGAAGGCCTCTCTGGATAGGCGCGATATATTCTGCCGAAACAATAGATTTAATACTGTGAATGTGAACCCTCGCGCCAAGATGCCAGATGAGTGTGACGCTTACCGAGGATAGGCTTAGGCGATTAGTCGATTCAGGGTTTCGGGGATCCTGCCGGCCTGGCGAACGAATATCTCAACTGAGGAGAAGAGCGAAACAGGCCGACGAGCTGATGCTCAAACGATTGGAAGCAGTGTTCTTCGGCCTCGCAGATAACACTCGGCTAAAGATTCTGAACCTTCTTGCTAAGGAGGAGCTTTGCGCATGCGAAGTCATGGCTGCACTAGACTTGACGCAACCGACCACGTCCCATCACTTAGGGATCCTAGAAAGATCTCGCCTAGTTGCCTCTCGCAAAGAAGGAAAATGGGTCTTCTACAGGCTATCCAATCCCAGAGTTGCAGAGTTGCTGACGAAGACCCTCTCGTTGGTTAAGGAGGTGCCGTGATCAGGATGAGCGAAAGCCGCGGTGGTCTTGGTTGGATAGAGAAGCTCCTAGCGGTGTGGATTGGCCTTTGTATAATCATTGGCCTCTCTCTTGGAAAGTATGCGCCTCAGATTACAGGATACCTTGAGATTGGCATTCCGATCGGGCTCTTCCTCATGATTTACCCGGCGATGACCAAGATCGAATTGAGGGAACTCAAAGACGCTTTGAAAAGCAAGAGACAGGTCAGCGTGATTGTGTTTTTCAACTACGCAGTCAATCCGTTCCTCTTGTACATTCTCGGGTTCATATTCTTTGAGCAGGTTCTCCCATACTTCGGTTTGATTACTGCTGAGACCGCGCGGTACCTTTGGACTGGGCTAATTCTGCTGGGTGTTGCGCCTTGCATTGCCATGGTTCTCGTGTGGACTGATTTGGCCAAGGGCAACGGGCCACTTGGAATAGTCCTGATGGCTTGGAACTCGATAATTCAAGTCCTCACGACGCCCCTG
>Ga0315289_10016615_pt1 | contig 10139 bp, 2 predicted proteins | sample YL17G11_40_MG_FD_203452 | JGI IMG/M metagenome (GOLD analysis project Ga0315289, IMG submission 203452) | Sediment microbial communities from Yellowstone Lake, YNP, Wyoming, USA - YL17G11_40 | ecosystem: Environmental > Aquatic > Freshwater > Lake > Sediment | place: USA: Wyoming | collected...
CGGAAGAAACTGTAGCTGTGCCTAACGAAGTTCCGCTAGCTCCTGCAGGGCAAGTGCCACTTGTTCCTTTATAATATAAAGTAACAATTTCAGTTCCAGGATTTGGCGTAACCGTTCCGCTCCATGAATAGCTTGAACCAGCAGTTAGAGCATTTCCGCTGTTTATTGTGTCAAGTAACGTTGATGTTGGCGTTTTTGCGTCAGTAAAACTATGTGTTGCCAAAACATTATTTTCCAAATCCAAAACTTCAATGGTGTAATTCCCAAAAATTCCATCCAAAATATAATCGAACTGAAAATTACCATCAGCATCCGTAACAGCAATATCATAATAACTTGGCCATTCACCAAAAGAACCGTCGCCTGTGACAACCGAACCATCCGGCCTAGTGACTTTGATCAGATAGCTGTAATCAGAGGCAAAACCGGAACCGGCAATGTGAACGATGAATGTAGGCGAGTAATCCTCCTGATCGGTGCAGACTTGATAGCTGCCTGTTGTCGTACAGTACGGCGTGTCGACTGCGAAAGCCGGCAGCACGGAGTTCACGGCAAAGAAGCCGACGAGCGAGACTGCTAGCACTAGCAGAGAAATCTTCGCCAGACCTTTTGCCATTCCTTTTTCGAACATCGTTTCACTCTTGGTCTAGTCGCGAAATGGGAAAGTCCGTGCACAGCGGCACGGTTAAACGATTAAATTCTGACTATTATTGACACTATACATATTTAATATCCTATTGCGCCAGCTTCCCGGCATATACGCCCGCGGCGAGCATCCCGCCCGTGACTCGGGATTTTCATTAGAAATCTAAGCGGCGTCTTGCCGGCAAAAATCCGCTTACCTTCTCTTGGGCCTGCCTTTCCCGGGCTTGCCTTTAGTTGGCTTTTGTTTGCGCTTTTTCAAAAAGACGAACAGCGCCAGAAGTACGACTGCAAGGATTGCCAAACCCAGCACGCCGCTTGTGGCCGCGCTCCCTATGCCGAGCGTCACAGCCATACCAGTCAAGAAACTGCTCAGGGGGTTCGCCGCAGCTGTGTTCTCTTCGGCAGTGCAAGGCTGCGACTCCGAAGGCCTGGAGTTGTCAGTGCCGCAGTTGTTGCCATCCACGCAAGTCCTCTGCTGCATTCTATCAGCGCACTGTCCCCATTCGCCGCATGCCCACAGCTCCCTGCAAGCCTGCGCAGGGTTCGTTCCAGCCGCGACCGTAGTCGTGGTCGTCGAGGCCAGCGGACAGTCGCTCGGACACGCTTCGTGCGTCTCCCAAGAATCGCAGACGCCGTTGAGCGTGCACGTGACTACCGGAGGTCCGCCAGCGCCGCCGCCTCCGCCGCCACCGCCTCCGCCGCCACCGCCGGTGACGCCTGCCGGAAGAGTAGTTGTTGTAGGTGTCTGCTGCGTTATCGAAAAGTCGAGCTGCGTGATGCATCCGTCGCAGAACATCCAGCTGACGCCCGTATCAATGTCGTTGACGAAAAACTCTATCGTGTTGTTCGACTCGGTCACATAGAATACGGGGCTGTAGCCGTACTTGCCGCCGGAGGTCGTAGTGCTCGAAACGGTCGCGCCGTTTATCCTCGCGTCCACGGTCGCTCCGTCAGCCGCGGGCTGGCCGTTTATCTCAACGTAGCCGTAGAACGCGTTCGGCGGGAAAAAGCTGGAGCTTGCAATCGCTGCGCTCGCGAGCATCGAAAACGCCATGACGGCCGCGAAAACACTTTTCCAGCTCATCTTTCTATCACGTATAGTTTAGGTTATCCGTTAAGGATAAATGCTTAACGAAGCTCCGCCAGCTAAGGCGCGGGCACGCAGACCGTGGAGAACGTGTACATATTGGCCAGGTTCATGTTTATCCAGTAGCCCGCCCCCGGATCCATCTTACTGTTGAGGTCGAGGTACTGCCACAACGGCGAGCTGAGCTGCCAGTAGCTAACGAGCGCGCTCCATCTCGGCAGGCTGCTCGACGTGTCTATCAGCGACATCAGCGCGCAGTACGAAGTCCTGCCCGCGCCCGCAGGCCCGGTGTAGTTCAGCAGGCCGTCAGTGCCGTAGTATCCTATAAGGTTCCATCCCGGCACAAGCTGCCTCTGCGGCGGAGTCGTGCTTGGGCCGAACAGCGTTCCGCCTATCTTCAGCAGCGCCGGCTCCTTCATCAATACCCAGTATCCCCATCCAGGCTTCATCTCGTGCAGCGTGTTAGGTCCGCCGCCGGGCTTGTACACGAACCACTGGTCCGTGGCCGCGTCATAAGCCCAAACTCCCTCCACGCTGTTCTCGATGTCCTTGAACACCTCGTCTATCGAGTTGTCGAGCATCGTGAACGGCACGGATATCAGGTTCCACTTCTTGTTCAGCTGTATGTCGAACGACGTGCCTTCGACCTTGAACTTCTCCTCGTCGATCGGGCCGGTGTTGCCCAGGGCGTCCTTGCAATAATATTCAAGCTCGTGCTCGCACTCCTCCTTGAAGAGGAAGCCCTCGGTCGCGACACCGTCGTGGAACACGCAGCAGAAGCCGTCCTTCTGCAGGTCGCCATTGTAGTGGTCGGGGTCGCAGTACTTCGGCGTCACGTCGTCGCCGTCCCAACTGACCTTGAAGCATGTCTGTTCGTGGTCGACCGGGTGCGGCTGCGGGTCGGCGCAGTCCAAGTACACGGGCGTCATCGTGGTTATCTTCCAGCAGTCTATCGAATCGGACGCGTTGTTCCAGCACTTGTCTGAGATGTTGTAGTATATCGCGTCGCTTCCGTCCCACAACGTCCTAGGCTTGCCGACCGTCTTCACCGGAACCGGCGGAGTGTTGTCCACATAAACGCACTGCTTCTTCGGCTCTTCGGTCTTCTCCACGTGGTCGACGCTGTAGTATTCTATCAGGTGGCACGATTCCTCTGGCTTGTAGAAAGGTTCGACATAGGTCCCGAAATCGCCTGTTCCTTCTGCAAGCTGGCAGTCCCATTCGCCCGAGCAGTACCTTTCGTCCACGAGCGTGTTCCTCCAGTAAGTCGCGGCCACGCCGGAGCAGTGTACGCATTCCACATCGCCGTCTGTGGCGCTCAGCGTTATCGGCGTCTGGGACGTTATCCATTCACTCGTGGCGTTCTCATAATTGGGAGTTCCGTAAACCTTCGTCGTCACAGGCGGAGTCTTGTCCACATAATCGATTTCGTACTGGTGCGTCTCTTCGTTGCCGAGCGCATCAATGCAGTAGTACTCGAGCGTGTGCTTCGATTCCTCTGGGAACCCGAACGGTCCTTCGTATAACGTCCATCCAGTCCAGCTGTGGTCTGGCTCGCCCACCTCGTACCTGTACCATATCTTCTCGTGGTCGACCGGGTGCGGCTGGCCGTCCGCGCAAGTCAGGTTTATCAGAGTCCTTCCGTCTATGTACATCTTTTCAGCGGACTCGTCGTAGTACTTCGGTCCGACTATCTGCTTCGTCGTCACAGGTGCCTGCGTGTCGACTATGTCGTACTCCGTGTGCCTCGTCTCGGTATTACCGAGCGCGTCCACGCAGTACCACTCGAGCACGTGCGCAGAGTCGCTTTCCTTGTTAATCTGCACGCGGTCCCCGTCGACTTCTGTAAAGCCGGGCGGTGTCGTCCCGAACAGATAATCTCTATAGTATATTTTAACATGGTCGACCGGGTGCGGCTGGCCGTCAGCGCACGTGAGCGTTATCGGCGTCTGCTTGGTTATGAAGTAGCAGCCGTCTGCTGGTATTCCTGTTTGGTAATATTGCAATGCCTCGTCTGCTGTGCATGCGTGCTTCGGATCGCCGATGTCCTTCTGCGACACGGGCGTCTGCGTGTCGACTATGTCTATCTCCACGAATGGATTTTCAGCGCTTCTGGCGCTGTTGCCGAGCGCGTCCACGCAGTACCATTCCAAGACGTGCTCCGAGTCCTCGGCCTTGTAAATTTCTTCGAACCCGCCTTTAACCGCCGTGTACGCAGGCGGAGTGTTGCCGAGCAGATAATCTCTATAGTACAGCACGACGCCGCCAACCGGATGCGGCATTACATCGTCGCACTCCAGCGTTATCTTCGTCTGCTGCGTTATGTACGAGCAGCCGTAGTCGGGGCTCCCGTAGCTTGTCCACTCGGCTTCCGTGCAGTTGTGTTTCGGATCGCTGACTATCTTCGTAATCTCTGGAGGCGTGTTCTCTACGTAGACGCACTGCTTCTTCACGTCTTCGGTCTTCTCCACGTGGTCGACGCTGTAGTACTCTATCAGGTGGCATGACTCCCCAGGCTTGTAGAAAGGCTCGACATAAGCGTTGAAATTACCCGTTCCTTCTGCAAGCTGGCAGTCCAATTCGCCGGAACAGTACCTTTCGTCCACGAGCGTGTTCCTCCAGTAAGTCGCAGCCACGCCTGATGCGTGCACGGAATCGCCGTCGGTTGCTGTAAGCGTAATCGGAGTTGAGGAAGTTATCCATTCGCTCACTCCGTTTGTATAATAAGGCGTTCCATACGTCTTAGTCGTCACCGGCTTGGTGTGGTCGACATAATCTATTTCGAACTGATGTTGCTCCTCGTTGCCAAGAGCGTCGATGCAGTAGTATTCCAGTTCGTGCTTGGATTCCTCCGGGAACTTGAACTTGCCAGTATACTCGGTCCACGTGCCCCAGCTGCCGTCATCCACCCTGTACCTGTACCAAATCACTTCGTGGTCTACAGGATGCAGCTGCGGGTCGACGCAAGTCAGCTCTATCTCCGTGATTCCGTCGATGTACGTCTTGCCGCTTGACTCGTTATAGTACTCCGGCCCGACTATCTCCTTCGTCGTGACAGGCGCCTGCGTGTCGACTATGTCGTACTCGACGTGCGTCGTCTCCTGATTGCCCAGAGCGTCGACGCAGTACCATTCGAGCACATGCGCAGAATCCGCTGTGTATGTGAAAGTCACGCTGTCGCTGTCCTCAGTGAATGCTGGCGGAGTAGTTCCAGCGAGATAAGTTCTATAAAATATTTTCTGATGGTCTACGGGGTGTGGCTGTTGGTCAGTGCAAGTCAACGCAACCTGCGTGTTCTGCGTTATGAAGTAGCAGCCGTCTGTCTGTGCGGGATTGTGAAGTGGATCATAATTCGCAGTCTGCTCTGCTGGAGTGCATATGTGCTGTGGCTCGCCCAAGTCCTTGTGCGAAACGGGCTTCTGAGTGTCAACGATGTCTATCTCCCTGTGCACGCCGTTCGTGTTCCCGAGAGCGTCCACGCAGTAGAACTCCAAGACATGCTCAGAGTCCTCGGTCTTATAAATTTCAGCGAATCCGCCTTGAATCGGTGTGTACGTAGGCGGCGTCTGTCCGAGCAGATAATCTCTGTAATACAGCACAACGTTGTCAACCGGATGCGGCAGCACGTCGTCGCAGTCGAGCGTTATCTTCGTCTGCTGTGTTATGTACTGGCAGCCAGCGTCCGGATTCCCGTAACTCGCCTTCTCGCTCTCGGTGCATTCGTGCTTCGGTTCGTCGACCGTCTTGACCGTCACTGGCGCGCTGTTGTCAACAAATACGCACTGCTTCTTCACAGTCTCGGTGTTGCCGAGCTTGTCAACGCTGTAGTATTCTATCAGGTGGCACGACTGTTCAGGCTTGTAGAACGGCACAGTGTAGACCGTGAAGCTCCCTGTGCCTTCCAGCCTCAGGCATTCTTCCGAGCTCTCGCATGGAGTATCGCTTCCCAGCACGGTGTCTCTCCAATAAGTCTTGTCGACGCCCACGTGGCATACGTCGCCACCGTCAGTCGGAGTCAGGCTCACCGACGTGCTGGAGTTTATCCATTCGCGGCCGTCGGATGTGAACAACGGTGTACCGTAGGCCTTTAGCGTGTTCGGCGCGACCGTGTCCACCTTGTCCACTTCAGTGTGCGTCGCCTCCGTGTTTCCGAGCACATCAACGCAATAATATTCAAGCGTGTGCACCGAGTCTTCTGGGAACTTGAACTTTACGTAGCCGTCGGCCGTCGTCAGGTCGACCCAGCTTCCGACATCCACCTTGTATCTCGCGTAGAGCGTCACGTGGTCGGACGGGTGCGGGTCCTGGTCGGTGCAGTTGAGCGTTATGTTCGTTCCCTGCGTTATCCAAGTGAAACCGTCGCCAGCTATCGGTGTGCCGTCCATCGTCTTCGTCGTCACGGGCGCTGCGGTGTCGACTATGTCAAGCTCGAAGTGCATCGTCTCGTTGTTGTTGCACGCATCGACGGCATTGTACTTTATCAGGTGATAAGAGTCCTTGGTTAGGTTTATTACCACGTCCGCGTCGGCTTCCCCGATTCCCTGCTGATCCAATACCCACATGTCGTCTGGGTTCACCTTGTACAATACCGTCCAGTGTATCTTTACTTTGCCCGCAATCTCGTGGTCGAGCGTGTCTGGATCGGCCGCGCTGAGCACTACCTGCGTTCCCGCCTTCACGAACTTGCAGCCGTTCGTAAGCGTTACGTCACCTGGAAGCTTCGAAGCCGTTATGTCGTCAGCAGTACATTCGTGCTGCTGGTCCTGATAAGGAATCAAATCCTTCGTCGTGGTCGGAGCCGCCGTGTCTATTATGAACGAGACGCCTGTACAATTGACTATCTTGCCCCAGTTCTCAACAGCATCCTTGCCTCTAAGCTTGATGTAGTGGGTGCCATCCGTTAAACTGGCCGTATTGACAGACGCGCCTATAACAGAGCAGTGGAAGTTCGGTATATCAAAGCTCGATAAGACATTCATCCATATCCCGCTGAGGGGCGCTGGAATCGGCGGTATCGCAGTGTCAAGGAAGTACTCACCACCTTGTATGTTCGATTCATCGTCGCAGACTGTCGCAGTTAGCTGCGGCGTGCCGCCACATACAAGCTGTTCCTGGCCATCCGCCATGCCGTTGAACGTAATGTTGTACGGACATTGTGGCGGATTTATATCGCTGTCAAAATATGCGCATGCACAGTTGCCCCAGTTGTCTACAGCATCTTGTCCCTCTATACAAATATAATTCAGGCCATCGCGAGGATAATTGGAAGTCCTGCCGACATATTCGGTTAATTTGTTAAGGTCAAAGGTACCATCGTCCAATGGGTAAATAGTTCCTGTCTGTTCGGCATCAAATGGTGAACAAGATGCTGGATCATAACCTGCATGACCTATGTAGTATTTAGCTGTTTTTATGTTAGAGCAAATGTCACTTACTGTTGCATTTGTATTGAATCTGCCATTATTGAAGTAAGGATTAACAACAACATCGGATGTTGTCGGGCCCACACCGTCGCTGAACGTATTTATGCAGCCCTTGTCAGCGTCACACACGTCCAGCGTGCAGGCGTTCATATCGTCGCACTTGGAGTTGTCCGGCGTGTACGTGCAACTGTCTGTCTCCTCGTTGCACATGTCATCGGTGCAGCTTATCCCGTCGTTGCATATCACAGGAGTCCCGGCCACGCATGCGTTGTTCACGCACGTCTCGGCTCCATCGCAATAAAGGCCATTGTCGCAGTCTCTGTCAGCGAAGCACTGTTTCTGGACCACACAAGAATCGAAGTGGCTCATGGATCCCCTGTCGTTCATCGTGCAGACTAGGGTGTTCTGCCCGGACACGACGTTCTGGCTCAGGTCGACCGTATAGCCATTCCTGGGATCCGCAGGAGCGCAGCCCTCATGCTCCGTATTCTCGAAGACTACGACATCGTTCAGCTTGCACTCTATGATGTCGTTGTTTATCGAGATGTAAAGGTTCTGCTCCTGCGTCTTGTTGCCGTCGAACGCGCACGTCGCCGTGTTCGTGGTGTTTATAGGCCAGTAGGTGTTGTAGCCTAAATTACATCCGCAGCAGTTTGGTGAGCCTAATGGAAGAACCTTATTCCATGTACAAATATCAGTTCCTGTTCCGCAAGGCCTTGTGTAGAAGCAAGGTGCTGTGCCTGCGCAGTCCGTGTCGGCGCAGTCCGTCGTTCCGTCGCAGTCGTTGTCCAGCTTGTCGTCGCAAACTGTCTCTACCGTCACTTGCGTTCCTGCGCATGTTCCCAGCGCGCATACGTCGTTTGTGGTGCACACGTTTCCGTCGTCGCACGAATTGGTGTTGTATGTGTATCCGCATCCGGTGAATATGTTGCACAAGTCGTCCGTACAGACGTTCTTGTCGTCACAAGCCGCATCGTTCGGAAGGTGCAGGCACTTGTCGGATGTCTCGTCACAAGAGTCTGCAGTACAATCGAAAGCGTCAGAGCAATCAACTTGGGTTCCCTGAACGCACTTCGCTGCGGAACAAGTTTCCTCCCCGTTGCACCAAGCGCCATCATCGCAATTTTGGGTAGTCGTGGTTTCGGCAACGCACGCGTAGCTCACGCATTTTCCTTCGTCGTGCTTTATCAAATCGTCGTCGCAGTAGTCCTTGTCAAGCCTGTTGCAGTCGTCATCAACCTGGCATTCAGTGCATCTAGAATCGTTGTACGATATTGTTGGAGTGCCGCATGCGTTGTTTTCACAATTGCAGCTGGACAGGCACGCGTTCGGCACGTCGGTATAGTCATAATAGTCTTTGCCCACACAGCCGTCTAGATTGTCGCACTCGGTGGCTGTGCACGCGTGCGTCGCGTCGCACTGGGCCCCACAGTCATGTACGCTGCAAGTATGAGTGTAGCTGCACTGTTTGTTAGAACAAGTGTATATCGCCGTGCACTCGTTCGGCACGTCGTTGGCGGAGTCCCATGTGAAAGGATTGTCGTCGGGGTCCAGTCCGCAGCCGTCCGGGCACAGAGTCGAACTGCAGTCTCCGTCCTGGGTCTCGTCATAAACGCAGCTACCTGCCACATTACACTCTGCACATATCCCGCAGTCGGTTCCCTGCGGTTGATAAACGTCCTGTGGGCAGTCGTTGTTCACGCCATTGCAATTTTCAGCAACATCGCAGACTCCCGCCGAAGCCCTGCATTCGGTAGTCGACTTTGCGTCAGCTGGGCATGCTGCACTTGCTCCAGTGCATGTTTCTGCTGGGTCACAAACTCCACCACTTGCTCTGCATCCCGTTTGGGCTGGTTTGAACATGCAAGTAGCACTGTCACAACACAAACCGAATGGGGTTTCACACTGTTCTGTTCCTTCAACTATTCCATTGCCGCAAGTTGGTGCTGGAGGGGTGTTATTAATAGTAAAAGTGCTTGCTGTTCTGTCTTGTCTGTAAGTTCCAGAAGTTTTTTCAACACCAACACAAAACGCACCGTTAGGAAGCACTGTTGTGTTCCATGCCATTTTACATGTATAAGTTCCGCAGGACTTAGTTCCGATTAAGTTCCAATCAGTTATATCTCCTTGCCCGCAAGGTCCACCTGATTTGTAATATACCTTGTAATTGAAGGGCCCAAAAGTAGGATTATATTCGTAATGCCAGGTAATGTTTATGATTCCGGTAACAACAATGCCTCCAGATGGATAATCAATTTTCATCTCAGCATCAGTAAAAGTCGTCTGCACAGGATTTGTCCCATCAGTCACATCAACTGTATAAAGTCCTTCTATCCCGTCCAAAAGATAAACATAAACGAAATCTCCTTGTTCACTAGAAGTTTGCAAACCATTGAATCTGGTATCGCATGATGTTGCGTCACAGGTTTCAGGCATGCCATCTGGTCTTGTTATAGTGATGAAAATTGGAGAAGAAGAATTAAAACCTGTCCCATGGATATATACTAAATCTGCAGGATCAAAATCAGTTTTTGGATTACCGTCTATATCAGTTGTTTGTAATGTAGGAACGGCAGCCACGCCAAGCACCGGCAGGACTATGTTGACCGCCGAGAACGCGACCAGCGACAGAACTAACACAGCTACGGATACCTTCGCCAGCCCCTTCGCCAACGCTTTGTTGTTCATCGAGACACTCTGAAAATTCTTTCTAAAGCTCTTTTAGATATCTTGATTATGGAATAAAGATTAATAAATCACTACTGCGCCAGACTTCAGCCAGCCTCTTCGGGTCTGCAGCCTATGCAAGCACCTTGAACCTTACAGCGGGTTAACGCGCTGAACGCTCCGCTCAGCGGACCGAACGGGCCGGTCGGCGCTATCGTCGTCATGGTCGTCGGCGTCACCGTGGTCGTCGTAGTTGTCGTTGCTGTTGGCGGTGTTGTTTGAGACAGGGCATGGTTTACCGCAGCCCGCGCTAGAAG
>Ga0315289_10016617_pt1 | contig 10138 bp, 9 predicted proteins | sample YL17G11_40_MG_FD_203452 | JGI IMG/M metagenome (GOLD analysis project Ga0315289, IMG submission 203452) | Sediment microbial communities from Yellowstone Lake, YNP, Wyoming, USA - YL17G11_40 | ecosystem: Environmental > Aquatic > Freshwater > Lake > Sediment | place: USA: Wyoming | collected...
CTTTTTTTCTGATTTTTCTTCTTTACCTAATGATGGCGACGGTAAAAAAAATAAAAAAGGGGACTGTCCCTTTTTCTGCGCGAGGATGTCTGAGCGAAGCGAGTTCCGCAGCCGCCGAGAAGGGCTGTGAGGGAACGGCGTTAAAAACCTGATTGGGAGCGAGGCCATTCCGAATAGGGTGTTCATAGAACCCACACAGAATGGAAGAGAACCTTTTAATTTAATAAAGCATTTCTTAAATGCCTTGACAGCGCAAGTCAAAAAATAAAAAATAAAAACTTCTATAAAAACATATTATGAACTCTAAAAGTCATAGGAAAATCGCTTATCTTCTTCTTTTCTTTGTCTGCTTCTTATTTTTTAAATCAATCTATGGCTATGAGATATTTATCTACCGTCTTTACCCTGATAAAAAGCCATTCAGCCAGGAAAAGAAGATTCATGTTCGTGGCGAGTTCTTCGGTCAATGGCAGTTCCCATCCACCTTTCCCAGTTACAACGACCTCAGCGGCGATAAAGACAGATGGAACTTTGGGTTCAGAAATATCATCTATCTCACTGAAAAGACAAGCTTTCTCGGCCAGCTCGTCACTCATGACGACTCCATTGACCGGACTAAATTCGACTGGAACTTCACCCTCAGACACCTGCTTTATGAGAATCTGGTCTTAGTCATCGGCCATGACAGCGACCATGATTCCGACCATGTCAGTTTAATTAATGGCAGGCGCTATTATGTCAACAGGAACTACCTTGGCTTGGGCATTCCTCTTATGAAAGGCAAGGTCTATCTCGAGCCATTTTTCTGGGCATTCCTTCCTAACACAAAGGACAGAGTCCATCTTGACCTTTCCGGCAAAGATCTGCGTCAGGAATACGGAGCAAGGATTGGATTCTGGCACAAGGAACAAATCGGCTTGCATCTTCAAATCAAATCGCAAGCTGACAGGCTCTTTTCTCTCGGCCAGGCTTTCCTGGCAGACCTCATCATCCGGGTCAAGCTCTCAGCTTGGCTTGAACTCTCGACTGGCGGAGGCTATTGGCAGGATATGAAGACAAGCCCTCTTGGAAACAGGAAAAAATTCTACAAGTTGATCTGGGGCATTGCCATCCCTTTCTAAGAAAGGAGACATGATGCTTACATCCTTGGAAAAAATCATTTTTTCTTTTCTTATCCTCGCTACATTTTTTGCTTTTTTGATTCCAGTTTTTTACCGCTACAGAATTATACGCTCTGGTAAACCAGAAAGAAGATTAGACGAGCCTGCGAAAAGAGTGAAGGACGCATTGTCTAAAATTTTCCTCCAAAGGTGTACTCTTAAAAACGAAAGACTCTTCACAGGATTCATGCATGTTTTCATCTTTTATGGCGCCTTGACCTTTGATACAATGACCATCAATCATATCCTTGAAGGGTACCTCGGGAATTTTTATATTTTTGGCCAGACAAATTTCGCCCTTTTCTTTTCATTCATCGTTGATATGTTCGCCATTCTGATCCTTTCAGCTATTGTTTTTTTCATCATAAGAAGATACATCATCAGGCCGAAAGCCTATGCGACCACACTTCTCGATTCTGGAATGATTTATCTCCTCATCATTACGGTGACATTGAGCTATTTGTACTTCGAATTTTTTGCAATTGCCAACCATCCTCAAACAGAACGTTTTTCTTTTCTAGGAAGCACCTTTGCCAGCATCCTAAGAAATTCAGGACTCTCCCCTGCCCTTCTCTCAACTCACCTCAAAGTCTCTTGGTGGTTCCATATTCTCATCGTCTTCGGTTTTATTGCTTATGTCCCTCACTCTAAATATTTCCATATGTTTACAGGACCCTTTAATCTCTTTTTCCGTTCTCACCAGCCTATGGGCGAGCTAAAAGCCATGGATATCGAAAACGCAGAAGTCTTCGGAGTCGAAAGAGCATCAGATTTCACATGGAAAGACCGCCTGGATGCTTTTGCCTGCATGGAATGCGGACGCTGCCAAGATGTCTGCCCTGCTTTTACAAGTGAAAAACCCCTTTCTCCAAAAATGATCCTTTTCAATTTAAAAACCTATCTCCTCAGAGAAGGCAAGAAACTCATCCTCAAAAAAAAGGACGAGATAGAACCTTTAATGAAAAGCATCTATAGTGAAGGAGAAATCTGGACCTGCACAACCTGTGGGGCATGCATGCATGTCTGCCCAGTGGAGATAGAACATATCCCTAAAATCGTAGGTCTAAGACAAAGTCAGGTGTTGATGGAAAGCAAATTCCCATCTGAATTAAACATGTTTTTCCGGAACATGGAGACAAACAGCAATCCATGGGGCTTGGGGTTTGCCACCAGAGCTGACTGGTCCCAAGGGTTAAACATAAAGTTGGCCAGCGAACATCCTGAGGCAGAATACCTCTTCTGGGTAGGATGTGCAGGTTGCTTCGATGAGGAAGGGAAAAAAATCTCAAAAGCCATAGTATCCATAATGAACAAAGCTGGAGTGGATTTTGTTATCCTGGGCACCGAGGAGAAATGTTGCGGTGATTCGGCTCGAAGATTAGGAAATGAGTATCTCTTCCAGGCTCTAGCCGGAGAAAATATAAAACTCTTTAAAAAATATAAAGTTAGAAAAATCATTGTCACCTGTCCTCACGGATACAACACCTTAAAAAACGAATATTCAAAAATACTTGACATTGTTCCCGGATTATCCCCTGAGGAAAAAGAGAGAATCCGAAAGATTGAGGTCATCCATCATGTCCAGCTTATCAACAACCTTCTCAAGGAAGGAAGGTTGCATCTCCTCCCAAAACCAGATTCCCATTTCACATTTCACGACTCCTGCTACCTCGGCCGCCACAACGGAATCATTGATGAACCGCGCGAGATACTGTCAAATTTAAGCGAAGGGAAATTGATCGAGCTCAAAAATAACAGAGACCACAGTTTCTGCTGTGGAGGGGGTGGAGGCCTGATGTGGACAGAGGAATCCTTAGGGAAACGTATCAACCATATCAGAACAGATGAAGTGATCTCTTCTCAGGCTAATGTAGCGGCAACAACCTGTCCCTTCTGCTTGACTATGCTCCAAGATGGACTCAAAGATAAGGAACGCACAGATATAAAAGTAAAAGATATCTCTCAGCTGGTCGCTGAATCCTTAATTTAATCCCGCTTTAAACTTTAGTGAGTTAATATCTCGCCAAAGGCGGAGATGGCTCTTTCGATGTCCTCGTCATCGATATCCTTGTGAGTCACAAAACGAATATCCCCTGTTGTGGCCAAAGCCAGAACTCTCTTTTCTTTCAACTTGGACAAAAATTCAGGAACAGAGAGGCCCGGATGATTGAAGCCGAAGAGGAAGATGTTTGTCTGGACATGCTCAGGATTGAGCTTAATTCCGGGAAGCTCGGCAATGGCCAAAGCCAGCCTTTTTGCTCGATCATGGTCTTCCTTGAGCCTATCCACCATCTCAGTCAAAGCCACTATTCCCGGCGCAGCCAAAACTCCGACCTGCCTCATTCCTCCACCAAGTGCTTTTCTGACCCGGCGGGCATAATCAATAAAATCCTTGCTGCCGACTAACATAGAACCTACAGGAGCTGAAAGACCTTTGGAAAGACAAAACATTAATGAATCGCCAATGGCTGCATATTCTTTCACAGGAATTCCAGAGGCGATACTGGCATTGAAAACCCTGGCTCCGTCAAAATGAATCTTTACATCATGTTTGTCAGCAATTTCTCGAACAGCCTTTAGATTATCCATAGGAACAACAGCCCCACTCCAGTTGTTATGGGTGTTTTCGACGCAAATCAGGGAAGTTCGAGGGATATAGACAGAAGGCTTCCTGATATTCCTCTCCACCTCCTGGGGGTCCATTGCTCCCCTGTTCGAAGCCAGCGGCCGCGGGGTTATCCTCGAGATAAAAGTCAGATGAGTGGATTCCATGTTGTAAATATGGGACCTGGCTTCGATGATGACCTCTTCCAGCTCCCTGGTCCAGACTTTGACCGCAATGGAATTTCCCATTGTTCCCGAGGGAACAAATAGAGCAGCCTCCTTGCCCATGATGTTGGCTGCCAGAGATTCCAATTTCTGGACAGTAGGGTCATCGCCAAGGACATCATCCCCTACCACGGCTTCAGCCATAGCCTTTCTCATTTTTTCAGTGGGCCGAGTGACTGTATCGCTTCGAAAATCGCAGTATTCATGCATCGAGCTTTCTCCTTGTCTTGTGGCACCATTATAGAAAAAATCCTTTCTATCAGCAAACTTGCAAGTCAAGGAAAAAAGCTTGGCGAGGGAACCCGACGAAGTCGGGCGGCGAGGATGTATGAGCGAAGCGAGTGGCAGCCGCCGAGAAGGGCAGTGAGGGAACGGCGTTAAAAACCTGAATGGGAGCGAGGCCATTCTGGATAGGCTCTTCAGAGAAGCAATAAAAAATGGAAGAGAACCAGGAAACTTTTTCCCCGTTTACTTGGTTAGGAAACTATGGTATAGATTTACCTGATTTCTTGATGAGCTTGGACCATGGCTTCGAATAAATTTTTTCATGCTTTTCTTTTTACAGAAATTTTTTTCATTATTCTCTTTTCGAGCGCCATCCTTTCCTACCGCCTGGTCTTGAAAGGCGAAATGGTCACTCTGCCCGACCTTGTCGGAAAAACTTATGAGGAAGCAAAAGTCGAGCTGGAAAAAAAGAAATTGTCCCTTGATAAGAAAGGGGACCAATTCAATAGCAAATGGGAGCGAGGAAGGATTATTTTTCAGGACCCCTCGGCGGGATCAAAGCTAAAGATAAATAAGGCCGTAAAGGTTATCCTGAGCGCCGGCAGTGAGAGAGTCATCGTTCCCACGTTCATCGGAAAGAACTTCCAGTTCTTAGGCGACATTCTCAGGGAACCGGGCTTAACCAAGGGCAAAATATCTCAGGTCCATACCCCATCATCTGCTGGAAAAATAATCGCTCAAAATCCCCCTCCCTCTGAGGAGGTTTCAAGAAATTCACCCGTGAGCCTGCTCGTAAGCCAGGGAGAGACGTTAGAAAAATATCTGATGCCTGATTTGATCGGAAAACACGCTGAGGCTGTTGTCGCCAAGCTCAAAGAACTGAATTTCAGAGTTGAAGATGTTCGGCCCACCTATTATCCTGGCCTTGATGCTGGAATTGTCATCAAACAATTTCCGCCCTGCGGCTATGTGATTCAAAAAAATTATCCGATAACTCTGGAGGTCAGCAAATAATGGTCCTCTTAGCCCCATCTATCCTTTCCGCGGACTTTGCCAGAATAGAAGAGGCCGCCAAGACGGCTGAGGAAGCAGGGGCTGACCTGATTCACATCGACATCATGGACGGCCACTTTGTCCCTAACCTCACTTTTGGGCCGCAGCTCGTCGCCTCCCTCAAGGAAAAAACCTCTTTGCCCCTGGACGTCCATCTCATGGTCAAGAATCCTCATGCCTTCATCCCTCTTTTCCATCAAGCTGGAGCAGACTGGATTTCCATCCATATCGAAGCCTCAGTCCATCTTCACCAAGATATTTCAATGATTAAAGAGTTCAAGAAGAAGGCGGGGCTTGCCCTGAATCCTGCCACTCCCATCCACCTGATGAGCGAGATTCTCAAAGAGCTCGATTATGTCCTGCTAATGACGGTCAATCCGGGCTGGGGAGCTCAGAAATTCATCCCTTCCTGCCATTCCAAGATATCCCAGCTCAAGAACTGGATAAAGGGCCAGAAGCTTGAAATCCCGATAGAGATTGACGGAGGAGTCAGGCTTGAAAACATGGAAGAAATGATTAAGGATGGAGCTGAGATTATAGTCGCCGGCTCTGCCATTTTTGGCCATAAAAATCCAAAGGACGTTATTATCAAAATGAAAGAGCTGATCAAGAAGAGCGAGCAAAGATGATGGAAAACAGAGTTTTGGATCAGGCCGGGTGTTTCGAAAACACGCCGCCTGATCCTATTCATATCGCAGATCTGCAGATGGTTACTGTTAGAAAAGGATAGGATGATGAAAAAAATCACTTTTGCGCTCATGGCTTTAATGCTCTCTCTCCTGATTGGCCTTGGCTGCAGGGGAAAGAAAACAGAGCTCACCCCAGAAGTCGCTTCCTCGGATGAGAATCTTTTCAAGCTCGGAGAAAAATACATCAAGAAAGACCCGGAAAGAGCTCGTCTTTATTTCAGGCAGGTCATCGATTCCTTTCCTAAAAGTTTTTATGCCCAGCAGGCCAAGCTGGCCATCGCCGACTCCTATTTTAAAAAAGGAGACGAGGGAAACATGGTTCTTGCAGCCTCAGAATACAGGGAATTCATCCACCTCTATCCTTTCAGCCCCTCCGCACCTTATGCCCAGCTGCAGATTGCGATGACCTTTTTTAAAAAGACCTTGAGGCCAGGAAGAGACCCGACAAAAACAAAGCAGGCCCTGGATGAATTCAGGCTTGTGATCAGCAGCTATCCCCTGGGTGAAGAGGCGAAACAGGCGGGGGAAAAAATTCTCCAATGCGAAGAGAAACTGGCAGAGCATACCTTCTCTATCGGAAAGCTTTACTACACGACAAAAGCATATAAAGGGTCGACAGCTCGATTGTTAGAGCTTCTGAACAATTATCCCAATTATCCAAAGATGGATAGGGTCTATTTCTATCTTGGAGATTCCTATTATCGATGGAAACAAATCGACGAGGCTGTCCCCTATTTCACAAAGTTGATCAGCGATTTCCCCAAGAGCAAGTATGCAAAGAAAGCCATAAAAAGAATGAAAGAAATAGAAAAAAAGAAAAAATAAAAAGCTTGTCAATAAGAACTTGTCAATATTAAGAGGAGGGACGATTGAAAAAACTCTTCTTTCTCTGTGCCACGATTCTCCTGACTTTATCTCTGTCCCGCTTCTCTTTAGCCCAGGCTGAAGAAGAAGGGATGTTGCATGCTCAAAAAATAAAAACATCTGTCGGTTTCGAATATTTCTCCCGAAAAATTGGCTGGGATGTCACGCACAGCTCGAATCTCAAATCGCTCTTTTTCACTTTCAACCTGGAGATCGAATTTCCCAAAGAACTTTCCTCTAACACCATTTTTGGCTATTCATTTTCCAATTATAAAGACCTTACGTTCAGGGGATTGCCTTTCTCACTGAAAATCGGAGAAGAAACCGGAACTGTCGGAGGATTCATCATTGGAGAGGAAATCAGAAAAGGCCTTATTGCCAGCGAGAAACTAAAGATAGACGGCCTGGGCCAAATCCTCGGTTTTCTTGGGCTCAAAAAAGAATGGAAGATTCAAGACTTGGCTGTACCAGGAACAGCTGAAGGGAAAGCATACTGGTGGAGAGTCTCATTGGGCCCGGTTTTCACTTATAGGGGCTCCACAAAATTCTTTCCCTACCTCTATTTGAATCTCAACACGCTTTGGGGGACTTTCAAGATGCAGGAAGCAGTTGGCGAATTACAAGCGACGGAGAAACAAAAAATGTACAGCAAGAGCTTTTTCTGCATTGCTGCTGGCTTTAACTATGAATTAACCCCTGCTTTCATCCTTAAAGGAGAAGTGAGCCTTTTGCCCTACAATGGCGGAAGCGATCTTGGATTAATGATTAAAGCCATGTATTCTTTTTGATATCTCAAGGAGGGAATCATGAATAAAAAGAGAATCTTCTTCCCCTTGTTCATCTTTCCTCTCTTTATTTTTTCATGGAATTTTAGCTATTTGAAGCTTGATAGTTACAAAAAGCCAAACCTCTCAGAACAGTATAATCTGCACTCAAAAAGAAACGAATCTGGTCGCCAGGGAAACACTTTCTCTGGGCGAGGCAATGTTTCAGCGAAACCCAATCCCTTTCTCGAAGAAACAGAAAATGCCAACCCTGAATTCGATCGAAACCAGATATTAAAGGAAAGAGAGCCCGTCAGCCTGAAGAAGTCCGGGCTCCGCCAAAAAAGGAGGGAAGACTCTTCGCTCGGGGAAAAGATTGGATTTTTAAAGCAGATGAGACCCTCTCCTTATAGCGGCCCTCGCTTTCATCCCAGCGAAGTCCTGGTGAAGTTCAAGGACTCTTTTTCAGAGGAAATGAGAGAAGCTTCAATCTCTGCCTATCGGGCCAAAAAGCTTAAAAGGATTCCAGGCTTAAACATCTATAAGCTCCAAATCCCGGAAAACTCAAATGTCGAGGAGATGGTTTATGTCTTGAGCATGAATCCTGATGTTGAGTTCGCTGAACCTAATTATGTTATCCACACAACAGCCTGGCCGAACGACATGCTTTTCGAATATCAGTATGCTCTTAATAATACCGGCCTGCCAATCGGGTCTTCTGGGCCAACAGGAAAATCCGGGGCTGATATAAAAGCGACAGCATCCTGGGAAGAGACAAAAGGAGAGGGAGAAAGTATCATAGCCGTCATCGACACCGGCGTCGATATGGAACATCCGGATATAAAAAATAAAATCAAATCGCGAGGCAAGGATTTTGTCAACGGCGACGACGATGCAACCGATGATAATGGACATGGAACGCATATGGCAGGAATCGCTGCTGCTGATACGAACAATAGTGAAGGCATTGCCGGAGTCTCATGGAATTGCAAAGTTTTGCCGGTAAAAGTTATGGATCAAGATGGCACTGGCTATGACTCTGATGTCGCCGACGGGATAAGGTGGGCTGCGGATAACGGCGCTGATGTCATCAGCCTCAGCCTGGGCCAGGATACGCCGTCCATGACCTTAGAATTAGCTTTAGAATATGCCTATGACAAAAATGTTGTTATCGTTGCTGCAGCTGGAAATGAAGGAGGAGCTGTTTACTATCCTGCTGCCTATGATGAATACTGCCTGGCTGTGGCCGCAACCAACTATAACGATGAAAGAGTGACGCTCCAAAATTCATCACAAGACCCGGGTGGACCCTGGGAATCTAACTACGGGCCTGAAATTGACGTGGCTGCACCCGGGGAAAGAATTATCAGCCTTGTCCCAACCTGGTATTTTGGGTCCGGCTCTTTCCCCTACGGCTGGGGTTATGGGACATCGGCTGCAACTCCTCATGTTGCCGGCCTCGCCGCTCTGATTAAAAGCATAAAACCCCATCTTACCGCTTCAGAAATCATGAATGTCATCCGCTATGCAGCGGATGATGTCAATTCCTCAAGCCATCCTGGAAAGGATGACTATATCGGCTACGGCCGCATAAACATGGAAAAAGCCCTTGTCCCGATCATCATCATTCCCTTAAGTCAAATAAAATGATCAGGTCTCTGCGCATCAAAAGTCTGGCCACCATCGAAGACCTGGAAATCGAGCTTCAAGAAGGGTTTTCCATACTCACTGGAGAGACAGGGGCTGGGAAATCGATCATCATCGAAGGAATAAGGCTTGTCTTAGGGGAAAAAGGCTCTCCTGACATGATTCGAACCGGCGAAAAAGAGACATCCGTCGAAGCCATCTTTCCTTTAGGGACAGAAAAGACTGGTTTTAAAACACTCATCCCTGAATTAGAGCAGGAGATGTTCATCCAGAGAAAGGTCTCAGAGCAGAGACCAGGAAAAGGATACATAAATGGAACCCTGGTGCCAATAAAAAAGCTTAAAGAAACAGGTGAAGACCTGGTTGATATCTATGGACAGAATGACCATGTCTTCCTTCTCAACCTGGAGTATCAACTGAATTATCTGGATGAGTATGCCAACGCCCTATCCTTGAGAAAAGATGTCTCTGAGATTGCCCAGGAGCTCAAAAAGCTCATCAAAGAAAAAAATGAGCTCGAAGCCCGGGAAAGAGAAAGAGAGAGACGCCTCGATTTCCTGGACTTCCAAATCAAAGAAATTGAAAAAGCGCAATTGAGGCGCGGGGAGGAAGAAGAACTCCGGCAAGAGAGAGATATCCTCAAGAATGCCGAAAAAATTGGCTCTCTTTTGGAAAAAGCCCTGGACATCGCTTACAGCCGGGAAAACTCGATCGCCTCGCTCTTGTCTCAGCTCCAGAGCACGGTCAGCGGCCTGAAAGACTTTGACAAGACATTCAAGGAAACAGATGAAGCCATCAGCCAATTTTCGATATCCATCCAGGACTTTTCTGATTTTTTGATCAAGTTCAGGGAGAGGCAGACAGCGGCTCCTGAAAAACTCGAAGGAATCGAGGAGCGCTTGAGCCA
>Ga0315289_10016618_pt1 | contig 10138 bp, 7 predicted proteins | sample YL17G11_40_MG_FD_203452 | JGI IMG/M metagenome (GOLD analysis project Ga0315289, IMG submission 203452) | Sediment microbial communities from Yellowstone Lake, YNP, Wyoming, USA - YL17G11_40 | ecosystem: Environmental > Aquatic > Freshwater > Lake > Sediment | place: USA: Wyoming | collected...
GTGAGGCCGAGGTCAGATTTTTGAATGGCTTTTTCGATTTCACCGATAATTTTGGGGTCCCAAGGCTGGATCGAAATGGTCCGGCTTTCCGGAACCGAGAGGGAGGCCACCTGCGACAGAGGGGTGGGCACCCCGTAATAATTCACCCGGACGCCGTCCAGCAGGGCCAGGGAAGCCCGCCCCGTCCGAACCCGGCTCAGATCCCGGCGCAGCGCTTCCAGGGATTTTTCCATTTTCGACTTCAGCTCGCCCGTAAAAGCCTCTTTTTTGAACATGCCTTACCCCCGAATAATGGTGCCGACCTTTTGGCCGAGGACCACGCGTTTGATGTTCCCCTTCTTTGAGAGGTTGAACACAATAATGGGCAGATGGTTATCCATGCACAGGGAAATGGCCGGGGAGTCCATGATTTTTAGCCCCCGCTTTAGGACCTCCATGTAATGGAGGTCTTTGAACCTCCGGGCCTTCTTGTTCAGGAGTGGGTCCGCGTCGTAGACTCCGTCAACTTTGGTGGCTTTGAGGATCACCTCGGCTTTCACTTCCATGGCCCGGAGGGCGGCGGCAGTATCCGTGGTAAAAAAGGGGTTGCCGGTGCCACCGGCGAAGATGACCACCCTGCCTTTCTCCAGGTGGCGAACGGCCCGTCGCCGGATGTAGGGTTCGGCAATCTGGTGCATCTCGATGGCCGACATGACCCGGGTGAAGATCCCTAATTTTTCCAGGGCGTCTTGTAAAGCCAGGCTATTGATCACCGTGGCCAGCATGCCCATCTGGTCGGCGGAAGTGCGGTCCATTCCCTCGGCACTGGCGGCCACACCCCGGTAAATATTGCCGCCGCCGATGACGATGCCCACTTCTATGCCCAGTTCCCTTACCTCCTTCAGTTCCACGGCGACTTCCTGGACCACAGCGGGACTGATTCCATACTCCAGGTCCCCGACCAGAGCCTCACCGCTGAGCTTGAGAAGGATGCGCTGGAAAACGGGCCGGGACAAGGGGGTCAACTTTTGGCCATCCCTTCGCCGACCTGGAAACGGAGGAAGCGGTGGATCTCCACTTTTTCTCCCAGTTTGCCGATCAACCCATTGAGGAGGTCTTGCACAGTGCGGTCGGGGTCCTTGATAAAAGGCTGTTCCAGGAGGCAGACCTCGCTGTAAAACTTTTCCAATTTGCCCTCGACGATTTTTTCCATGATCTTTTCGGGCTTGCCGGCTTCCCGGGCCTGAGCCCGGTAGATCTCTCGTTCTCTCTCGAGGACCTCCGGAGGTACGTTTTCCCGCTGGATGTAGAGCGGGCTACTGGCGGCAATGTGCATCGCGATGTCCTTCGCAAAGGCCTGGAAATCGTCCGTCTTGGCCACGAAATCCGTCTCGCAATTGACCTCCACCATTACGCCGATTTTTCCACCGGCATGCACGTAGGAACCGATCTGTCCTTCGGAGGCGACTCGCCCCGCTCGCCGGGCAGCCGTGGCCAGCCCTTTCTGTCTCAGATAATCCACGGCCTTCTCGAAATTTCCCCCAGACTCGGCCAGGGCCTTTTTGCAATCCATCATTCCAGCGCCCGTCTTCTCCCGTAGATCCTTGACCATGCTAGCTGATACTTCCACGAAATGAGTCCTCCTATTCTTTTTCTATTTCGTTTCTTCTTTTTCCTCTTCCGCCGCCGCCTCCGGTTCAGCACCCGCTTCGGCCTTGCCGGAGACTGCTCCTTCACCCGCGGGGGCTCCCTCTTGGGCCGTTAACCGGGATTCCAGTAGTTGTTTGCCCTCGAGACAGGCGTCGGCAATCTTGGAAGAGATGAGACGAATGGCCCGGATGGCATCGTCGTTTCCCGGGATAATGTAGTCGACTTCGTCGGGATCGCAGTTCGTATCCACGATGGACACGATGGGGATGCTCAGCTTCCTGGCCTCATGCACGGCGATCCTTTCCTTACGCGGGTCGATGATAAAAATCCCCCCGGGGAGTTTGTTCATCAGCTTAATGCCTCCCAGGATCTTCTCCATCTTCGCCAGTTCCTTTTCCAGCCGCAGGACTTCCTTTTTGGGGAGGGCAGCGAAGGTTCCGTCTTCTTTCATTTTCTCTAATTTTTTAAGATGGTCCACGTTTTTCTTGATGGTCCGAAAATTCGTCATGGTGCCGCCGAGCCACCGCTGGTTCACGTAGAACATGCCGGCGCGCTGGGCTTCCTCAAAGATCGAGTCCTGGGCCTGTTTCTTCGTTCCCACGAAAAGGATATTGTCGCCTTTGGCCACGGTATCGACGACAAACTTATAGGCTTCCTTGAATAGGCGCACGGTTTTTTGCAAATCGATGATGTAAATCCCGTTGCGCGATCCGAAGATATAATCCTTCATCTTCGGGTTCCAGCGTTTGGTCTGGTGGCCAAAATGGACGCCAGCTTCCAGCAATTGTTTCATGGTGACAGTGGACATATGATCTCCCTTCTGGGTTTTTTCCTCCGCTTTCCTCAATTCCGCCCAAAGATCCGCCGGGAGCGGACACCCATGGGCCGACCGGAAAGCGTGTGTTTTTCCTAAATTTTTTATATTAGCATCTAATATTCTTTTGAAGCAAGTTCAAAATATGAGATTCCTGCAATTCACACACTGGACTTCAGACTCCGCAATTCAGACACCAGACTTCAGACTTCAGACGCCAGATCATTTCCTTTGTCTTTTATCTGATGTCTGCATCGAAGGCTTTATTTTTGCGTAATCCCTGGCCATCTCCTCGCCTTTAGTCTGATGTCTGGAGTCTAAGGTCTGATGTCTGAATCACATTATGAGATCTGCCCATTCCCTAACTGCGGTAAGAGGCGTTGATCTTGACGTAATCATAAGAAAAATCGGTTGTGAAAAGGGAGGCGGTTTTCGTCCCCCGGTGGAGGTTCAGACGGACTTTGTACTCTCTCTTTTTCATGACCGATGTCGCCCGCTCCTCATTCTTAAGTCCGGTCCCCCGGCCCCGGCGGACCATGGGCACATCATCGAAAAAGATGTCGACCTGATCCGGGTCGATGGCAATGCCGGAGTAGCCGGCGGCGCATATAATCCGGCCCCAATTGGCGTCTTCGCCGAAAAAGGCGGTTTTGACCAGGGGGGAGTGAGCCACTGCGCGGGCCACCTGCTCGGCTTCGGAGGTTGTGCGCGCTCCGGCAACGGCGATTTCCACCAGCTTGGTGGCTCCTTCGCCGTCGCGGGCAATCATCTTGGCCAGGGAGAATAGTAGCTCATGCAAGAGATCGGAGAATTTCTTGTACCCCGGTGTATGGCTGAGAATCTCCCGATTATTGGCCTGTCCATTGGCCAGGATCAGAAGGGTATCATTCGTACTTGTATCTCCGTCCACGGTTATGCGATTAAATGATCTCTGGGCCCCGTCTCTTAGCGACTGGTGCAGAGCTCTGGGGGAGATGAGCGCATCGGTGAGGACGAAGGAGAGGAGGGTGGCCATTTTAGGGTTGATCATGCCGGCCCCCTTGGCCATACCCGCAATCGCGATTTCCCGCCCGTTCACCCGGCCCCGGGTGATGACCGCCTTGGGAAAAGTATCCGTGGTCATGATGGCCCGGGCCGCATCCGCAAGGCCCGCGCTCGATAAAGAAGCGACCAGCCGGGGAAGATTCTTTTCGATCATCGGCATGGGCAGCGGCTTTCCGATCACCCCCGTGGAGGCCAGAAGAACACTGGACGGAAGGATTTTTAAAGAGGAAGCGATCAGCCCGGAGAGACGCCGTCCATCCCGCAGGCCTTGCCTTCCTGTGCAGGCGTTGGCTGACCCGGAATTGGCCAACAGAGCCCTGGCCGTCCCGGATTTTACTCGCTCCATGGAGAGAAGCACCGGCGCCGCTTTCACCCGGTTGGTCGTGAAGACGCCCGCGGCCACCGCCGGAACCTCAGAGTAGATTAAAGCCAAATCCCTCTCCCGGTTTTTTTTGAGACCCGCGGATATGCCGGCGGCCAGGAAGCCGGAAACCTGGAAATCTGGGGGAATTAGTTTGTTCATCTCTCAAAATTTAGGAATTGAGGGATGGCGAATTTAGGAATTGCGGGTATAAAAATAATTTCGGAATTACCGTAATTCCCCAATCCCTCAATTGGAAAATATTTCTTATCTTCCGTGACATTTTTTGTATTTTTTGCCGCTCCCGCAGGGGCAAGGGTCGTTGCGTCCGACTTTCTTGCTCTCGCGCTTCACCGGCTTTTGCTTTTCCTCAACTTCTTCTCCATGGCTGAGGACAAGGGGTTGCTGCCGGGCGGCTTCAAATTGGGCTACCTCCGCGGGGCGGGCGATCTGGACCCGATAGAGCTTCTCGATCGTATCCTCTTTGATGTGCTCAATCAACTCCATGAACATCTGGTAGCCTTCCTTCTGGTATTCCTGGAGCGGATTGCGTTGTCCGTAACCGCGCAGGCCGATGCCCTCTTTGAGGTGATCCATGGCCATCAGGTGTTCCTTCCAGAGGGTATCGATGGACTGAAGGTAGATCACCTTTTCCAGATGGCGCATGGCTTCGGCGCCGAACTCGACCTCTTTTCTCTGGTAGGCTTCTTTGGCCTGGGCCAGGACTTTCTCCAGGAGTTTCTCCCGGGTCATCTCCGCACTCTCCCCGGGCCGGATGTCCAGACCGAAAGAGAAGTGGCGCATGAGCGACTCGTTCAGGCGGCGATAATCCCATTCTTCGGGATAGGTTTTTTCGTCGGCAATGGGATCTACGAGGCCCTCCGCCAGCTCGGCGATGGTTTCCTGGATGTCTGCGGTAACCTCATCCTGGGACAGGATCCGTTTGCGCTGCTCGTAGATTACCGTCCGCTGCTTGTTCATGACATCGTCATATTCCAAGAGGTGCTTGCGGATGTCAAAGTTGTGGGCTTCCACACGCCTCTGGGCGTTCTCGATCTGTCGGGTGATCAACGAGTGCTCGATGGATTGGCCTTCCTCCATCCCCAAACGGCTCATCACTCCGGAGATGCGCTGGGAGCCGAAGATCCGCAAAAGGTCGTCTTCCAAAGAGAGGAAGAATCTGGAAGTTCCCGGGTCCCCTTGGCGTCCCGAACGACCGCGCAGTTGATTGTCGATGCGCCGCGACTCGTGACGTTCGGTCCCCAGTACGTGCAGCCCGCCGGCCTCGATGACTTTTTTGTATTCCTGGCGGGTGATGGAGCGCATCTCCTCCAAAATCTTCTGAAAACCTTCCCCGTCCGTGGCCGGGTCCAGTTTGCGGCGGCGTGCCTCCTCGCGGGCCAGCATCTCCGGGTTGCCCCCGAGCATGATGTCCGTGCCCCTTCCGGCCATGTTGGTCGAGATGGTTACCGAGTGATACCGGCCGGCCTGAGCGATAATGTTCGCCTCCATCTCGTGGTACTTGGCATTCAAGACCTGGTGGGGAATCTTCTCCGGCTTGAGCATCTGGGAGAGTTTTTCCGAGTTCTCGATGGAGATCGTGCCCACCAGGACGGGCTGACCCCGGCGGGAGCAGTCTTTTATCTCCTCCACCACCGCTTTATACTTCTCCCTCTGGGTACGGTAGATGACGTCGGCGAAATCCTCACGGATCATGGGCACGTTCGTGGGGATCACCATCACGTCCAGGTTGTAAATCTTCTTAAACTCCTGGGCTTCGGTGTCGGCCGTGCCGGTCATGCCCGCCAGTTTCTTAAACATGCGGAAATAATTTTGAAAAGTAATCGTGGCTAAAGTCTGGTATTCCTCGGCGACTTTCACACCCTCCTTGGCCTCGATCGACTGGTGTAAGCCGTCACTCCAGCGGCGCCCGGGCATCATCCGGCCGGTAAATTCATCGACGATAACCACCTGGCCGTCTTTGATTACGTAATTAACATCTTTCTCGAAGAGCCAATAGGCTTTGACGAGTTGATGGATGGTGTGAATGCGCTCCGAAGTCTGCTGGTACCGCGTCTCCAACTCCCGGCGGGCTTCGATCTTTTCCGCCGGGCCCAGTCCATCGTTGCCATCGATCTCCAGGTACCCTTCCTCCAAGGAGGGGACGACGAAGGCATCGGCCCGCCCTTTGGATAAAAGGTCCAGGCCTTTTTCGCTCAGCTCGACGGCATTGGAGCGCTCATCGATGGCGCAGTAGAGCTGCCCGTCGAACTGGGAGAGAATCTTCTGCCCGGAAAGGTAGGATTCCATGCGGTCAATGCGGGTCTTTAGGGCCGGTTTTTGGGCGATGAGGTCCAGAAAGCCCGGGTTTTTCGGGTCTCCGCGCTTGACCAGCAGAAGCTTTTCAATCCCCTCCTCGCTTGCCGGGTCTTTTTCGAGGATTTTGACGGCCTCGTCGAGGATGGTATGGGCCAAACGGCTCTGGTTCTGGCGCAGGCGGATAACCACGGGTTTCAGTTCTTCATAGAACCCTTCATCCGGGTGCTCAACCGGGCCGGAGATGATCAAAGGAGTCCGGGCTTCATCGATCAGGATGGAATCGACCTCGTCCACGATGGCGTAGTTCAGCTCGCGCTGGACCATGTCTTCAATCCGGAACTTCATGTTATCGCGCAGGTAATCAAACCCGAATTCGTTGTTCGTGCCGTAGGTGACATCGCTGCGGTACGCTTGCTGACGCTCCGCGTCGTCGAGTTCGTGAACGATGACGCCCACCGAAAGGCCCAGGAAATGGTAGATCGCTCCCATCCAGGCGGAATCCCGTTTGGCCAGATAATCGTTCACCGTAACCACATGAACCCCCTTGCCGGGCAGGGCGTTCAGGTAAACGGGCAGGGTCGCGGCCAAGGTTTTTCCTTCTCCGGTCTTCATCTCGGCGATTTTTCCCTGGTGGAGGACCATTCCGCCGATCAGTTGCACGTCGAAATGACGCTGCCCTAAAGTCCGGCGCGAAGCCTCGCGGACAGCGGCGAAGGCCTCGACCAGCAGATCGTCCATGGTCTCTCCCCGGGAGATGCGCTCGCGGAACTCTCCGGTCTTCGCCTGAAGCTGGTCATCGTTTAATTTCATGAAAGCCGGCTCCAGTTCATTGATGGCCTGGACCCGGGGTTTCAGGCGATTGAGTTCCCTTTCGTTCTTGCTGCCGAATATTTTTTGGAGTGTACTGAAGAACATATTTTTTATTTTTCACCACAGAGACACAGCGCGGCAGAGCCGCAACCAAAGAAAGTGCCTAAAGTGCCTAAAATTTGCAAAAAGTCTTTACAAAAATTAAAGAGTTTGAACGTTGATGATCTCGTAAAAAGTCGTCATTCCCGCGTAGGCGGGAATCCAGGCCTCACGAAACCTATTGAAAAGACTGGATTCCCGTTTCCACGGGAATGACAGGAAAACGAATTTACGGACTTTTTACGAGATCATCAACGTTGATGAAGTCGTAAAAAGTCAGCAGAAGGATGGTTTCGTAAAAAGCTCCAGATGCAAGGCGCGCAAAAACTGAGGAGTGAAGCGTACTTACACGTACGCTGCAACGACGAAGTTGAAGCGCAACGCAGCAGATGGACTTTTTACGAAACCATCAACGTTAGTAGTACAGAAAATACGGAGGAACAACTTAAATCAATTATCCAAAAGCCAAAAAATTGAAACAGTTTGGCCAAAAAAAGGAAAAAGAATAAAAGACGAAAATATTAGAAACTTATTTGCCACAGAGGTCACCGAGGCCACAGAGGGATTTACGTTCAAAAACCAAAAGGTAAAGGCGAACGGTTGCGGAACCTGTTTTGAGGGTGCAGGGTCAAATTCTTTTCCATTTTCTGCTTCCATATCTCTGTGCTCTCTGTGTCCTCTGTGTCTCTGTGGTGATAAGAGAAGACCAAACAAAAACCCCGATAAAGGACCTTTTATCGGGGCCGACCCTGCAAACCCTTTTAAAATTTAGCATATTTTTGTTGGGAAAGGAAGGGAGAATTATGATCTGAAGTGGAGATAGCGAAAGGGGTTTACTGGATTGCCCCGGATGCGCACCTCATAGTGGAGGTGGGGTCCTGTGCTGTTACCCGAAACACCCACCGTTCCGATGACTTGCCCCGCTCTGACTTTATCCCCGGTTCGGACGACGAGCTCCTTAAGATGGCCATAAGCGGTAGAAAAGCCGTTTCCATGCTCGAGGCAAATCATGAGTCCATACTGCGATTCCCGTCCGGCGAAGCTAACCGCTCCATCGGCGGGGGCTACAATGGGTGTTCCCGGAGGGACAGAGATGTCCACTCCTTGGTGGGGTCTCATTCCTCGCGGAAGAGAAGAAACACGAGTTTCCCCAAACCGGGAAGTGATCGGGCCAAAAACTGGCCATAAGGAAGGAATAGAAAGGAGGATGGATTTTTGGGCCTGGAGGAATTCTTTGAGCTCATTCAGGCTTAGCTCGCTTTGGAAAGCTTCCTTCCGCAGTTCCAGGAGATCCTGGTACAGACGGCTAACCAGCTGGGGCCGCTCTTTCTCCAAGATGGAAACCGTTTCCTGTCGAAAAGAGGATATCTCTTTTCCGGCTTCTTTTGTTTCATTGAAGGTCTTTTTCCGGGGGATCACGGGGGAACCCTTCTTTGTTTTTTTCAGCTCATTGATTTCCTTCAGGTCTCTTTCCACCTGCTTTTCCATCTCTTTGAGCTTATTCAGTTGTTCTTCCAGAAGGGCGATCTTTTCCAGAAAAGACCGGATCTCTTGCTGCTGCGAAAGGGTCTCCGTGCGCAGTCCCTGCAGCTCGGTAACTTGCTTCTTATAAACCACGTAATCGTAGATGATAAACGTCGAGACTACGATGATAACACCTAAGACCACTGCGGCAATTTTGAGCATGAGCGGGGAGAGGATAAATTTTTTTGCCTGGGCCGCCTTTTGGGAAACAATCAGGATTGTATAAGACTTTTTTGCCAATCTTCCCTCTCAAGTAAGAAGTGATTACGCGAGCTCAAAAAATCCTGTTTATTCTTAGGGTTTGGGTGATCTGGCGCTTTTCCAGGTTGCCACCTATGGAGGATTAGCATTTACCACGGTAGGGCATCTTATGTCAAGCTTTTTTCGAAAGTCGGGGTGGTAAATTCCTCTTGAAATGTTCCCAAGCCCCTAGAACTCAATGAGCACAGCCACTTCGTCGCATTCGGGGAACTTCACGCACTTGATGCAGTCCGCCCATATCTTATGGGGCAGGGCGGTCTTATCCACCACTTTGAAGCCAAATTTGCGGAAAAAATCGGGTTTATAGGTCAGGGCAAAAATCCGGTAAATACCCAGGCTGATGGCTTCGGAGAGACAGGCTTCAATGAGCTTTGTTCCGATCCCCTGCCGGCTGTATTCATCCCGGACGACAAGGGAGCGAATCTCAGCCAGATCTTCCCAACAGATGTGCATGGCGCAGGTTCCGATGATTAGCTCCTGACCTTCTTTCTGAAATACATAATAATCCCGGAGATTATCATAGAGCTCGCTCAGGGAGCGGGAGAGCATCTCACCCTTTTTGGCGGATAGCTCGATCAGCTTCTGGATTTCCCGTACATCGGTGATTTTTGCTTTACGAATCAACATTTCAAGTAAAATTAAAAAATTTAGGGATTGAGGGATTTAGGAATTTAGGGATTGAGGAATTGATGAATTGAAAAATTATTTCCCGAATTCCTCAATTCCATAATTCCTGAATTCCCTGTATTTCATCCTTTCAGAGCATTTTTGAGCATTTCTCGCGCATGGTCAAGAGTTTTTTCCGTAATCTTCAGCCCGCCGAGCATGCGGGCGACCTCTTCCAGGCGCTCTCCCTGATTCAGACAGTTAACTTCCACAAAGGTTCTTCCTCCCTGGTTTTTTTTGGAAACTTTGTAGTGAGTGTTGGCAAAGGAGGCGATCTGGGCCAGGTGGGTAATGCAAAAAATCTGGTGCTGACCGGAAATATCTTTGAGCTTCCGGCCCACAACTTCGGCGATTCCCCCTCCAATGCCGGCGTCCACTTCGTCGAATATTAAGGTTTTGACCCAGGCTTCCGCGGCGAAGATGCGTTTCATAGCCAGCATAATCCGGGAGAGTTCTCCCCCGGAAGCGATCTTCGCCAGGGGTTTGAGCTCTTCCCCGGGGTTGGGCGAGATGAGGAATTGCACCCGGTCCATTCCCTTTTCGTTCAATCGGGGAGTTTGCTCCCGGTCTTCTCGAGGTTCCGCAGGTTCTTTGGGGGATTCCGTTTCGAT
>Ga0315289_10016619_pt1 | contig 10138 bp, 9 predicted proteins | sample YL17G11_40_MG_FD_203452 | JGI IMG/M metagenome (GOLD analysis project Ga0315289, IMG submission 203452) | Sediment microbial communities from Yellowstone Lake, YNP, Wyoming, USA - YL17G11_40 | ecosystem: Environmental > Aquatic > Freshwater > Lake > Sediment | place: USA: Wyoming | collected...
GCGGATAGAGAACGACAACCATCTGGGCAACGTACTTGGCAACGATAAGCTGGGTGTTATTTTCAAAAAGGCTGATGATTCCATAGAACCCGAAGAAAATTGGCAAAAGCAGCCCAATATATTTTCCGATCATCCGGACCTCCCGCGTCTTCCTGTTATAGTGGCGAACCCCCAGATCATCCAGAGTCCAGAGACAAGAAAGAAGCAGCGATACGACTACCCCGATGGCTGTTAAGCTGAAGAAACGTCCGACGTTGAATACCCCCTGCGGGAGAATGGTGTCCACGGTAATTTTGCTGCCGGTATAGAACTCCAGGAGAGTCAGGAGTTTGGTAGCCAGCAGCATCGCCAGACCGATGCCCTGGAATGGCCGGATGACCCAGTTCTTCAACGGATGAATGGCTGGATCGCGATCCTCTGGCAACTGGATCAGGTACTGGGTTCCCCGATTGAAAATTCCCTCAAGAAGCGTGCACAGGCTCGGGAGCAGAAAAAGGGGCAGTGTTAAGAGAAGGGAGAGACGGAGGAAGCGCAAGCCGGTCTTCCACAATGCGGCCAAGCCAAAGTTGAAGGGAAACTCGGTGATAAATGTTGATATGATCAAAGTGGCCAGGAGAAGCACCAGGGCCGGCCCCATCTCCCGGATGTTTTCTTTTATGGATTTTCTTCGGAGTAATTCAACCATGGTTAGATTTACCTTCTTCCTTTTGGATTTTACGCACACCGGCCTTATGCCGGGAGAGGAATAGACCTTAATTTATTAGAAAGAGGTTTTGGAAAAAGTGGAGGCTCACGCCCCTGAAGGGAGAGAAAGATCAGCAACGCAGAGGATTGAATTGGGTATTGCTCCCCAATGGAAAAGAGACAGAAAGAGGGTTGCTCTGGATTATCAAAAAATAGCTGGTTTCAAAATCTACGTCCAAAGATAGAACTACTTCGACCTGAAAAGACTTGTCATGGATTTTTGAAATCATGGCCCGATGTCCACAAGGCTCTGCTTTGTCTACCGTCTTATGGAAAATATTGCAGACCGTCGGCAGGTTGCTAGCCATAGCAAGGGGCGGACCAAGCAGGAAAGCGATAACGACTGCGGTTACCGTGATAAAAATAAATTTTTTGAGATGGCCTGTCATTTTGCCTACACTCTCATGTCTTTCCTTGTTTCTTTTGTAATTAGCAATCCTTATGCCAACGCCCGACGCGATTCAAAATGCCGTTAAATCTCAGGGTGTTCAATTGCGGTTGCTGGATGGAACGGTCAAAGGAAATTGTTTTCGCTTCGACAATTCCGTCGAGACCCTGAAAAAAGACCAGGATTATTCCGTTAGGTTAACCGGAAAAGACCCTTCCGCCGCCTGAGAAATGTTAGACAATTTTGTCGATAGCCTCAATCAAGGAGCTATCAGGTTTGACCTCTTCTCCGAATTATTCTTTTCAGAAGAGAGGTAGGCGGATGAGCGGCCTAGCTCAACCGGGTATGCTCAGATGAAAGTCTTTCCTATGTATTCGGTGATATCGGCCACCTGTTCCGATCCATTCCGGCCGGCCTCCAGAGGCCGAATATATATGTCCCATTGTATCGAGCCGTCATCCGGGGTAAAATAGCCATATGCCAGAGCTCAGCCGTTTTTTCGGGTCAGGCTGAGTTGCTGGGCGATTGGCAGCGGTTACAAGCTGGCCGGAGTCCCTTACCGATCGAGCCATTGAATGGGACCCCGACTATCCCTGGGATGCTTACCTTCAGTCGTAAAGATCAGGAATACGGGGCGGAAGGAACCGGTGTGCCCCGGTTAGTCTCCAAAACGCCTGACGAGCCTCGCCCCATGGTTGAAAGCGCCCCCTCTCCACCTCTACCCCGAAAATCCCCCAAATCCCCGCTGAAAAGGCCCTAAAACAAACCCAAGATCTTGTGCTAAAATCCCTTGACGCACAATTGCCTTTCCAGTAGACTCCGAATACCAAAAAGCGAGTTCCTATCAAAATTTGTGCGGGATTCAAGATATCCATCTTACCAACCTCACTCACTCCCCGGGCAATGGCGTTGCCGACACCGCCAGCACCGGCGATAAAAACAGCTTTGCCATCCAGGCGGAAATTACGACCATCCCATTTCGCCATCCTTCATCGCTCCTTCGCTCCTGGAATTGCAGAGAATTCCAAAGAGAGCAGTAAGCCCGCAAAGGCCCTTAGTTTTTTTCTTGACTTTTTAATCGTTTGGAACTAACTCTTTAAAGCAAAAAATGCCGTCGGAGCATTTTTCTTTTCGTACTGATATTAATCAGTCCATAATTGTATAGACACTAAAAACTAAATCCCTCCTCCCCTCCCTTTGCCAAAGGGAGGAATTCCCCTCTTTGGCAAAGAGGGGCTAGGGGAGATTTCGGAAGAATATGTCTGGTCAATTATGGACTCCTTAGTAATTTCCCAAAGGGGACAGAAGAACCAAATCCTTTTGGGGTCGATAAATGAAAATCGATAAATATAAAGAGATGCTAGAGCTTATTTTGGACCATTCCCATGAGGGGGTTGTCCTGTGTGACTCCCAGGGGAAAATCCGGTATTTCAACCGGATCTACGGAGAAACTTTCAATTTAAGCCCCGAAAGGGATGTCGGGAAACACATAACGGAAATCTTTCCGGACGCCCGGATTCCGATTGTCGCCCAAACTGGAATCCCCGAATTCGGCGTGATCTATCTTTGGAAAGGCCAGAAATTGGTCGTCAATCGTATTCCGGTAAAAGAAAGAGGAAAGGTTAATGGAGTCATCACCCAGGTTCTGTTCCGCGATATTCAGGAGCTCCGCGAACTGAACGAAAAGGTCAACTTTCTTCAGACAAAAATCATCAGCATCGGAGCTGAGTTTCGGCAATATTTTCAGGCCAAATACACCCTGGATGACATCATCGGCGACAGTGACCAGATTCAACAACTGAAGAGCCAAATCGTAAAACATGCTCAATCTTCCCTGCCGGTCTTAATTTTAGGAGAAAGCGGGACGGGGAAGGAGCTTTGCGCCCATGCCCTCCATCGCCTGAGCCCACGCTCCAAGCGCGCGTTTATGGTGATCAATTGCGCGGCCATTCCCAAAGAGTTGATGGAGTCCGAGCTATTCGGGTATGAACAAGGAGCCTTTACCGGAGCGGCTCAAAAGGGGAGGATTGGAAAGCTCGAACTCGTCGAGGGAGGAACTCTCTTCTTCGACGAGATCGGCGACATGCCGCTTGAAATGCAGGCTAAAATTCTGCGAGTCATCGAAGAAAAGGAAGTCACCAAGGTTGGCGGAAGAAAGCCAGTCCCGGTCAATTTTGCCCTGATCGCCGCCACCAATCGCGATATAGAAGACCTGGTGTCAAAGGGAGCATTTCGGTCGGACTTATACTACCGGATCAACACTTTTGTCCTGAAAATTCCCCCTCTTCGGGAACGCAAAGAGGATATTTTTTCAATTGCTCAACATCTATTTTTTTCCTCTGAATGCAACCCTTCCAAAAAGCCAATCGCTTTTTCTGATGAGGTCCTTCAAGCCCTATTGGACCATGACTGGCCGGGCAACATCCGGGAGCTTAAAAATCTTGTGAATTTTGCAGTCAATAACCTCGGCCGGGAGGAAAGGTTGGTACAATTGAACCATCTCCCTCTCTCTTTTCTAAAGACCAGAAATGAATCTTCTCTTTTGAACTCCCCCTTGCCGTTCAAAAAAGCGATGCTGCATCGGGGAAAAGAGATTATCCAGGAGGCTCTCAAGGCCACTTCCGGGAATAAAATGGCCGCCGCCAAACTTCTGGGTATCTCCCGCTCCGTTCTATACGAAAAGCTTGATAGGTAACTCTCTCGGACAGATTTTTTAAGGCGGAAAATCTAGATTAGTTTCCATCCGGAAACCCCCTCTCCCCTTGCGGGAGAGGGTTGGGGTGAGGGGGAGCAAAACAGAACATTTCAATATTCCGAACCATTATCACCCTCACCCTACCCTCCCCCGTCGAGGGGGAGGAGAAAAATGGGGTTTCCGGATGAAAACTAGATTAATTCTCAAATGCTAAGCATGGCATTAAGTGTCCGGAAAATTGGACATTTCATTTATTTTGTCCGGAAATTCGGACAATAAAACTAAACTCCTTTTCCTTATTTTTTCATAATTATTTAAAATAATTAATGAAACTGACAATGGGACGCTATGGTATTGATATTGCTAAGCCTAAAGCTCATCTCTTTCCCTGAATGCCAAAAGACTGCAATTCCTATTCGGGCGGCAATCAGCTGAGCAAGGCGATTCAGGGAGGGAAAGGGAAAAAATCACCCGGGAATCTTCTCATTCTGGCCATTCTTAAAGTCGCAGAAATCTTGTAGCCTTGGCAAATAGCAGGGGGCCAACATGCAAAAACATCTCGAAGGAATCCGAGTCATTGACTTGACGGCCTGGCTGGCTGGACCCTTTGTTAGTTTAAACCTGGCCGCCATGGGAGCAGAAATTATCAAAATCGAAAGGCCTAAAGCTGGAGACCCTTGCCGGTGGAATCCTCCTTTTGCCGGTCCGGAAGGGGTGAGCCATGTACGAAAGACGGATGAGGACACATCCCTCTTGTACCTAAAGCGCAATCGGGGCAAGAAGGGCATTTCCTTAAATCTGCAGAGTGAGCGGGGAAAGGAAATCTTCCGACATCTCGTCGAAAAAGGGGATGTGGTCATCGAGAACTTCGCCCCTGGAACGATGGAGCGATTGGGATTTGATTACCCCCAGCTAAAAGCCATCAATCCTAAAATCATATACTGTTCCATCTCCGGGTATGGTCAAAACGGACCATACCGAGACCGGACAGCCTTCGACCTGACGATCCAGGGGATGAGCGGCATCATGGGGGTTACGGGTTTTTCCGATGGTCCGCCGACCCGCTGTGGCGCCTGGATTGGCGACATGATTCCCGCGCTTTACGGAGTTTGCGGGATCTTAGCAGCATTGGCCTCCCGGGAAAAAACAGGCCAGGGAGAAAGGATCGACATATCCATGCAGGATAGCTGTTTTTCTATGATCATGGACGAAGCATTGGACCTCCATCTATCCCTGGGGATTCCCATGAGAACAGGGAACCGCAACCCAAGATTAGCCCCCTGGAATGTATACCCGGCAGTGGATGGACACCTGGCCATTTGCGTGGCCACCAACGAACAATGGATGGCATTTTTGGAGGCCATTGGGCGAGAGGATCTGAAGGGGGACCCTCGTTTCAAGAATCAGGAGGGCCGTTTCAAGCATTCTGACGAGGTGGAAATCATCGTGAAAGAATGGCTCAAAATTTTAACCAAGGAAGGCGCCCTAAGAATCTTGCGGGCCAAGAAGGTGCCCTGCGATCCGGTTCCCGAGATTCCGGAAGTTCTGGAGGATCGCCAATTGAAGTTCCGGGGGATGATGCCAGGACTTCTTCACCCCCATAGCGGCCCGACAGGCCTTAAGGCAGCCGGCTTCCCCATTCATTTTTCCGAGCTCCCAGGTGGATTTTCGAGCCCCGCTCCATCCATCGGTCAGCATAACCAGGAAGTTTATGGAGGCATCTTAGGTATTTCGGATGCCGAAATGGAAAAGCTAAGGAGCGAGGGAATCATTTGAAAAGGGGGTGGTACAGAAACTGAATATCTGGAAGCAGTCGCCTTACCCGAACTTTCCATCGCCTTCTATTATTCTGCCGACAAAAAAAGGAGGGAGTCATGAAAAATCGTTCGCTGGGTAGAGTCTATGGTCTGTCCGTCTTGTTGATCATCGCTCTCATTATTTTCAGCCTGCCGGCATCCACTCCAGCCCAAACCACGCCCCTGAAAGCCATTCTCAATGTTCCCTGGGGTCCTGAAACCGCCGTGGGCCTCCAGCACAAAGATTTTGTCGATTTGACTGCGGAGAAAACCAAGGGGCGCTTGCAGATTGCTGCCTACTATGCTTCGTCCCTCTACGGGTTGGATCAGCAAAGCCCCATGCTTCAAAAAAATGTGATCCAATTTGGCGCCCAAAGCGGTTGGTACTGGCAGAAACTTGACCCGGCTTGCACGCTGGTCTGGTGTCCATTTTTCTTCCCCAACAAGGCGAAAATGGCCCAGTGGTACCTAACCCCAAAAGTGCAGGATTTCCTAGAAAATTACATGGGAAAGAAATACGGGCTGATGAACCTGCCCGATATCGGCTGGGTAGGTTCAAATCCTGTCCTCTGGAGTACGGATTGGGTACTCGATTCTCTCGATAAACTGAAGGGAAAAAGGCTGGCCACGTGGGCGGATTCGGACGATGCTCTCCTGGGCGCTTTCGGGGCCATGGGGCTGACCACAAATTTTACCGTCCATTATACCCAGCTGCAAACCAAGATGGTGGATGGGGCGATGGGAACGGCGATTCCCAACCTAAAATCAGCCGGGCTGGGCGAGTTCACCAAATACCGCCACCTGCCCTTTTTGTATCACAATGCTCTTTCCACAGTGGTCAATCCCATCTTTTGGCAGAAGCTTCCCAAAGACATCCAGCAAATTATCATAAAAGAAGTATGTCCGGAAGTTGAAAAACGGGCCAACGAGCGGATTCTGGCCTTAGAACAAAGTATGATCAAGTTTGCTGAACAAAGCATCGGCCAGAAAGAAGTCCTCGTTCCGCCCGAGGTTTTCTTCCCTATGCTGGATTGGGCGGTAACCAATATCTGGGAGAAAAGAATTCGGGACTATCCCGATGGTCTGCCGCTGTGGGAAGAAGGGGCCAAGGTCACCGGCTATACCCTGAAGAACGGGAAGTTCACTGGGGTGAAGGAAGCTTGGGAGAAATATTATGTAGAAGTCTACGGTGGGAAGCTCAAGAAGTAACCCCTATTGCTTTTTAGGTAGAGGGATCACCTCCAGACCCCACTGGGTTGGGGGGTGGAAGGGAGAAGACCCCTTCCACCCCCCATCTACAGTCCAAAAGAGAGAACGCTAAGGAGAACGATTCCTGATGAAAAAATGGATCCATGGTTTTCTTAATGTGGCCGCGAAATTCGCCGACTGGACCAGCATATTAATACTAGCCTTCATTACTGCCCAGTTGATCGTGGTCGTCATCCTCCGGTACGTATTTTTTACCAATATTCGCTGGTTTGAGCAGAGTTCTACCCTTCTCTTTGTTTATTTGGTCTTTATTCCTGCCGGTTTGCTATCCCGCAGCGGCAAGCATCTCAATGTGGAAGTCCTCCAGGAGTACCTGCAAAAGCGTGAAAAGCAAAAAGGGCTCTGGCTTTTACATATCGCCCTACGGTTGACCGAGGCGTTGTTTTGTGCGCTCGCCCTATACTTCTCCTGGGAATACACGGTTCATTTGATTGAGGTCAATGCCACCTTTGACTATGAGTTTTTTGGGGGCCGCGTCCCCCAGTGGACGACATCGGTCGCTTTTATCCTCGGTTTTTTCTTACTGCTTCTCCATACTCTAGAAGTTCTGATCACTTCAGCCGTCAAAAAGAAAATTTAAGGAGTGGGCGAATGGCCATCGTTCTCGTTGCCCTCGGGATTCTTTCGTTGCTTTGCGGGGTCTCCCTTTATGCGGGTCTGGGTTATTCAGCCGGGCTGGGGGCCTGGGCCGCAGACATCCCTTTGGAAGCCATCATTGCCTCCGCCGCCGGCTCTTTACACCGGGAGGTATGGTTAGCCGTTCCTTTTTTCATACTCACAGGCTATCTCATGGCGGAAGGGACCATGCAGCGGCTCATAAGGGTGGTGGATGCCTTTATTGGTTGGGTGCCTGGGGGTTTGGCTTTAGTCATGGTCGTTAGTTGTGCCCTATTTGGAGCCTGCTCTGGTTCGATCGTCAGTGCCGTGGCTGCGGTTGGGTCCATCATGATCCCTATGATGGAAAAACAAGGCTATCCGCGGGCCTGGAGTGCAGCCTTGGTTTCCATCGCGGGGGTATTGGCTATGCTCATCCCCCCTAGTAACCCCTTCATCATTTATTGTGGAGTTACCGAAACCCCGGTGGGGCCAATGTTTCTGGCCGGAATCCTTCCGGGAATCCTTTTGATCATCATCCTCTACATCATCGTTCTCCTAATGCCGGAAGGGAGGATTCGAAGCAAGAGACGGTACACCTTGAAGGAAAGAGGACAAGCTTTATACGAAGTATCGCCAATTCTGGGCATACCGGTGGCCATTTTGGGGGGGATTTATGGAGGCATTACCACCCCTGTGGAAGCGGCTGCTGTGGCTTGTGCCTATGCCGCGTTTATTGGGCGTTTTGTATACCGACAGCTCACCCTGAAGGGAATTATTGACTCTCTCAGAACCTCAGTCCGGATCACGAGCATGATTTTTGTTCTGGTGGCTATGGCTTATGGCGTCAATGCCGTCGTGACTATGTTGGGCGTCCCCACGGGATTGGCATCTTTGGCCTTGGGTATGGGGAAGATGGGGTTACTGCTCATGGTGATGGGCTTAATGCTCTTCATGGGATTTATTCTGGAAGAAATCAGCACCATGGTGGTCATGGTGCCCATCTTCTGGCCATCGGTCCTCCAGCTGGGGATCGATCCATTGCATTTCGGCATCGTGATCTGCACGGCCGCAGCGATCGGTTATTCTACCCCCCCGATTGCTTTAAATTTATACACCGCCGCTTCGGTAGCCAACGTGCCTTCAACGCTGGTATTCCGCAAAGTAATCCCTTTTTTGATCGGCATAACGATTTTGAATATCATTGTAGTCTTCATTCCGCAACTATCCACTTTCCTTCCGCGGATGTTTTATAAATAGGCCTTCGAAGAAATGGCTGGAGGTTGGGGATACGGTTCTCAATAAATTACCTTCCATAGGAGGGTGGGGCTTGGCCAATGAAGAAAGTCGTTCCTAAATTGGAGGTACCCGAATGACATCGATTACCCAAGAGGATGTTCTTCTCATCCTGAGACTCCTTGACGAATCAGCCTTCGATGAACTGCATGTAGAAACAGAAGATCTCAAGCTTTCGGCGAGAAAACACGGAAAGGGAATAGGGCTGGAGGAAGCATCCTTAGCGGAATCAAAATCGGAACCCGCCATTACCAGAGAACCAATCTTAACCGAGGTGCAGGATCAAAGCTTATCCGCAATGAAATCGGCAGGGTCGAATGCAGAGGCCCAACTGCCCAAGCAGACTGGGGAGCAATCAGCGGCCAGTCAAGGTCTCGTACCCATCAAAGCACCGATGCTGGGTACCTTCTACCGGACCCCCAAACCAGGAGCTCCCCCCTACGTGGACGTGGGGTCTTTGGTGAACGAAGATGATCCGGTTTGCATTATAGAAGTCATGAAACTCTTCAATACGGTGAAAGCCGGGGTCCGGGGGCGCATCGCCCAAATCTGCGCCGAACAAGGTCAAATGGTGGAATTTCAGCAAACCCTGTTCCTCATAGAAAAAATCCATGAAGAAAAGGACCAACCCAAGGCCTCTTGCGCATGAAAAGAATATCATGCCTTCTCGTTGCCAACCGAGGCGAGATTGCTGTGCGAATCATCCGGGCATGTCAGGACCTGGGGATCAAAACCGTCTTGGCCGCTTCTGAAGCAGATCGCGAAAGTTTACCGGCGAAAATGGCGGATCGAGTAGTTTGTATCGGCCCTGCCTCGCCTACGGAAAGTTATCTAAAAGTAGGTACCCTGATTATGGCCGCCGTTGGATCAGGGGCGGAAGCCGTTCATCCGGGTTATGGATTTCTTGCCGAGCAGCCGGAACTGCCCGAAGCCTGTGCTCGATATAGCCTTATCTTCGTCGGGCCAAAGGCCGAGCAGATCCGCCAAATGGGAGACAAAATTCTCGCCCGGCAAATGGCCAAGGATCTCGGAATTCCGATCATTTCAGGGTCTGGGTTGATTCAGGATCTTGGCCAAGCAATCCCCGCAGCTGAAAAATTGGGCTACCCGGTTCTTCTCAAGGCGGCGGCTGGCGGCGGCGGGCGAGGGATGAAAATCGCCAGGCAGCCAAAAGACCTGGAAATCATCTTCACCGAGGCCAGCGCAGAGGCTTATGCCGCTTTCGGAGATAGCCGGCTTTACCTGGAACGTTTTATCCCCCGGGCCCGTCATATCGAGATCCAAATCATGGGGGATCAACATGGGAAGATCGTTCAATTAGGGGAGCGGGATTGCTCATCGCAGCGACGTTATCAA
>Ga0315289_10016620_pt1 | contig 10138 bp, 10 predicted proteins | sample YL17G11_40_MG_FD_203452 | JGI IMG/M metagenome (GOLD analysis project Ga0315289, IMG submission 203452) | Sediment microbial communities from Yellowstone Lake, YNP, Wyoming, USA - YL17G11_40 | ecosystem: Environmental > Aquatic > Freshwater > Lake > Sediment | place: USA: Wyoming | collected...
GACCTGAAGACGCGGGTGATCCGCTGCCTGACCTGCAACGTGCCCGGCGCGGCCTTCCTGCGCGTGATGCACCTGGTCACCGGCGACTACATCCTCATCGGGCCGGAGCGCTTCAAAGACATCCGCGCCAGCCGTTCCCAGGAAAACGAGCTGTGGTTCCTGGGCAAGCAGCCAGGCTCCAAGCCCGTCCGGCTGAACGACAAGATGAGCGAGGGCGCCGCCATCTCCAAGAAGAGCCTCAAAATCGCCTTCTCCGAGACCAGCGCACAGTATCCGGAGATGCCCAAGGGCTCCTCGCGCCTGCTCGTGGCGGAAGTCGATCCCTCGGGCCCCAGCGTCGTCAACAAGAAGACGGTCTACGAGAGCAAGGACCGTAGCTGCACCCTCGAGGCCCAGGACTTCTACGACAACGACGCCAAGATGATCTTCACCTGCTACGAGCCCAACAACACCGCCTCGGTGATGGGCATTGACCTCCGCACCGGCGTGGTGACCAATTTCTCGAAGGCGCCCGGCACTTACAACGAGCCGGAGGGCATTTTCCCCGACGGCCAGTACACCTGCGTGGAAGCCGACCGCCAGGTTGAGAAGCTGGGCGGACGGGGCGGCTCGGGGCAAATCGATATCTGGAAGCTGCGGCTGGACGGCACGGGGAAGGACTTCACGCGCCTGACCTTCTTCAACGACTACGAGGGCTATAAGGCCTCCAATCCGGTGGTCTCAACCGACGGCCGCTTTATGGCTTTCCAGGTGGCCCGCAGCGCCGACGAAGCCGGTGTGGGCTACGGCATCCTGCTGTACTGGTTCAAGTAGGGATCGGGGCGCAGTTTGGGTGTCCCCCGGCGGGCCGCAGCTAGGCTCCCTCTGGCTGGGACTGCCTGAAGATAGCGGACCATAGTCCGTTTCTCTTCCGCTCCGGCTGGGGACCGACCAGCCGGCCGGCGAGCTCGGCCATGCGCTTCGCCAAGTCGCATTTCGGCGAGATGAGGCGACCCTCGCCGTGAGCCTCCTCAACCTCCGGACTGTCCTCGGGCAAAACCATTTCCAGGGGCCACCCGAGTGCTTGGGCGACGTCGTTGGCCTGGACCTGCTGATGCTTGCGGACCCGGCTGAGGACCAACTGAACGCGCTCCTGGGGGTAGCCGATGGAGAGCAGCTTGAACAGGACACGCCGGGCCTGGTAGAGCGCCGGCATCTCGGCCGTGGAGACCAGGTACAGCCTGGTCAGCTCGCGGAGCAACATCAGCGAAGACCGCGTCAGGCTGGGCCCCAGATCCGCCACCACCCAGTCGTAATGGCTGCGGGCGAAGCGCAGTATCTCCAGGAGCTGTTCAGGTTCGAGGGGCTCCTCGGGCACAATGTCGGCCGGGGCCGGGACTACGTCGAGGAGGGGTTGCACGTTGATCGCCAGCCCGCTCCACAGACTGGCGTCCAGCCGGTGCAGGTTCTGGGCCACATCAAGGATGGAGTAGGTGTTTCCGGTGCGCATCCAGAATCCGGCCGTGCCAGCGACGGTGTCGAAGTCAGCCAGCAGAACGCGACGGTCGGTGATCCGGCAGAGCTCGACGGCGTAATGGCAGGCCAGGGTGCTGCCGCCGCAACCTCCGGTAGCCGAAAGGAACCCGAGGCTCGGGGCGGGCGGCCGCGGGGGCTGGCGGCTCTCCTGCCGGGTGGCGATACGTTCCAGAAGCTGGCGCAGGGCTGGTTCGTCCAGCGGAGGGTACAGAAAGTCGTGGGCGCCAGCGCGTACGGCCGCCAGGAGCGCATCCGAGTCAGGCTCAGCCTGGATGGCAATGACCGCCGGCTGAGAGCCATTAGCTCTGAGCGCACCGATCACACCGGGAAGGCGGTCGCCCAACGCGCTGATTTCCACGAAGACGGCATCCGGGGCGGAGCGCCTCAGCTCGCTTTCGATTATCAGTTCCTCGCTCTGCACCAACCTGGTCAGGTTCGTCACTATGCGAACCGGGAGGTCGCGCAAAGCTGCCAAAAGCAGATTCCTTAGTTCCGCGTCGGCGATCAGCAGGCCGACAGTCAGTTGCTGCACAGGTTTGCCCCCAATGGTTCCTTAGCGGAAAAGCACAGCAGCACTTGCATCGCTCGCCAGGACGGCAAACTCCCACGTTCTGGCAACCGACGGGCAAGCCCGTTGGGTGACGACAGTGCCCAGCTTCCCCGGCGCCCCAATGATTAATTTTTCAGGCGCTCTACTGCCAGGATAGAACACCGCCGCTGCGAACGCAAGTTCGCCAACCGGCCCGGGGCGCCTACTTCTCCACCCGCGACGGCCGCAGGCTCTTGGTCAGGTCGGGCTCGCTTTCGAACTCGAAGTCCTGCCCCGCCAGGCGCACGCGCAGGCGACCCTGGCCGAGCGGCTTGCCGTCGTTGGGGAAGAAGACCGCCCCGTCGGTGGACTGCCCCGGACCCAACCGCGTGTCCACCAGGGCGATAGCCGAGGCGGCTGCGGCGGCCTTGAGCTTGGTGGAGGTCAGCTCGGCCTGCGCCGAGCGGCGGCGCTGCTCGTAGCCGTTGGTCGAGCGGAGGCCGGGAATGCCGTATAGCGTGGCTTCGTAGGTTTCCACCAGCTTGATGACGTCGTCGCGGCTCCCTTTGGCCAGTAGATGAGCCACCACGCTGCGCGCCCCGGCCGCCCGGAACTGGTTGCCGTCGGGGCGTTGGAAAACGAAATCCTCCGGACGGACGGTGAGAGCTGCGCCGGAACCGTTGGAGACGGCCACCTGCACGATCGCGTATTCACGCAGGTGAGTGGGCAGGTGGGCAAACATCACCGTCACGCCGCCCTTGCTAAGCGTCTGGTAGTTCAGCCCGCCGGACTCGAAAGTGATCACCTGCGCCGCCAGGCCGCACGCGCACAGGGCCCCCGCCATTGAGACCAGCCTGGAGCGCAGGCTCATACTGTCATTATCCCCTGCTGCGCTCGCAGCCGGCAGCACTCACTTCCCTTGCCCTCCCCCAGTTTTCGCTACCCGGCTGTGGAATAGGCATTCCTGCCTGTTTGCTGCGCACGCGCCCAACAGGCCTGGAGGCCTATTCCACCTGTTCGGCGCTCAAACTGGGGGAGGGCAAGCTCACCTCCCCGCCAGGCCCGGCACGCCGCCCAGGGTGGGAGCCAGACGCACGGCGCGCAGAATGGACTCGGCGACCGCCTCGGCGGCCGCCACCCCCAAGGCGTCAACGTCGGCCTGGCGATCGCCTAAAGACAGCGCCACCACCAGGTCGCCGTCAGACATGGTGTTTACGGGGGCGATGGTGCGCGCCACGCCGAGCTGGGCCAGCTCGGCCAGTTTCCGGGCCTCGACTTTGGAGAGACGCGCGTTGGTGGCCACCACCACCAACGTGGTGTTCTGCCCGGGGAAGCCCATGCGCACGCCGCGTTTCACCAGCAGTGCGGTGTCGGCGAACTCGCGGCTGGCCGGCGAACGGCGCGCCCCGGCGATGATCTTGCCGGTGGCCGGGTCGCGCACGTCGCCGACGGCATTCACCGCGGCGAGGCTGGCTACATGAACGCCTGCATACTTGCCCTCCAGGGAAACGGTAGCCGAGCCGATGCCCCCCTTCATGGCTTGGGGCATGCCGAAGATCTTCCCCACCGTGGCCCCCGTGCCCGCGCCCACGGCGCCCTCGGCGACCGCCTCGGCAGTGGCAGCCGCGGCAGCCGCCTCACCCATCTCGCGAGTGGGCCGCACCCCAGCCTTGCCGATGCCGAGGTCATAGAGAATGGCGCACGGGACGATGGGCACCCGGGCGGCGCCGGTCTGGAAACCCACTCCCTTCTGCTCCAGGTACCGGCGAACGCCGGAGGCCGCCTCCAGCCCGAAGGCGCTCCCCCCGGCCAGCACGACGGCGTGGACGCGCGGCGCCACGTGGCCGGGATCCATTACGTGGAACTCCTGCGTGCCGCTGGCTGAGCCACGGATGTCCGCGCCCGCCACAGCCCCGCCCTCGCACACAATCACGGTGCACCCGGTGAGGGCTTCGTAGTCAGAAGCGTGGCCCACGCGGATGCCAGGTATGTCAGTCAAGCCTTTCATGGGAAATCCATCCGCAAGCTGTATGTTACCATCGAGATGCAGAGGAACAGACGGCTTGCTCGAATGGCTGAAGTCGCCCGTGCTTGCGATTCAGGAATTCTATGCGCTGGCCGGGCGCGCCATCGGCAACATTTTCCGCCGTCCCCACTACGGCTCCGACATCTACCTCCAGATGGACATCATCGGCGTGGGCAGCCTGCCGATTGTCATCATGGTAGGCTTCTTCAGCGGCGCGGTCATGGCCATGCAGTTGGCCAAGGCGCTCAACCAGTACGGCGCGGTGGGCCAGGTGGGCAACGTGGTGGCCATCACCCTGGTGCGCGAGCTGGGGCCGGTGCTGACCGCGCTGCTGGTGGCCGGCCGCAACGCTTCCGGCATGGCCAGCGAACTGGGCTCGATGAAGGTGACCGAGCAGATCGACGCCATGCGCGCTCTGGGTACCGACCCCGTCCAGAAGCTGGTCACGCCCCGGCTGATCGCCACCTGCGTGGTGCTGCCGCTGCTGACCATCATCGCCGATTTCGTGGGAATCTTCGGGGGGTTTCTCATCGCCTACTTCATGCTGAACCTGACCGCCTCGGAATACTGGAGCCGGGCCTGGCAGGCGCTGGAGTGGCTGGACGTGGCCCAGGGGCTGATCAAGCCGTTCATCTTCGCCTTCGCCATCGCTTTGGTAGGCTGCTACTACGGCTTGAGGACCACCGGCGGAACGCAGGGCGTGGGCCGCGCCACCACGCAGGCTGTGGTAGCCTCCTCGGTGGCGATTTTCTTCTTGACGTTCTTTCTGACCAGGATTTTTACGACGATCTAGTGTCCTGTCCCGCAAATTGGCTTACAGTGGCAGATCGTGGGACAGGCGTTCAGCCTGTCGCCACGCAGGCTACCAGTGTCACGGAGTTTGCGGGACAGGACGAGGGTGTCCTGCTTCGCAATTTCGTGGACAATGGGAACAGTCGCGGCCGACAGGCCGGGCGCCCTTTGGGCGCCTGTCCCACGCGGCAGCAGGCTTAAGGTATTTGCGAAGCAGGACACCAGCGACGAAATGCCGGAGCGGGAAGATTCAGTCTTGAGTTTCGAGCACGTCACGGTCCGCTTTGAAGACTTCAAGGCGCTAGACGATGTCTCCTTCCAGATGCGCGCGGGGGAGACCTCGATCATCCTGGGCGCGGCGGGCAGCGGCAAGACCGTGCTGTTGAAGACCGCCCTGGGACTGCTGAAGTCGGATTCCGGCCGCGTCTGCCTCTTCGGGCAGGACATCACAGGGCTCCGTGAGAAGGAGCTGTTCGACATTCGCAGCCGCATCGGCGTACTCTTTCAGGAAGGGGGTCTCTTCGATTCGCTCACCATCGAGGAAAACGTGGGCTACCCGCTGGCCAACCAGCGGTCCTTGTGTTGCCCGCTGGAGGAGATGCGCCGCCGGGTCGAAGAAGCCCTCAGCTTTGTGGAGCTCGAGCACACGCTGGAGAAGCTGCCCAGCGAGTTGTCCGGGGGCATGCGGCGCCGCGTGGGCATCGCGCGGGCGGTGGTCACCGAGCCGCGCCTGGTGCTCTACGATTCGCCCACGGCGGGGCTGGATCCCATCACCGCCTACACGATCATGACCCTGATCGTCAAAGAGCGGGATCTGAAGGGCACCACCACCGCCCTGGCAACCCATCGGTATCAGGATGGCAGCGTGCTGGCCAACTTCCGCTACAACGGCGCCACCGGCGCCCTGGACCACGGGGACGGCGGCCGCGCCGGGCGCACCCGCTTCCTGGTGCTCAAGGAAGGACGCCTGGTCTTTGAAGGGAACCAGGCGCAACTGGAGGCTTCCACCGACCCGTACATCTCACGGTTCGCGCGACGCGAAGAGTAACTATGCCTTCGGCAAAACGAGTCAGATGGGCCCAACTGAGAGTAGGAGTCATGGCGATCGCCGCCATGGTCATTCTGGCGGTGTTGATCTTTCTGCTCACCGGCGAGAAGAACATCTTCGCGCGGAGCGCCACCCTGTACACGTATCTGTCGGACTCGGCTGCGCTGACCTCCGGCGCGGCGGTGCGCCTGAACGGCATCTACATCGGCAAGATCGACGGGGTGGAGCTGTCGGGCTCTTCCGATCCTAACCGCACGGTGCGGCTGGTCATGTCCGTGCAGCGGAACAAGCTGGCGGCTATCCCCGTGGATTCGCAGGCCAGCATCACCGCCGAGAACGTCCTGGGCACCAAGTACATCAACATCAAGAAGGGCAAGAGCCAGGCCACCGTAAGACCGGGCGGCGAGCTCCCCAGCCTCGACGTCGAGGAATTCGAGGACCTGGTGCGCAAGGGCTACAACACGCTGGACTCTGTCAACGCCACCTTGCGCCGCATCGACAACATCGTCGCCCAGGTGGAAGCGGGCAAAGGCACGGTCGGAAAGCTCCTGGTGGATGAGGCGCTTTACAGCCGCATGCTCGCCGCGGTGACCGAAGTGCAGAAGATCACCGCTGCGGTTTCAAGCGGCAAGGGGACGCTCGGGCGCCTGGTCTACGATGAAGCCCTCTATGACCGTGTGATGGCCTCACTCCAGCGCCTGGACACCGTTATTCAAGACGTGCAGCAGGGCCAGGGGACCATGGGCAAACTGCTGCGCGATCCGGCGCTGTATGAGGAAGCCCGCGCCGCCATCGCCGAGTTTCGCCGCGTGGGCGCCGACCTGAACGCCGGCAAAGGCACCGCCGGCAAGCTGCTCAAGGACGAAGCCGCCTACCGGCAGATCCGGGACCTGCTCACCAAGCTGGACGCCATGGTCGAGCGCGTGAACAGCGGTCAGGGCACCTTGGGGCAGCTCCTGGTCAACCCGCAGCTCTACGAGTCCCTCAGCGGCGCCACCAGCGAGTTGCGCACGTTGATCAAGGACGTCCGGGCCAACCCCAAGAAATTCCTGCGCATCAAGCTGGGGCTGTTTTGAGCGCGCTCAAGCGGCTGATAGTTAACGCCGACGACTTCGGCTTCACGCGGGACGTCAACGCCGGCATCCTCGAGGCCTTTGAGCGCGGCATCGTGCGCTCGACTACCCTGATGGCCAACGGCGCGGCCTTCGACGATGCCGTCCGATTGGCGCGCGAGCATCCAGAGCTGGATGTGGGCTGTCACCTCATGCTCGTTCAGGGGCCCGGTCTGCCCGCGAGCCTCCCGGAGCTGATCTGGGCCCTCGCGCGCCGCCGCCTCTCCGTCTACGAGGAGCTTTCCTCCCAGGTGCGCCGCATTCTGGACGCCGGCCTCCGGCCCACGCATCTCGACACGCACAAGCACACGCACCTGCTGCCGCCGGTGCTCGAAGCGGTCTGCCGCATCGCCCAGGAATTCCAGATCCCGTGGGTGCGCAAACCGTTCCTTTTCCGTCCGCGTGGCTGCCGGACTACGGATCATTTCGTCGGCTTCGGTCTCACCGGACGCCTGGACACACGCGCGTTGCTTCGCCTCATCCACCCTCTCCGCCCCGGCACCACCGAGCTGTTGTGCCACCCCGGCCGCTGCGGCCCCGAACTCGCCGCCGCCCCCACCCGCCTGAAAGCCAGCCGCGAACGCGAACTCGAAGCCCTCACCGCGCCGGAGGTCCGAGCGGCCCTGGAAGCCGCTCAGGTGCAACTGGTGAGCTTCCGCGAGCTGTAGGAAATCCGGGACAGGAAGCTGTGAAAAAATCGGCCGGAAGCCCGCAGCCCGACAAGACGGGAGTCTTATCCCACACCGCAGCTCAAGCACTCGCAGTCGAGTAGGGTAAGTCTCCTGACTTGCCAAACGGTTTCTTCACAGCTTCCCGTCCCCATTTTCTAAAGAGACGGAACGTTCCCCCTTGCGCTTCGGCCACAAGCGCCGTATAAAGGAAATCACGCGCTGAGTGAACTGCTTTACCGCGATGGGCGCGGCGCCATCCTGCGCCTGGTTCTCCGCGACGGGCTGCGCCAGGGTCTGAAGGGCTTGGGCTTGGGCATTATGTGCGCGCTGTTTTTCAGCCAGGCCCTGAGCCGTTTCATCATCGGGATGTCGGCCCTTCACGTAGCCACCTGTGCCGGCGCTGCCGCCTTGGTTCTTGGCGTGGCCCTGGCCGCCAGCTTCGTCGCCGCCCGCCGCGCCTCCCGCGTGGACCCCCTGGCGGCCCTACGTCACGAATAGAACCGCGGAACTTCTGGCGCGGTCGTCCGTCTATAGTGAAGAGTGCATGGGTGAGCCGCGCTTTCGAAGCGTGATTCCCACATCGCGGACGCCTCAGCGCTCCGAAGGTGCCGGCCCGACCGCCCGGCGGCCGGATTCCTGGAAAGAAACCTCTGCCTACCTCCTCCGCCGCATCCGTGCGGTGCAGCGCTGCGAGCGGAAGCAAGGCTCAGATGGCAGCCCTGGTTACCTTCAGTCCCCAGCTTCCGGGTAGGGCGTGTTACAGCCAAGTGATCAACTGAGGTCGCCGCGTCATTGAGGAACGAGACTCTGCTCTATGGCAGTTCTTCCCGGCAGAGCGGATGGAGCGGGAAACCGCGGCGAGCATGATGCCTTGCGCTTGGTGACCAGCCTGGGGCGCGTGTCACGGTCCCGAGTGCATGACCCGTGCCCCATGCGAGGCTTTGCGATGTTCGGCGCCAAATCCTACACGGCGGGCCGAACGGAGGTCCGCCGTACTGCCGCCGGTGATACCACCCCACGCACCACCTCGTAGAACGCGGACCGGCCCCTTGGGGAGAGTGAACGGATCTAGCAGCGGAGCATGACGGTAGGCCGTCGCATCGTAGCCGTCGGCCACCCACTCCGAGACGTTGCCAGCCATATCTTCTGCGCCGCACCAACTCCGCCCGCCTGGGTAGCTGCCGACAGGCCGCGTGCAACGCAGGTCGAGTCGATCCATGTTAGAGACGCCGTCCTGGAATGACTCGCCCCACGGGTAGCGCCGCGACTCGGGGCCACGCGCCGCCCACTCCCACTGTGCCTCGGTCGGAAGCCTCCCGCCGCGCCACGCGGCATAGGCTTCTGCCTCGTACCAGGAGAGCTTGACACGTGGCTGGCGGGGGCCGTTGAAGACCTTCAGCCCCGGGTGGGGATTGAGCCGGCCCTCGTGCGCCCGCCAACCCTCCTCGCTCCAGTAGCGCCGCTCCCGGTAGCCGCCGTCGCGCGTGAATTGCAGGAAGCTCTCGTTCGTCACCTCGAAGCGGTCCAACCAGAATCCGGCGCTGATGCACACCGGGTGACGCGGAGTCTCGTTGGCGCGGGCGCTGAGGTCCTCCAAGAGACTCGATCCCATCTCAAAACATCCTGGCGGGACCCAGACCTGCTCGACGCCTTTGCCATCAACACGGGTCTTGAAATCCCAAGTCCTCCCTTGGTTGAGGGCGTGAGCGCGGGCTGGCAGCGGCAGCCTGTAAGCACGCAACCCCCACACAGCCAGCAGAACAAGCGCCACCCCGCCTGCCGCCCATCGTGCTGCTCTCGGCGGCCGAATCATAATTGAGCCTCCAGCTTTTGGAACCCAGAGCGGGAGCAGTTGTTCCCTGCAAACGGGCTGCGTCTTGGGTGCCGCCAATCCCGCTCTGGACGTGAGCAAGAACGCCTGCCGCCACCCGTCCGTGTAGTCGGCAATCCGGAGGAGTGCCCCGGCACCCAGCGGGTGGCGCTCATCAATCAGCTCACCGCCAGCCGTGTTTCCCCAACCAGAACCCCATCGGCAAGCGCGTCGCCTATGGCACCCAGCCCAAGCCAGACAGTTGGATGGCCATCGTGGGGATCGTCGGGAACGTCAGAGACGCGGCCGTTTTCCTGGTCAAGACCATGGAGCAGGTGGTCTACGACTCGACTACGGGGACGCGGCTGGTTTCCCGGCTCCTGACCATCTTCAGCGCGCTGGCTCTGGTGCTGGCCCTCATCGGAGTTTACGTCTTGCGCGGCTTCATCATCGGGATGTCGGCCCCTCACGTAGCCACCTGTGCCGGGGCTGCCGCCTTGGTTCTCGGCGTGGCCCTGGCCGCCAGTTTCGTCGCCGCCCGCGGCGCCTCCCGCGTGGACCCTCTGGCGGCACTGCGTCACGAGTAGCTCCGCTGAACTTCCCGCCCACCCGCGCAGCGGCTCCACTCCTCGAAA
>Ga0315289_10016622_pt1 | contig 10138 bp, 10 predicted proteins | sample YL17G11_40_MG_FD_203452 | JGI IMG/M metagenome (GOLD analysis project Ga0315289, IMG submission 203452) | Sediment microbial communities from Yellowstone Lake, YNP, Wyoming, USA - YL17G11_40 | ecosystem: Environmental > Aquatic > Freshwater > Lake > Sediment | place: USA: Wyoming | collected...
GGCTGGGCAAGTGCCCGCTCGCTCATGTGTCACCCCGCGTTCCTGGCCATCGCCATGTTCTATGCAGGTCATGCAACGATGGTCCTGCTCCAACAGGAGCAGGTGCAGACGGACACGTTCATTGCCGCGATTCAACTGAAGTTCTTTCACTGGACGGTGCCTGCGGGAGCAAATGCTCTCGCATCTGATGCAAAGGCCCTGCAGCATGTCGTCACAAGGCCAGATTTCCTCTGTCCCTCGTGGGGGCGGCTGGACATTCTCGTCGCCGTGTGGTGGGTGATGGCGGTCATGTGCGTCATCATGCTCTACTGGGACTTCAAGGGGTTTTGGGATTGGGTGAGGGTCTGGGTACGCGCGAGGCCGGATGGCAATCCTTTACCCACGCTTCCCAGCTTGCGATGTGGCACCTGGACACGCGCTTCCAAGGGCCTCATGTTTACGTGGCTTGTGCTGGTTGTCTTGACGAATGTTATTCACGCACTCCTGACGGTGGAGACAGCTTCCGTACTCCTCCGAGGAAAGGCCGTGTTCAGTCAGACGATGGGCGAGGTGATTGGCTGGATCGTCCTGGACTACCGGGCTGCAGCGGAGGGTAGCGTTCACGTAAGTGCCTTCGGGGCAGCTCTTGCCGCGCTGCTCATGCTCCCAACACTGCTCGTCCTATGCACCTGGCTGCCCACAGTTACCATCGGTCTCACAAGAAGACTACGTTTCTCTCGGTCCACGGCTTCCTGTCCCGAAGTGGTGAAGATGGTCGAGCGTCTATCCTCCATGCTGGGTATCAGGTGCCCGCAGGTACGTCTTGTCGTCGATGACCGGCCCTGTCTGGAGACGCGCATTCCGTGGTTCGCTGTCCAGCCAACGGTTCTGGTTAGCAGTGGTGCCGTGATTATCTTCAGCAGTGCCGAGATGGAGGCGGCCCTCGCCCATGAGTTGGCCCACGCCAAGTACGATGCTCGGATGATACGGCTGACGCGATGGGTATCGCTTCTGGCATTGTTCCCATGCAATGTGTTCGCGGTAATGCTCGACACCGAGTCCAGGGAGATACGGGCTGACAGGACGGCGGTTGATCTGACGGGCCGGAAAGATCCCTTGGTTAGCGCGATCGTAAGAGCATCTTTTGGCTGGATAGTGGGCAAAACAGGAAAGCGGCCCATCGTTCGGTTTCCACGGCAAGAGGCAACCACATGGTGGCAAAAGCGATGGCAGAGTTTCAAACGCCACGCCACCGTGCTCGCGGCACTGTGTCAGCCAGACCTGCTCCTCGGTTATGCCCACCCGCATGCCGAAGACAGGCTGCGCGCGATTAGACAGGACGGCTAGCACGGAGATCCCCAACCAGAAGAGGCCAGTACTGCGCCTCCTTGAGAATGGGGCGGGGTCGATGCCTGAGCGTGCCAGGGACAGCAGTTCGGATGTCTATCGCGGGTCATTGCTTTGGGAGACGGTCGCTCGCTTCTTGCGCCTCGCCGGGCCAACGATTAGACCCAGTATCGCCCCGGTCGGAGCGCCAGCAATGGCCCGCTGAATCGTCTCCGCTACCCGAAGAATGCCCGACAAGAAGATGGCCTCCGCAGGCTTCACTTCACTCATCGTCGTCTTGGCCTTCAACATCAAAGGCCAGCATCGTCAGCACCAGGCCGGTGTAGCCCAGCGCGTATGCCTCTTCCCACAGGCTACATCCGGCTCGGCGCTGAGAGAACCAGGTCTCCGTGTGCGTTTCTCTCTCGATGATATGCCCGGGCCCGTTCGTTGCTGCCGCTTCGGCAGTGGCGCTGTGTCGCGGGATGGTCTTTGCTCCCAGCCACTCAAACCCTCGATAAGCAGCATCCTCTGACGGAATGTAATAGAGCACCTCGCCGTTGCGGGAAACCAGTAGCGCGCAGGCTTCCGAGGCGTACTCGACGTAACGGATGGCCGCGCAGGTGGCAGACACGTTCCATGCGTTGGCCAGCTGCAGGATGTCCTTCAAGTTGAGAAACTTCCGCCTTTCACAGAGGTCCGAGAGAACCGCTTCTGGGACGAGCAAGCTGGCGGCGAACAAGTCCGCCTCGCGCTCGAGTCGGTTGTCACAGATGAAACCCACCTGCGAGCAGTGAAACTTGCCGCCCAGTAGCAGCTCGCGGTGCCTGGGCAGATAGTAGTGCCCCAATTCGTGTGCTACCGAGAACCGGACCCGGCCCTCCGTGCGGGTGCTGTTCTGGCCCGGGTAGAAGAGAATGAACTTGCCTTTCTTGCGGTGATACTCGATTCGGCCGTCGAAGTTTTCGCCATAGTCTCCCGGAGCCAGGAGAATGCTCTCTTCTCCGGCAATTCGGAGGACGTTGACAGGCGGTTTGCCCTCGCCTATTTCCTTCCGCACGCCGGCAGCCACTTCCTCTATCTGCTCACGATCCATCTTGTTCATCGCCTTGGGATTGGGCGCCTGCCTCGGGCTCGCCAAGCAACTCGCGTCTCTTCTTCTCGATCTCCCGACGGGCCTCGTCGTCCAGTTCATCACCTTCCCTGCCCCGGTTCATCGCCGCGTACGCATCTCTTATCGAGGCATCCGGGGCTGCCTGGCGCTCCTCGAACCGCGGGGCAACCCCATCGGCACGGGCCGACCTGAGCAGGCTCTGCACATAATCCGGACTCATCGACGCCAAGACTTCCTCGTCCTCCGGGCTCAGAGCAGGCGGATTCTCCACCAGACGACCGGCCTCTTCCTCGCTGACAGGCCGGTCCGGGTCTTCCGCGCGGAAGGCCGCCGCCATCAAGGCGTCAAGTGCCCTTTCATTGTCGGCATGTTCACTCGGTGTCGTCATGGTTTTCACGCTCCATGTACCCCGCGCGGACCAACTGTTCTGCTATCTTCCTTCTCACCTCTCGCCGGGCGCTCCTGACCGCAACCACAGTCAACTGCTCCCCGGTCCTCCGGTGCAATTCCTCTTGGATCTCCTGCAACGAAAGCTCATCGGGAAACCCGTCAATCATCACCGAAGCCACCAGCCTCTGCCGTTCTGGCATGCGGACAACAGCGTTCCTGAAGCGATCCAACATCCGCTGTCCATCATGTTTCGCAGCCACGATTCGCCATGCTTCTCCCACCTTCGTGTCCGCCAAGGCCCCGGTGATTGCATCCAACACCTGCTCGACCCCAACCTTGCGTGTTTTCTTCCGAACCAGGTCAATGGCCTTTCGTCGGGCCAGTGTGAAGAGAAACGGCAGGAGCGGCTGGTTGGCGTCGTACCGCTTCTCCCTGGCTGCCTGGGTGATGGCCAGCATCACATCCTGGTACCCGTCGCGCAACTCATCGGCCCGCAAGCTCAACGCCACCCCCCGCATCACACCGAAGATCACCCCGCGCAAGTGCCTGTCAATCAAGTCGATGCCCCGGTCCTGCTCCTCCCGGTTGCCGATGAGCAGGATGCCCACCTCGTCGGCATCGAGCCTCGCGGCCTTGTTAGTCTCAGAGGCGTCTGTCACTGCACCACCCACAGTTGAATACTCGCAGCAGCACCGGCGCGGGGCCAGGAAAACACCGCAGTCTACAACGAATCCAAGAAAAAAACCGGAATCCTTGGTCCCTCGGCCCGTGCCCCGCGAGTGGTCTATCAGGTCAGGCACAGGGTCTGACCGGATTCTACACAGGAGTCCATGCTCATGGCAACACGAATCACGGAAGCGTCAAGGACGGTCCACGGTCAACTGGTTCGGGCTTTGGCCCGCGAGTACGAGTCGAAGGGATACTATGTCCAAGCCGACCACATCGGCCACCCGAACGGAAGCCCTCCGGAGGTCAACGGACACGTGCCGGATGTCGCTGCTTATCTTGGAGGCACCCTCCGAATCGTCGCCGAGGCCGAAACTTGCGACACAATCGCGGACTCCAATACGCGCGATCAGTGGACGGCTTTCTCGCGAAGCCCCTATCGGTTCGAGATCATCGTACCGAAGTCCTGTCTCCAGGACGCCCAACTGCAGGCCAGCCTTTGGGGCGTCGCCGTCGACAAGTGGTGGTGGCTCGACATCTGAGGCCAGGATCACTGAGCCGAGTTTGCCAAGCGCCCGTACTGAGCCCGGGAAGGAAACAGAAGGGAGGCCGGCATGCTGGTGTCGGTGAGCGATTTCCGTCTCTTTGACGGGGTCTCTGGTGAGACCACGGGCTCGAGATCGTTCAAGAAGCATCGCATCTGGGAGGCATGATCCGAAAACAACCGGCCGAACAACATCCTTGCCATCGCAGAAGAACCGAGTTATAGGAGGAGAAGAATTGGTTGCTGCCTTTTGACTTTTCCCCAGGGCATTGAGGAAGCCGAAGGTGGCGGAGAAGAATCGCGAGCGGATGTTCTGAAAAAGCAGGCACCCAGTTGAGGTGATCCATGACCATTAGCGGTTTCGAAGCCCTCTTCTACACGCTAGCCTTCGTTGTCCCAGGGTTTCTCTTGCATTCTACCATCGCTGTATTTGTTCCTCGGAAGGCCGAGCAGCCGCAGCTGTCCTTGCTGCGATTCCTGAGCCTCAGCTGCGCCAACTACGCCCTCTGGTCTTGGCTGATCTATCTCATCTCTGCAACGGCTTTCTTCAAAGACCATCCGGCCCGAGTTGCCATCGCCTGGGGCATCGTCATACTCCTCAGCCCTATTGCCCTTGGAATGCTTGGCGGGTTCCTGAGCCAGAACAACTTGGTAAGGAAGCTTCTGCAGCGATGTGGGCTTGTTCCTATGCATGCGATCCCGACAGCCTGGGATTTCAGGTTTAGCAAGATCGAGAAGGCCGTATGGGTTCTCGTAACCTTGAAAGACGGCGGGCAAGTTGCCGGCCTGTTTGGCAGCCGATCTTTCGCATCCTCTGACCCTTCCGAGAGAGATCTGTATATCCAGTCGGTTTTTCGCGTGCCTGGCGAAGGTCAGTGGCAACGTGTGCCGGGTAATGATGGCGTCTTGATTTCAGGCGATCAGATCAAGTACATTGAGTTCTGGACAGACGAGATGGAGAACAAAAATGGCTGACAAAGGACAACCGAAAGACATTGCCGCTGGCTATCAACCGGTCTGCGAGACGACGAGTGTCCGGCCGGAAGGCGTGATTCAAAAGGGCTATCAGCCCCAGGCATCAGCGCGACCGGAGGGGCAGAATCCGCCCAGCGGCGGATCGAACGTGACGCCGCCGCAACAATCCGCTCCTCCCAGCAAGCAGCAATAGGGACGGACTGTTGTGCCTGCCGCGATGCCCTTATAATCCTTGCCGACAAGAAAGGCACACGGATTGACGGCGCCGGGCGTGGCATGGCGGCACGGCACCACGGTGGCGCACGCACGCGGGGCAGGAAAACCGCAGCGCGTCATGGAAAGGAAGGGGTACCTGTGAAGGCCAGCACAACCTACGACAGCACGCGGGAATCGCTGCAGAAACCGGATGAATCCGCAGAAGAGCAGGCGGAACTAGCGGACGTGGGGACGTCTATCGAAGAGGCGGAAGACGCCTGAAGCCAGCCCGCTCTAAATCTCCGCGCAGGAATAGACGCGCATCCGCCCGCCACGGGGTTTATAATGCCTTCCCGCCAATAGTTTCGTAAGGCTTCTGCGCCCCCGCAGGCGCCTGCTGGGAGATCGACATGGCTACGGAAAGCAACCTGGAGAAGCTTCAGCGGCTGCTGAGGCAGATGTTTCAGTTCGATTGCTCGGACTTGGACTTCGGCATCTATCGCATCATGAACCACAAGCGGGACGCCGTCGAGCGGTTCATTCAGAAGGACCTACCCGCGGCCATCACGAAGGAGCTGAGCAGCGGCGTGCTGGCCAGTCAGTCGCGTGCGGTGGCCGAGCTCCACGAGGTTGCCGGCCAGATCCGCGAGTCGCTGGGCGACGCCGCCCTGAACGGCGACGGCCGGCTGGCCGAGGCCTACCACGGAACGCCGCTCGGCAAGCGCTACATGGACTTGCAGGCCCGGGCAACCGGCGCCCAGGCAAGGCCCGCCCTGGAAGCCGCCATCTTCAACCACCTGTACGCGTTCTTCAGCCGCTACTACGACGCCGGCGACTTCCTCTCCAAACGCCGCTACAGCCGCAAGGAAAAATACGCCATCCCGTACAACGGCGAGGAGGTCTACCTGCACTGGGCCAACAGCGACCAGTACTACGTCAAGACCGGCGAGCACTTCACCGACTACCGTTTCACGTCGCGCGGGCTGACGGTTCACTTCCGGCTCCAGCAGGCCAGCGTCGAGCGCGACAACGCCAAGGGCGACAAGCGATTTTTCGTCCCGCTGCCCAAGGTAGCGGTCTTCGACGCCAAGGCGAAGGAAATCGTCGTCCCGTTCCAGTACCGGCCGCTGACCGAGCAGGAAGACGTGAAGTACGGCAGGCGCAACCAGCAAGAGCAGATTCTGGCCGAGGCGCAGGAAGCCATCCTGAAGCAGTTCGGCAAGGCGAATGAAGTCCTCGCTGCCCTGACGGCGGTCCACCACCAAACCGCGGAAGGCCAACTGGTCAGTTGCCTGGAGCACCACCTGCGCCGATACACCCAGGTCAACACCTCGGACTTCTTCGTCCACAAGGACCTCAAGGGCTTCTTGCTCCACGAGCTGGACTTCTACCTCAAGAACGAAGTCCTGAACCTGGACGATGTGGAAGCCGCCGGCGAGACCAGGGCCGAGGGCTGGTTCCAGGTCATGCGCGTCATCCGGGCCATCGGCGAGAAGATCATCCTCTTTCTGGCCCAGATCGAGGACTTCCAGAAGAGGCTCTTCGAGAAGAAGAAGTTCATCGTCGAGACCAACTACTGCATCACCGTGGGCAACGTCGCCACCGCCTTCCACGAGGAAATCGCGGCCAACGACGCCCAGTGGCAGGAGTGGAAGGACCTGTTCCACATCGACGAGGAGGAGAAGAACCTCTTCAACGCCAGCGCCAAGAGCAGGAAGGACCGTCGCGTGGTCTTCCTGAAGGCCCATCCGACGCTGGTCCTGGACACTCGCCACTTCGACCACGACTTCAAGGACCGGCTGCTGGCCAGCTTCGACGACCTCGACGAGATGACCGACGGCCTCCTCCTCCACAGCGAGAACTTCCAGGCCCTCAACCTGCTCATGGAAAAGTACCGCGGGAAGGTCAAGTGCATCTACATCGACCCGCCATACAATACGAGCGAGAACACATTCGTCTACAAGAACAGCTATAAACACTCGTCTTGGATTGCCATGATGAGTAACCGGCTTGGGATAAGCCGGCGGTTGCTTGTGTCAGGTGGAGTCCTCCAGGTAGCAATTGACGATACCGAAACCAATTACTTGCGGACCATCTTGGATGGTCTGTTTGGGGAAGGCAACCGCGTCGCAACTATCGCAGCCGAAGTGAATCCCGCAGGGCAAAATCTTCGTCCCAATACACCCGCCTTGAGCCATGATTATTGCCACGTTTACGCTGAAAACATCGATGCAATGGAAATGCTCCTGCGGGAATTGACCGACGAGGAGATGGGGACTTACGAAGAGAAGGACGATAACGGTTCATATTTGTGGGACAATCTGCGTCGCAGAGGAGGGAATTCACGCCCGTCGGACCGCCCTGGTCAATGGTTTCCGTTGTTCATTACAGACAAAGGGGTTCGCGTCCCCGATATGGAGTGGGATGAATCAGGAAAGAAATGGTTGGTCAAGGACAAGCCTCGGAAAGGTGAGACCGAAGTATGGCCCATCGACCCAAAGGGCGAGAAGCGAATCTGGCGAGTCAACCCCGATGGCGCACGGAGATTCATTAAGTCAGGGGATATTGCCGTCACGATCAAGGCTGGCCGCCAAGAGGTTATCAAGAAGTCCTACATGCCAGAGGGGAAGAAACCAAAGACGCTCTGGAAGGACCCAAAGTACTCAGCGACTACCCACGGAACCAAGCTACTCATTGATATTCTTGGAAAGCAGTTGTTCAGCTATCCGAAGTCGCTCTTCTTGGTTATGGATTGCCTGCGGTTCTGGGTCGATGAGGGGGCTACTGTTCTGGACTACTTCGCCGGCTCCGGCACAACTGGGCATGCCGTCATCAAACTGAACCAGGAGGAAGGTGGGCAGCGCCATTTCATCCTCGCCGAAATGGGCGAGTACTTCGACACGGTCCTGCTTCCTCGAATCAAGAAGGTGACGTTCTCGCCGGAATGGAAGGCCGGAAAGCCGGTCCGGCAGGCAACGCGCGAGGAGGCCGAGCGCAGCCCGCGAATCGTGAAGTACATCTGTCTCGAGAGTTACGAGGACGCGCTGAACAACATCTCCTTCACGCTGCCCAAGGGCCAGAAGGTCCTGGAGTTCGACGACTACCTGCTGAAGTACATGCTCCAGTGGGAGACCAAGGAGAGCGAGACGCTGCTGAACGTCGAGAAACTGGCCAGCCCCTTCTCTTACGGACTGACCATCACTGACGGCCAGCAAACTACCCGGAAGACCGTGGACATCCCGGAGACGTTCGCCTACCTGCTGGGCCTGCACGTCAAGACGCGGCGAGCGCACGCCGACAGGGACCGCCGCTACCTGGTTTACCGCGGGTGCATCGACCACCGCGAGGTCGCCGTCATCTGGCGCGACACCAGGGGCTGGGACAAGAAGGACTACGAACGGGACAAGAAGTTCGTCGCGGATCAGAAACTCGCGCAAGGGGCGGACGAGGTGTTCGTCAACGGCGACAGCTTCATCCCCGGCGCCAGGGCCCTGGAGCCGGTGTTCAAGAGCCGCATGTTTGGAGGCGTCTAGCCCATGGCCCGGGCAACCAACGGCATCGAATACGTGAAGTTGGAGAGGCGCCTGGTCCTCCTGGCCTGGCTGAACAGCCTCGTCGGCTACAAGAGCAACCAGGAGTTGCTGGCCGACATGAAGCCGGCGGACGAGGGTTTCGACCCCTACGGCCGCTCCTTCATCTACCACCGCCTGGTCGGCCAGGGCGAGAAGCTCAAGGTCCCGCTGCCCGACCTGGGCCGGTACGACGACAACATCCGCAACCACCTTGCCGCCATCAACGCCCGCCGGCCCGAACCCATCACCCTGAGGTATTTCCAGTATCTGGCGCTGCTGTACACGGAGATCTACCTGGACTGGCGCTTCAACCGCCCCGGCGAGTTGCTGCGCGAGTTGAACCAATTCGCCGATTCCCGCAACGCCCGGCGTTCACCCGGCGACCCGAGCGATGCCGCGTTCACCGAAGCCGACCTTAACAAGCTGGCCTACTGGATGGCCACTGGCAGCGGCAAGACGCTGATCATGCACGTCAACTACCGACAGTTCCTCCACTACAACCGCGGCCAGTTGGACAACATTCTGCTCATCACGCCCAAGGAAGGGCTCACCGAGCAGCACATGGCCGAGATGGAGGCCTCCAGCATCCGCTGCGAGCGCTTCAGCCTGGAGGAAAGCGGCCTTCGCATGGCAGACCGGAACGTGATCCGGGTCATCGAAATAACCAAGTTGGTCCAGGAGAAGCGCGGTGGCGGGGTGAGCGTGCCAGTGGACGCGTTCGAGGGCAACAACCTCATCCTGGTCGACGAGGGGCACAAGGGCTCGGGCGGCGAGGCGTGGCGCAAGTTCCGCGACGCCCTGGGGCAGACGGGCTTCACCTTCGAGTACAGCGCCACCTTTGGCCAGGCGCTGACGGCCGCCCGCGACGACGCGTTGACCGCCGAGTACGGCAAGGCCATTGTCTTCGACTACTCCTACAAGTACTTCCACGGCGACGGCTACGGCAAGGACTTCCACATCCTGAACCTGCGCGACGAAGCCACCGAAGAGCGAACCGGGATGCTCCTGCTAGGCAACCTGCTGAGCTTCTACGAGCAGCAGCGATGCTTCCGCGAGCAAACGGAGCGCATCCGGCCTTACAACCTGGACAGGCCGCTGTGGGTCTTCGTTGGCAGCAGCGTGAATGCGGTCTACAGCGAGGGCGGGCGCAGACGCTCCGATGTGCTGACCGTGGCCCGGTTCCTGCATCACTTCCTGGAGAACAGGCGTGACTGGGCCGTCCGGGGCATCGAGAAGATTATCGAGGGCAAGACCGGCCTGGTCGACGCCGACGGCGAGGATGTGTTTGCCGGCAAGTTCGAGTACCTGCGCAGGTCGCGCAGGGGCGCGGAATCCATCTACCGCGATGTGCTGGGCAGCATCTTCCAGGCGCCCGCC
>Ga0315289_10016623_pt1 | contig 10137 bp, 6 predicted proteins | sample YL17G11_40_MG_FD_203452 | JGI IMG/M metagenome (GOLD analysis project Ga0315289, IMG submission 203452) | Sediment microbial communities from Yellowstone Lake, YNP, Wyoming, USA - YL17G11_40 | ecosystem: Environmental > Aquatic > Freshwater > Lake > Sediment | place: USA: Wyoming | collected...
GCACTGATCTACGTGTCGCCCTTCGGGCGCGTCGTGATCGGGGGACCGCAGTCCAAGCCCCTGCTTACCAAGCGGCAGCTCTTTGCCATTGTGCTGACCACCAACATTGCCGTCGGCATTCTGTTCTGGGGGCCGATCGAGCCCCTGAGTTACTACACCAAGCCGCCGGTCAGCACGGGAATCGCGCCGAACTCCCCGGCCGCGGCCACGTTCGCCATGTCCACGGTTCTCCTGCACTGGACGTGGACGCCGTATGCGTTTGCCTCGCTCATCGGCTTGATGTTCGCTTTCGCCTTCTACAACATGAACCGGCCATTCACCCTGGGGGCTCCGCTGGCGCCCTTGTTGGGAAAGTACAGCATCGGCGCCGGCGGGCAGGTGATCGACGCCGTTTGCCTGTACGCCCTGGGCTTTGCGATGGGCGCATCGCTGAACGGGGCCATGATGCTGATGGGCGGAGGGGTCAACCATGTTTGCGGCATTGAAGGTCCTCCGTCAAGCATGACCATGGGGCTGATCGGGTTGGCGATCATCGTCGTCTCCATCCTGGCCGCCATAGCCGGAGTCAAAAAGGGAATTCTCTTCATCGCGAATATCAACACGGCGTTCCTTGCGGCTTTTCTGCTGTTTATCTTCCTGTTCGGGCCGACGCGCTACATCGTGAGTTCCGCCACGGAGGGCCTGGGGAATCTCCTAAGCCACTATTTCGAGAAGGTGCTTTTCACGGGGGCGGCTTTCCAGGACACCTGGCCCCAAAGATGGACGGAGATGCAGTATTCCGCGTGGTTCGCCTGGGCGCCCATCATGAGCATTTTTTTCGGACGGATCACCTACGGCCATTCGGTCCGGACCTTCCTCATCTTCAACATTCTCCTACCGGCGCTCTTTACCGGCATGTGGATGGCGGTCATGTGCGGAGTGACGCTCCACATGGAGATCTTCCAGCACGCCGGCCTGGTTGCCAACATGGACAAGAACGGGGTGCAGGGCGTGCTGTACGCGATCATGGAGAGTTTTCCCTTGGTCCGAATCATGGTGCCGGTCTTCCTCTTCACCGCCTTCATTTCTTTCGTGAGCACCGCGGATTCCAACCTCTCCGCGATGGGCGGCATCAGTTCGGCCGGCATTTCACCCGAGAGCCCCGAATCAAGTATGTTCATCAAAATCGTTTGGGGCGCCACCATCGGCGTCCTGGCCTGGGTCATGGCCAGCCTGGCCCAGTTGGACGGCATTCGCATGCTCTCCAGCCTGGGCGGCTTTCCAGCCATGTTTCTCTGCCTTGCGGTCGCCTTGGCGGCTGTCCGGGTGATGATGAACCCGTACAAGTACGATCGTTTCAAGGAGGGCTACGACGCCGAGGGCCATCCGCTGCATCCCTCGAAGACCGGCGCATAACGAAAGCGAGGACAAGGAACCCATGAAACAATCAGACCCAATGATGCGGAATTATCATATCACAACCCGATGCATCCATGCCGGGGCGGGCATCGACAAGGAAACCCGCGCCTTGCGCCGACCCATCACGCTTGGCAACAGCTACCGGTTGTACGACACCATCAAGGAACTGCCGGTATCGTTCGATTGGAACAAGACCCACCAGTTCAATTACCCGCGTTCACGGCACCCGAACGGCAGATACCTCGAGGAACGCCTGGCGTCGATGGAAGGCGGCGAAGACTGCGTCGTGTTTGCCACCGGCGTGGCGGCCATCACCGGAGCCTTCTTCACATTCCTCAGCGCGGGGGATCACCTCATCTGCTCCAGAATCTGTTATATCGGCGTCCACGAATTCCTGAACAATCACTTCTCGAAGCGTTATGGCGTCGAACTTTCTTTCGTGGACACGACCCGGCCTGATGAGGTCCGGAAAGCCGTTCGCCCGAACACCAAAATGATTCACATCGAAACTCCGGGAAACCCGACGACCTTTGTCAGCGACATCCGCGCCATCGCCAAGGTGGCCGGACGCGCCGGGCTTCTCATGTCGGTCGACAGCACCTATTCAGGCCTCATCACGCAAGCCCCCCTGACGCTGGGCGCGGACCTGGTGATGCACAGTCTGTCGAAATATATCAACGGACACGGCGACGGACTGGGCGGCGCTGTCATCGGACGAAAGGATTTGATCACGCCAATTCGCGACGCCGCCAGCATTCACCTCGGGGCGACCATCAGTCCGTTTAACGCCTGGCTCCTCATGCGGAGCATGGAAACGCTTCCGCTCCGGATGGCGCGGCATTGTGAGAATGCCATGAAGGTCGCACGGTTTCTGGAATCCCATCCGAAAGTCACCTTCGTCCGTTATCCGGGCCTGAAAAGTCATCCGCAACACGCGATTGCCAGGAAACAGATGACCGGATTCAGCGGGATGCTCAATTTCGGCTTGAACACCGAGAAGGCGTTGTATTTTAAACTTCTGGAACGACTCACGATTGTCACCCATGCGGTGTCGCTGGGACATACCGAAAGCCTGATTATGTTTTATCCCCAGGAGGGGAATCATCCGGAGTTGAGCGTGTTGAATTATCCCGAAGATCTGGGCGGCTGCTTCCTGCGGATGAGTGTGGGCCTGGAAGATGCCGATGATTTAATCGCAGATTTGAAACAGGCGCTGGATGCCGTTCCGGTAAGCCGGAAAAAATCCGCGCGGGGTTAGTCCTCGAAAAATAGGGTGACGCTTCCCAAGGGCATCAGGGATTCCGGCGACGCCCATAACAACTAAAGGGTGGCGGGTCTCGCGCAGCTCGGGGCCGAGTTGCCGCCCGAGCGGCAAGCCCAAGGCGTGTGCCCGTACCGGTCAAGAAAGCGATTTCTTATCCGTCCTCACTTACGTGGTGGTCTAGGCCCCGATCCGATTGGGGCGCGCTTTACGGCTTTACCTCAACCAGCACGGAATTGATGCATGCGTCGCCCCAAGATTCGCCACCGGTGCCGTTCATCATGAATGCGGTCGTTCCTCCGGGAAGGGGCTTGCTGGCGATCACTTCGTCCTTGTCGATACGGCAGGGGATGGTGCTCAAAGCCTGGTTCTTCCATTCGCGCGCCGTCGTGAAGCCGACCACCGCGCCCCTGAGAGGACCTCTAAACTTCACATGCACCAGGCCGTCCTTCGGATCGACCCGCGGCCGCCCAAACATCGGCATCGGTGTGCTGCCTTTTACGATGCCGTTGGCAAAGCCGCCGATCTCCCAGACTTCCTCCCAGCCGAACCCATGTCCGTGGGGCAAGAAGGGACGAATACACAAGATGCTCGTTCCTCCGGCGGTCTCTGCCGACTTGCTGAATCCATTGAGCGGGAAGACGGGCTCGTCCACCCCGCTCACCCATAGCATCGGCATCTTTGCGTACGGCAAGTGAGCCGACGGATCCCACTTGGCGAGGTATTCACGGTACTGATCGGGAGTCATATCATGTTTGTGGATGAATCCGCCGCCGTAAACGGGAATGACAAAGGCGAATCGCGAGTCAACGCCCGCGACAGTGCTCACGATCGTTCCGCCCCAGGAAATGCCTGTCAGGCCGATCTTCTTGGGGTTGATCTCCGGGATCGAGCGCAGCAGCGAATTGGCGCGTATCACATCCGCCACCGCGTGATAGAACCACTGCTCCTTGTCGGGCAGAGCAATGTCGCTGAACCAACCGATGCGTTTCGGCCCGGCGTTCGCGTGTCCCTGGTCCGGCGGAAAATTCCCTTCCACGCCAAAGAACTTCCCGCCCGGCAAATGGCCTTCCAAGTCCATCGCTATGGCCGCGTACCCATTTATGTTCCACTGAGTCACCCATGCAGGAAAGGCCGTGCCGCCTCCGCCATGGGCGCACACCACCGCGGGCCAACCTCCCTCCGGCGGCTTCCCTGCCGGGGTCGCGTAGTAGGCAAACACCCACGTCGGCTTGCCCTTGTATGCCGCTCCCTCATAGAAAAGCGAGCGCATCCCCTTCGCGGGACGTTCCGTGGCGGGGTAAACCTTAGGGGGCTTCGAGAGCGCGGAAAGATCCCAGGGGGTCGCCCGCGCCTCCCGCGGCTGCACCGGCGTCATCTCCTCCGCCCGCAGATCCGCGAAAGTTGCGACAGCGGCGAACACTGCGGCCGCCCACAGCGCGAGAAGGGATCGCGTTTTCGACATATTGTGCTTCCTCATTTCAAGGCTTGATCTCAACCAACTCGGAAGCGGCATGGTTGCTGCGCTGGTTGCCCTGGCCAACCCGAAACCCGTAGATCAGAAATGCCGTGGTTCCCTTGGGAAGAGGCTGACGGGCGACCAGTTCCTTTTCGCTGACGTTGCATTGAATGAAGTTCCACTTCCGGGCCTGCCATTGGCCGCCGGACGTCGTAAAGTAAACCCACGCCTCCGTGAAGTCGCCCTTGTACTTCGTATGCGCCACCCCGCTCTTCGGATCCACCTCCGGCCGCTCCAGTTTGGGCAGGGGCGGCCCGCCCTTCACGATGTTGTCGGCAAAGGTGTATATTTCACCTGCATCCTCCCATCCGTTGCCATGGCCGTGGGCCAAAAACGGCCGCAAGCACATGCTGCTCGGCCCGCCCGCGGTTTTAGCCGACTTCGCAAAGATATCGACTTGAAAGACGGGGTCAGCCACTCCAGTCACCCACAGCATCGGCATTTTCGCGTAGGGCAAGTGGGCCGACGGATCCCACTTCGCGCGGTAATCACGAAACTGATCGGCGGTCATATTCGTTGGCGGAAACCATTGCGCGAGGCCCGGATTGTCGCTCTCGTGGATAAAGCCGCAACCGTAAACGGGAATGACAAAAGCAAACCGCGAGTCCACCCCCGCCACCGTGCTCACGATTGTCCCGCCCCAGGAAATGCCTGTGAGGCCGATCTTTTTGGGGTTGATTTCCGGGAACGAGCGCAACAGCGAATTGGCCCGGATCACGTCCGCCACCGCGTGATAGAACCATTGTTCTTTGTCGGGCAGAGCCCGATCGCCGAAGTAGTCGATGCGCGCGGGTCCGGCGTTCTGATGGCCGGCCCCAAGCGGTAAGTTGCCTTCCATTCCATGGTCCTTGCCGCCCGGCAAATGGCCTTCCAAATCCATGACGATGGCCGCATAACCGTAGCCATTCCACGCCCTCACCCACCCGGGATAGGCGGTGCCGCCCCCCCCATGGGCGCACACCACCGCGGGCCAACCCCCCGCCGGCGGCGTTCCTCCCGGGGTCGCGTAGTAGGCAAACACCCAGGTCGGTTTGCCTTTGTAATCCGCGCCCTCATAGAAAAACGCGCGCATTCCGTTCGCGGGACGTTCCGTGGCGGGGTAAACCTTCGGGGACTTCGAGAGCGCGGAAACATCCCATGGTATTTCCCTGTTCACCGGCTTGGGCTCAGCCGACACCGCCGGACCGGCGCATACCATCATCATGAGCGCCGCCAACACGATGCCAATGGACAGCCATCGGACTTCGTCTTTTACATTCACAACATTACCCTCCCAGTCAGTCCCCGGTTTTATATCTTCCGTTCCCGTCGACTCGCCGCGCCGCCTGTGTGCCACGGCCGGTCTTGTCCGGCCGTGCGCCCCGCGCGCCTTTCCCTTTCCGGGTTCCGGCCTCCCTGGCACGGGTACGACTCGTGCCGTGGCCGGCCGGTTTCCGGGCTCTCCATTCTGCACTCTGCATTCCGCATTCTGCACTCTGCACTCTGCACTCTGCACTCTGCTAACTCCTCAGAACCTCCAGCGTTCCGGTATATCCGGTTTCGCCGCGCGCCGATGGAGGCCGCTCTGCTCTTCAGAGAGGACCAAAGCGGCCGGATAGCGGTGTCCAAAAAGGGCCACGCCCTTTTCGATTTCGGAGAGAGAGTCCTTGCCGCGCAGCCCTATGGCTTCTTCCGAGCGGCTTCCTGCTTGATAGTGGCCAGGATGGCCTTGAGGACTTCTAGGCGCAGTCCGTAGAGGATGGCCATCTCGCGGTCAGGGGCTGGGTCGCCCGTTCCTTGTTCAACCAGTTGCTTAGCGCGGTCATTGTGTTTGTCGCGCACCTCGTCCAGCGTCAGGGCAACTTTCTCCAGCCGCGTCGCCAGGTCCAGGAGTTCCGTGCCCGACCGTTCGCGCACCAGGCGCGGAATGGAACGGTTTCTCACCTGCAGGAGCACGCCGTTGCTCCATCGAATGCTCTCCGCACGATCCTTTTCAGCCACCACGGGCAGGTCAATGAAGTCGTCAATCTCCGGTTCTTCCACCGGCCGCAATACCACCCGACCGGGAAGGCCGTTCTCCAACAGGACGCTGGCGGCGGTAAGGGTTTGGCTCGTGCGCAGGTAGCCGGTACAGGGGCGCCAGCGGCCATCCTCTCCCCGACGCGCCACAACGACTCCATCCGCCGCGACCGCCTTCCATGTGGGAGTTGGACCGTTGGTGTAAGAAAGCAGGGCAACGTCTCTCGGCCCGCTGGATGCGCCGGGATTGGAGTAACCAAAGCCCACAAAGCCCCAGCACGGCTTGCCGTCGAGCGACAGGCTTTGCAGGCGAGACTTGCGGTCTTCACACAGGGCCTGCAACTTGGCCAGTTTGGCGGCATCGCATTGCCCAAGGGCCTTTACCACGGCTTCGATGCAAAGGTCGTTGGTGAGTACCAAGTAACGCCGCTTGAACGCCACCGAACCAAGGCTCTCGCCGCCCTCCGACGTTAGGACCGTGATGAACCAAGAAAGGCGATCGGTGTCCACGATGTCCAGTTTCAGAACAAGCGGCAGGGCCGATAAGTCATCACTGAAGAGGTTCGGCCGTGCGGACACGGCGTCTCTACGGAGGTGCTCCAGAGTGACAAGGCCTAACAGGTCACTTCGCGAGGGGCTGAGCGAGGTGCTGACCTGCGAGTCGTGGATGAAGAACCTTGCCGTCCCCACCGCCGGCGCGGGCGTTGTCCCTGGCACGAGGTCGCTCTCGAAGGCTATCGACATGCATCCGGTCAGGGCCACCGCCATCGAGAGGACGATGGAAGGTCCCAAGAGTCTCATAGCATACCGCATTCCGTTCTCCTTCCAGTCGGTCATGTAATCAGTACGCGCCCCACACCAGGTGGTCCAACTGCTTCTCAACGATCAACTGTCGAACGCTGCTCAGGGTCCACTGCCCCAGTTCCTTCATGTCGAGTGGTTTCCCGTGAAGCCACTGGTACACCGCCTCAAGATGTTCCGCCTCCACCGGACTGTTCGTAACGCCCAGCGTCGTGGCCTCACGTTTGCTCTTCTCCAGGTCCTCCAGAATGCGGTCGTAATCCTCCTGAGTGCCGTTTGCCAGCGTGCCGACGAGGCGTTCGGCGTCGAGGGTTTCGAAGAGATTCTCGATGAAACTGTTCATCTTCTCGCCGTGCGAGGCGATCAATTCGGCCTGCCAATGTCCGGGCGCGGCTTCGATCACTTTCTGGAAGAGGATGTCGATGATATCCCTGCAGATGGCCCGACCCTGCCCTGCCCAATCTATGCTCCCCGGTCGGGTCGGGGCCGGCCACCCCGGCGTCATGGTGGGGATTATCGTCTGGGCGGCACTGGCCGGGGGAAAACTATGACCCGTCGTTCCTTGCGTCCCGCCCTGCCGCACGCCCGCTTGCGAAGGAGTGACGGAAGGCGGCACATACGCCGCCCCCTGCTGCAACCCCGCCGGGGCGCCGATCAGCGCCGGCGTTGGATTCGTCACGCCCCGCAAATCCACCACATTGGGGTCGTTTGCGAACTCATCAACGGGTGCGAGCATGTCGCGGATGGCGGAACTCGAGGGATTCGGGGGGATCCCGAATAAGGCCGTGCCCTGAGGGGGCACACCGAGCAGGCCCGAAAGTGACGCCGATCTCTCGCGGTCCTGCCCGTCCCAGAATTCGCGCAGGTGGCTGGCCGCAAGGAAGCGCGCGGCGCGGGCACGCTGCTCCTCCAGAAGACGCTGCTGCTCGGCCAACTGCCGGTCGAGTTCGGCTTGCTGGGCGTTGGCGTTGGCGCTATTGAAGCCGTCGAGGAAACTCTGCATGAGCGTGCCTGCAATAAGGGCTCTTGTCGACGAGGAATTCATGGAACTGGGACGAGGCGCTGTGGGGCCATAGGGGCACCCGGGCCTGTGAGCGCCGCCACGCGCGCCGCATCCAGCGCAGGTGGGATCGGGCACTGGCGGAATCTGGCCATACGCGGGCGCGGAACACACGCACAGCACGCCGGGGAAACCGCAGAGGATGGTCGCCAGCAGGACCAATCTCGCCAGCCGCAGAGGCCAGGGTACGCTCATGATGAGCCTCCTCCTGTTCATGGGTTGCCTCCTTGGGGCCCCTTGCCGTCGCGCAGGCGCTCCATCTCCGGGGCCAGTTCCGCTTTAAGGGAAGGATCGAGCGTCACCGCTTTTTCGAACGCCGCCACCGCCTCTTCACGCTTGCCCATGGCCGCCAGAACACGCCCCTGCCCCAGAGGGGCCTCGGCGTCCTCGGGCGCGAGTTGACCGGCGCGCTCGTACTGTTTGAGCGCCGCTTCCAATTGACCATTCTCATTCAGCGCCTGGCCGTAGACCACGTGCGTCCACGCCAATTGCGGAGCCATGCGTTGCGCCATCGCGCAATCTCGCAGGGCGTCGCCATGATTCTTCCACGCCAGGCTCACGCTGGCGCGCACGAGCAACCCCGTCACCTCCCGAGGTTCCAGGGAGACGGCATTGTTGCTGTCCTCGAAGGCCAGGTCATACTCCTTCTGTTTGAGCCGCGCAAAACCGCGCATGGCGTAGGCCATAGCCACGGGCTTTGCCGCCAGGGCCTGCGTGCAGTCGGCAATCACCTGCGGGTAATTCGCCGCCACGGCATGCGTCGCGGCCCGCTCCAGAAGGGCTCGCTGAGAATGAGGGTCGAGTTCCATGGCGCGGTTGAAACTCTTGAGGGCTTCCTTCACAAAGCCCTGCTCCCGCTGGGCCTGCCCGAGGAGGCAATAGGTCGCCGCATCGCCGGCGCCCAGTTCGATGGCCTTCCCGGCGGCATCGGACGCCAGGGCCCAATCGCCCCCCAGGGCGGCGATCCGCGCGAGGATCAGGTACGGACGGCTTTGCCGCGAGCCCAGTTCGATGGCGAGTGTGGCATCGGCGGCGGCTGACTCTATCTCGCCCGCCTGCTCTTGGAGTTCCGCCCGAGCGACGTAGGGCGCGGACGCGTAAGGCTGCAGCTCTATCGCCTGAGAAAAATCCTTGAGCGCTTTGGCCGATTCACGCATCCGGACAAAAATGAGGCCACGGTGGTAGTAGGCTTCGGCGCAATCGGGCTTCAACGTAGCCACCTGACTGAAGACGGCAGCGGCATCGGGCCATTTCTCCGCCGCCTCCAGGCACCGTCCCTTCATCATCAGCACCGCGGGATCGTTCGGAACAAGGTTCTCCGCAACGCCCACCAGCGTCCGGCAACGGTCCCACTGGGCCATCTCGCGACAGGCTATCATCTGCACGAGGAGCGGCTCAAGGGCATCCGGCTTCAACTTCGCCGCCCCCTCACCCGCCAGGAAGCACTTCTGCCACGCCCCCATGTGAGCATGAATCCAGGCTTGTTCGGTGAGGAGTTCCGGGGTGGGTGCGGACGCGAGGGCTTTTTCGGAGAGAGCCAAGGCAACGGCGAACTTCCCAGTCATGCGGTAGGCACGCACCTGCCACAAAAGCAGGCGCGGATTCGTCGGGGAGTTCTTCAATTCACTCGTCGCCGTAGCCAGAACCCCTTCCCACAGCCCCTTTTGGGCAAGGGTTTCGATGGACGCAGACGCTGACGATGCGTCGGACTTCATCTCCTCTGCGAACGCCGTGCACAGCACCAGCAGGTTGGGGAGTACCGACGCTAGAACAGCGACGCGAAGGCTTGGTGTGATCATGTTGTGCCACTCCCGATGCCCGGCAGCGACACTATAATCTCGCTGCTAACCGGGATTTCCCGGATAAAAACCCTAGCACTACCCTCCGGAACTTTGTTGGCAGTATTATACACCATCTTGTTGGACGGTTCCACAAACCGAAACCGGCGGCCACAAGTTCGAGGGACACCCATAACCGTGCCCGTCAAGGCCCTGGTCACAGGGGTCCTCGTCTTTTCCCTGAATACCCTTCTCTGTTGTCTTAACCGACTCGCGTGCCCTGTAGTGTCATACTACAGGGCGTGCCTTGCACACACCCATT
>Ga0315289_10016625_pt1 | contig 10136 bp, 10 predicted proteins | sample YL17G11_40_MG_FD_203452 | JGI IMG/M metagenome (GOLD analysis project Ga0315289, IMG submission 203452) | Sediment microbial communities from Yellowstone Lake, YNP, Wyoming, USA - YL17G11_40 | ecosystem: Environmental > Aquatic > Freshwater > Lake > Sediment | place: USA: Wyoming | collected...
CAGCAGCCATTGGAGGAGTTCGCCGATGACCGGCACCGGCGTTCCATACGGCAAAGCAGTGGAAGCGATATATTTTGTCAACCAATCAAAGCCGAAGCCCGCCGTGGACACCGCTATGAAAACGATCCATTTGGTTTGTGCCGTAAAACGCATGGTGCGGATGATTCCCCGGGATGAAATGTATTTTAGGGTCGAAATGCCATTGCATCCAAAATATACTTTTTCCCATTGAATTCCATGGCGTCCATTCTCCCCTATCTGCGCATTCTCCGGCCGCAGAATGCCCTGATGGCCGGCGCGACAACGGCGCTGGGGTTCTGGTTCAGCGGAACCATCTGGAGCGCGCGTACATTCCTGCTTCTCATCATGGCGTCAATGGCGGCCGTGGGGTTCGGCAATATCGTCAATGATATCCATGATATTGCGACCGACCGCATCAGTCATCCCGGACGCCCGCTGCCCAGAGGCGAAATCTCCCGCCGCGCAGCCTGGATCGCGGCCGTTTTGACTGCCGCGATATCTCTCGCATGCGCATGGTTTGCCTCACCGATCGTCGCGATGGGCGCTGCAATCCCCCTGGCGCTGCTTCTCGCGTATGCTTTCCGGTTGAAAGCAACCCCGCTGGCCGGCAATCTGCTGATCAGCCTGCTTGTCGCCTACCCGTTGATCTTCGGCGGCATGCTCGGAGCATCAATAAAGCACCTGGCGGCGCCGGCGGGATTGGCGTTTTTGCTTAACATGATGCGCGAAATCATCAAGGACATTCAGGACCGTGATGGGGACCGCAGAGCCGGCCTCATCACCTCCGCGATATATCCCGACAACCTGCTAAAATCACTGATTGTCATCTGTTCGGCGGCCTGTATCCTCGGCATGGCTTTTCCCTATATGCTCGGACATTTCGGAACGACCTATATCTTCATCTGCCTGCTGTGCCTCATCCCCCTGCACCTTTACTGGCTGCGCATGCTGTTCTCCGACACATGGGAGATGCGGCTGGCAACAATCTCCACGCTCATCAAGCAGCAGATGCTGGGCGGGCTTTTAGCGCTCGCAGCGGACCAGGCGGGACGATTGCTGGTATATCATTGATTCCGCAGCCGGGGGTTCCGGAATACAATCGGGCGACCGCGATTCCGCGCGGCCGCCCGGTTGACGATCCAATAAACCGCGGTTACTCGGCCTTGGGCGCTTCTTCTGCTTCACCTTCCTTTGCCTTCTTCTCCTTCTTTGCGCCGCTCTTTTCAGGTTTGTCGGCCTTTTTCTCTTCCTTCTTCGCCGGCTTTTTCATTTCCGAAACCGGATGTTTGGCAAGATATTCCTGCCACAACGCCTGGTCTTTTTCCTTGTAATATTCGGAAATGCTCAGTACGATCTTGCGGCCTTCCATATCGAACTCGACCACCTTGGCGGGCACTTTGTCGCCCACTTTGTATACCTGCGACGGGTGCTGAATATCCTGACCGAGCTGGCCAAGAGGAATGAAGCCTTCCACGTCCGGATTGAGATTGACCACCAGGCCGCGGTCGAGGATGCGGACCACGTCCACATCGAGTTCGACGCCCACGGAGAACTGCGTCGCCAGATCGTTCCAGGGGTCGTCGGTGAGCTGCTTTACGCCAAGAGAAATGCGACGCTTCTCATCGTCGATATTAAGGATTTTGACTTCAATGACATCGTTTTTCTTGAGCACCTCGCCCGGATGGTTGATCTTCTTGGTCCACGACATATCGGAAATATGCACCAGGCCGTCCACGCCCTCCTTGAGTTCCACGAACGCGCCGAATGCGGCGATATTGCGCACTTTCCCCTTGATCACGCTGCCTACGGGGAATTCGTCATGCACGTTCTGCCACGGATCGGGCTGCAGCTGCTTGAGACCCAGCGATATCTTCTGGTTTTCCTTGTCCACATTGAGCACCGCGGCCTCGATGATATCGCCGATGCCCACGAGCTTGGAGGGGTGCTTGATGTGCTCGATCCAGGACATTTCCGAAATGTGGATAAGGCCCTCGATGCCTTTTTCGAGCTCCATGAAGGCGCCGTAGTCGGTAATGGAGACGATCTTGCCGCGGACCTTGGTGCCCGCGGGGTATTTCTCTTCCACGCCCTTCCACGGATGTTCGGAGAGCTGTTTGAGGCCCAGGCTGATGCGCTCCTTGTTCTCGTTGAAATCGAGCACCATGATTTTGAGCTTGTCGCCCAGCGCCACGATTTCGGATGGATGGTTGACACGGCCCCACGACATATCGGTGATATGCAGCAACCCGTCAACGCCGCCCAGATCGATGAACGCGCCGAAGTCGGTGATGTTCTTGACTGTACCTTCGCGCACCTGGCTTTTTTCGAGTTCGGCGAGGATCTTGGTCCGCATCTGCAAACGCGTCTCTTCCAGAATTGCGCGGCGCGACACCACGATATTGCGGCGCGCCTTGTTCACCTTGATCACGCGGAACTGGAAAGTCTGGCCGATGAGCGCGTCCATGTCCGGGATCTGCCGCAGATCGATCTGCGAACCGGGAAGGAACGCGTCGATGCCGAAGAGGTCCACCACCACGCCGCCCTTGATGCGGCGCAATACCACTCCCTCAACGGTCTCCTGATTTTCGTATGCTTTGTAAATTTTGTCCCACACCTTGAGAAAATCGGCGCGCGACTTGGAAAGGATGATCTGACCTTCGGCGTCTTCGGCCTGCTCCAGGAACACATCGATCTCTTCGCCGATTTTAAACTGGTCGATATTCTTGAACTCGGTGATCGGAATGACGCCTTCGGATTTGAAATTGACATCCACGATCACTTCTTTGTCGGTGACACGCAATATTTTTCCGCGAACGACCTTGCCGTCTTCCACCGACTGCACCTGGCCGCCATATTGCTTGAGGATGCTATCGGCATCGCCGGGGCGATAAAAGCTTTCTTCAAATTCGGCGAGATCGACCTGGTTGCCGCCGGCATCCACGCCAAAGCCAGGATTTATATCGAGGACCGCTTTTTTAGCCATGGAAATACTTCTCCGTCTCTAAAAACAGGTTAAGATGAATTGGGTACAAACAGGAACGATGCCACGGTGATCCGAACGCCTGAAAAATCAGGCCTGCATCACCCCGCTTTCTTCGGATGCCGTCACCGTTTGTACGCGCATGGGCGCTCGTTTCCGTTTGCGTTATTTTTTCAACAGCGGCCGCGCTTTATTGATAATATGCGCAACCTGCCGCTCAAAATCCAGGTCAGTCGTATCGAGCTCTTCCGCATCCGCCGCCTTTGCAAGCGGCGCCAGCTCGCGCGTTGAGTCTTTACGGTCGCGCTCATTGATCTCGCGCACCAGCTCGCTGATCGATTTGGCCACGCCCAGCTTTTTAAAATCTTTCTGCCGCCGGCGCGCGCGCTCTTCGGCCGATGCGATCATGAAAAATTTAAGCCGGGCATCAGGAAAAACCACGGTGCCGATATCGCGGCCTTCGCACACCGCATCCGCTCCGGCGCCAATGGCGCGCTGCTGTTTGACCATGGCGGCGCGCACAACCGCTGGTTTGCAATAATCCGAAACATTTTTCGTGACATCATCCGAGCGCACCGCTTCCGAAACATCTTCCCCATCCATGAAAATCCGCGTGTTTGGCGGGGAGCCGCTGAATGACAGCCGCGTCTCCTTTACCATTCCGGCAAGCCCGGCATCATCATCGAAATGCACACCCAACCGCAGACACTTGAGCGTGATGGCGCGGTACATGGCGCCGGTATCCAGATGAAGAATACCCAGACGCCGCGCCACTTCCCTGGCCGTAGAACTCTTGCCCGATCCTGCCGGGCCGTCGATGGCGATTATCATGGAACCCGGGGTTTTGGAAATTGACTAAAATATATCGAATTGGAGGGGAAATGCAAAGAATTCGGGTGAATATGTTATGTTATGAATGGAATCTTCCTGAAACCAGAAAGATTTCGCAAGAAACAGAATGTGGTTCCGCAAAGGCCCTGAATACCCATCCGGCTAATCTATATGGAATATTGATTGTCATAAATATTATTTTATTGATAATCGTATTATAAATAGATATAATCATAACGGTACATCTCAATGAATTTTGAATGGGACGAGGATAAGAATCTTTCGAATATCGAAAAACATGGTGTCTCTTTTGAGAACGCCATGCAAGCGTTTCTCGACCCAAAACGAAAAATCCGTCTGAACGCAAAACATTCTGCCGCTGAGATACGATATTACTGTATAGGGATGGTGGATGACCGCATTCTTACAGTGAGATTTATCATTCGAGGCAGCAAAGTAAGGATTATCGGAGCCGGATACTGGCGAGAAGGGATAAAAATTTATGAACAAGGCTGACGGCTATTCCAACGCTCCGGCGGAAATCGCCGACGAACTCGAAAAATCCATTGCGATCAATGACTTTCTGCCATCGCCTGGAAGCATAGCGGAATCATTGAAGAAGCAAAGAACCATCCCGATTACTATGAAACTCAAGAAGGACACTGTTGCGCGGTACAAGCGTTTTGCTGCAAAAAAAGGAATCAAATACCAGACGTTCGTTTCAACTGTTCTCGATACCTACGCCAAGCATCTATGATTGTGCAGTGAAAAGCTTGGAAATAGCCGGAGCAAACCGAAGCCGGTTTGCCGTTACGGCTTCCCCAACAACAGCATCGAATTGTCCGAAAAGAAGGTCCCGGCCACGCAGGCAGTCATGAGGCATGCCAGGGTCGCGGCAAACAGCGCGCGGAAACCCACGCCGGAAAGCAGTTTCGTCTTCTGCGGCGCAAGCACGGCAAATCCGCCGATGAAGATTGCCATGGATGCCACATGCGCGAACCCGCAAAGGGCATAGGTTGCGATGACGATGGACCGTGGATGCACCACCGTCCCTGCCGCAATGGCCGCAGCCAGATCCTGGTAGGAGGTCAATTCCGTGACCACCAGGCGTTCGCCGATGATCCGCGAAATCGACATTGCTTCATCCAACGGCACGCCGCAGATAAGGGTGAAGGGATAAAAGACGTATCCCAGCAGATTTCGGAATGACCAGCCGATATGTGCTCCGGCAATCGCGTTGAATCTGCCGCCAATGCCGCCGAGGATCAGGTCCAGCAATGCCACCAGCCCCAGGACGGCGATCAGCAGCGCAACGATCCCCACGATCATCTTCGCGCCGGCCATTGACGCGTTAATAATGGCCTCAAACACGCTGCTTTCTTTTTCATAATGCGGATGAATGGATTTTCCAAGGGTGACCGGCGTCTCATTTTCGGGCAACAGCACTTTGGACATGACAATGGCGGCAGGCGCCGACAACACCGAAGCGGACATGAGGTGCCCGGCGATCATGGGAAACCGATCACGCAGAAACAGCACGTACAGCGCCATCACGCTTGACGCCACCGTGGCCATGCCGGCGGTCAGCACGGTACAAAGCTCCGAGCGCGTCATTTCGTTGATATGCGGCCGGATGGTGAACGCGGATTCCACGCCCACGAATATATTCGCGGCAGTGCAGAGCGATTCGGCGCCCGAAACTTTCATGAGTCGCGTAAAGGTCCAGGCAAAGCCGCGGATCAAAAGCGGCATGATGCCATAGAAGTAAAGGATTGACATGAGCGCCGAGAAGAAGATGATGGTCGGCAGAGATTGGCAGGCGAGAATAAAGCCCACGGAACCCGGCGTACCGGGTGAAAGGGCCAGGGGCCCAAAGACGAACTTGCCGCCTTCGGTGGCCGGCCCGAGCAGCTTGACGACAAGGTCATTCGCGATAACAAACAGCTTCGAACCCGCCGGCACTACGAATATAAAAAGACCGAACAGGAGTTGAAGGCCGATGCCCCAGGCGATCGCATGCCAGTTCATGTTTTTGCGGTCCGTGGAGAAGAGCCACGCAACGCCGGTTAGTATGAAAATCCCCGCAAAACTGACGAAATTGCCGAAGGACATCATTGCGGTTTTCCTTTCAAGCCATGAATTCCGGAAATCCCCCGTGGATGCGGCGCATCTCGCCACCATTCTGAAATTCGGGACCCCAGCCCGACCGTCCGCTCGTATGCTCGTCCATTCGTACGCTCGTTTTACGGCGGGCAACTGGCGCAGACCGAGCGAAAGAGCGCGGTGCTCAGATACCGGTCACCCCGGTCCGGCAGCAACACGACGATTGCGCCGCTCTTCATGGTCTTCGCGATCTGGAGGGCCCCGAACACCGCCGCGCCGCTTGACATCCCCACAAACAATCCTTCGCGCTGGGCCAGAAGGCGCGCGGTTTCGAATGCGTCATCGTCATTGACCGTGATCTTCTCGTCAAGCATCGCCGGATTGTAAATGCGCGGGACGATCGCCTCCTGCATGTTTTTAAGGCCCTGGATACGATGGCCAACCGGCGGTTCGACGCCAATGACGCACGCGGAGGGCTTCTTCTCCTTGAGAAACCGCGAGACCCCCATCAGCGTCCCGGTAGTGCCCATCCCGGCTACGAAGACATCCACCGCGCCATGCGTCTGGCGCCAGATCTCCGGCCCGGTGGTTTCATAATGCGCAGCGATATTCTGCTCATTGGTAAACTGATCGGGCATGACGTAGCGATCACCGTCCTGGCTCATGATGGCGTGAGCTTTGCGAATGGCGCCGTCCGTGCCCTCATTGGACGGCGAAAGTATCACCGTGGCGCCGAAAGCCTCAAGGATGCGGCGGCGCTCCAGGCTTACGCATTCGGGCATGACCAGGGTCACCTTGTATCCGCGCGCGGCGCCGATCATGGCAACGGCGATCCCCGTATTGCCCGACGTCGGTTCCAGGATGATTTTATCGCGCGTCAATTTTCCCGTGGCTTCGGCGTCTTTGATCATATACCAGGCGGTGCGGTCTTTTACCGACCCGCCGGGATTGGCGCCCTCAAGCTTTGCGAGAATGCGGACTTTCGAGCCGTTCAGCTTGACCAGCTCTACCATCGGCGTATTGCCGATGGATGCGAGAACGCCTGCACTTTGAGTGTTCATGATGGTCCCGGATCAGAGGTTTCCATGCGTCGGCGGATCAGCGGATCAAATGAAAATATATAAAGGTGAAATGTATTTTACTCGCCTTCCCGACTGCCCCGGCCTTCGGGGCTTTTGCATGTTCAAAAAGGAGTTGCCATGAGTTCCGAAAGAACGCCGATTGAGATCTATGTTTCGCCCCGGGGAACCGATCATTGGAAAAAGAATTGGACCGGCACGCTGCCCGAGCCCAACGCCGAGGGCACCAACGGTCCGCTTGCCACAGTGCGGCATGCGTTGACTGCGGTGCGCGATGCGCGTGATGCTCGGAAATGCAACGATCCGGCAACAATTTACCTGCGCGGCGGCCGCTATGCGCTCGATCAGACGTTAGTGCTGCGGCCTTATGACTCAGGCATTCGCTTTGCCGCCTACGGCGATGAAAAGCCGATTATCGATGGCGGGGTAAAGATTGAAGGATGGAGCAAGCGGGTTGTCGGCGGCGTTACGATGTGGGTTGCGGAGGTGAGTGAAATTCTTGAGCGCCGCAATCCGATTCGCCAGCTATTCTCTCACGGCAGGAGAGCTGAGCGGACCCGTTTGCCCGAGCAGGACTTTTACCGTATGGAAAGTGTTCCCGGCACGGATCCGCGCTCGACTGAAAACAGAGGATCGGCGCAGCGAGTGCGGTTTGTTGCCGCCGAGGGGCATTTCGGGAACTGGCGGAATCTATCGGACGTCGAGGTGGTGGTGCTGCACTGGTGGGTCGACGAGCGGCGCGCGATTAAATCGTTTGATCCGTCAACACGCATGGTTACCTTTACGGAAGAAATGCGGATGATGCTGGTGGATGACCTGAATCCGGCGTTTGCCCGCTACTATGTCGAGAACGTATTCGAGGCGCTTAAACACCCGGGCCAGTGGTATTTGGATAGAAATGAAAAGCTCGTTTATTATATCCCAAGGCCCGGCGAGTCAATCGAGACCGCTGAAATCTACGCGCCTCGGCTTGAACAGCTTGTTAAAATCGAAGGCGCTCCCGAAAAGGAACGGTATGTCGATGGAATCCGCTTTGAAGGGATCACGTTCGAGCATACCGACTGGAGCGAGTACGGGAGGGCGGCGCAGGCCGCCATGGAGATCGGCGCCGCCCTCGTGCTTCAAGGGGCCCATGACTGTTCTTTCCAAGATTGCACCATGCGCCACCTGGGGCTCTGGGCACTCGATATTCGTGAGGGTTGCCGCAATACACGGATCGAGCATAACACAATCACCGATATCGGTGCGGGCGGGGTGCGCGTCACCGGCGCGGGATACTGGGACGAAGCCTCACGCAGGACTTCCAGCACGGTGATCACCGATAACGAGATCTCGTCGCTGGGCCGGATTTACCTGCGCGCAGTGGGAGTGCTCATTGGCGACTCCAGCGGAAACATCGTTGCCCACAACCACATACACGATCTCTTCTACACGGCGATCTCGGTAGGATGGACCTGGGGATTTCGGCCTAATGTGTGTTTTGATAACCGTATCGAAAAAAACCATATCCATACTATTGGTCAAGGTGTTCTTGCCGATATGGGAGGCGTGTACCTTTTGGGCGTACAGCCTGGAACGATCGTGCGGGGGAATCTGATTCACGACGTCATCTCGTCGGGATACGGAGGCTGGGGGATCTATCCCGACGAAGGCTGCAGCCATGTCGTGATCGAGGACAATATCGTGTACAATACGTCAAGTCAGAGCTTCCATCTTCACTACGGCCGCGAGAACGCCGTGCGCAATAACATCTGGGCATTTGCAAAAGAAGGCCTGATTGCGATCAGCCGCGGCACCAGGACGCATCTGCCCGGAAAGTACACTCTTGGTGAAGCCACGATACGGTGTTGTTTCATTTTCGAGCGTAATATCGTGATCACCGACGGTCAGCCGGTGTTCGTGGGCGGGATGGACGACTTGACAGGGAACCTGGAGACCAGGAGTTTTATCAGCGATCTGAATGTATTCTATGATATCGGCAAGCGGCCGCTTGTTGGAGTAAACGCAGGTCACATGATGAGGACCGAGGGGTACCGCGATCGCTTTACCTGGGAGCAGATTCTGGGGTTCGGCTACGACCATCACTCTGTAGTCGGAGATCCGAAGCTTGTTGATATCGGCGGAGACGATTTCACGCTCACGAAAGATTCGCCCGCGCTCGCACTGGGCTTCAAGCCCATCGACGCAAGCGACGTGGGTCCCCGTTCATTGCGGTAAGGGCATTTGCGTATCAAACGTGGGTGTGATGCTGCGATGATTGAGAGCAGGCGCACTGGAAAAATGGATTCCATCAACTATATTAATGGAATGAAAGCGCGCATGAAATCACGACCAATCCACGCACTTCTCGCCGGCATGGTCCTGTCCGTTGCGGCGCAGGCGACATCCCTTCAGGCGGTGATCGATTCCGTATCCGCGCGGATAGATACGATCAATGTATTTGAATCCGACGTAAAGATCAGGCGCTATCTCTGAGGGTCGGGCTATTTGTCCGGTATCGGTCGATACCACTACGAAAAACCGGAATCCGCGTCGATAACCTTCCATAATACCACGGGTTCCGATACGACGACGCAGTTTACGTATACGGCCTCAAACGCCAGCTCGTGCTCGCAGCAGATCGTCGTGGGTGTATTGTCCGAGCCCTGGCTCTCCTCCACGCCGATCAGGCGCTGGACCGATTCAACGGCGTCCATTACGTATGATTCCGCCGGAGTTGTGGTCGTCAGCTATTTTGACGGTTTCAATACGCTGATCTATTCCATCGACAAAACCCGATGGGTGGTGATCGCGCTGCGAAAAAACCTGATATCCATGACCTATCTCTATGCCGATACCAACGGCTTTTATGTTTTGCGCAAGGCCGCCTTCAACGGCGATACGACGCTGTCCGTGGGGGGCGTGGAATTTGTCAACAGCTATATCAATGGTCAACCCATGCTCAGCGCGCGAAATCCGCAATGGTTCCGCGGAATGCGCGGCTTGCCGCTCCACATGGCGAATATACGCCAGGACGCCGCGATCTTCGATCTTGCCGGCAGATTGGCGATGCAGTCGCGCGCCGATCCATCGTCCGGATACCCGATTCCGGAAGGCCGCGCGCTGAATTCCGGTCTCTATAT
>Ga0315289_10016628_pt1 | contig 10134 bp, 13 predicted proteins | sample YL17G11_40_MG_FD_203452 | JGI IMG/M metagenome (GOLD analysis project Ga0315289, IMG submission 203452) | Sediment microbial communities from Yellowstone Lake, YNP, Wyoming, USA - YL17G11_40 | ecosystem: Environmental > Aquatic > Freshwater > Lake > Sediment | place: USA: Wyoming | collected...
AATATGCTTTGACCATAATAGCTAAAGAATCTTCATCGCTAAGATCAGTTGGAATTGTTATGTTCAAATAAACTGTTTTTGAAGTGTCATGGGAAAGAGTAAGGTCTGTTTCTTCGCCCTCATCAAGATATTCTTCTGTTGTTAAATCATAAAAATCAGATTCTATTATAATGTCTTGCTCATCATCAGCCAAATTTTTTACTTTTAATTTTAATTTTACTGATTCCCCTATATCAAATGATTCGTTGTTGTTAGGATCATCAATGCTTAATGTAATTTCTCCTTGATCACCTTCTTCACAATAATCAGATATTTCTGCTGCCTGGCTTGATACAGTTACAGATAATGGGATTGTAATCAAAACTGTGCTTGTCCCATTATTGCCAGCTACAATCATACTTCCATTTTCAGAATTTGCAGTTGCTAATGCAGATACATTAATAATAATAGTAATATTGGAGTTATTTTCCAATAATGGAATTGAGGCATTATTAAAAGAAACTGTCAAACCACTAGAAAATCCTACGGCAGTTATAGTAATGTCTGTAGCATTTAATGTGGCATTTGTATTTGCAAGAGTAAAATTGGTTGAATTTGTCGAGCCTTGTGCTACTGTTAATGAAAGGCTTGATGCTGAGCTATTAATCTGAGCAGCAGCAAATGAAAGACTAAATAAAAAGGCTGCAATCAAACTAAGCAAAAATAATTTTTTCATTTTTATTCTTAGACAAATTTTGTTACGATTCCAAAATTAAGACACTATTTAAACTTTTCTGTATTTCAAAATATGGGATTTAGAATAAATATCACAGATATGAATTTATCTCTTCAGCGTTGACAATCATTGAATCATTAATTGAAAGTCCGGGACATGCAGTATTGATAATAAGTTTGCATGAAAAATTTTCAAATTCCCTCTTGTCAAGATTGTCTGCCAAAAAAAGAAAGGCTTTTTTCCCCTTATTTTCTATTTTTTTCTTTAGTTCAAGCGCCATTTTCAGCTTGAACTGCCCTTTTTTTGTTGAAATAAAGATCCCTATATCATCATAAGACAAGAATTTTTTTATGGCTGCCTCCTTTTTTCTTTTTAAATTTTCAATGTCCCTTCTATTAAGTTCAGAAAGCTTTGCCGCTTCAGGATTAAAGATAAAGATTTTCTTTTTAGTTTTCAAGGCAAGATTAATAGGATGAAACAAACCAGTTCCGACAAAAAGAAAAGCATCCACTTTTTTTTCAACATTAAGAGCTGCAGAAACATCACATCCCAGTATCTGCCCTTCATGCTTTGATATTTCACCTTTTGCAAGAAAAACCTCTTTGCCTTGATTTTCAAGAAGTTTCTTTATTAATAATAGTATATTAGCATATTGTATTGATGAAACAAGGCCTATTTTTCTATAAGAAAGCCTGCTTAGCTCATTAGAAAAATTATCGTTTAAATCAATTTTTCTTCTAGCTTCAATAAAAATTAATTTAGCCATAAAGTTAATTGTTAAGAATAATAAATAAACTTTCCTAAAATTAAAATAGAATTACATCCCTTGATGTTTTTCTGTAACCGGCTCTATTCCTTTTGCTTTGTAAATTTCTGCAAACGAAGGTGTTGCTATTAATACATTTTCTCCAAATCCTGCAATCTCTCCTTCAAGAGCATCGCATGTTTTCTTTATTTTAGAAATGGCACGTTTTAACTCTACAATATCTTTGTTCTTCAATGGCTTTATGTCAATAAGAGCTATAGTGTATCCTTCTCTTAAAATTTCAAGAATCTTATTCACATCATCAAATTGTTTTAGAATAAATGGCCTTATCAGAACTTTCGTTTTTTTTGCTAGCTCTTTTCCTAAATCTATCTCTAAATAATCTGCTTCAGGGACTTGATCCTTCCCTTTGAATATCCTATTCAAAAATGTATTAGCCACCATCTTAAATTTTTTTAAAATCCCCTTATTTATAAATATTTCTATTCAAAAAATTATATTTTTTAACAGGGAAAATCTTGGGGTTTTCAATAACTTCTTTCATGAAATGCTCTTTTTAGTCTTATCTAGGCTCTTTATTACTTCTTCTCTAAGTTTTATCAGTCTTGATTTTGTTTCTTCTTCCTGCTTTTCAATTGAATTTATTCTCAAATTGAGAACTTTCTTCTTCTCATTCAGATCCTTTTCAAGGGTTGATTTTGATACAGAAACCATCACAGGACCAATAATCTTGTAAGACTCTCCGGTTGAGTCTTTTAACTCATCTAACGCATTTTCAATGTCCAAAACTTCAACTTGAATGCTTTGTTTTTGGAGCATAAGGCTTTGAAAGCTTTGCTCCATTAATTGCAGATCTTGAATTTTAAGATTAATGTTGCTTGATTCTTCCATTTTTGTTTGAGGTTAAATTGCTTTCACTTTTGTGGACTCTTTTCTAGGCTTAAAAAAAATTCTAGAGCCACAATGAGGGCAGACAAATCTTGTCTGAAGAACTTTCTGTGAAAGCTGCTTGCTGCAAAAAAAACATTTGTATACTGCCATTTTGTTTTGATTTTTTGATTAAACTTTTTCCAAAAGTTTATTATTTAATGTAATATGCCTGATTTGTGAATTTTTTATCGCATTTATTGCATTTCCAGACTCCTTTAGATAGTCGTTTGCAAGAACTTTTTTTGCAATAAGGGCATTGCTGATTCGCATTTTGTTTTCTTTCCATTGAAGAAACAGCTTCACGGATTTTTTTTCCATATCTTACTCCAAATCTTCCTGCTGAACCTACAATTCTTGCCATTTTTTGTCTTGAAATTTAATAATTGTGAATGGGGCTACCCGGATTTGAACCGGGATCGCGAACTCCCAAGGCTCGAAGGCTAGCCAAGTTACCCCATAGCCCCATGGGGTATCTATAAAAAATTTGTTTATAAATATTTTGAACTGTAAAAAATTTATTTCTTTTCCTTCATAGGCACTTCTTTTGCAGGCTTTGCCGCTCCTACTGCTGCAGGCATTGCTGCGGCCGCTCCAGGAGCTGCTGCAATTCCAGGAGCCGCGGTTGTTGGAGCTGTTGGAGCTGCGGCCGCTTTTGCAGCTTCTTCTGCAGCTTTTGCTTCTTCTTCTCTCTTGATAATTTCCTCTTGTTTCTTTTTTATTAATTCAAAGTCGGCATTTAATTTTTGTTTTTTAGTTTCATCAACAATTGATTTTTGTGATTTTATTTCAGAAGCATATTTTCCTTTTTCTAATTCAATAAGGACTTCTCTTGATTCCTTGCTTTCAACAAGAATCCCTAAGCTTTGGCACGTTCCTAAAATTGATTTAACAACTGAGATAAAATCCTTTGCAAGCATGTCTTGCTGTTTTATTTTTGCTATGGCAATAATTTGCTCTATTGCAATATTTCCCACTTTCAGCTTTTTATGAATTCCTGTTCCTTTTGCTGCTCCTGCCTCTTTTTTTATAAGCTGTGATGTTGGAGGAGTCATCACTTTTACAGTGAATGTTCTTGTTTTGGATTCTATATCAAGAAGCACTGGAACTTTCATTCCCCTAAACTGGGCTGTTGAAGAATTTACATCCTGAATAACTTTTCCGATATTTATCCCTAAAGGACCCAGTTTCTGACCTATAGAAGGTCCTGGTTTCATGTCTCCGCCATCAACAAGCAATTGTATTATCATTTTTCCTTAAAAATTTTCTTCTTCTGTTTCTTCTTCCTCATCTTCCTTTTCTTCACGTCTGATAACTCTAATATTATCAATTTTTACAGTAATTGGAATTGGAACTGCCGCCTCAAGAAGTTCTACTACGGCTTCTTCTTTTGATTTGTCAATCTTTATAACTTTTGCCTTTGACTTTTTGAAAGGCTCCGCGACAATTTCAACAATATCTCCTTTCTCTATTTTTACTTCTGCAATTAAAGGTTCTATAAGATTCTTTATTTCCTCATATTCAACTGTTTTGTTTATTATTCCTTTTACATATTGCAGATTATAGCTTGCTTGCTCAACAGTTTCCCTATTGTCAGCCTCAACAAATAAATATCCTCTTGTTCCATGAGGTCTTGTTATGCTTGCTACATTGAGCATTTTCTTTTTTGCTCTTTCTGCGATCAAGTCTGCGACTTGATCTTCTTTATTTGTTGTGACTCTAATAACAAATATCATTTTTAAGAAGAAATATAATAAATTTGAATTCTATTCATTTATAAATCTTATGTTTAATATGAAATTTAAAATTTGAACAATCTCATTGCTAAAAAGACCAAAAAACCTATCAGACCGATAATCAAAATTCCTATTGCGGAAACTTTTGAGACTAGCTTAAATTCAGCCATTGTTGGCTTTTTCATTATTCTAAATACTCTGCTGCATTTCAAAAGAAATTCTTTAATTTTTTCAAACATTCTAAAAATAAGTTTTTTTGAGCTTTTATTAACTTTTCCTTTTTTGAACTCATTCAATAAAATCTATTCCAAGCTCATCTTTCAACTCTTGTTTTCTCCTATCTACAGAAGTTTCATCATGCCCTAAAATTTGCGGTGATTTGACTCCAGTCACAATAAGCATTACTTTCAAAGATTTATCCATATCTTCACTTATCTGCGCACCCCATATCATTTTTGCGCTTGGGCTTAATTTAGAGCCAACAGTCTGGATTATTTTTTTTGCTTCGTCGAGACTTAAATCTGGACCGCCAATAATATTTACAAGTGCCCCTGTTGCATTTGTTATATCAACATCAAGAAGGGGATTTTCAATTGCTTTCTCAACTGCTTCAAGCGCACGATTATTAGAGTCAGACTCTCCTAGCCCTATTAAACTTACTCCTCCACCCATCATAACTGCCTTGATATCTGCAAAATCTAGATTGACAAGACCTGCTTTTGTTACAAGTTCTGTTGTTCCTTTGACTGCATTTGTCAAAATTTCATCAGCAACTTTAAATGCTGTATGCAAAGGCAATTCAGGAACTAATTCAAGAAGCTTGTCATTAGGAATGACAATTAAAGTATCCACTGTGCTTTCAAGCTTTTCAAGACTGTTTGCAGCATTTTCATATCTTTTCTGTCCTTCAATAGAAAATGGAAATGTAACTACTGCAATTGTAAGAGCGCCAAGTTTTTTTGCAACATCTGCAACAACTGGAGCTGCACCGCTTCCTGTTCCTCCGCCAAGCCCGCATGTTATGAAAACCATGTCTGCACCAATCAATTTTTCTTTTATTTCATGCTCTGATTCCTTGGCAGATTCTTCTCCAACCTGTGGGTTGCTTCCTGCTCCAAGCCCCTGAGTTAATTCTTTTCCAATGAGAATTTTAGCGTCGGCGCTTGAATAAAGCAAATCTTGGGCGTCTGTATTTACTGCAATTAGTTCTGCGCCAGTGATTCCAACATCTCTCATTCTACTAATCGTATTTCCACCGCTTCCGCCAACTCCAACAACCTTTATTCTAGCTTTATGCTTTTTCAGAAGTTCTTCTAGCTCTCTATCTACCTCAGGAGACTCATGATTAAACGTAATTTCCTCAAATTTCTTGCCTCTTGGAACTGCCATCTTTTTTTAGTTGATAAGGTCTTACCTTATTCTTTGATAATAGTATAATAAAAATAATCTATATATAAATTTTAGTGTTATAATTAGCCATATTCAATGCTTAGCTCTATCTGAAGCAATTTTTTTGATTTTTCAATGAGGGTTTTTACATGGCTATCAAGAGCCTTCATCATCTCGGCAAGCCCCTTATTGTTTATATCTAAGACTATTTTCTTTTTTGTTTCGTTTTCAGATATAATTTTATAATCTTTATCCTTTAATCTAAGAATAGAGTTTATCAAAATTTTAATCTTTTCATCATTTTCTTTTACAAAATCCTTGATTTTGAAGGAATAAATTACATTTTTACCTGAAAGAGGATGATTGAAATCTGTAATGACTCTTCCTGAAGAAACAGAAATTATCTTTACGAGAATTCCGTCAATATTGTATAGCATTCCAGGAGCAGGATTTACGCCTTGTTTACGAAAAACAGATATTGGAATTATTTTAACTAGTGAATTATCTCTTTTTCCAAAAGCGTGCTCTGGCACGAGTTCCAAGGAATATTCTTTTCCAATCTCTTTTCCTTCAAGAGCCTTGTCAAAAGCCTCTAAAATCATGTGCTCTCCCACGCAAATTTTTAAAGGGATATTTTTTCCATTCGCAGTTGTTCCATCAAATATCTCGCCTGTTTCTTTTACCTTTGCGATAAATTCAAGTTCAATAAAGTCATTATTTCTTACTAACATAAATCTGCGACTTGAATTACATTTTTAATCTTTTCTGTATAAAAAAGCAAGGAAAAGTATAAAGAAAATTTTATAAATGGTTTTTATTTAATGATATAAACGGAAAAATAAAAAATGAGCGATAAATCTATTGACGCATATAATGTTAAGCCAGGAAATACAGTAATTATTGACGGAGCTCCTTGCGTCGTTAAAAATATAGACATAAGCAAAACAGGGAAGCATGGCGCTTCAAAAGCAAGAATAGAAGCTGTGGGTCTTATTGATGATAAAAAAAGAATTATAATAAAACCAGGTCATGAAAAATTAGACATACCAACTATTGACAAAAGGCGCTGCCAAATAATTTCTGTTTTAAATGACATTGCAAGCGTAATGGATATTGAAAGTTATGAAACATTTGATGTAAAAATTCCAGAAGAATTAACTTCCGCATGCAAAGAAGGAAGTCAGGCAGAATATTGGATAATAGAGGGGACAAAAATAATAAAAAGAATGTTCTAAAATGGCAACAAAAATTCCAGCTGCGCAGGCAAGATTATATCATAATGTCTTTGTCTGCAAACGATGCAGTCAAAAACGCAGAGCTGAGTCTAGAAAGATAAGAGAAGGCGTTGTAAAATGCAGACATTGCAATAGCAAGGCTTTTAGGCCAATAAGGAAAAAATAAAAATGCAGGATGGATTTCTGATTTTTGACATTTTTTTCTTTATAGCGTTTACTATATTCGTAATTATGTTTCTTTACAGGAGAAGAAAAAAAGTTCAAGTCGAAAACAAAATTTTCTTTCTTTATAGGACAAAAATTGGTTTAAAATTTATGGACAATATCTCAAAGAAATTTCCAAAAGTTTTAGAGATAATAGGAAACATTAGCATTGGTGTGGGATTTTTAGGAATGATTTCTGCCATTTTGATGTTTGCATTAGCAGTTTATCAGATGGCAAAAATGCCAATAATCTCAAACATTCCTCCTGTTGTTCCTTTAGTGCCTTGGCTTCAAATTCCTGGATTGCCAATGTTATACTTTACATTCTGGCTAATAGCCATCTTTATTATTGCTAGCGTTCATGAAACAGCACATGGAATTTTTTGCCGATTATATAAAGTCAAGGTAAAAAGCAGCGGTTTTGGTTTTGTAGGACCTCTTCCAGCGGCTTTTGTAGAGCCTGATGAAAAACAATTGCAGAAAAAATCCATTAAAAAGCAATTGACTGTATTATCTGCAGGAAGTTTTGCTAATCTTATTACTGCTGGAATCTTTTTTCTGATAATTTTCTTAGCAATACAATTTACTTTTCCAATGATAAGCCCGACAGTAATGAATGCTTCTGTTCAGCTTACTGATGTTGCAAAATTTTCGCCTGCATGGAATGCTTCATTAAATAAAACTGCTGAAGGAATTCTAGAGCTCAAAAATGAAAACACCACTGCAAAGACATTCCTTGAAATTTCAAGTTTTTTAAATAAAGTGAAACCTGGAGAGAAAATCACAATAAAAACTACTGGAAAAAATTTTACGAAAGAGATTAATATGACTGTCGGAGAATATCCAAAGAACAAAAGTCTTGGATATGTTGGATTGGCTGGCAAGCCCATTATTTCAAATCCTCTAGTAAATGTGTGGATATGGATTCTCCAGTTGCTTGAATGGCTATTTTTAATAAATTTCTTTGTTGGAATTTTTAATTTGGCGCCTTTGCCGATTTTTGACGGTGGCAGAATGTTTTATCTTGCAATGCTAAAACTCACAAAAAATGAGAAAAAAGCAGCAATTCTTTCTAAAATAATGGGCTCTCTTCTTCTCACAACCATTTTAGCAATCTTTATAATTTGGTTCATCCGCATTTAAGATAACAAGAAATTAATGCGGGCCGATGATTCAACGGCAGAATGCTTCCTTCGCAGGGAAGTCATCTGGGTTCAATTCCCAGTCGGTCCATTTTTTATATTCTTGAAAAAACTTTTCTAAAATAAAAAATTTTAGAAAACTATTTAAAGAAAAACTACCTCATTTATTTATAATATTTAACATAAAAAGAGGTATTTGAATTTTTAAAAATGGCAAAGAAAAAAGGAAAAAAGAAAAAAAAGAGGTAAAATTTTCTAATTTTTGATTTTTTTATTTTTTATTTTCTTTTTTTATTAACATAATTCATCAGAGCTCAAGGATTTCTCCATCTGGGCCCGGATTGATTATTTTTGTTTTATTTATTTTGTCTTTTATTTTTTCATTCTCATGGATATGCCCGCAAATATTTAATGCAGGCTGGAATTTTTCTATAAATTTCCTTAATTCAATGCTTCCAACATAAGAATTATTGATTTTATCCAGTTTTGTTTTATATGGAGGGGCATGAGAAACAAAAATTAGCTTTGAATCTTGATCTTTTTTGTAAGATTTTTCCAATGATCTCTTGATTTGAGTTTCTGTCATCTCAAAAAGCGTATTGAATGGTGTTAGATTGCTTCCTCCAAAGCCAAAAAAATGCAGGCCTTTTACAAAAAGAAATTTATTGTGCATATTTTTAACAAACTTAAATTTTCTTTCAGCATTCTCTATTTGCTCTGCAGATTCATGATTTCCTGGAATAATCAGTAAAGGAACTCCAAAATCAAGTTTCTTTATAATTTTTGAGAGACCTAATCCAAACGTTGCCAGGTCTCCAGCACATACAAGAATTTCCGGATTATTCTTGATAAATTTTTTCCTTAAAATTTTCAGGGTTTCTTCATCATTATGAACATCTGAAAAACATAAGATCTTTGTCATAAAATATCAAAAAGGAGGGGGTTTAAGAATTTATTGAAATTTACAAGAAAATAACCCCTTCTGTTGTAAGAACTACGAGTTTTATTCCAACAGGGATTTTTAAAAGAGAAGATATCAATGCCATGTGCTCTTTTCCTTCTCCTGAAGCTATTGAAAGAGCAACCTCTGTGCCTCTAATTTTTGGTTTTAATTTAGATGTGAGCTCTTCTATCAAAATTGTAATGGGCTGATTGAAGTTTACAGTCACAAATTCTGCATTTGGCGCTTCAAATCTTTGCTTTACAAAGTCATCTCCAACAAGAATTATTTTATCCCACTGCTCTCTTGAAATCAATCCTGAAACCTGTCCCCAAGTTCCTTTGCCAAAAGATAACAACGCCACAAGTTCCATTTTATTTAATTATCTTTACAGTTCAATTTATAAATATTATTGTAATGAAAAGAATATGGAAGAACCTCTTAGCGAGATAACCTTGAGAAGATATGAAAAGCCATATAAATTAACGAAGAGAGAATTATTAAAAAAAATTTGTTTGAGTCTTGGATTAATTCAGCCATCTGATTCTAGGGATGTTATAATTGACATCCTTCAAGTTCTTCTTGATTCATCCAAGGATAAAAAAATGCTAAGCTCTGAAAAAATTAAAAATCAAGTTATAGAATTAAGAAAAAATCAAAACCTCAGCCTTAACGGAATTGCGGATTCCAACATACGCAGGCAGCTGAAAAGGCTTCGCAATATTTTCCTTGTTGAAAAAATAGATAATAACTACAGGATTAATGAATTTGAAAAATTGGAGAAGATTTTTGAGGAAAAAATAGAACGATTCCTTCTACTTCAAATTACAGAACGCATCAAAGAATATTTACGAGAGCTTTGAAGCTTTGAAGGAAACCTTTTTAAATCACTAATTTCTTAAGAATTATAACCGTTTGAACTACTTTCTTTGGAAAGTAGGAGGCGACTATGAGTGAAAAATTTATTGAATCATTGAAAGAACTGCGCAAAAGCGCAGAGAAAAGAAGTTTTGATCAAAGTGTTGATTTAATAATCAATTTAAAAAATTTTGATCCTAAACGAGAGTCTGTAAATCTTGC
>Ga0315289_10016629_pt1 | contig 10133 bp, 10 predicted proteins | sample YL17G11_40_MG_FD_203452 | JGI IMG/M metagenome (GOLD analysis project Ga0315289, IMG submission 203452) | Sediment microbial communities from Yellowstone Lake, YNP, Wyoming, USA - YL17G11_40 | ecosystem: Environmental > Aquatic > Freshwater > Lake > Sediment | place: USA: Wyoming | collected...
GCTGGTCATACGTAAACAGGGACGAGACCATGGCTGCTTCTCTTGTGTCAAAGGTAAAGACCGTGCAATTGGCAGCGCTTAGCTCTTTGAGCATATCTTCGTTTTGCGTGTGCAGAACATAGTCACCTGCATCGATTTTTTTTTGGTCCACCTGGCGCTCCAGCCGGTTACCATAGATGAGAGAGCTTGGGATGCCGGTCGAGAAGAGGATTAGGTTTTTCTGACCCGGAACATACCGCAGCGCTTTGGCCAATGCTGTCATCTTGAGGATGAAGTTCAGAGCTTGGTTTTTTGATTCCTGCCGCTCCATATTGAGTTGGGAAGCGCTCTTTTGATATCTCCCTGCTTCTTCATCCCTAGGCGCGCCCTCCTGTGCCCTCCGCCAATATTCTTCCTCGATGTCTTCGGCCCGGCCTGCGATGTCTTTGGCGTTGATTACCTCGACAGCCTCCCGGAGCTTCCGATGGTTGGTCGTCAGGTATTCATGAATGGAAATCCCTTTCAGCATCGAATACGACAGTAATCCCACCTGATCACCCGGGACGAGCGCGGTGTCGATGAAATGCAGGGCTGCTTCCTTGGCCTTATTGACGCCTTTCTGGTTGTTGAAAGCGAAGTCGAAGAAAAAGAAAAACTTCCGAGTCATGACTGTGACTTGGGCAGCAGGGGGAATGGAGGTTGGGATGATTTTTTCTTCGAGCGGCTGCGGTTCGACTTTGCTCGCCGGGCCGGTGAGGATGTGCTTCTCGAAATCCGTGATTTCTTTCTTCTGGCCGTTATCAAAAACGACGAAATCAGATTTTTGGAGGTCCTGGACCGGTCTTCCTTTCTTATCCGTGACATACACCTGGACCAGTTTCAGAGTGACCGAGACTTCGTGCTGAAAAGGCTTCTGAAGCTGGACAGCTTCCTGAAAAGATGAGCTTGGGTGAGAGAATGGCTTTGCCATAACGCAGAAACTGGCAAAGAGAGGGAGAAGGCCGAATCTCTTTATTTTGCTCATAATAAGCCCCCGTGATCCCATAATCTTCTATAAGGTATATGGCTTTACTTTTTGTCTCATTATAGAGCTAATCATTTCATGGGAGAATTGTTCGAGAAATATATTTTTCCCAAACTCATGCACCCAACATAATATCATAAAATATGCCAAGAATTGAGCGGCGTTTTAAGGAAAAAAATGTTTTAGTATCTATGAGCTATGTCCCTTTTTTAATACAACCGCTAACTATCTTCTATACAGCATTGTAAAAAAATCTTCTGGTCTGTAATTTTTTCGGACAATTAGCCCCAAGCCGATTCACAAGCATTTTCTTAATGCCCGCTTTTCTCGGTCAGTCCTAGCAGATGCTCAGCTTCTTTAAGCTTTTTCTTCTCGTTATCAAGGATAAATTTCTTCACAATTGCCAGGACCACAGCATTCATAAATCGCCAAATACCAACAACCTGGAGGTGAGCAGCCCCAGGGATACCACTTCCAACAAGTGAAACAACACGGACCTAGCTCTTCTATATAGTCCCCGTCGCACCAGCAGTGATTACCGTTACAATGATCACTCGGACACCATCGGCTCATATTTGAGTACGCAACAAACGATACAAGACCAAAAAGAAATACCAATAGGAATAATGAAAATAGCTTTTTATTTTTCATCATTCCACCTCCTTTAATTAAATTTATTGCTTTTGACCAAAAGCATCAATTTTAAGATTCGGATATACTTGTAAAAGATAAAATATTTTTTTTCTTTCTTTATTCTGAACAAGAAAATCTTTTGCAATGTAATTACAATCCTGAATCCAATAAACTGCATTTTGGTGTCCTTGGTCATCATAACCTAATATGATTGGGCACTTACTATTACTTAGAATGAAAAAACCATCTTCATAAGCTTTGATGGAATTTATAATCATGATATATGCCTCTTTGCTCTCTTTTGTTCCTATAGAATTCCTCGCTAAATTCATGTTTTCAAATTTTTTCATGGCTTCATTATTAAGCTTATATTCATCAAGTAATTCACCTTTTTTAGAATATTTACGGACGAGTGCAAGATAACGAAAAGCAACGAGCAATTCTCCTTTCATATTTATATCTATCTCTACGAAATTAAGCCTTATGGGATCTTTTCGGAAATGCATTGGTTGTCCAAAAGAATGAATTATTTTTCCCTCTTGAGTCAAAACATTAATTTGGGAGGATTTATTTTCATAAACAAGAGGGGCCGCAACTAGTAAACCATCATCATTGATGGCCATTGAATAGAATGTCAAATATTTATTAAAGCTTTTTATATATTTTCCCTCGAAATCTAAGAATTGAATACGATAATTTCCTAGGTCACTTATAATTAATTTATCCCTATGAATCAATAAATCATTTGGGATTGAAAATTCGCCCGGACCATTTCCTTGTTGCCCAATTTGATTTAGAAAATGACCGGATGAATTAAACTTATAAACTCTATTTGCCCTTGAATCAACGACGTATATATTACCACTCTCATCACAAGCCAATTTGCTTGGACTCATAAAAAAGATGCCTTTATCTTCTAAATCCACATCAGGAAAAGAGAATTGTCTTTCTAGCTCTATCACTCCCCCAGAAAATTGAGATTCATTCAATCCTTTTTCAAAATATTTCTTGATAAAATTGTTGTCAACCTTATGGCTTTTAGGATTTGGCCTGCAGTTGTCCATTAAGGAGCATAGCAATATAATAATTATCAAAAGAATTTTATTTTCTCTCATTAGCTCGATCATCAATTAGATTATTTAAATAAATAAAGAATGATTTTACACAGTCCCCACAATTTGTGTCCAATATTCTCAGTATTTTCCCTGAATTCTCAGAAATAAATACGATACCGGACAATTCAGCCGCTGAAAACTCTTGGATTAGAGAATTCCACTTTTGGCTTAAGGTTTGATCTGCTCTGATTACCGAAAATTCTATTCCCAGCTGGGATTTCAACGCAATTATGTCTTTTTCTGTGAATTGATCATTCACGATGCACAAAAAATAGACATATTTCCCATTTTTAAAATAAAGACTATTTAAATTCCTAATAATTGAGCCGCTTTGACATCCAGTACAAATCAAGTTAAATAAAGAAATTACATAATACTTTCTATTTTCTCTCTCAACAACTTCCGATACTTGTCTAAGCCAGTTTATGTTTTTTACATTTTCATTGATCCTAATAAAATTTGATACAGAAAAATATTTATTTTTTATCAATCGGTTTAACAGGACATTTAAATATTTGCCATATTCGATATTATTTCTTCCTTAATTTACAAGATATCCCTCTTTATCATACAGATAATAAATTCCATAACCAGGTGCACGAAATAAAAATTTTAAATTATCATAGTCCTTGCACAAAACTATAGCTTTACTTAAATCTGTCCCGAATTTCGATTGAAATATCGTGATATCTTTTGTGATAATAATGAATGATAAGTTTTCATTTTTCCAATAAAGATACACGTTCCTGAGCAATTCCAAATCATTATCGTCCAAGGGATTAACAAACTGAACAAATAAAATCTTTCTATTGAAATCGTCGCTTTTAATAGGTTTTCCTGATGTATCAAATGTATCAAAATTAGGTAATTTCGCGCTTCTGTAACCTGATTCTAATATCTCGCTTTTCTTTTTAATTTGAATAAATATTAATGCCATTATAAAAACGACAACTCCGATGAAAAGCCTAAGTATATTTCGTTTCTTTGTTATCAAGATTTTATCGATTATTCATTTATATGCTTTGACTTAATCTGAAAAGCACGCAATAAGCCAGATAGAAAAAATAGGGTGTCACTAAAAAGCAGTAGAGCAACCTTTACGTTGGAATTGAATCGAGAAGCCGAAAAGCATCCACAATTTTCAGATGATATTATTCCCCCTTTATACATCACATAGATTACTTATTCCAATATTATAGACATTAAAAAATCCGAAAATTTATCATTTTTGACGAAAATAATTCGTTATATTGAAAATCACACTTGTCCAAAATAAATATTAGAAAAGCTCCGACCGGGGTATAATAAGGTTAGTAAAAAAGGTTACCCATGAGGTCGGAGCACGGACATGAATAAATATAGCGCATTTTCAGCCAATTGCCATCCCTTTTCCACGCTTAGAATTTGAACGGCTCGTCAAGCTTACCGGCACAGAAAACGCCGCCAAGGAGTTTTCCAGTTGGGGTCATTATGTGGCAATGCTTTTATATCAAGTTGAGTTTGATTTTTTTTAAAGCAGAAGGCTATTACCTTTATAGAATCAATATGCCCGTCGTTCCCCGCAAAGAGCGGTCTAATTTATAGGCAAGAGTGGGATCCTAAAAAAAACGAGTTTACGGCCGGAAGGTCGGGTTTTAGACTCACGGGGCGGCAGCCGCCACGCCGTTATTTATTTCAACGTTGAGGATCCCCGCACCATCCGGTTGCCCAGAATTGCCCCCCGTCGGGGATATCACGTAAACAACCAGTCACTTCACATCCATCAATGTTAAATTGGTAACAGAGCCATACCTGATAAGGGTGGCAATAGGTAGGACAGCGCCATTGTGGCTCCATCGCAAAGACCATCATCGCTGAAGCGATGATGATAAACGATACAACAGCAAGCAACAATCCTTTTCTTTTTCTCATAATTGTCCTCCTTTAAATTTGATATGATTTAATTTTTTCCGGCCGTAAACTCCAATGCATATATCACCATTATCATGATCCGCCTGCAAAATATAGAATCTCTCTTCCCCGTTTTCCCCCACAAGGACATAAAAATAATTTTTGAAAAACGCCATCTTAGGTTGAATATAATATGCGTTTTTCATATGACCGTAGGGATCGAAGCGAAATATAGGCTGAACAATCCCTCCGTTCATAACCAGCACATCCTCGCCGATGAAAGCAAGCGCTCGAAGAAGCACATTATGTCCTTGTACCCCCTTTTTTGCTAATTGAAAGTTTTCTATAAGACGATTTTTAATCAATTTGCTACTGATTTCGATAATATCGATCTCCACCTCCAAGCTACCCGCTGATGAAAATCTTTTCAATTTACCCAAGGCCGTCATCCCAACCCAGATAGATCCCGCTGGCGATACGCCCAATATGAAATTATTCAAAGGTGAGCGTATTTCATAAGGCAGCTCCCCAAAGGAGCCGATCATTTTTCCTTCTGTATTAAAGATAGAAATTAATCTATCACCTGAACGATCTGAGCTATAAAACAACCCATTGCTCCCCAGGGCAAAGGGAAAACCTCCTTTGAAATAAGAAAAACTTTTGACATATTTCCAATCGCGATCAAAAAAACTCATTCTCCTTGCCAGGCCATCGTTGACGATCACCTGTTGGTTATAGGGAAATACGAAATTAGGAAACTGCAATTCGCCCGGCCCTTGTCCTTTTTTATCGTATTTGTGGACCAATTTGCCCACCGCATCCAATTCATATACCACGCATAAAGTACCGTCGGGAATATAAATATGCCCACGATCGTCCATAGAGAAATTGCCGACATTGCGGAAATAAATCTCCTTTTTCTCCATTTCCTTGTCCGTGGGGATAGTGTATTTCAGCTCAAGTTCAATCGCCCCGGGGGGAATTTGGTCGAGTTCAAGTCCCTTTTTATATGCAGCTTCACGCTCCTGTTGCGAAAGCTCCTTCGTCGGTCGATTCCCCTGCCCCAAAGCCGGCGCTATCATCAGCGCTGCAAAAAACACCATCAGAAAATATTTCTTCACGGCCATTTCTCCTCTTTGGTTTTCATTTCTTTTAGATACTTGAAAAATCGATCGAAGCAATCGCACCCCCGATAATAGACCCGAACGATTTCACCGTCTCCAGAGGCGATCACGATGATGGTCGCCAATTCCACCGGTGAATATACATCGATAAAACGTTTCCATTCCGATAAAAGTTCACCACGAGCCAATGTTACTGGGAACTTGACATCCATTTGCGTCTTGAAATTCTCCACATCGCTGGGGGTAAGAGTTTCAAAAAAGAGCATTCCTGCTTCAGCGACACCTAACCCATGTAACCGTTTGATCTCCCTCAGTAGAGTACCTTCAGTGCAGCTTTCGCAAAATGAGGTTAGAAAGCCCAAGATAATGAATTTTCTCTTGTTCTGGGGGATCAACTCCATGATCTCTTTCAGCCGATTCATCTGCCGGAGGTTTTTTTGTTTGCCGAAAAACTCCTCTACACGAAAATATTCTTTTTTTATTAGCTTTTTCATTTCGTAGCGCATCAAATACTCATAGGGAGTAAAGGTTTGTGTGCGAAAATAATACTTGCGATCATCATCGTACAGATAGCAAAATGAGAAGTCCTTGTCGCTACCCAGGATTTTTCTCATCTTTTCAATATCCGTATCGAAAATATTCACTTTGTCATTCAACTCGGGATATTTCTCCACGATTTTTTCTGGGTCATTAGAAAATAACAAAAATCGAATCGGCTGATCCTTCCACTCGCGATATGCTTTAATAAAAAATTCTCGATCATAATCGAAACGAGGATCAATGAAATGGATATAAAGAACTTGCTGTTTAAGATTAGCGATATCGATAGCCTGCCCGCGCCAGTCACGAAGTTGAATTCGCGGCAACTTGGCATTGGATTGCCCTGCTAGACTTTTTTCTTTAATCAAAGCCTCCTTACGATATTGTATGAAAAACATGACAATTATCAGGATTAATAGCGCGATAATCCAACGAAACGATTTTTGCGGCACTTTCATTTTATCCACTGGGCTTTTTCATTCTAAATACTTCGTGGACAAAAACAAAAACGATGGCGATCAACATCGCCAGATCGCGGATAATCAGCGATATTGGATTTTCCTTATTCAAGTCGCTTGATTTCAAGCTAAAACACCCACAATCGATTTCTTGTCCGCGTATAGCAACAATTGTCAATGCGATGATGAACATTAGCAATATTAGCGCGATAGCAGCAGCCGTAAAACGAGGCCACAGACCAATGAGCAAAAATATTCCTAGCGTTAATTCAATCCAGGGTAGAACCAGGGAAAGGAGCCAAGAGAAAAAGCCACCCACAATTTTATACTCTTGAACAATCTGTTGGAAATATTGAGGAACAGCGATTTTATCAATGCTAGCATAAATAAACGTAATACCAACAACCAAACGAACAAATAAGCTAATTCTTTTTGAAGTGAATATTTTCTTAAGATCATTCATCAAGCCCCCTCAATAAAATTAAGAAGAATATTAATTTACCATGAAGGAAACAATATTCTTAATCCTCGATTATTTTTCACCATCAAATAAAAATTTGATTATTATATGCTAACTCAGCAATATTCCTGCAGTTATAAAGACCCTAAATATGGCGAATTTTTGTCATTTTTGTGGGTGAAGATGGGCATAATATCCCAGCAGATATTGTCAAAAATGCAATGGATACATATACAAAAGAAGAAAAGTAAAATTTGATGAATATTTTTGGTTTTTAGGGTCTATATTATTGAAAAGAATAACAAAGAGCATTATAGAAATCGTCATTAGAGGTTGCTTTTCGGATGTGGTGGCCGAGTCAGCCTCATTGCGTCGATTTACCCCTCCAACCATCGTAAGGAAGTGTAAATCGCGGCTCGAAGAGATGTCAAGGATGTCAACTCGGGACTGAGGATGTCTTGTATATAAATTTGAGTCTTAATGATTTCAAAAAACACTATGCAAAATTATCTCACGATTTTGGTTATGAATGTAAACCGGACGAAAGCTTTATTAACACGCAGGGATATAGACATCTTGATATTGGCAAGATGAACGAAGCAATGTAAACACGCAGGCATATAGTTGTCCGCGAATCCCGCAGGAATCCGATTATTACCGTTGCATAGGGGATTATTTTAAATCCTTTGTCCAAGTCTACGATGAGCATTTCTCACGGCAGTAAGGATTCTGGCGGCCTTATCTTCAGCACGTTATTTGTCGGGATACGGACTGCGGTGAGGAGCGACTCCTGATGTTCTCCTACCGCACCCGCGGCTTCAAGTGCCCCTTCAGCTTCCTAGCCCATCTTACGCTATTTTGAGCTCAACTTGGCATGGCTATTGACAGGGCCAACAGGCCGGAGATACACTTCCGGCTTGTCGAGGCGGGAAGTTTCATCGCCAAAAACGGGAATTCAGCTCGCTAAGAAAAACCAAGTTCTTATATTTCGAAAAGAAAAATTCTATTAGTTCTTGGGAGGATGCAAATGAACCAACCGATCCGCATGACAGGAACAGTTCTAATTGCAATGGCGGCAGCATTCTGTTTCACCGGCGTGGCCGCCGCCCAGGGCGCCCAGAAAATCGACGCCTGCACCCTGCTGACCAAGGCCCAGATCCAAGCCGCTGTCGGCCAGAACGTTAGCGACGGCAAGCCGAACGCCAACGCCAACCCGGCAGTGGGGGCCTCCTGCCAATATGTGATCGGCGACTACGGCGCATTCAGCATTCTGGTCAAGACGGTCGGGCCCGGCGAAACCGCCGACAAGATGATGGCGGAACTGAAAAAAATGAAGATCGCCGTTTCAGACGCCCCGGGCATCGGCGACCGCTCGTTTTTCTCCAGTCCAGGCTACGGCATGCTGCAGCTCAACACTTACAAGGGCTCCAGGTATCTGCTCATCACCATGCTGGTGCCGGGCGCCACAGAGGCCGCGCAGAAAACTGCCGCCGAAAAGCTGATGCGCGAAGCATTAACGAAAATATGAGCCGCGCGGCAGAGATCTGAACCCTTCGTATTCTAGCGATATTATTCGCGCGTGACTATCACGATTGATACCGCGCCCGGAGCGGACATTTCCCACACCGGGCAACCGGGTTAAGGCTTACTTCAGCTACTTAAAGAAGGGCAAGCGAAGTGCTGCCCGCCAATATAAAGAAAGAGAGAGGAGATAGACCATGAAAAAGACTTTGATCGTTTGGATGAGCGCGTTGTTATTCTTGCTCGCGACGGGCGTCGCCGCCCAGCAACCGGACAGCAAAGACTGCAAGGACCACCCGCTGTTCCCCACGCGCATGCCGGAATACCGCATCGAGACCTGCAAGATCGAGGATTTCGGGATCTACGAATTCTACGCGACGAAGGGCCCAAAGACCCCGGTCGAAGGCAAATTTACCTTCATCACCTACGCTTTCACCGGACAACGGACCAGCGAACCGAGCGGTCTCGCCGTTGTCCGGAACTACGAGAACGCTATCAAGAAGGCGGGGGGCACCATCTTCCAGAGTGTACCGGAGCGGTGGGTGAACGGGAAGATCGTCAAGGACGGCCAGGAAGTGTGGGTGCAGGCCGAGAAGGGGAACCGGACGATCTGGCTGCGGATCGTCGAGAAGAAAGCGATGGAGCAGTACATCGTGGCGGACGCGGCAGCCTTGGGCAACGACATCAGGGCCACGGGCCACGCCGCGGTCTACGGCATTAATTTCGACACCGGGAAGTCCACCATCAAGCCCGAGCGGCCCAGGCCATCGGTGAGATCGCCAAGCTCCTGACAGTCGACCCGAGCCTCAAGGTTTTTGTGGTGGGCCACACGGACACCATGGGCGGCGTGGACAGCAACATAAAGCTCTCCCAGGACCGGGCCGAGGCCGTCCTCCAGGCGCTCGTCCGCGACCACGGCATCGCCCCTGCCCGTCTGAGGGCCTCCGAGTGCGGCCCGTTTGCGCCCGTTGCATCCAACGACACCGAGGAAGGCCGGGCCAAGAACCGCCGGGTCGAACTGGTCAAGCAATAGGACCGGAGTCTAGACTGTCCTTTATCGGGTGCTGTTCTATTACTTCGAGTGCCCCTCTCGAGAGAATCTAAGTGATGTGCAATGCGGAAATATTCACGTTGCCTTGACAGCTCTCAGGCCGTCCTTGACATCTTTTTGAGTCTTGTTTTACCATTCCCTCGATGATTGAGGGGAAAATCGAGTTAAAGGCGCTCGCTCGGCCACCACAGCCGAAAAGCAACCTCTTATCCTTAACCGTACGCCCGGGGCCGTACCGAGTCGTTCCTCTTGACGCCGGTCCGCGCCCGGAATATCCTCTTCCCGGGAAGGGAAGCGCCGCTCCCGCGCCCTGACAAAGTCACGGCCGCACCGCAGAG
>Ga0315289_10016630_pt1 | contig 10133 bp, 8 predicted proteins | sample YL17G11_40_MG_FD_203452 | JGI IMG/M metagenome (GOLD analysis project Ga0315289, IMG submission 203452) | Sediment microbial communities from Yellowstone Lake, YNP, Wyoming, USA - YL17G11_40 | ecosystem: Environmental > Aquatic > Freshwater > Lake > Sediment | place: USA: Wyoming | collected...
AGGCCGGGCCGGACCTCCCCAGGACCAGCGGGCCGGGCGGCACCTCGCCCGCCAGGGGCCCGGTCTCGTGCCAGTCTTCGTCGGCGGTCGAGTACGTCGCGAGCGTCCACTGGTCGGGCTTGCCGTCGCCCTGGGCCTTGAGGAAAAGGCAGGCCATCGTGCTCGGAGTCGCCGCCACGAGCGGCGCCGACGCCACGTACAAGCGCGACTTGTTCGGAACGTGCCAGCCGTCCTTGTCGCAATACACGAACCAGAGGCGGAAGTTCGGGGATGCGCCGATGAGGCTGAGCTCCTCTTCGCGCCACGCCAGGAACAGCCTGCCGCCGAATCGCACGAGCGCCGGGTCGAGGACCTTGTCGCGTTTCAGGTCGGCGTCCACGCGTCGCCAGGACCACTTCTCGTCTTCGAACCGGGCGACGACCGGCTCGCCGGCGGCGTTCCAGCCGAAGGCGTCGGCGGCCAGGCCGTCGTCGCAGGCGGCCGCCGCCGCCCACGCGGGCACCGGCGACGGCTGGACCACCGGCCGCGTCAGACCGAACAAGCCATACCGGCCGCTGGGGAAGAACACCATCAGGCTCTCGCGCCAGGCGGCCACGGCGGTCGGGGCGCCCTGCGCCGGCCCGCCGTCGTGCCACGTGCCGCGCGCGTCGCGCTGCCAGAAGCGGAAACCCGCCAGGTCGCCGGCGCCCTGCGTCTCGGCCACGTAGAGGTTGTTCAGGTCTCCGGCGATCATGAGTAGCGGGCCGGCCGCCGCAGGCGGAGGGCCTTCGGCGTCGCAGCCCGACAGCAGCCGCGCTGCCACCAGCACGCCCAGGATGCCCACCGTGAAACGCATGCTATCAATGTCCATGTGCCGCAAGTCACGCCTGCGCCGCGCCAGGCAGCGGCCTGCCGTCTGCATCGCGGCGGGTCAGGAGACCGCCGTGCAAAGAACTTCTGGCGCTGCACAACCGGCGTCAGGCGGCAAACCCGCGCCCGCCCTTTGCTTAACCCGCCTCGCGGCAAGAGGAATTGGAGAAACGCCGGGCGCGGGCCGGCACGACGGAGGACTCACCAGGACTTCATCAGCATCAGACCTCCCGCGTCGCCGCTGCCGTAAGGCAGCACGTAGAAACCGGCGATCTGGGGCAACTCGCCCTTCACGATGCTGTGCCCGATGACCCAGCCCAAGGCCCCGCCGAAAACCAGGTCCGACACGTTGTGCTCGCGGTCTTCGAGGCGGCTGGCGCCGGAATAGCCTGCCAGGAGGTACAGCGGCAGGGCCGCCTGCCATCCGTAGTATTCGTGGATGACCGAGGCGAAGCACATGCTCGACGACATGTGGCCCGAGGGCCAACTGAAGCGCTCGCCGTTCGGCGAGTGATCGTGGACCGAGGCTTTCAGGAGGCCCGTGGCCGCCACGTTCACCGTCAGGGCCTCGAGCATCGTCTTGGAGAAATCGTGCTGCTTGGCGTCGCGGCCGTCGACAGCGAAGAGGTACCACGCGCCCGCCAGGCCGAAGTGCAGGGCGGGGTTGCCGATGACGCTGCCGAAGTCCCCCGTCTCGTGGAGGCTGGTATTCTCGCTGCGCAACTCCTCCCGGACGTCCCTGTCGACGTTGTTGCGAACGATCCGGTCGGCGCCGAACGCCAGGCTCAGCACCAGCAGGTTCTCGGTGTTGGCGAAGGAGTATTTCGTGCCGCGCCACAAGGCCGCCGGGGTCCCCCGCAGGTCGTTCTTGACGATCTCGTCGAACGACTGGGTGTCGATCGGGGCAAAGGCCCTCTGCGGCTTCGCGGGTTTCGTCTCGGTCGCCGCAGGCTGAGCCGCCGGCTTCTCTGGCGTCTGGGCGGCGGCCACCTCGATGAGGGGCTCCTCGCGCGGGGCCAGGTAAAGGGTGAGTTCCTGCTTGCCGACAGGCTTCGACGGAGCCGGCTGGGCAACGGGTTCCGCGGGCATCCGGGGCGCGGCCGGGGTGTCGGCGACCACCCGCTCGCACACGGCGTCGGCCTGCCGTCGCACGGCGCGGGTATCGGAACAACCCGCCACGATGAGCGCCGCCGCCAGCACCACGGCCCATCGGCCCAGGGTCGGTAATCTCATGAGGATCCCCCGTTCAAAGGCGACACGGGTCGCGGCGGATTGGCGTTCAAACGGTCAAGCACCTCGCGCTGGTATTCCTCTCGGCCCACGCGTCCCCCGCGGTCCATGTACTTGCGTGCCGCCATGTTGCGGATGACGGCCACCCGGCTGCCGGCATCGGCGGCCGCAGGGGACGCCTTCGGCTCTGCCGGCAGGGCGATGATCTCCAACAGCCGAACCATCGCGGCGGGATTATAGCCTGCGGCCGCAACGTAATCCAGCCCTAACCGGTCGGCGTCGCTCTGCATCTCGGCGCTGTAAGGCAAGTCGCGGATCGCAACGCCCAGCCTCGCCAGCCGGGCACGCCGCGCAGCATTGTCGGGAGCGGAGATTATCTCGCGCAGGCCCGGCAGGCCGAACTTCTGCACGATCTGGCGACCCGTGTGCCGCTCGTTGATGTGCACCATCGGCCGTGCCAGGGCGGCCGCCAACTCGCCTTCGGTCTGGAGTTTATCCAGCAAGCCCCGCGTCACGTACACGGTCCCGCCGGGAAGGGCCACCGTCGCCGCCGCACTGCCCTCAACCACGGAGAAGGAATACGGCAGCGCGTGGAGCGGGGTGCACCGGGCCACGCGCTCGCCGACGGTCCGCACGTACGCCTGAAGGGCCGGGTTATCAACGCGGCCGCCGAAGTCAGACTCCACGTAAGGCGCGACCGCGCGGCCGAGTTCGACCTCCTCGGCAACCGGGAGGTACGCGATACGCAGTTCGTCGCCGTGGCCGCCCAGGCCGCACCCGGCGACGGCCGCTATCAGCCCCGCCAGCCCCAGGACCGCAGTCGCGGTTGCCGGGCGTATCATCCCCTGCCCTTCCTCCGATTACGACGCCGCCGAAATGTAGGCCATGCGCAACTCGTAGAGAAGCGTATCCAGGAGCCCCTTCTCCTCATCGGTCAGATTGCCCTTGGTCTTCTCTTCGAGCATGGCCAGGAGGTCGATGTTGTGCTTGGCGAGGCCGAGTTGCCTGAGCGATTCGCCGGTCTCCGGGTCGCGCTCGCCTGACATGAAGATGGCCGCCTGCGTGGCCAGGGTCTGGATGAGCGTCGTGAAGGTCGCGGGCGGGATCTCGTGGGCGCTACCCTCTTCGCCCATGTCGGCGTCGGGGGCGGGCGCCCGGGGACCGGCGGCGGCGCGCGGCGGGGGCGCGGCGGCCTGACGCTCGACCTCGCGGGCCAGGCGCTCCTTCTCGGCCTGGGCCTGGCGCTTCCAGTCGGAGTCGACATGGATGCGCGGCTTATCCGCCGGCGGCTTCTCGCCGGACGGTCCTGGGGGCCTCGTCTCTTCTGGAGCCATGGAACCTCACCCCTTGCTTTCTTTGGCGCTGGCGGGACCGACGGCGTTCTTTCCGAGCGCGGCCGCCACGAGGCCGAGGTAGAACGGCGACGGCCTCAGCGGCCGGCTGGTGAATTCCGGGTGCGACTGCGTGCCCACGAAGTACGGGTGGTCGGGCAATTCCAGGATCTGCATGATGGGCTGGCCGGGGGCGTGCCCCGAGAAGACCATGCCGCCCGCGCGCAGCCGCTCGATGTAGTCGGGGTTGACCTCGTAGCGGTGGCGGAACCGCAGGCGCACCGTCGCCGCGCCGTCGAACATCCGCGACGCAAGCGTGTCGGGGATGACCTCGACGTCCTTGCCGCCCAGGCGCATGCTGCCGCCGAGATCCTTCACGCCGCGCTGCTCGGGCAGGAGGTCTATCACGGGGTGCGGCGTGTCGGGCTCGATTTCGGTCGAGTTGGCCCCCGCCAGGCCGCAGACGTTGCGGGCGAACTCCACCACGGCCATCTGGAACCCGAAGCACAGGCCGAGGTACGGGATGAAGTTCTCGCGCGCGTACCGCACGCAGGCAATCTTGCCCTCCGTGCCGCGCACCCCGAAACCGCCCGGCACGATGACGCCGTCGACGCCGCGCAGAGCGTCGGCGACCTTCGCGTCCGTGAGGTTCGTGGTGTCGACCCACTGGATGGCGACCTTGGCGTCGAGGGCCGCGCCGGCGTGCTCGATGGCCTTGATGAGGCTGGCGTAACTGTCGCGGACGGCGGTGTATTTGCCGGTGATGGCGATGCGGGCCTCGTGTTTCGGGAAGCGGATGCGGTCGCAGAACGTCTCCCACGCCGCGATGGCCTTCTGCTCGGCCCGCGGGTTCACGCGGTCCACGAGGTTCAGGAGGTGCGTGACCTGGCGGTCGACCTGGTCGTGTCGCATGCGCGCCGGGATGAGGTAGATCGAGGCCTCGTCGTGCATCGAGAAGACCCTGGCCATGGGTACGCTTGTATAGATGGAGATTTTCTCGCGCACCTTGTCGGTCACGGGGTTGGCCGCGCGGCAGGCGATGAGGTGCGGCTGTATGCCCATCTCCAGGAGCCGCTTGATGCCGAGTTGGGCGGCCTTGGACTTCTGCTCTCCCAGGATGCTCGGCTCGGCAATGAACGTGAGGGCGACGAAGCAGACGTTCTCGGGCCCCTCCTCGTACGCCAGTTGCCGCATCGCCTCGATGTAGTAGGCGTTCTCGAAGTCGCCGGCCGTGCCGCCGATCTCGACGAAGACGACGTCGGCGCGGGTCTTGACGGCCAGGCTCCGCAGTTTGGCCTTCACCTCGCCGGTGACGTGCGGGATCATCTGGACGTCGCGGCCCTGGTACTCGCCGTGGCGTTCGCGCTGGAGCACTTCCCAGAAGAACTGGCCGCTGGTGGCGAAACTGTCGCGAGTCAGGTCCTGGTCGAGCATGCGCTCGTAGGTGCCCAGGTCCATGTCGGTCTCCATGCCGTCGTCGAGCACGAAGACTTCGCCGTGGCGGAAGGGGTTGAGCGTGCCGGAGTCGATGTTGAGATACCCTTCGAGTTTGATCGGCGCGACCCTGAGGCCCTTGTCCTGGAGCAACTTGGCGAGGCTGGAGGCGAAGATGCCCTTCCCGAGGCCGCTCATGACCGTCCCGAAGACCACGACGTATTTCGTCTGTCCGCGGCGGTAGCCGCCGGGCATCGGCGTGTAGAATTCGGTTTCCTCGGTCTGCGCGGCCACGTCGCGCAGGATATCGCTGCCCGGCATCGGTCCGCCTTTCATCGGCGCGAGGCCTGCCACCGCGCCACAAAAGCGGCGTATGAGGCGGGCGTATCGACGCCCAGGGGCCGCCGGTCGGTCACCATGACCCGCATCCGCCGCCCGTTCTCCAGCCACCGCAGTTGTTCGAGTTTCTCGGTCAGTTCCAGGGCCGTCTGGGGCATGGCGGCATAAGCCTGGAGGGCCGCCGCCCGGTACGCGTAGATGCCGAAGTGCTTGAGCATCGGCGCGCGGCGCGAGGCCTCGCCGTCGCGGGCCCACGGAATCGGTGCGCGCGAAAAGTACAGCGCATCGCCGCTCGCCGCCAGGGCCACCTTCACCGAGTTGGGGTCGATCGCTTCATCAGGCGCCAGGGGGCCGGCCACGGTGGCAGCCTCGATGCCCCCGTCGGCCTGCATCACGTCGACCAGGCAGTCGAGGAGCGAGGCGTCGAGGTCCGGCTCGTCGCCCTGGAGGTTGATGACGATCTCGGCCTCCGGCAGCGCCCGCGCCGCCTCGGCCACACGGTTCGTGCCGCAGGGATGCTGGGCCAGAGTCATGACAGCGCGGCCGCCGAAGGCCTCGACCGCGCGGCGGATGCGCTGGTCGTCGGTCGCCACGACGACGGCGTCGACCTGGCGCGCGCGGGCCGCAGCCTCGTACACGTGCCGGATGAGGGGCTGGCCGGTTTCAGAGGCGAGAGGTTTCCCAGGGAATCGCGACGACCCGTATCGGGCGGGGATTACACAAATAACCTTCATTCGCCTCACGCCATGATTGTGCAGCCTGACGAGGCATCTTACTCCAGACAGGGTAGAAGGGGCGAGAGATGAAGTCAAGCGGAAAGGAAGTCCCAAGGGTAACGCGTCAGAAGTCACGGGGGGGCACGGCCACCCGCTCTTGGGTGACCGTGCAATGCATCGGAAATGCACGCTCACGCAACGGCGCGTGGCCGTGCCACCCGCGCTTTGGAGCCTGAGACCCCCGTAATTTCCGACGCAATACAACGGCGCCGAGTTTGCGCTGTCATTTCGGGTTTTCGGCCTTTAGACTTCGGACTTTGGACCTCGGACTTGGGACTCCAAGAACCAGACCTGCGCGGAGGCGCCCGAAATGTCTCTCGGCACAGTCAAGATCGGCAAAGTAAGCATCTCGAGAATGCTCATCGGCGGGAACCCCTTCAGCGGGTTCTCGCACCAGACGCCCGCGAAGGACAACGACATGCGGCACTGGCACACGGCGGCCCACATCAAGGAGACGCTGGCGCGGGCCGAGCGGGCCGGCGTCAACACGCACATGGCCCGGGCCGACCACCACGTCATGCGGTACCTCATGGAGTACTGGGACGAGGGCGGCAAGATCCAGTGGTTCGCCCAGACCTGCCCGGAGTTGGGGCCGATCGACCGCGGCATCGACAACGCCCTGGCTGGCGGGGCGGCGGCGTGCTACGTCCACGGCGGCGTCATGGACAACCTCCTGGCGACCGGCCGGCTCGACGACGTGCCCCCGGCCCTGGAGCGCATCCGCCAGGCGGGCCTGCCCTGCGGCATCGCGGGGCACAACCCCGAGGTCTTCGCGTGGACCGAGAAGAATCTAGACGTTGATTTCTATATGTGCTCCTATTATAACTCCGCCCACCGCGACACCCGCGCCGAGCACGTCTCGGGCATGGCCGAGTGGTTCCTGCCGGCCGACCGCGAGGCGATGGTCGAGACCATCGGGCGTCTTTCGAAGCCCGCCATCCACTACAAGGTGATGGCCGCGGGGCGCAATAACCCGCGCGAGGCCCTCTCTTTCGTCGCCCGGAACCTGCGGCCGCAGGATGCCGTGTGCGTCGGCATCTTCCTCAAGGATTTCCCGAACTCGATCAAGGAAGACGTGCGCCTGCTCGAGGAGGCCCTGGCGCGCGTGTAGGGTGGGTGCTCCGCACCCACGCGCTCTTCCTCAGTTAGAGCATTCTGAGGCAGCATGTTTGCGCGGCGAGCCCCCTGACCCGCCGCGCGCGTGCGCGGCTGGCCATGTAGCGCGGTGGGTCAGGAGACCCACCGCGCAGAGGTCGAAGTGGCGTGCGCTCCTACGCCGCCTGCTTCACGACCGACCGCTGACAAATGAAGGCCCCCGCGACGACCAGGGCGCACGCGACCCACAGGTTCCAGCCGGGCGCAACGCTCAGGTACGCCACGCTGATTGCCGTCGATAGGAGCGGCGTCAGGTAGGAAATGGCCGCCACCAGTACCACGTTGCCCCGCCGCATGGCGGCGTCCCAGAAGGCATACGCCAGGAGCGTCGGCAGGGCCGCCATGTAGATGATCTCGGCGGCGGCGCGGCCGGTCCACGCGGCGGGTTCCGGAAACGCGAGGTGCACCCCCGCCATGGCGAAGCCCGTGGCGAGGACGAACAGGGGCACCGCCCCGCCCTCCATCCGTCCGCCCCAGCGCCGGCTGAGGTTGGAGTAGAGGGCCCACGTCACCGCCGCCACCATGGCCAGGGCGTACGGAAGGGGACTCGCGCGCAGGTTCTCGACGAGCGCCGCCGGCGAATAGTCGCCCAGCCGAAGGGGCGCCATCGCCGCGCCCGCAAGCGCCAGGACGACTCCCACCGGAAAGGCCGCCCGCACCTTCGTATGCAGAATCGGCACCGCCAGCACCAGCGTCAGCCCCGGCCAGAGATAGTTGATGATCCCCACTTCGATCGCCTGCTGGCGGCTCGACGACATCGCGATGGCCAGGTACAGGCTGACCGTGTAGATGACGAACAGCAGTCCGCAGCCCACGAGGTACGGCCGCGGCAGCCGGAACATCCGAACGAACCGGCGCCGCACCAGGGCCTCGTAAAGGCAGCCCAGCACGCCGCCCAAGAGGTAGATGCACGCGCCGGCCCTGATCGCCCCGACCTCTTCGGCCAGCGACCGCGAGAAGGCGATGGTGGTGCTCCACAGGACGATGGCCACGACGCCCATCGCGGTGGCGGCAGGTCGCGAGCCCTGGGAATCCGAGTTCGGCATGTCTGCTTCCCATGTGCCCCGGAATTCTTGCCGACCCGTGCCACAACGGCGCCACGTGACATCGTGCGCGGTGGGTCTCCTGACCCACTGCGCGCCAAGTGCCTGCCCGCGGCGGCGAACGCACGTACGCGGCGGGTCGGGAGACCCGCCGCGCCCGGGTTTGGGCATGACCGCTACAACTTCGCCGCCAGGTCGCACGACTTGCGGGCCATGTCGGACAGCGTGATCTCGTGCAGGCCGTGGATGCCCGTCTGGAGCGTGTCGCGGATCGGGCCGGTCCACTTCCTCGGCATCCGCTTCGCCCCGAGCACCAGGCCCACGATGGAGCCGACGGTGGCGCCGTTACAGTCGGTGTCGAAGGCGCAGGTGACCGCGCGGCAGACGCTCTTCTCGAAGTCGAGGTCGCCCCACAAAAGGGCCGCGGCCACGATGGCGGCGTTCGAGATCGTGTGGCACCAATCGTGGCCGAACGATTCGTCCCAGTCGGTGTGGATCTGGTCGACGGCCTGGTCGAAGGTCCAGCCGTCCTTCTTCCAGCCGATGACCTTCTCGATGTCGGCCGCCAGGCGCGACCTGGCGGGAATCTCGCCGAGGCCCGCCCGGATGATCCTCACGAGGTCGTCGGTGGTCCACGCGGCGGCCAGCATCGCCGCCACCCACATCTCGCCATAAATTCCATTCTTGATATGGCTGATGCACGCGTCGCGCCAGGCCCACTCGGCGGCACGCTCGGGGCTGCCCGGGGCGGCGTAGCCGAAGAAGTCGGCACGGATCTGGGCCCCGATCCACTCGCGGTACGGGTTGACGAAGGTGGCGCTCGAGAACTCGCCGTCGACCTTGCCGTCGGGCCCCGGCGGCGGCAGCGCCATCACCAGGTTCCGGTACGCCACCCGCTCGGCCGTGCAGACATGATAGAACGGAATATTGCCGAGCCAGAAGCCCGCGACGTCGGCCGGCGCAAAGTTCGCGCCGTGCCGCGCGAGGATCGCGTAGCCGGTCGCGGTGTAATTCGTGTCGTCGTCCTCGACCATGCACTTGATGCCTTCGATGACCGTGCCGGGGGGCGGCGCGCCCTGGTCCTTGAACCAGTTCTCCTCGGCGGCCACCTTCGGATCGACCTTCATCGACCAGTAATGCGAGAGGGGCCAGCGGCCCTGGACCTTCAGGATTCGTTCCATGGAGCGGCGGCGACGGCCCTCGACGGGTTTGCCGGCCATGCACCCGCAGCAGCGGCCGAGCCACGCCCCGTACATCTTGTCGAAGAACTCGGCCCGGCCGAGGCGCGGGCGACGGATTGCCGGCCGGCCCCCCGGCCGCGCCTTCCGGATGCCCGCGAGGTCGCTGGGTTCGCGGAACTTGTAGCCCTTGCGCATGGGCAGGCGCTGGACCTTCGCAAAGAGCGCCTGGGCCTGCGGCCAGGGCGCCACGTCGTTGTCGAGGTCCAGGGCGGCGAGGCGATTGAAGTCGCGCGCGACGCTCGCGAGGTCCTTACCCTCCTCCTCGGCCTGGCGGCGCTCGATCTCCAGGTCCCCTCGTTTCACCGTCAGCCACGGCTGGGTTGTCCAGGGCTTCGGCATCGTAGTCCTCGCCTTTCGCTCGGGCCTGGGTTTGCCGCCATGCCACAGGCCACAGAAGAACGCGCCCCGACGAGCGGGGCGGCTAAGAGCCTATCTCTCTTTGTCGATGTCTTCGACGGCCGCGCCGGGCGGGACGCGGCAATCGAAGAGCGCCGCCTTCGGCATCTTTTCCAGGCTGACCGCGCCGAGTTGCATGACCACGTCAACCTCTTTGTCGCCGTAGAACCTCGCCCGGTAGACCATGCACACGGAGGTCTGGCCGACGGGCGCGTACTTCATGAGTTCGGCCATCAGCAGGCGCCTGCCGGCCTCGTCGTACAGGTCGACGCGCGCCGGGCGCAGCGTCGTGCGGTCAAACCAGACGCGCCGCGACGGCACTCGGACGGCGCCGACCTG
>Ga0315289_10016631_pt1 | contig 10133 bp, 10 predicted proteins | sample YL17G11_40_MG_FD_203452 | JGI IMG/M metagenome (GOLD analysis project Ga0315289, IMG submission 203452) | Sediment microbial communities from Yellowstone Lake, YNP, Wyoming, USA - YL17G11_40 | ecosystem: Environmental > Aquatic > Freshwater > Lake > Sediment | place: USA: Wyoming | collected...
ATAAGAGTTCCAAAGCTCTTTTCTAATCGCAATGAAAGAATATTCTGGAATTATTTAAGAGGGGTATTTGATGGTGATGGTTCTATCATATTTAGCGGTTCTGTTTGCACATTTAAAATTTCTTCTGGTTCTCAAGAATTCATTAAAGATATTCAGAAGATTATGTCCAAATATAACTTTCTTAATACGCATGTAAGCAGACAAAAACAAAATGTTTGGGAACTAAAAATTAATGCAAGGAGAGACATAAGTAGACTCTATAGACTGATTTATAGAGATGCGAGATTCTTTTATCCTAGGAAAAAATCAAAGTGGGAAAGCAATATGTTTAAAAATACTTCTCAATAATTATAGTAAACCCCCTCATAGCTCAGTGGTTAGAGCGTCTGGCTGTAGACATTAAATGTCTAGCGTGGATTTTCCCTTCGGGAAACAAGATGAAACGCGACAGGATTTTGGCGGTTGCGCCAGAATGATGCAGGACCCGGAAGATCCCCAGTTCGATTCTGGGTGGGGGGATTTTTTTAAAGGCAAATCTTATAGATATACTCTAATCTGCTACATTCAAGGATATAAATTCTTTTTAAAGTCTGTTTGCAATAATCTTCATGTCATTTCGAGATCAGGTTGAAAAAGGCCTGGGTGCTGTAGTTATTCTTGCTGGTTCTAATAGTGATGATGCTCATGTCAGAAAAGTTGCTGAAGCATTAAAAAAGTATAATGTTCCTTTTGATGTGAGATTTGCTTCTGCCCATAAACAACCAGAAAAGGTAGTACAAATTGTTAGGGAGTATGACAATATAAAAGGACCGTTGGCATATATTGCTATTGCTGGAATGACGGATGCTTTATCTGGGATGATTTCTTATCATTCAATAAGACCAATTATAAGTTGCCCACCTGATTCCCCAAATCTTACTTGTCTGACAAATCCTCCAATGAGCTCTAACGCCACAATTTACAATCCCTCGAATGCTGCAAGATTTATTGCCCAAATGTTTTCTCACTTAAATCCGACATATACGGAAGCAATCTTGAAAGGAAATGCAAAAAAAGAAGGGGAATTGATTGAAGCGGATATAAAATTAAGAGAAGAAATTACTGGGGGACAAAAATAATGGACGAAGAATTTTTAAGTCCAGATCAGGCAGAAGAAATAGTTGGAAAATACTTGGAGCATGAAGGAGATATTAGTTCTACTCAAGAGATACTTGATTCTGGTGTGATTCCAAGATTAAAGGGGTATGTTGTAAGACCTGGTAAAGTTTCCGATTCTATTTTTGGAGGAAAAGGAAGTTTCAAAAATAAGTCCGGAGAGAGAATTGAATTTGAGAATCCTCAATTGCTTGCAAGAGATGGGGCCCCATTAAGAATTATGGTTAGGACAGACAGAATTTCTACTCATGACATTAATCGAGGCTCGATTCCGTTTAAGGATCAAATTTTAGCTTTAAATCATAATTATATGCGAAAAATGGTTGCCCCTTTTATTGGAACATCTCAACTTGAAGTCCCAGGATTGGCAGATAACTCTGTTGTAATCGCAGCAGAAGATCTTAAGCAACTTGGCTTTGAAATGGTTTTAAGAGATTTTATGGCAAAAAGTTCCACTTCAACCTCTCTATTTCAACACTATATGAAAGGTGAAAGAGTATTTTGCGGGCATAAATTACCAGAAGGATTAATTCCGAACGGGTCATTGCCTTATATTATGGACACTCCTTCAACAAAATCTGAAGAGCATGATGAGTCTCTGGCTCCTGAGGAGATGTTTAAGAGAGGAATATGCACCTTGGAACAGTATTCTATGATAAAAGAGGGAGCGCTGAAGGCATTTAGTGAAGTCTCCTGGTTTTTAGGCGATAAAGGAATCATTATAGCTGACACAAAAACAGAACATGGAATAAATAAATATGGTAAAATAGTTTCTCAAGACGAACTTTTTACAATGGACTCCTCAAGATTTTGGCTTAGAGAAGATTATAATCAGCAGATGCAATTGTTAAATGAAGGTAAAATAACAGAATTAAACCCTAAATCATATTCGAAAGAATTTGCGAGAGGTTTTTCAGAGGGAGAAAAAGGGTATACCTCTGAACAGAGAGCTGCAATTGCAGTCAGGTATATTGAAGGTATTCAAAATCTTTTGGGCATGAGATTTGCCCCAAATATGGAACCAAGAGATGGAAGAGTTATATCTGGATTGCAAAAAATTGTAGAGGAGGTTATTGCAGTATAAAATGACAAAAGGATTAGAAGCAATTTCAGGGGAATATCACGGAGGGATAATAATTCTTGGGAGAGCTGAAAGCGGGGAGAATGTTGTTGCTTATGCAGTTACGAGCAGAAGTCCCTCAAGCAGAGCTAGAAAATTTGAGCTTGAAGGAGAGGCAATAAAAACAGCGCCGACAAATTTGCAAGATTTAAACACTGGGAATCCCGCACTTTTAATTTATCCAGCAATAACAAATGAAGGAAGAGGAAGCGAAAATTTTGTAGTTGTTAGTAATGGCGCTCAGACAGGCTTAATAGCAGATGCATTAAGAAATTATAACATTCCTTTTCATTCCAGATTTGGTGATGAAGCTTACGATCTGCCTGCAATCTTATCAAATGCTTTTCAACATCCAAATATTATTGGGGGGATAGACATAACTCGTTTTGAACCTGATGCCCCTAATTTTACCCCAAGAATATCTGGAATTTTAGCAAGAAATAAAGCAGTTTTATCAATTATAAGACACGAACCAGAAGATAATGTTTCTAGATCAGTTTTCAAATTCCCTCTTCTTAAAGGTTATGGAAAAGCAATTTCTACTTATACCGGGCAGAATGTTCCAAAAGGTGAAGTTATTCCTAGTTTTAGAGGAGAACCACTTACTGTTGAATTGAATGGCAGAAGTTCTAAAGAAATTGCAGACCGGATTTATGAAACTCTTGGGCCAAAAGCTGCTGGGCCGGGAATAATCAGCCCGGGAGATGATTTTAGAGTAGGTGTTGCAGTAGCATTCCACGACCCAATCACCAATAAAAGAATTTCGTATTCTATCTTGAATCGGATTGATATTGAAAAAACATGAACAGACTACCTATTGATGACTTTATTGAATATGTTGAGGGAGCAGAACCATTTAGAAGCATAACTTTTGATGATGTTCTTATTGTTCCAGGGTTTAGCACTGTCGTTCCAAGAGATATAGACCTAGAAACAAGGCTGACAGAGAGAATACCTTTGCATATTCCCATCACAAGCGCAGATATGGACACAGTTACAGAACCTCGCCTTGCAATTGAGATGGCAAATCTTGGGGGAATAGGATTTTTATGGAAACATCCTGACATGGACATACAAGCAAATTGGGTAAAAGAAGTAAAATACCATCTTAATGGAAAAATTGACAAACCAATTACAATACAAGCAGATCAAACGCTCAAAGAAGTTAAAGCAAAATTAGCTCAATTCCAAAATAGATTTTCTTCTCTTGTAGTATTAGATAATTCTAAAAAAGTTGTCGGATTAGTAACTGGAGATAAAATACAATTTGCTGAAGATAATAAGAGAGTAGGAGAGTTTATGGTTAAAAATCCGGTAACTTCTGATCAAAATTTGGATATAAAACAAGCCTATGAATTAATGAAAAATAGACAGATTGGAAAATTAATTTTAGTTAATAGTTCTGGTGAATTGAACGGTCTTTATTGTTTTAAAGATGTAAAATCTATTATAGAAAAAGAAAACTCGATGCAAAATAGGGATGAGAGAGGGCAACTCAGAGTCGGGGCAAATGTTGGTGTTTTTGATTTTAAAACGGCTTGTTTTGAGAGAGCTGAAAAATTGCTTGAAGCAAAATGTGATGTTCTTCTGGTAGGAACTGCACACGGACACTCAAAAAATGTTATTGACACAATAAAAGAGCTAAAAAAATCTTTTTCAAAATATAAGTTTGATATTGTTGCAGGAAATGTTGCAACATATGAAGGAGCAAAAGCTCTTTTTGAGGCTGGAGCAGACTGCGTTAAAGTAGGGGTAGGCCCGGGGGCAATTTGCGACACTAGAATTGTTGCTGGCGCAGGAATGCCTCAAATAACTGCAGTTTATCACGCATCAAGAGCTGCAAGAGAGTTAGGAAAATATATAATTGGAGACGGGGGAATAAAACATTCAGGGGACTTAACAAAAATAATTGCTACTGGTGCAGATTCTGCGATGATGGGAAGCTTACTAGCTGGATCTGAAGAATCTGCAGGAGAGTCAACGATTATAGACGGAAAAAGATGTAAAGTCTATCGTGGGATGGGTTCTTTGGGGGCGATGATGGATAATAAGACTTTAGACAGATATAAGCAGGAGGGAGTTTCTCCAGAGAAACTTGTTCCTGAAGGAGTCGAAGGAGCAGTACCCTATAAAGGGTCTGTTAGAGAAATTATTAATCAGCTTGTTGGGGGATTAAAATCCGGGATGGGTTATGCTGGTGCAGCAAACATTGCTCAATTAAAAGAAGCAAGATTTACTAGGCCAAGTGAATCTGGAAAAATAGAATCCCACCCGCACAGCATTATTATAACTAAAGAACCTCCAAATTATTCTTTAAAATGAGCTTAGAAAAATTAACTCGGGATAAAAATGTTATAGCAATAGTTTGTAATCAGTGGGGAGACAGCGGGAAAGGAAAATTAGTTGATTGGCTTGCGGCTAGTTGGGCAGATATTGTAGTAAGAGGTACCGGCGGAGGGAATGCTGGGCATACGATGAAAAGTGGAAGTTTAGTTCATATCGGACATTTGATTCCTTGTGGAATCTTAAATGAGAATGTTCAAAATTTTATTGGAAATGGAGTGGTATTTGACCCTCGTGGGGTTTGTGAGGAGTTAGATGAACTATCTCATATAAAAGGGATTGATACGGGACTGTTAAAGATTGCCTATAATGCAAAATTAATTTTGCCTCAACATCTAGTTATGGATAGAATAAAAGAAGCCGCCGCATCGGCTGGTGAAAAAATCGGAACTACCGGAAAGGGAATTGGCCCTTGTTATACAGATCATTATGCACGTATTGGTTTGACTGTTAATGATATGTTAAATAAAGATGTTTTTGCAAGAAAATTAAAAAGAAATCTTAGGGATAAGATTGTTTTGCTCGAACAGTATGATAAAGACATAATAAGGAAGATAATGCAACATGACCATTTAGAAAAAGGAGTTTTTTGGGATAGAAATAACATATTTGATAATAATGAAATAATTGAAAGATATGCTGAATATGGCAAAAGATTAAGCTCATTCATTGCAGACACAGATTCTTTAATAAAAGCTGCGTTGGCAAACGGAACAAAAATACTGTTAGAAGGAGCACAGGGGCATGGATTGAGTATTGATTATGGAACAATGCCTTACGTCACTTCTAGCGACTGCTCCATTCCGGGATTAACTAAGGGCGCTGGATTAAGTGAAAGAAATGTCGATTTAGTTATTGGTGTTGTAAAAGCTCCTTATAAAACAAGAGTTGGAGAGGGACCATTTGTTACTGAAATAGGAGGAGGAAAATCTGCTCAATGGTGTGCTGATTATAAACACACTAAAGAAGTGGAGCAAGAGGAATATCCTAATGCAAATATTAATTCTAAAGACGAATTTATTCAAGGAATTGGAATAAGAAAGGCAGGAGGAGAATATGGGGCAACTACCGGAAGACCCAGAAGGGTTGGCTGGCTTGATTTACCTTGGTTAAGATATGCGATGCAAACTAATGGTTATATGATTGCTCTGACAAAAATGCAAGTTTTTGACGGTGCAGCTAAAATAAAAATTTGCGATTCGTATACATACACCGGACCCGATTATAATCTTGCTGGAAGAACTCTGTCTAAGGGAGATGTATTGCATACTGCCTCAACTGATCTAGATGTTTTGAAACATTGCGAACCAAATTATACTACTTTGCCTGGCTGGAGTGAACGCACTGAAAATATAAAAAATTTTGACAGACTGCCGACAAATGCGAAAGGGCTAGTTAGTTATATTGAAGAAAAAACAGGAGCAAGAGCCGGAATTCTGTCAATGGGCCCAGATAGAAGTCAGACAATAGTGAGATAAAATGGCAAAAGAAAGTCTTAATCTTGTTTCGAAACTTAGCACAGAAGAGCGGTGGCTAAGAAAATTTCAAAGATTATGCATCTCCCCGGATGATGCGAAATATGCAGATGCTTCTAGTAAATTAGTTCCTTACCTGAGCATGGATGCTGAATTGAAAGCGTGTGTAAAAGTTCAGAGAACACTTCTTGAAACAAGAGTTAAATTTGGGCAGGCAAATCCTAAATCTTTAAAAGAGCTAGATTCTGCAATTCCTAAAATTGATACTCTGAATATTAATCTTATCGAAAAAAAGGTAACTAAACATGATCAACTCGCTGTTTTGGAAGAGATAGGACGATATGTATCTCCTGCGACAAAAGCGTTATTGCACCCAGGAACAACTGCTTATGATATTTTAGAAACTGCAAGAGCGTATTTATTTTCAAGAGCATGGAATGAAGTTATAAAACCCGAAATTAAAAAATCGATAAAAAAATTATGCGGTCTCTCTAAAAAATCAATGGGAATTTTACAAGTAGGCAGAACTCATCTGCAAAATACCTCTCCTGTTCCTTTTGGTACAACTTTAGCGAGTTATGCTGCAAGAATTGCGAATAGATCTGAAAAATGTGACTCTGCTTTTAATGGTTTAGAAGGAAAAATCTCTGGAATTGTTGGAACTGGAGCTAGCATAGACATTGTTATTGGCAAAGGAAGCTCAATAAAATTTGAAAAAGCAGTTTTAGCAAAACTTGGGTTGAAACCGGATTATACCGCAACACAGATTACACAAAAAGAAAAATTAACAGATGTTGGTCATGGACTAACAACCCTAATTGGCGTGCTTGCAGATTTTACAAATGACACGAGAATGTTATATTCAAGCGCTATTGGAGAGGTTACCTCAAGAGACAATGCTAAAAGACTTGGGGGGAGTAGTGCAGACGCAACTAAGAATAATCCTATTGATTATGAAAATATAACTGGAAAAGCAGTAGTTGTTGAATCTGGAATGAGAGTGCTCTATGAAATGATTCATTCTGATTTCCAGAGAGATTTAAGAGGCTCTGTCCAGGGGAGATATCAACCGCAAGCAATGATGGTTGAAACTTATGAAGCATTTAGAAGACTAAACAAAGTGCTTCCACAACTGTCAATAAATGAAGATAAAATTGCAGCTAATTTACAGGCGATTAGAAATAATCCGAGTGAAGCTATGGTTGCAATTTTAAGAGGCGAACCTGGCTGGATTCATTCAAAATATGGTTTGGGACATGATTTTGTTAAAGAAATTGGGAAGATTGCTAAGAAAACAGGAAGGCCTCTCACCCAAGTTGCTTTAGAAGACCTAGAATTCAAGTCTCTTTATGACAGACTGCCTAGTGAAAAACAGAGAATTCTGTCTGGGGAGTTGGAATTGTACGTAGGTTCTGCGATAAAAAGAGCTGAGATTAACAGAAATTATGCATTAAAGGCAATATCTAAGAAATAAAAACCATAAACCGAACATTATTGATACATCTGGGGCGAGGGATTTGTAATAATTTTTCTGAAATTTCTCAGAAAAATAATTTTCAGAAAATATAAATTTTTCATAAAGATTTAAATATAAGTTTGTACTTATTGAATAAGAAGAATTTAGAATTCTAAAATAAAAAAAGAGAATTTAAAATTTGAAAATAATAAGGGGGAGAAATTTTGGCAGCTAAAAGAAAAAAAACTTCTAAAAGGAAGAAGAAAAGATAATTCATTTATCTATAAATAATTTATTTATTTCGTTGGGCGGTTTCGCCCATTTTTATTTTCTAGTCTATTCCCGAAAGAACACTTTCATCCGGGGCGGGGGGATTACTGATTTTGCGTAACTAATTAGTTTAATGTATCATATTCCCAAACTGGTTTTTTTATCAGCCTTTCGAATAATGTATAATAGACAGGGGTAGTGTATTTGAGTTTGCATGTAAAACTGCAGGAATTTTCAACTACTTTATTCTCTGTAAACAGATAATCTCCTTTCGGATCAACTATGATGGGGTTATCGATTGGTCTGGATCTCACTAGCCCAGTATAATTTGTGTCTTCATTATTACAGCCGATAATCATTTCTACCCAGACAAATATCGGAACGTCACGATGATTTTCTATTATGCATTTTCTTATGTAAACTCCCTTTCCCATTTCCCCGCTAGACCATTCTCCTTCCGGATAACCTCTGACTAAGGTGTCATGTATTTTTTCAACAGAATAGTGCTCAAGAAATTTTGCTGGTTCGTTGTATCTTTCTAGGGTATTGTAAAAATCAGTTGCGGCTCCTTTTATCGGAATTACAAAAAACACAAGCAGGTTAAGAAGTATGAAAACTGACCCAAGGATTATAATCCACTTGAACGGCTTCATTTGTTTGGTAGAGCCAAGATGTTAATAAATTTATTTGCACTAGACTGATATCTAACATACAAGCTTTTTAAACTCAATAAATCATCTTACTTTCATGAGAGTAAGATATAGCTTTTCATCGAGGCATACAGGCACGATTGCCAATACTAACAAGCATCGCAAGCCTATTCCTGCACTTGTGAAGGAAATTATTAGAATTTCTGATATAATTCTTGAAGTCCTTGATGCGAGGTTTATTGAAGAGACGAGAAACAAGGAACTTGAAGATATGATTTTGAAATCTGGCAAGAAACTTGTGTTTATCTTGAATAAAGTAGACTTGATTGATGTTGCGGAGCTGAAGAGAAATATTGACCTTGAGGGGTTGAAGCCTTATGTTTTAGTTTCTTGCAAGACAAAAAACGGAATAAGGGAGCTTAGAACAAGGATAAAGATTGAGGCTAAAAAAATAAAGCGAGAAAGGGGCACGCATGTTGGGATTATTGGTTATCCAAATACAGGAAAAAGCTCACTCATCAATGTAATTGCTGGGGGAGGGAGAGCAAAGACCGCTTCGGAGTCTGGATTTACAAAAGGAATGCAGAAGATAAGACTTGCAAAAGGAGTTCTGTTGCTTGATAGCCCCGGGGTTATGCCTGAGAAGGAAGCTCCAGCGCATAGAACAGAACATGCAAAAAAGCTTTCTTTTATTGGAGTAAAAACTTTCGACAGAGCAAAAAATCCAGAGTTTATTGTTTTTGAACTAATGAAAGAGCATCCAGGAGTGTTTGAAAACTATTACGGAATTGATGCCAAGGGCGATTCGGAAAAATTAATTGAAGAGTTTGGAAGAAAGAATAAATTTTTGGCTAAGGGCGGAAGTGTTAATGTTGACAGGGCTGCAAGAGCTATTTTAAAAGATTGGCAGCTTGGAAAAATAAGGGTTTAATTCTGCTTGTCTAGTCTTGCTGCAATAAGCAAGAGTATGCCGACAAAAACAATTGCTCCTCCAACAATACCTGCTAGAGACGATTTTTCTACACCTGCAACTGCGCCCGTAATAACCGCTCTTGAGAATGAGACTAACATCCCGAACAAGATTAAACTGAATCCTACAAACCTCTTTTGATTCATGTTTTATAATAGAAGTTTGATTCTTATAAAGTTAATTGATAAAAGTGGTAAACAGCAAACTTTAAAAAGGATTTAAGCTGTTCAAAAATAATTAAACAAATCTTAAAACTATGGCAAACAAAAAGTTTGAGGAAAAGGACAAGAAGGGTCTTGAGGAAGAAACTGACGAAGACTTTGAAGAACTTGACTCTGACGATGAAGACGAGGATGACGAGGAAGAGGAAGCTGAAGAAGATTAGTAATTGACATTTATCACATATATCTTTAAAAGATTGGCGCTTTCTTTATTTTTATGAATGAAAAACAGCCCGTTTATATTCTACCAGAAAATGTTTCAAGAACTCTTGGGAGAGATGCGCAAAGAAACAATATTCTTGCTGCAAGGGTCGTTGCAGACATTGTAAAAACAACTCTTGGGCCTAAGGGAATGGACAAGATGCTTGTTGATGCAACCGGGAATATAACTGTAACAAATGATGGCGTTACAATTCTTGAAGAAATGGAGATAGACCATCCTGCTGCCAAGATGATGGTTGAAATTGCAAAAA
>Ga0315289_10016638_pt1 | contig 10130 bp, 10 predicted proteins | sample YL17G11_40_MG_FD_203452 | JGI IMG/M metagenome (GOLD analysis project Ga0315289, IMG submission 203452) | Sediment microbial communities from Yellowstone Lake, YNP, Wyoming, USA - YL17G11_40 | ecosystem: Environmental > Aquatic > Freshwater > Lake > Sediment | place: USA: Wyoming | collected...
TGAACGGCTTAAGCGGGAATTCGGGAAGGACCTCGTCTTCTGGGGCGGCGGCTGCGACACCCGGGACGTTCTTCCCAACGGGACGCCGGGCGAGGTCCGCCGCCACGTCCGGGAGCGGATCGAGATCCTGGGCGCGGGCGGCGGGTTCGTCTTCACCCAGGTCCACAATATCCTCCCCAATGTGCCGCCCGAAAACGTCGCCGCCATGTACGAGGCGGTCAGACGGTACGGATACTGAGTGCATGGCGGAATGTCCGTCTTGAGGAGTTAGCCCAAGTTCGACAGTAAATTCATATTTTTCGACAGGTCTTTTCTGATTTCACGCGTCGATCAGGCGTGGAGCGTTATATTTCGGGGCCTGGACCATCGCGAGGCCATGTCGTGGCGACCAAACTCTTGCTAGGCGCTCCGGGATTCGGTTCAATAAAGATGGTCATGGCCTTCCTGAAGAGATCTCATCGGTCCAAGAACGGCAGTGTGTACGAATCTTGGGCGATCGTCGAATCGGTGCGGACGGCCAAGGGGCCGCAGCATAGGACGATCGCGACCCTGGGGAAAGCTCCGGAGTACGACGCAGAGGAACGGGTGGGACGGGAAGATGTCATAGCGCAGCTCCCTCGACGTCATTCTGATCGCTAAGGACCAGACCGAGATTCGCCTCCGTGTCGTTGGGACGCTGGAAGAGTCAACCAAGGTGCTCCTGCATCGACTGGGTCTTAAACTCCCCAACCGGCCCAAAATCGTCGAAAATGTAGTGGCGACTTTGGCCTCCCAAAACGGCTAACTGTAATTCTATCAACAAATGCTATTCGTTAACTGTCGAACTTTGGCTACGGGCTGTCCGGTCCGCCGGTCCGCAATTTCGGGGACGAATCGCGTTTCCGGGGAGAATCGACACCCGGGATCGGGATGTCGGATTCTTCATGAAATGGGAGGAGTGTCTTTCCGTCTGGGCCCGGAATTAAGGATGCTTTTGGAGTTCTTTTTGAGAGCGATGGAAGCCGAGCCCTGCTTCTTAGTTTTGCTCTTTAGCATCTCGGCTCGGGCATGGGCGACTTGGCAAAAATAGTCGATCCAGGCGTCGAGGCGGCCGCTTTCCAAGTGGGCATGGGCCGGGCACCAGAGGCAGAGATTGATGAGCGGGCAGGAGTGGCACTTTTCTAGGAACTGCGGATCGGACGAGGTTAGGCTGCGCACACTGGGAACCAGAACGTTCCAAGCCTCTGCCAGGGTTCCTTTTTTCAAATCATAAACGCAATTGGATTGCCAGAGTGAGGCACAGAGCCTGAAAAAACCATCGGGACTGACCGTAAAGCTGTTTTTCCCGGCCTGGCAGTAAAAAAGATGACGGCAGTCTGAGTTGCTGTTTCTTTTAATGAAGAATTTTTCGCAGTTTTTTTTCAGGGCTCCGAAACGTTTCTCGTCCGCCTGCTCGATTCGGACGATCTCTTCCGAAGGCAGCCGCTCGGCAAGGATTTCTCTGTTGCGCGAATCATTGCCGTCGTATCGGAGGTGGAGAAAGGGGTCGAAGCGGAAGAAGTCCTTGGTGTGCTGGCGGCAAAAAGCAGCAACGGCCGGCAATTCACGGAAATTGGATCGCAGGGCCATGGCCTTCAGCGTCACTTTAATGCGGTTTTCCAAGAGCAGATTGAGGCCGCGGCGGAATGCTGCGTATGAACCGGGCTTGCGGGTCACTTTCTCGTAGGTTTCGCGGCTCACGCCATAGACCGTCACTTCCACATCTCGAGGGGGGTATTTTTTGAACAGATCAACATGATCCGGGGTTATCAGGCAGGCATTGGTGAACAGCGATACCAACAGCCCCTTCCGCTTGAGCAGAATGTAAATATCCTTGAAATCATCTCGCAGCAACGGTTCACCACCCGTGAGCAGGCACCACAAGCTGCCCAGCTTGACAGCCTGGCCGGCGATATGGCCGATTTCATCGAGAGTCAATTCCATTTCCCGGGCAGCCTTGTCCCCGGCATTCAAGTTGATGTAGCAATGGCGGCATTCGTTATTGCAGCGGGCGGTGATTTCGAGCTCAAATGAAAGCGGAATCCGTTTCTGATCAATCTTTTCCCATAAGGGGAACTCCCGAAGCTTGGTCAAGTTGCAGTAGTCTCCGCTCATTTTCTTTTCCGTTTCTTTCTCATCTCATCCAGCAGCAGCTTTCCCCCCGGATGGAGTTCAATTCCCCGTATTGTTTTCGTTTTGATTTTCCTGATGATCCTTTTCCAAGTCAAAAAAAACAGGTAAACCGAAAAAAATAACTGGGTTCTCCGGGGATGATTGATGCGATCCGGCCATGAAACAATGCGCCCTCCCCTTTCCACCCGGGTCACTACTCCCGCTATATCTTCTGGTCCAATCAGCCCGTCCATCTCATCGCTGGCATCGCCCCGAAGCACCATCTTTCCGGTCTGCACTCCCACGACCCTGTGAACGAACATGCTCTCCGATTCGCTTTTCCTGAAGGCGATCACATCTCCTTTGGCCGGAGCGGATCCATTCAGGGGGGAGATGGTGACGATGTCGTTATCCCGGATGGCAGGATTCATGCTGTGTCCCTGGGCTCGGAATCGGAAGGCTGCTCCCCGGGAACAGACATCCCGAATCAATTCGAACAAGTCTCTGGATGGCAGAGAGATGCCGCTCCTTTTGCGGACTAATTGGGTCATTCGGATCCTGTCTTTATGATCATTTGTCTTTTTTCCAATTCGGTGATCAAGCCGATGACATCCCGGGCGATTTCCTCTTTCTCCGTGTCGTATCCTTCCTGCAGCACCGCAACGACCTGGCTCAAGCTTCTCTTGCCATCGAGCAATTTCCAGATAGCGCGGCCCGTCTCGTTCAAGGAAAAGATGTCATCTTCGGCATCGCCAATGCCCGCCACAAGGGGAACGATGATGATCTCTCCCTCGATCTCGCGTGAAACCACATTCTTGGAAGGGATATAAATCGTTTTCAAGTCTATGGTATTCATTTTTCTTTCTCCTTTAGTTTGCTGATTCGCAATCGCCAATCCATAATTTCCCACCCCTTTTCACTTTCCTTGATGAGGCCGATTTGGCAGGCTTGGATATGGGCCACATCACAGAGGTATTCCACCGGAGTATCGAGGGTGCCATGCTCTGACCATGATTTCGCCGGGCACTGGGAGCATAGCCCATGTAGAAAACAACGCGCGCAGCGGTTCAAATATTCAACATTCCTGGATTTGATCTGCCTTAGCTGGGGAAAGAACTCTTCAAATGCCCGCCGCATGGAGCCCCTTTTCAGGTCAAAACCCGTGTCGGGATGACGGAGTGAGAGGCAAGGCTGGAGCCGCCCATAAGCATCCACGCACCCACTCAGGCCGGCTCCGCATGGAAAGAGATGCTCACCGGGTGGGCCGATGTACCGCTGACAAAAATGAATGATGTTTCGGATATACGACTCCTCATCGCGGGCAAAGATTCTGATTCCCTCCTCCGGCTCCGGCCTCAGGGATCGGATGACCTCATTTTTATTCTCGGAATCCCGGCGGCTGCGGAGATCAAAAAAAACGGAATAGGCCGGAGACGTCTTCATCCAGGGGATCTGGCTGGCCCACGATTGGAATTCGCAGATCTCATTCTTGGTGGCAGGCAGATATGTCCCGTTCACGATAAAGGGAATCCCGTGGCTTTTCAGACGCTCCACCCCTTGGTGAAATTCCCGATAGGAACCCCGCGACCTGGAAACGGCTTCGTAGGATTTGGTATGTAGGCCGTACACGCTGACCTCGATCTTCTCTAACAAGGGAATCCGGGAAAAAAGATCGGCCAGATGAAAATCGATTTTGCGGGCGTTGGTGAACAGGAGCACTTTAAGTCCCAGTCTCCTCGCACACAAATAGATTTCTTCAAAATCCTCTCGCAGCAGGGGTTCCCCTCCCGTGAAACGGACTCGGAGCGCCCCGAGATCAGCGGCAGTCCGCAAGATTTCGGCCCATTCCTCTTTATCCAATTCGGAAGCCCTGGCTTTTTGATCGTTGCTGGGAAGGTTGATCGAGCAATGGATGCAATTGTTGTTGCACCTTTCGGTCAATTCCAAGTCCAAGTGGCGCAGCAAGGGGGCCTTGTTTGTCCACAGCCTCCATTCGCCTGCGCTGGCGCTGACACAATATTTTGTTCCGTTTTGCATGAGCCTATGGCCGAGCGGGGGTGTTACCTACTTTTTCGTCATTCTCGGTACAATGCGAGGCTATCCAAATTTTCAAAACTTCACGAATCTGTCCAGATCGATCAAATTGAATTCGGTAGGCCGGGACCTCTTCGACCAGTTTGGAAACCGTTTCCAGGCTTTTATGCAACCAATCGGCGGTGATCAAGGGTTTGATCATACGAGGGAGGATCATCTTCGCCACTTCGCTTTTGCTGGAGATTGGCTCCAACCGGTTTTCGGTTGAAATCTCCAAGAAAAGCAGGGCCCGAAGTCTTGCATGGTTGTTGGATACGATCGGAACGTCGCCGTGGCTCCAGGTTCCGTGAATGTGAAAGCCGTCGGGCCATTTCCGTATGATGATGTTTTCATCATTGAGAATTTCGCCTGCGCTTTCCAGAATTTTGACAATCGTCGATTTGCCGGCTTCCGATTGCCCGATGAAGGCAAGCCCCTGGCCATCGATGATCATCCCGGCGGCATGGATCACGAAACCACAGCGGTCAGCCAATACGTGAGCGAAAACGATCTGATCGGAAGGGAAAAGGGTCAGGGTTTCATGGGTACTGTTGAGAAACAATTCGGGCCTGTCATAATAGATGTCGGCCCGGGTGTGATCGCGGGAGAACAGGGCAACCCGATGATAATTCGGATCGTTGGGGTTTTCGGATATCCCGAGGTATAGCCAGGAATTCTGTTTTCTGTAAATGGCCCAGGGGGTTTTGCGATACACCTCATCGGTCAGATCCTCTTTTTTCAGCTCCGGAATTTCGAAATGCAAACGAAATCGAATCATTTCCGTCCCGGGGGAGTCGGCGGCAAACAACTTGAATTTCGGCACAAAGGTTGATTCGTTCAATGGCAAATCGGAGTCTACTTGAATGGTCATGCCCGCTATTTCATAGAAGCGGCGGTGCTTTTTTTCCCATTCCGACTGGAATTTTTCCGCCTCTGCGGCAATCTGGCAAAGGTATTCAACTGGCGAAGAGTAACGCCCCTTCTCAAGGAAGCCAAAGACGCCGCACCAGCGGCACAGGCGGCGTTTCTTACATGCCATGCAATTCTGCTCGTACTCCTGAGTGCCGCGAACCTTCTCGGCCAGAGACGGGATGAATCTCTCCCATGCTTCTTGCACCGACCCCCCGACCAGATCGTAACGGAGCCGGGGATCTTTGACAAGCGCACAAAAACTCATCCCGCCGTAGGGATCCAGATGGATCCGATTGCCGTTCCGGATACAGGAAGCGAAGATCAGGTTGTCGCCAACGATCGCTCTTTCGACGTCATTTAAACATACTAGGGCCTTCGGTTGAGCCGGTATCGGGGGGTCCAGGCTGATGACCGCCTCTGGGGAAAGACGTTGTCGCTTGATCTCCTGATTCTTTTTTTTGTTCCGATCAGCCGAAAGGTAAAGCCAGGCGGCTCCGATGCGATACTGGGGGCTCAGGGATTCGGCGAGTTTCAACATTTCGTCGTATTGGTGCCAGTTGTTCTGCATAGGAATGATTTGAACCATGAAGCCCGCGCCGGCCTCCTTGAGGTAGGCGATTCCTTGCATAAGCGCATCGAAGGATCCGGGGGATCGGGTCACTTCATCATGGAACTCGGCATTTGCGCCGTATAGCGCAATCATCTTGCACCCTTTTCGCTTCAACAGTTTGGCAATGGCGGGACTGATCAGGGTGCCATTGGTGTTGAGGGAATAGGCGACGGCCTTTCTCGTCAGGTAATCAAATATCTCGGAGAAGTCGGGCCGGAGCATAGGCTCGCCCCCCGATATGTTCCAGTTCTGGGTACCGAGGGTCCGCGATTCGTCGGCGATTCGCTTAATCTCATCCAGATTGAGTTCTCGAGCCTGTTCTTTAGCGTTTACCGGCAACCTAAGCCAGCAGTGCCTGCAATTGTTGTTGCAACGATAGGTGAGATCGATATTGGCTTCAAAGGGAAGACGAGGAATCCGTTTTTCGATCACTATTTGCCTTTTTCCGCTTGCGAAATCAACGTCTATATTACCACATGCCAGTTCAACGAACGTTATGATCCTTTCTTTCGCAATACGGCGCCTGCGTGATTGGAATCCTTTGGAAACACGAAGGTGACCGCCTCAAGGCCGGCTTCGGCAAACTCCGCAGAAACCTCATCCTTGCTCGAAAAGGCGTGGAGGAATTCCAAGTTGTTCTTCATGAAATCGCCTTTTTCGCACTTGAAATTCCCCAAGAGAATCCAAGAAATGAATTTTCCCGCTGCCCACTTCAATCCATGCTGCCCGAAGGCGGGACTCCAATAGAAGAGGCAAGCGATATATCCATTAGGGGCAATCATTTCCCCAACTCGACGTAGGGTCTCGATTCGGGCTTTTCTACCAGGAGTCGCAGAATAGATGGATGAGGAATACCAGACCACGTCAAAGCAGCATGGGGGAAAATCGAGCTTCGATATTTCCTGGACAACTCCGTGGATCTGAATATTCCTTTGCCTAGCGTTGTCTGTCGCGCGGTCAACCATCTCTTTAACGAAATCGACTCCGGTGACTTTAAAACCGGATTTGGAAAAGAAAATGGCCTCCCGTCCTCCCCCCAGCCCCAGCAAGAGCATTTTACCGTTTTTCCTGGGGAGGGCCGCATGCAAATGAACTTCGTTGGGAAAAAGGCCGAGGTCAACCTGATCGGCGCTCGTCCACCCCCTTATATGGGACGGTTTTGCATATGAATTTCGCCCATATTCGATTAAATCCTTCGGTTTTAATATAAAAACAGAGAGCTCTTGAAGAAATATTCCGACTTTAACCAAAAATTTTACTAATACTATCCGCCATCGCATCTAGATTGAAGCTGAAAAAATTAACTCTGGCCGCGAGATTGACAGGCACCGCAGTTGCCTTCCGGGGGGTCGCTGCCGCACATCTGAACTTGGGTTCCGGGATCCCGGCTGGTTTGGGATCCTTGTTGCTTGCATCCCGCTAAAACGAATTCTTGAGGGGATAATCGGCAAAGAACCACAAGTTTTGGAACTTCCCACTTTGTCTTCTTCATAATATTCTCCTCTTAGCCCACACTTATTTTAGGATATATTCACTCAATTGTCAAGGGCCTGCGTCATAGAAATGGGGCTGTACCGGTGAAATCAAAAGTAGACGGTTGGGAAAAATCATAGATAGACGAAAAGAAGACAAAAAGGAGACAAGGGGGGAAGCGGGGATCATGGTAGAACGCCTTTTAAGGAGGTTGTTCCACCATGAGCACTCAGCTTCATAATCGTCTTCCGAGGGAGTTCACGAAGGGGTCCTGGAGGCCTTTAACGAGCATCGGCTGGCCGAGGAGCGGGCCTGCGAGATGTTAGGAGTCCGCCGGGCGCAGCGCTACAAGCTCCGGCGGCGCTGGCTTCAGTGTGTGATCGGGCGGCGGCCGTTCCGTTTGTACGCCAGGACCGAAAGCGCCTTTCATCGGCTGCCGGCCGATGTCGAACGCTGGCTTCACGAAGAGTTGGCCTATATCCAGCGTCGAGCCAAGGTCTTCCGGGGCCGGTTCAACTTCGCGGTGTTGGCAGAGGAGGCCCAGAAGGTTTTCGGCTCTCCTTTTCGACGTCAGACGTTTCGTTCTTTTGCGCTGAGATACGGCTATTACCAGGCCCGGCCGGAGGAGAAGAAGAAGGTCTTTGTCCGCTTCGAGACGCCCGGTCCCGGCTACCTATTTCAGCATGACGCCTCGAAACATCGCTGGGTGCCCACTCTGGACGGTTATCAACATGTGATCTTGACCAAGGACGACTACTCGCGGATGTTCGTCGGCGGCCAACTGGTTGAAAAAGAAGGGGCTTATGCTCACCTGGTGACGGCCCGGCAGGCGATCGAGCGCTACGGGCGGCCCTTGGCTTACTACGTGGACCAGAACAAGGTCTTTCGGTTCGTCGAGCATCAGGGCGTCCATGTCCGGTATACGGTTGGGCTGGATGAAGGGGAAGTTCAGTTCAAGCGAGCTTTGCGGCGCTGTCGCCGGACGTCTCGTCCGCCATGGCCGGAGGCTGATCCTGCATCTGACTGTCTCCTGCGAGAAGTACGCGCTCCTCAGCTCGCATGGAAATCGGATGTTCCAATCGCGACTGGATGCGGAGATGACTTTGCCCCGGAGAATTCGGCCTAGCCGATGCAGCGATCCGGAGTTATAATAGATCCGATGAGCATGTGTCCCAGCGCCGTTTTGGCGAAGGGGATAATCCGGATGGACCGGCTCCTCCAGTCCCTGTCTCTCATGATCATGAGGCCGGACGATTCGATCGAGTTCGGCCGCCGGGACTACGGCCGGTCGGCGTCGCTCGACGCCTGGGCGAAGGATGGGCTGGTCGATTCCGGCTGGGAACCCGAAGAAAAAGAACTCCTCATGGACATTCCCCTCCGGGCGGCCGACGTCCTCGTCCTGGGCGCCGGGGGCGGCCGGGATTCCCTCCCTTTCGCCCGGATGGGGCACCGGGTCACGGCCGTTGATTTCGTGCCGGGGATGGTCGAGCGGGCCGAGGACAACGCGCGCCGGCGCGGGTTGAGCCTGACCGGCGTCGTCCAGGAGATCAGCCGCGTCGGCTTTCCCTCCGAATCCTTCGACCGTGTCTTTCTCTCGGCCGCCATGTATTCCAGCGTCCCCACCCGCCGGCGGCGGGTCGCGATGCTCGAACGGATCCGCGCCGTTTTAAGACCGCAGGGATATTTCGTCTGCTGGTTTTCTTGGAAGCTCGGACTCAGCCTCAACCCCAAGGCGGAATTCTTGAAAAAATTGATCGCGGGCGCGACCTTGGGATATCTCGGTTATGAGCGGGGCGACCAGCTCTGGGGGAACGTCGAGTTTCAGCATTTTTTCTCGTCGCGGCCGGAGCTGGAAGCGGAATTCGCCGAGGGCGGGTTTGACATCATGAAGATCCGGCTGCCGGACGGGGAGATACGGGGCGGCGCCGTCCTCAAAAAATCGGACGCCGGGCCTTCCCCTCGAGCCGGCGGAAGACTTCGGTAGGAGATGCGAAAAGCGGGGTTTGCGGCGGCGAAGCCCCCGCCCTCCCATGTCTTCGAGCAGGTTGCGCTCATGGCGGCCGAGGAGAGCGGGGAATATTTCTAAGATTTCATAATCACGGGGAGCGGGAGTCTATTATCTTTTAGCCGGTTCGATAGGATTTATTGCCCCCGGCGGCTCTTCAGGCGCCGATTGCCGGGGCTGTTGACCCGTTCGCCGACGCTACCCCGCCATGAAAGGCGGGGCTTAGAATCGGAGCCCCGCCTTTCAACACCCATGAACCGTTTCCGGTTCATGAGTGCCGGCATTCATGCCGGGGAGCAGCCTTGCAGCACACATAAGCCGTAAACGGCTTATGAGTACTGCGAAACGCCTGCACTCAGGGCTTCCATGAGGTAGCATGATAGCGAAACGCACCTCCCTGACGGGTAATGCTATGATAGATTACACGTCGACTCAAATTCTTTTAAGGAGGTGCGCGGATGTATTTTATCGGTGTCGACCATCACAAGCAAGCTTCACAGATGACAGTCTTAGACCAGGAGGGCCGGGAACTGAAATCGGGGCGGGTCCCCAACCTCAGGAAAAAGGTCGAACTCTTTCTCAAAGAGTATCATCCTTTCACGGCCGTCCTCGAGGCGGGGCGGTCCTCCTATGTGATGGCGGATCTGCTCCGGGAGCTGGGCGGCGAGGTGAAGATGGCCAATGCGCTCCAGGTAAAAGCGATCGCCCATGCTCGGATCAAGACCGACAAGCGGGATTCCCGGGTGCTGGCCCATCTTTTACGGGCGGACCTGATCCCGGAGATCTATCAACGAGGGGAGAGGAATCGACAGGCGCAGCGGATCCTGAGGGCCAGGGCCCACTGGGTCAGGAAGCAGACGGAAATCAAGAACAAGATCCGGGCGCTCATGGCCCAGCAGAAGGAAGAGATCCGGCTGGAAGTGGAAA
>Ga0315289_10016640_pt1 | contig 10130 bp, 8 predicted proteins | sample YL17G11_40_MG_FD_203452 | JGI IMG/M metagenome (GOLD analysis project Ga0315289, IMG submission 203452) | Sediment microbial communities from Yellowstone Lake, YNP, Wyoming, USA - YL17G11_40 | ecosystem: Environmental > Aquatic > Freshwater > Lake > Sediment | place: USA: Wyoming | collected...
CATCATAATATCTTGGAACTAAAGAAGCGCCAACACCTAAAGCAGGAACTAAATTAGTTTCTAAAGTTAAGGTTTTAATTCCAGTAGAATCATCAACTTTGGCTATCTTAAATATAATCCCATTTTTATCAATCAAAACATACTTACCATTAACTCCTTGCAAATCAAAATAAGATGTGCCCGCAACTAAAGTTATGGTTGCAATAGGTGCTACATAAGAGCTAATATCAACAGCCATTCCAAATGCGCCTAAATTACTTTGTAATTTGCTAATTTGAAAACTATTGCCAATGTTGCCGATATTTGGGAAATTAACTCCTAAACAATAAACCGTATTACTATTATTATATGGCTGAGTAACTGAATATATATCCCCATTTAAAAGAATTGAATGATTTTCTAAACTATAAAATATAGAATAATTTCCATCAACAACTGATGTTATTCCTGCATTATTTAAAGCTGTTGTATCTAACCTTATAGAATTACTATCATTTGCTAAAATGGCCCAAGTATTACCATCCGAATCAAATAGTATATATTTACCGCCAGTTAATTCATTAATAACAAATGCTTTAGAAGTATCTAATAGTATATGAGCTTCGGTAGCAACTCCTATACCTTCGTATTTAGTTAAATTTAAATCAGAATCTGTGATAGTTCCTATTGTTGTAAAATTATCATAACTAAAGGATGTAATGGTAGCTAAGGTTTTTTTAAAACATCTATATGCTTGATAAGTAGTGCCGCCATCTCTAATTGAGCCATCTGCAGAAGTAACTGGTCCTGAAGTATCTACCGTTAGTCCAGTGTTCAATATCAAACTAAAATTTTTATAATCAACAGCGTGAATCGCAAATTCTATTCCAGAAGAATCTTTAAATAAATCTTCTGGTCCAACATTTGATAAATCTATAAATGACAAAACTACTGCTGCAGGATTATATTGTAATAACCCACTTATTGAAGTATAAGTAAATGGAACTAATGCCGTATTTGAATATAATCCTTCTGAGCCTGTTCCCAATGTTTCGTTCTTTACGCCTTCAGAAGCCAATAACCATTCAGATTCACTTACAGAAGGGTAAATCATTGCTGGTTGATCGGTATAGGCCGCTGTAAGCCCTACTACTGTACTAACTATTCTGGGATGATAACTTAACTCACTAATCTCAAATCTTTCCACTCCGGGTATTACTTCAATTAAATTAACTATATCCTTAAACAAAATTGGAGTAACAAATTTAACTCCTAATCCGTCAACTCCCCCTGTTTGCAAACTAAAAAAGTTTAACAGAGTAGATTGAATAGATTGAGCTACCACCGTTCTGCTAGCAGAATCAGATAAGTTAACAATTAAACTTATAACAACATCTATACCAAAAGCATCCAATAATTGAAATTGAACAGTAACAGTTTTTCTTTTATCCACAAACTTAAAAATATTGCTCTTAAGAGTTGGGTTATCACTTATTTGAGGAATTCCACTTCCTTGAGGAACTACATAAATATTTAAATCTATGCCGAAATCTGTAGTATTTATCTCAGTTGAGGCCAATAGTACTTCGGGAAAATTTACTAAAATTAAATCTGAATAATCATCTATAGCAACGGCTCTTTGTAAAGTTCTTAAACTGGCTGGAATTAAACTTTTTATTTGATCTATAGTTTGAGCGTCTATTCCCCCCGAAAATTTATTACTATTATTAACTCCGGCTACTGCTGAATTAACGCTTACTAAAGCGTTTAAATTAGTAGGCTCAATATTACCTATAGTACCTCCACCAGTTCTATAAATAATATTAACAACTTCTCCAGGACTTAATTTACGACCAAATATCCCATCTCCAAAACGTATAAAAGGTATGCCATTAGATCTTTTCCCTAAAGTAAAAACTCTGCCGCCCATTTGAGTAATGTTACCAATAGAATCTATTTGTACAGGAGAATCTTCAGCATTAAATTGAATAAAACTATCTACTAAAGTATAAACATTACCAGATACAGTTAAAATAGGAGATTTATCTGCCGCAATTATATTAGTAAAATCCCGTATAACATTTGGCCCGGCTAAATCAAATTCTTCATTTTGTAATCCCAAAGAAGTAAAACCTTCTGTTTTAACTACTCCTTGTAATACATTGCCAAGTACTGTTGACGGAAACACTCCAACTGGAACAATAATATCAGTTGTAACATAAAATTCGGCCCCATTTGTGGCTTTTACCCTAAAACCTCTGGGAATAACTGTTGAAGCAATAACCGTAAAAGTAACTACACCAGATGTACTTGTTGCTGAAGAAGGAATAAAACCAAATTGCTGAGCTATATCTAATACAGCGCTTTCAATTGTTGCTGTTTGTAAATAACTTTGTGTAGCTTGTTGATCAAAATAATAATATAGAATATCAGAAACATAAGCAACTAATTCTAGCCAAGTACGACTAAAACTAGCCTTATTAAAATCAGTCCACAATCTATTACTTTGCGTACCTGGCCCGACAGTAACATTAGCATAACTAATTAAAGCATCAATAGTACTATAAAAATCTTTTACAACGTAATCAATATCTACGTTATTTGTAAGTACTTGGCTAGTCATATTTTCTCATTAAGCAAAAGATAAAGCTGTAGATACTCTAAGTGGAAAAACCAAATTAATCCTCTGATCTGTATTATTTACTATAAACTGAATGTTAAAAGTAATTAAACCTGTATTTGTATTACTTTCAGAAAATATATCAATTAGTGTAATTCTAGGCTCAAATAAATCTAATGCTGATGTAATTGCCGCTTTTCCATTAGCCCCCGCAGTTGATAAATTATCCCATAGTAACTGTTTTATTCCGCAGCCAAAATCTGGTTTTCCAACTCTTTCCCCAGGCAACGTTAATAATAATAGTTGAATATCCTGTAGTAATAAATTTAAGCCGGATACTGGTCTAAACATAGTATCAATAGGAAACATTAAATCAGAACCTAGTCTAACAACTAATTCTTCTTGTTTTGTTACTATATTAGACATATTTATTCAGTTTTAACTTTAGTACTTAATTCCGCACCAGTTAATAAAACCATAGGCGGCGAAGTTGGGTTTCCCGGAAGCGCAGATGTATGAACATGACTATTTAACCATGTCTCTAAAATATTCCCCTTAACTACTGCTTCTGTTGCCGCCGGTCCTAATTTTATATTAGTTCCTTCAATTACAGTTGTATTAGTATTATCATCAATTGTTATATAACTACCACTACTACTTTGAATTGTTATTTTATTATCAGTATCACTGATATTTATTTTCTTACCAGAACTAGAAGTAATTCTAATTCCTATCTTTTTAACTCCTGGATCAAAATCAGTATTTAAACCATCATCAAATTCTATTAAATGTCCTCCAGGAGTACAAAAACCTCGATTAGTTGGATCTTGCCTTTTAAAAGCATTATTAACTTCAGGATTAATATCTCCTTTAGTTAAATTACCCCAAGCTACTAGATATAAATTATTACCCCATTCTCCTTCCACATAAACTAAATCCCCTATAGAAGGAACATCATAGTATATAGGGGTTCTTAAATAATATATCCAGCTAGATTCTCCAAATATAGGATGAGATATTCGAATTCTACCTTTAGCCTCTGAATCAATATTATCAATTACAGGACAAGGAACTCTTCCATAATATCTTATTTGTCCAGTTGAAATATCTCTAACCATATATAATTATTATAATTTAGACTCTAATCTAATGGTCTTTAAATATTTTTCTAATATACTTCCTATAGGCGGTCCGGCATTAGAAGCAGTTGAAGTTGTGCTTTCTGTATTTGGAGCAGTATTACTTGATTTATTTGCTGTATCTAATATTTCTATTCCGCCTTTTGATAATGCGTGACTTACCGCTTGTGCTCTACAAATATAACCATTAGAATCAATAATATGTGATACAGATAAGACCCTATACTTTCCTGAATACCTGGTTCCTAAACCATTTAAATGTATTAGTCCTGGGGTTAACTTAGGATGACCAATAGTTACTATTTCCATTTGAACGGCATTCGCCATCGTGGCCGCCCTAACACTAGAATAAGGATCGGCAAATTGCGCAGAACTTCTTCCTGGATGATACTCTACTCTATTAGAGTGCTTATTATCTAAATAAGAAGAAATTTGGGCGCAAAAAGGAATAGGATTTACTCCATTTGCTGGGTCTAAACTAATAAATTCTTCGTAAGGAAAAGATTGTACGCCTTTCAAATTATCATCTGTATTAGGATCATTTGTTTTAGCTAAGCTCTGCTGTTCCTTGCCTGTAAAAGAAGTAACAGACCCGAATTTTCCGTTTTGATCTACTAACATCTGCGTATTAGCGGCACTTATCGCAAAGTCTACTTTTAAATTTATGCTCTTAATAATACTTCCTGGAGCCTTATAATTAAATAAGTTGGGCGCATTCAACATTAATCCTGATTCAAAATCAGCTTTTTTTATAAAAATTAAAACTGGTTTTTTATCTATCGGATGAGGGATAATATCATAATATGCATAATTCCAACTTGCTAGTTTTTTTATAAATTGATCTACGCTCTCAGTTTTTGGCCAAGACAAAGTTAAATTATTTTCAAGTGTATTAATATTTAAATTTTCACTTAAAATTAAATGATCTTTATCTAATAATCCACCTAATCCTTCCCACAAATTCTTAATTAAAGAATGTATATCAACATCTTTTACATGTGCAGTATTATTCTCTCTAAGTATTATTCCTAACTTAGGAGGCAGCACCGGATTCATTTGATCCACAAATGAGCGCATCTGACAAGTTAAGGTAATTCTTGGAGAACCGGATTCTGGAAATTCACTCTGAACAATTGCTATATAACCTGTTGCAACTCGATTATAGCTTGTTGGAAGTTCTTTATATCCAAAAGTTACTTCCACAGCGTTTCTTTCTTGAAATAAATATTTAGGGGCCGTAGAAACATCATATATTTCTGTCTTAATTTTTCCATTATCCGTTACTTCCGCCTTAACATTTCTTATAGGATATTTAGTGGTGTTACTTACTGCCCTAGTTGGCATTAAAATATCCAATAAGGAACTAGAATTATTACTTAATGCTAATTCGGTATTAGTTGCATAAGGACCTATTGGCAATGGTTCTCTTGACCCCGTAACAAACTTAATTACAATTTTAGCAAAATCATCATATTCAGGCGTAAATAAAACTTCATAAACTTCTATACTTTCTACAAGTCTTAGTAAAGACATAGGAAGTATAACCCACTCTGGAGAATCTACTATTTCTTCTTTCTTATTTTTTATAACCTTAATTCGAGTCGGTCCAGCTTGTGCTCCTCCAATTTTAATTTCAAAAAAAGGAGTTCTTAATTTAGAATAATCTATGGCCATTTTTAAAACTGCATAAAAGTTAAAATTCTATCAAAAGATGGAATTCGTAAGGTACTTCCAATAGTTAAGTCCTTTAATGGATCTTGAATATTATTACAATCACAAATTATCCACCATAAATCAGGAGTTCCATAGATATCATTAGAAAGTAAATCTACTCTATTTATATAAGTTTGGCTTATAGTCACATAAATATCATCTTCGGCTGGAGCCAAAATAATTGATGCTCGAAGTTGTAAAAAACGTTTATTACTTCGATCATGAAAAATTTGACTATTAAAATATCTAGAATATTGTTTAAAATTGGCCATAATTATTAAATAAAATCATCTTGCCCAAAGGGCCTTGAAGTATAATGCGTTAATTCAAAATTAACAATAGCTTCCATTGGGTCCAAATTTGGAAGTTGTTTAGTAATATTAATTTTTAAGCTAGTTACGACCCACGTAGTAAGATTAGAAAGTATCAAAGATTGCCCTTTATTATCCACATCAAAAGAATCTTTAGAAAAAGTTTCCCCTGTTATTAATACAACCAAAGGAGGACTATTTAATAATTTAACAGATCGTCCACTATATATAGGATATAACAAAGACCTATAATAGTTCAGATAGTCAGAGATATTTAAGGAATCCCCTTTTCCTTGTATAACAGAAGATTTAACTTGTAGCGGAGCAGTATTAAATAACTTAGCCGCAATATTAGCAAATACGTTTAAAGGAGCTTCGGCTGGTTTAAGAAAAATATTAGGATTTGAAAGATCACGAGTAATTAGGGCGTCAAAAGTAATCGTTCTAGGACCAGAAGAAACCCATTGTAAAACTGGATCACTTTGCCCAGGAACTGTATGGTGTGCCCACGGCGCTAATTTGGATTCTAACCAACTTTCAGGATTTAATAAAAAATAACTCGGTTTATCTGAAACTAACCTTCTACTTGGATCAACTTTAATCAAAGCTGCTTTGTAATATTCTCCTATATCAGGATAAGCTATGCCAACATTAGCTAATCTTTGAGAATTCTTAGAAGGTTCTAAGGGGTCCTTATTTTTAAAAGTCGGAGGGCCTGGAAATACCTTAGATAAAATATTAGGAATTAAGCCCATAGTTTATCTAAACCCCCCAGATACAAAATCTAAACTGCGATCTTTTCGAGGCCCTGAATACGCATTTGCTTTACTATCTCTAATATCTTTTAAGAATCCATTAGCTATTTTCTGTAATTTAACATATTCTTGAGCTGTTACGTCTTTTCCGCCTTCGCTCATTGGCAATACTGCTGCTCTAAAAGCTTCCGAAAATACAGATTGTTGTTCTCCTCTAATTCCGCCCATCATGTCTGCTATTCGACCGATTAGTTCTAATTGTGTGTCGGGCATTGTTGGCAATGCGTTATCGGTTTGTTCGTCTGATAATTCATTCGTAACGCCGTCAATTGCGTCTATTGTCCTGTCTGTATTTTTAGTAAAGGCCCCAATTAGTTTGTCTACAATTAATCCCCCGGCTACTCCGCCTGCAACGCTGCCTACTCCGGGAGCAACTAATGTGCCTAGTGCTCCGCCGATAGCTCTCCCTGCCCAAACCCCCAAAGCCCTTCCTGCCACGGAACCTACTATGGGGGCAACAACTTCTGCCCACATACTATGACTCTTTCCAGAAGCCGAGGCTGCAGCCATTCCAGCTGTTGAACCAAGGGCTAATGCTCCATATTTGATTGCTCCTGCTCCAGGGGCCGCCATTCCTAAACCTGCCGCTAATGCTAATCCTGTAGATGTTCCTCTAGCTGCGGCCATAGCCGCATTGAGAATAATGAATTGTCTAACTAATGAACCAAAAGTTAATGCCGTTTTAATTATAGCTAAAGCTTTAAACGCTCCTACTAAAGCAATAGTAGCCGCAGTTATTTTTACAACCATTTCATAAACAGCATTACCACTGTCTTTAAATAACTTAGCTCCTGTAACCCATTCATAAAAAACACCTACAATTTTGCCAATACCTGCAATAACTCTACTAATAGGACTTAACCATTCTATTAACTGATGGGTTACATCTTGAATAAATTTTGATAAATTTGCTAATAAATTTGTTAAATTAATTAATTTATCGGCTAAGGCCAAACTTAAAAATATAGTAAAAAACCCTTTTAAACCAAAACCTAAACTAACTATTCCAGCTACAACATTTCTAAAAACTACTACCGTAGCCAAAAAAGCAGTTAAAGTAGCTGTTGCAATAATAAAAGACTTTGCTAGTTCTAACATTCCTCTATGATTTTTTCGCAAATGGTCTAAAAACTGAGAAAACTTATTAACAGCACTTGATATTTTATCAATAACAGGAGTTAGGGCCGTACCTAAAAACATACCTATTTCATAACTTAATGTAATAAAAGCATTTTTTGCTGTTTGTACTACGTCAACTAAATCTCTATGTCCTCTAATTAAACCTGAAGTTCTTTGATCTAATAAGTATTGCCCTAAAGTATACCTAGCTTGAAGGGCAATAACTCCCCCCATGGCTCCTCCAGAGGCTTCTAAAATCCTCTGTTGAACCATATAAGACATATTAGCTCTATTAATAAGGCCAATATTCTCTAAATGAGCAGTACTTCCATCTTTTAAAAAAGCAGTATACTCTTTTATGCCGGTTGCCGCATCAAAACCTGATCTTTTAGCCGCTGTAGCCGCTTTTGACAGTAATGAAGCTATTTGAGTAGCATTGGTAGATATACCTAAGTTAGCTAATTCAACTCCGGCCCTTAAAGCTTCAACTCTATCAATAGCCGTATCAGTAAATTGTTCTATGGTAGCAAAAAACCTACCACGAGGTCCGATAGCCCTTTCAAACTGGTCCGTTAACCGGCCTAGCTCGGCTCCAGTCTCGATGGATCGAAACATCCCAGTAAAAGCCCTTTGAACTGTTCCAACGAAGGCTGTGGTGGCAAATAAGGCCCTATTAAAGCCTACTAAATCCAGTTGCCCGCTCTTAGCAGCCTGCTGGATTCCCTTCATACTACGTTCAACGTTCCTAGCAGGTCCAGTTAATTTGTCAATTAACTGTACAACTATCTGATTTACGTTTCTATCTGCCATTGTCTATATTATTTTTACTATCTTTATAAGCTTGTTTAATTTTCTTTCTAAAAGACCACTTTAAATTATCAATTTCACTAGGCTGCCATCTAAAAACTAACCCAAAAAAGGCGTAATCTTCCAAGAGATCTACTTCATGGCTGATGTATTCAAACTCGTATATCCCTTGGTAGGGTCGAAAAAACTTGGGTCAAAACAATTTAATTTTATAGAGAATTCTTTTTTACACTTAGAACATTCTAATTCTATATTTGTATCAATTGTTCCTTCTATTTTTGCATCATTCATATATTGTTGTATGGCTCTTAAATCACTAGCTGGAATATTATCAATATCTTTAGGTTCAACTGGAGACTTATCGCCTAATCGTTTAATAGACAAAGCTAATATTGATGTAACTAATTCATTGCTCTTTTTTGTTATATCAACAATTTTAAACATATCTGCCAAATATATTGGCTTTAATTCAGCTTCTATGTTGGTTTTAAGAAGTAAAACCGATTTGACCGTGGCTAACTCATTAGCTGTTAAAAAATCAATTTTTAATTGATCTAAATCTAGACGAAAATCTTTAGTAACCTCATTACAAAAAGGACATACTGCTTCGTGGTAAAATCTAGGGCCGTAAGTATTTTCTCTAATTTTAATTAGAATTGTTTCTAAATCATTACTTGGAAGTCTTTGAATTACCTCAACTAATTCTCCACGCCACTTAATACCGGCCTCAGTTTGAACAGATAAAACCATATCCTCTAAAATCTTAGGAATATGACCTATATTACCAACTACTAAATCTTTATCAGCTAGATAGTTTTGCTGTTTACCTCTAAGTTCATCAATTTCAATAAGATTAAAATGATCCGGGCCTTCTAACAACCCATTGGGAACTTTAATTAGCATAATTTCTCCTCGTTAAATTAAGCAATTATAACATTTTTTTGGTTAGTCTATTAAATAAATCTCCAACTGAATTAATAGAAGGCATTTGCGTAGGACTAGTAACGGTAAAACCTTCATATTTAATAACCAATTTTTCTAAACTATAAGTATCATCTGCATCGGCAGAAAAATCTGATGCCGGTTTAAATCCCACTGGTAAAGCGGCAAATATATTATATGATTTAATAGTTCTACCTAATCTATCTAAATGATTTATAGTTATATCTTTCCTATAATTATAAACTAAATTAACATCTTTAGGATCGGATTGTAAACTTTTTACCATCGCATCATAAATCCAATTTTGAAAATCTTTATCAGTACTTACGCCTCTAATTAACGTTATAGGTCTATAAGATATGGAATTAATAATCTGTTTTGGAAATAAATGCCTGCCTCCTTCTCGGTATTCGGTCGTAGCCATCTCCATTTCAGGTATTTCAACAGAAGTAAAGCCTATTCTCCCAAAATCAGGAATTTCAACTAACCATCTAAACTTATCTAATGGATCTTTGGATGATGAACGAGCCATAACTATTAAATATCCTTAACAAATGGTACGGCTTTGGCAACAGCATTTAAACCAACAGTTCCTGCAAAATTTATTGCGCTTTTGGCTAATTCCCTAGCAAAACCTTCCCAGCCGCCTTTAAACTCTATAAAAAACTCATACTCTAACGTAAGT
>Ga0315289_10016641_pt1 | contig 10129 bp, 6 predicted proteins | sample YL17G11_40_MG_FD_203452 | JGI IMG/M metagenome (GOLD analysis project Ga0315289, IMG submission 203452) | Sediment microbial communities from Yellowstone Lake, YNP, Wyoming, USA - YL17G11_40 | ecosystem: Environmental > Aquatic > Freshwater > Lake > Sediment | place: USA: Wyoming | collected...
TCACTCCTCATGCCAAAGGACCTGTTGAAAGAGAAGCGGAACCACCCCAGATAAAGCCCGGATAAGATGGGGAGAGGGCCTTGTCCGGTTTGAAGGGACATATATGAATGGGCACGGAAATGGGCATTCCGCCTGCGATCGAGTTGTTGAACCTGAAAACCGCAGCAAAAGAACCTGTCCGCCCCGGTAGCACTTGCAGAAAGCCGATTGGACGCGATCAACTCATCTCGTGCCATCGATGCCAATCGCAAAGGATTGATCAGCTCAAGTGATGGCAGACTGCCCTAAAAAAGGCATCTCAAGAGGGCAGGAGAGGATTTCCAAAGAAGAAAATATTGAGGCAACCGCAAAATTTATATCAACGATCGTAGTAGTATTTTATGGCAAAAGTCGAATTGTTTTCTCCTTCCCTCCTACACCGTGACTTTTGCCACTTTCCTTCTTCGAAAGCCTCCCCCACCACACGGGGAATACTTTCGCAGCACAGCCTCAAAATCAGTATATACTTTGCCGTTCTCATCCTTTGAGGATGCTGGGGAAAGAAAGGCTGGAAGCAGCGGCAGATCTCATTCGCAGCTGCATCTCTACAGAAGGGATAGAGGAGTACTTTGCCGAGACGGGGATAGCCAGAGAGGACTTCCAGCCCTTTGAAGCATGCCCTTTCCAGGGAGAGATATTTGCCGTCGATGGTTCAAATGTGGTGGTCTATGACTGGTCGGCGGCCAGCTTGAATATGGTAAGGGCAGGCTATGCCGTTTATCGCGGCCGTGATTGGCAGAGAACGGCAATCACCTTCGACGACATATTCCTTGCCGATCCCATCGGCTATGCCCAGCAGTTCGATGCCCATCTCCAGAGATTTGGCCTGCAGGGCTTCTCCTTGCGAGAAAAAGAGCTGGAGAGGCTCTCAAGCTACTTTCGTGAACTTGCAGAGTACATAGCGCTATGCGAGGCCGTAAGTGAAGCGCAGCGGGGAGACCTGGTGCTTTACGATGGGGGATTCACCTGGAAGGACCGGCCGCTGGGAAGGGTTTTAGAGGAGATCTTCCATCTTGCCGAGGAGAGGGGCGTGGACCTGGCCGGCATCAGCAAGTCCAGCTCCCTCTCCTGGGGCCGAGATGTAGCCCGTCCTCTCCTGCCCTATACCAGCAACGTGGGCAGCCTTCTGCTGCCTGGAAGATCCTGGTTTCTGGGACTGGAAGGGAGAATAGTTTCAGCGGCCTTGGAAGGATGGGCAGGAGAAATCTTTGTGACCAAGTTTGAAGGACGATCTAGACGGGCCTTCAGGGTGGACCTTCCCTGCTATCTGCTGGACAATGTTCCTTTGATCCTAGGAAAGATAGCATCTCACTGCTGCTCTGCGGAGTGCCTGGGCTACCCCCATGCCCTCTTCCGCGCGCACAGAGACCTCAAGATCTCCATTCAGGAGAGGAACTTCCTCCGCCTCGAGCTGATGGATCTCCTGGGAAGCAGAGGCCTTGAGGAGAGCCAGGTCATGATGCTGATGCAGGATTACCATGAGGTCATGGAGATGAGGCCGTGATGCGGGGAGACGGGAACTTAAAGGATGATCAGGCTGCGCCAGAGATGAGCAGGGAGAAGAAGGTGCTTTACAGAGAGGAGACCACCTACAGGATCATCTCCAAGAGCGTAGCCGAATACCACTTCATTGTGCCCTTCGAGCTGCCTGAAGACAATCGAGTAGAGGTGGGCCAGATCTTCTCAGTCAGAGACGGCGGTCTGACCTTCCTGGCCCGCGTTCTTGATATTCGGCACGACTCCAACTACGAAGGAAACTGGGATACCACTATCAAGGGGACACAATTCTTCGACCGGGAGCAGATCTTCAACCGCATAATAGCCGAGCCCCTGGGCTGCGTGCGGAATGGATCTTTCAAGAAGTCCCGCACCATACCCACCAAGTTCTCCCCCGTATCCCGAGCGGAGGGAGAGGAGTTTGGCTTTCTCAGGCAGGCCATGGGGGACATCGAGGTTGGCTTTCTGCGGAACGGCTCCGAGCTGGTGAACATTCCCGTGGCTCTGCACAGCGAGGCCATGGATCACCACATGGGAGTCTTCGCCACCACAGGTATGGGAAAGTCCAACTTCATGAAGGTCTTCGCCGCCTCCTGCATGAGGCTGGCATCTCGGGGCGAGTCCAAATTCGGCCTGCTCATAGTTGATCCTCATGGCGAATATCTGAAGGGAAAGGGCCTGGCCAAGGGGTTGATCCACCTCAAGGGCTACTCCTCCAGCCTGGCCTGCTTCTCCACGGATGAAGAGAACTGCCAGATACCCCAGGTGGAGGAGCTGGCTGTTGCCGTAGGCGACGTGCGCCCGGAAGACGTGGGACTCCTCTATGAGTGGTCTGCACCCCAGCGGGACGCTCTGGATGCCATCTCCAGGATCTTCGACTCTGAGAGCTGGCTGGAGGAGATTCAAAGCCAGGTTGGTCTGGACAGGCTGTTGGGAGAGGGCTTCAGAGAAGGCACAGTTTTGGTCCTGGTGCGCAGGATAAGAAACCTGCTGGAGAGAAACAGGTACATACAGAAGAGATCCAGCCTGCCCAACATCTTGGACCATCTGCAGAAGGGAAAGGTGGCGCTGGTGGATATTCCCCGCATGAGCGATAGATCGGAGCTCTTCCTGCTGTCGCTGCTCTCGCGCTACATCCTGGAGGAGTACAAGAAGGCCAAAGAGGGAAGCAAGGGCTGCCTCATTACTGTAGAGGAGGCGCAGAGGGTCTTGGGCGAAGGAAGCAACACCAGGCGCTTCGATACCATCGCAAGGGAGGGGCGCAAGTTCGGGGTGGGCCTCTGCGCCATAACCCAGCAGCCCAAGCTGATCAACAAGCAGCTCCTCTCGCAGTTCAACACGCTCGTGGTAATGGGCCTGGGAGACAGAAACGACAGAGAGCAGCTGGAGCAGTCTGCCAAGCAGGACCTTTCCTCTCTGGACATCGAGATACAGACGCTCGAGCCCGGCGAGGCCGTCATCAGCACCTTGAAGATACCTTTTCCTGTGCCAGCCAGGATTCACAGGTTCGAAGAGTACTGCCGCAGGCTGAACCAGGAGGATAAAGCCGGAGAGAGGAAAAGCTTTCGGCCTTTCGTGGATTGAGGCGATCTCTTGAAGATAGTTCACATGGCAGACTCGCACCTCGGCTACGCGAGCAACCTGGCCCTGGACCAGCACGGCAGGAACAGGATAGAAGAGATGGTTTACGCCGGCTTTGAGGAGGCAGTGGACAAGATCCTCCAGCTCCGCCCGGACGCCGTAGTGCATGCCGGAGATGTCTTTCACCACGTCCGGCCTAAGATTAGGCCGCTGGTGGTCTTTCAACGGGGTCTATACAGGCTCTCCCAAGCCGGCATCCCCCTGATAATAATAAGCGGAAACCACGATGCTCCCAAGAGCTCCTATGCTAGCAGCCCCTTTCTCCTCTTTGAGGGCACCCCTGACGTCATGATCGCCCGCAATTACCGGTACGAGCACTTTACCGCAGGCGACTATAGCTTTCACTGCATCCCTTTCTGCCTGGATCCTCGGGACTACCTGAAGGAGTTTGAGAATATCAAGCGCTCCGGCAGGGACGTCTTGGTCATGCACGGGCTGGTGGAGGCCTTGAGGAGCAGGAAGTTGCGGACGGTGGGAGAGCATGAGCTCAAAGACAGCCTTCTCAAGAGGGAGTTCGACTACATCGCCCTCGGACATTATCATGCCCGCGCCCAGATCGCCGAGAATGCCTGGTACAGCGGATCCATCGAGTACTTCAACTTCGCCGAGGCCGACGATCTGAAAGGGATGCTCCTCGTAGACCTGGAAAACGGGAAGGCCGAGCCGGTAGAGGTGAGGCCCAGGTATATGCTGGATTGTCCTCCATTGGACTGCTCCGGCCTCACCTCAGAGGAGATTGCGGAGAGGCTGATGGAGCTATGCTGCCCTCAGGAGATCAAAGACAGGATAGTCAGGATCACGCTCGCAAACGTAAACCGCTCTGCCTACCGGCGGCTGGACTGCCAAGGCATCAAGAGATTGGGAGCACCTGCCGTCTACCTCAAAATCAGGGCGGAGTTTGAAGACGAGCAGGAGAGGATAGAGAGGCCTCTCGACCGCCAAAGGATGCACGAAGACTTCGGCCGGTTTCTGGAGAGCGAGGCTGGCCGGGGCCTCATACCTCCTGCCCTCAAGTCAGAGGTCCTGAGCTATGGGTCTATGCTTCTCCGGGAGGCGGTAGAGGCCAAGAACGCTGAGGCTCTTTATGCACCTCAATAAGCTGGTCCTGCACAACTTCAAGAAATACCGGCATGCTGAGGTGGATTTTCAGGACGGCCTCACGGGAATTGTGGGCAATAACGGCTCAGGGAAGAGCACCATCGTCGAGGCCATAGCCTGGGCCCTCTACGGGAACAAGGTCTCGACCATCAAGAGAGACTACATAAAGAACATTCGAGCCGGGGACTCCGACAATGTGGAGGTGCGGCTAAGCCTGAGCATGGGCAATAACGAGCTACTCATCTCCCGGTCCATGAGAGGCAGAAGCCTGCTTCCCGAGGCCTGCCTGTCTTTGGACGGCAGGATGGTGGCAGTGGGTTCCAAGGAGGTGGACCAGAAAATGGCGGAGATACTGAAGATCAGCTTCCAGGACTTCATGAGAACCTTCTATGCCCGGCAGAAGGACCTGGACAACCTCCTCAAGGAAGGCGGGGCCGGGAAGAGGGAGTACCTCCTCAAGCTGCTGGGTCTGGATGAGATCAGGGAGAGGGCGATAGAGCGCATGAAGTCTGATGCTGGGGCGCTGAGAGTGGAGGAGAGCCGCCTCAAAGGCGCCTTGGAGGAGCTGGGAGATGTGGAGAACAGGCTACAGGAGGTGCAGGCAAGCATCTCCATCGCTTCAGCCGAGCATGCCAAGTCGCAGACAATAGAGTTGATGCTTTTTGAGGCGGCCGAGAAGCGAAAGCATGAGCTGGAGATGTTTGCGGAGAAAAAGAGGAAGGGCGACCTGCTGGCAGAGAAGTTCTCCAGCCTGACCTCCATGGCAGAGGAGAAAGGAGTGGTTCTGGCCGCAGCTGATAAGCAGCTGGAGGAGATAGAAGGATCGAGAAGGCTTCTTGGGGAGCTCGCGCCCCAGCTCTTGCGCTTTGAGGCCTGTAGAGTTAGGCTACAGCTGTTGGAGCCTCGCAAAAAGAAGTACGAGGAGCTGCTTCGCCGCCTGACGGAGGGCAGAATAGAGCTGCAGGGCTGCAGCCGACTGGTCGCAGAGGGCGAGGAGAATCTGCGCTCTCTGCTTGAGGACAAGGCTCTCCTCCAGGAGGTAGAGCCGGAGGAGAAAGAGCTCCAAGAGCTCTGCTTACAGCTAATGGGCTTGGAAAAGCTGCGGGATAGGCACAGCTCTCTCCAATCCTCCCTTCGTGAGGAGAGGATCAGACTGGCCTCCGCCCAGGAGAGGGTGGCCAAAACCGATGATGCCATAAGAGATCTGCTGCAGCTCAGGGCCAGGCGGGAGAGGCTTCTGCCTCTACAAGATGAGAATAAGAAGCTAGAGGAGGAGCGGGCCGAGCTTCTCCTTCGCCAGCAGATGCTCAAGGAAAGAGAGGAGCTGATAGAAAGAAGATCTCTCCTGGAAGGCCAAAGAGCCAAGCTTGAGGAGGCCACGGCTGCACTGCAGCAGGAGCTGGCCAGCTTAGGGGATCTGGAGCACCGGGAGAGGCTGCTGCGCAGCCAGGACAGAGCGCTGGACGAGCTGGGCGCCTTTCTGAACAACGAGCTTGCCGAGCTCAGAGGCAGCCTCAAGTTGCAGGAGCTGGCCAGAAGCGAAGCTTCGGCCAACCTCGCCCGATCCAGAAAGATGGGGATGGCGGACCTCTGTCCCACCTGCGAGAGGCCTCTGGGCGACCAGCTGGCCCTCCTCCTGGATAAGTATCAGCGGCAGGTAGGGGAGGCAGAGCAAAGCGCGGCCGCCCTTGGAGCCAGGATCAAATCCGAGAGGGAGAAGCTTGATGGCGCAGCCGAATCCAGAAGCCGGCTCAAAGAAGCCTTCGAGGCGCTCAACATCTCCAGGGCCCGCCGCTCAGAGCTCACGGGATCGTCCAGGAGCCTGGAGAGGCAGCTGAAGGAAGTCTCCTCTCTGCTAGAGGAGTTTTCTCGAAAGATAGAGTCCTGCGGCGACCCGGATTTCGATCCGAAGCTTCTGGCCGAGGTAGAAGGATCGCTTCAAAGGCTGGCCTCGGCGCTTCAGGAGAGCCGAGACCTTTCCATAAAGCTGCAAGAGCTCCCCCATAAGACCGCAGAGAGAGAGAGCCTGGAAAAAGAGATAGAGGAGCTGGAGATGAGGTGCCAGCAACTGAACTTGGATATTGGGAGCCTTGGATACCAGGACTCCGATTACAGTAACGCCAGGGCAAGAGCAGACCAGCTGCAAAAAAGTCATAACCGCTTTCTGATCCTCTCCCAGAAGGTGTTGGAGATTCCGAAGGTCGAGAAGAAGATGGCCTCGCACAGGGCAGAGGCGGCGAGGCTATCCCAAAGGCTGGAGGAGTTGCAGCGGATGCTCGGGAGCATAGAGTTCGATCCTCAAGAGCATGAGCAGCTGCTGGCAGAGAGCGCCATGCTCTCCCAGGCTCTGGAGCAGTCGCGGATCATACAAGTCCACCTGGCAGCCGAGCCGGAGATCAGCAGGAGGAGAAAAGAGGCATGGGAGGCCCTGGCCGGCCTGAAATGGGAGCTATCCCGGGTTGAAGAGGAGCTGAAGGCCATGCAGTACAGCCAGGAGGAGCACCTTAAGGCCAGGGGATTTCTGGCCGAGGCTGAGGAGGGCCTGAAGAAAGGACGAGAGGAGCTCTCCATGCGCAAGGTTCGCCTGGGGGTACTGCAAAGCGATCTCTCCCGGCTGGAGAAGGAGCACCACAGGAAGCTAAAGTACCAGGGAGACCTGGCCGGAGTGATTCGCAGGCGTGAGGTGGTGGATATCTCAAGGGAGCTGCTGAACAGGTTCATGGACCAGGTCCTGATCCGGGTCAGGAAGGACATAGCCCGGACGGCAGGAGAGATACTGGAGGAGGTCAGCGACAAGTATAGCCTCCTCAAGATCGACGACGATTTCAATATCATGGTGGAAGACGGGGCAGAATACTATCCCATCACCCGCTTCTCCGGCGGAGAGATTGACATGATCGCCGTCTCTGTGCGGGTGGCCATCAGCGAATACCTGATGCGGTTCAGTCAGCAGGAGGCTAGCTACTCTTTTCTCATCCTGGATGAGATCTTCGGCAGCCAGGATGTCGAGCACAGGGAGAAGATGATCGGCATGCTAAGAAGTCTGGAAGAGAGGTTTCCCCAGATCATCGCCATCAGCCACATCAGCGATGTTCAGGGGCAGTTCGACAACTCCCTGCATGTATCTGAAGACAGGATGGGGAACAGCAGGATCGAGGTTCTCTAGCCTAGAAGTTTGATCATCAGTTTCAGTCCGTCCAGGCCGAGGTGAGGCATTATCTTTTCCAGGAGAAGGGAGGGCCGGTCGATGTCGCCATGCTCTTCTATTGCCCTTCTTAGGCTTTTCTTCCTGGCCAGGAGGCTCACCAGCTCGTCCAGCTGCTCGGCCCTGGCCATGTGGATAAGCTTGTAGACTCTCATCCCTAGAGTGAGCTCCCTGCCCAGAGCCGCCCGCCACTGCCGGTCATAATCTGAGAGCCTTTGAGAAGAGCAATCTCCTTCCAGGGCAGCAGCTGCGGCCACCCCTCCCGCAATCTTGGCGCAGACCAGCCCGGGGTAGATCCCGCCTCCCGAGGTGGGCTTGACCTGGCCTGCGGAGTCTCCCACTGCTATCAGTCCATGGGAGACTGTGCGCCGTGGAGGGCCCAGAGGCAGTCCTCCTGCCACGAGAGCGGCCGAGGAGCCCTGCAGCCTCTCTCTAATCCCCTTTCTGCGCAAGAAAGCTCTGAGGTAGTGGCAGGCATTCTCCTCAGAGCATAAGCCGATCCTGGCCTGGTCTTTCTCTAAAGGAACTATCCAGGCGAAGAAACCGGGAGATGCGCCCAGATGGACCTCTACCAACTCCTGATCCTCCACCTGGAAGACAGCCTCCACCTGTGCCCCGGAGAGGATCTTCTGGGGAGGGGCGATGCCCGCCAGGCGAGCCAGCCTGGCCCTGACGCCTTCCGCTGAAATGACCACCTTGCAGCTGATCTTTCCGCCGTCTGCCAGCTCCAGCTCCCAGGTCTGCCCTGCTCGTCTCATCCTCCTGACAGAGGAGCCAAGGTTCAGCTCCGCTCCCTGTTTTAGGGCTTCTAAGGCCAGAGCCCTGTCGAAGAGCCTCCTGTCCACCGCCCAGGCCTTGCTGGAGGAGGCCTTGAAGTCCATTCTGCGCCCTCCGGGAGAGAAGACCGAGGCGCCCTTGAAATCCTGCAAGATATGTCTGCCAGAAGGCAGCTCTGCCTCCTGAAGGGCTCTTATGCCGAGGAGCCCTGCACAGGCCACTGGCCAGCCTATGCAGCTGTGCTCCTCAAATAGGACGACGCTGGCGCCGGCCTTGGCAGCATACTTGGCGGCCATGCAGCCCGCCGGCCCGGCACCTACCACGGCCACGTCGAAGAGGAGCATGCTGCAAGCAATAAGAAAGTTAAGCGGTTAGCCTTTTCCATTGTGAGATCGAGATTTCGAGAAAGGGCAAGATCAATGTTCCTTTGGCAGTAGCCCTCCGCCTTGGGATCTTGCTCCTCCGGCATATTTCTCATATCCCTCTAGGCTGGCCAGACGGGCTTTCTGATACAACGCTGCCGCTTCGCGAGGAAACTCTTTAAATTATTCCGGCAATTCTTCTGCCCAAAGGCTATTTCTCCCCTCATATCCTCTGAAAGACCAGGTGTTTGGATGGATTTCCTGTGGCTTAGCGAAGAGGAGGTCAGATCCCTTCTGACCATGGACGAGGCCATCAAGGCGGTGGAGAGCGCCTTTGTGGACCATGGACTGGGAAAGACGCAGATGCCGCCCAAGTCCTACCTCTTCTTCTCCAAGTACGAGGGCGACCTCAGGTCCATGCCCGCCTACCTGGAGGGCCTCGATGCTGCAGGGGTGAAGATAGTCAACTTCCACAATAAGAACTCTGCCCGAGGCTTGCCTACCGTCATGGCTCTGGTCGTTCTGAACTCTCCGGAGACTGGGGCACTGCTGGCCGTCATGGGCGGAACCTTTCTCACCAACATGAGAACTGGGGCTGCAGGAGCCATTGCTGCCAGGGCTCTGGCCCGGTCCGAGTCCAGCGTAGTGGGCATGGTGGGAGCGGGCGCGCAGGCCAGAACACAGCTTTTGGGGATCAGCAGGCTGTTCTCCATCAAGAGAGTCATAGTCTGCGATCGAACTCTCGAGCGTTGCCAGGCACTGGAGAGATATGCTAAAGTCTTCCTGGACTGCGAATATAACTTGACCACCAATCCCCAGGAGGCCTGCAGCTGCGACATCCTGGTCACCACTACCCCTTCGCGCTCCCCCCTGATCAAAGAGTCCTGGGCGAGGCCCGGCACCCATATCAATGCCATTGGCGCCGATGCCCCCGGCAAGCAGGAGCTGCAGTCTTCATTGACTCACAAGGCCAAGGTGGTGGTGGACGACCTCTCCCAGGCCCTGCATTCAGGGGAGGTGAACGTCCCCATCTCTGAAGGGATTATGACTTCAGAGGACATCCACGCCCAGCTGGGGGAGGTCTTGCTCAGAAAGGCCCCGGGAAGGACCAGCCAGGAGGAGATAACCATCTTCGACTCCACAGGCCTGGGAATTCAGGACGTGGCCGCTGGATCTGTAGTCTACAGGAAGGCCCTGGAGACGGGACGGGGTACAAGGCTGGCCTTCCTCTGAAATTCTCTCGAGCCCCCGCGCCCGGCACAGATATAAAGCCGAAAGGCTAGAACCCTTGACTCTATGTATGCCGTCATCGCCTGTGGCGTCTTTAGTAGAGAGATCGAAGCCCTCAGGGAGGAGCTAGGTTTTCCCTTCCGCGAGCACTATCTGGGCGCTGGTCTGCACGTGGACTTCGATGAGCTCAAAGAGGCCTTGCTGACTGAGCTCGAGCTCTGCCGGGACTGCGATGGGATAATAGTGGCATACGGTCAGTGCCATCCCCGGATGGGCGACA
>Ga0315289_10016643_pt1 | contig 10129 bp, 10 predicted proteins | sample YL17G11_40_MG_FD_203452 | JGI IMG/M metagenome (GOLD analysis project Ga0315289, IMG submission 203452) | Sediment microbial communities from Yellowstone Lake, YNP, Wyoming, USA - YL17G11_40 | ecosystem: Environmental > Aquatic > Freshwater > Lake > Sediment | place: USA: Wyoming | collected...
TTCATGGACCTCGCTGCCTCGGCCACTTTCGTTGCAGAACCTGAAGAAAGCGGCATAATGAAGAGACCGCCTGTTGACCCAAAAGAGAAGTTCATGAACAGAACCATGCTGCAAAGCCTATTCATAGGCGCTTTAAGCCTCTTCGCTGCGGTTTCAGCAAGTTTCCTTTACACGTGGTATCAAACACAGAACATCGCGCTTTCGCAAACAGTGGCTTTCGCAACTTGGATGTTTGGGCATATTTTCCTTGCTCTCAACTTCAGGTCCGAAAAAGAACCACTGGTCAAGCTGGGTTTCTTCTCAAACAAAGTCATGGTCCTCTGGGCGCTCCTTGTAATCGTGACTTTGCTTGTGGGAACAAACCTTTCATTCATCCATGATTCTTTGAGACTTACGTATCTTAGCCTGTCAGATTGGGCTCTGGTTATTGGTGTTTCCTTTGTTGCAACGTTCTGGATGGAATTGAAAAAAATACTGAGACCCTAATGCGGGCGCCGAAGTTTTAACCTTTTTAACTTGAACACTCTAATCACGAGTAAAGCTTGAAGAGATGAGATGATGCCGATAAAATACTTTCCAGCTTCCGACATTAAAGAGCAAGTGGACGCAATTGCTTCTGATTTGGATCTTTTCCACATCGTGCCCCAATTCGTTTTTTGCGTTAGAAGCAAAGGCTCCAAAGCCAGACGCACCATCGCCCGCATTCACGGCATAGGCAAAATCTGGCAAGAAGTGCTGAACCGTCCGCCTTCCTACACCATTGAGGTTATCTCTGAGATTTACGACAAATTGTCCAAAGAAGAGAAGGAAAAAACCCTAATCCATGAACTCCTTCATATTCCTGGCGGTTTCTCAGGCGGTTTCCGCCCTCACAAGGGATATGTTGAACGTAAAATCGTGGAACAACTCTACAAGAAACTGCAGCAGGCAAGAGCTTCGAAAAATTCCAGTTCCTGCTTATAAGTTAATAAGTGAAATTTATAGTGAAAGTTTTTAAGTAAGAGAAGGACTGAAAAAGAAGCTTAACTTATTAACACGAAAAACTAAAAAAATTATGGAAACGGAGAAACACAGCAAGGGGTTCCAAACTGTGAATTCCAGCAGAATCCAAACGCACTTTGAGGGGGTCAGCAAATGAAACACGTTTTGAAAAGCCTGAGGCATAACGGAATATACGTTCCCCAATACGAGCATAAGGGATTTAAGATCAAAATTCTAGGACAAACCTTACCATTGTCTCCGAAAAGCGAGCAGATGGCTATCGCATGGATAAGAAAAAGGCTGTCAACCGTGTCTCCGCCTGATAAGGTTTTCATGAAGAACTTCATGCGCGAGTTCCTAGAACAGCTAAAGCTAGAAAACCCGTCATCAGAACTGTTGAAGTCTTTTGGTGCAGAATATCTTGAAAAGATTGAGAATTCCGAAGGAAATGATATCGGCAATCCTAACGCCGCAATTCATGGAGAAATTGGTTTCTCTGAAATTTTCAATTATTTGGAGCACGAGAAACAAAAAAAGCTTAGCATCAACCCAAGTGATAAAAAACAACTCGCGGAGCAGCGCAAGGCTCAAAGGCAGGAACTTAAGGAAAAATATGGTTACGCCGAGGTTGATGGGCAAAAACTGGAAATAGCCAACTGGACAGCAGAGCCCTCATGCCTTTTTGCTGGGCGTGGTGATCATCCGCAACGTGGAAAATGGAAGGAAGGTCCCAGTGAAGCAGACGTGACGCTAAACCTTTCTAACCCAAGTGACCACCTGCCTTCAGGAAATTGGAAAGGTGCAGTTTGGGAAAAAGACAAGATGTACGTGGCAAAGTGGGAAGATAAGCTTACGGGAAAAATCAAGTACGTCTGGTTCTCCGACTCTGCATTTCTAAAGCAAAACCGCGAAAAAGAAAAGTTCAAAAAAGCGGAAAACCTTGGCAAGCAGATCGCAACGATCGAAGACCACATACTCAAAAACCTTGACGCTGAGGATGAGGGGCGAAGAAAAGTTGCCACCGTATGCTGGCTAATTCTAAATCCCAACATGAGGGTGGGAGACGAAAAAGACCCCGACGAAGCAGACACCGTGGGCGCAATAACCCTCAGACCGGAACATATCAAAATAGAAGGCGGCACGCTGCACTTTGACTTCTTAGGAAAAGACTGTGTGAGATGGGTCAAAAACGTGCAAGCTCCGCCATCAGTCATCAGAAACATCGAACAATACGCAAAAACAAGTAAAGAATACCTCTTTGAGGGCATTGACTCCAAGAAGGTTTCGCGTTTTCTATCCGAAAAGATGCCAGGATTAACCGCTAAAGTTTTCCGCACCTGGCGGTGCACAAAAACGGTGAAGGAAGAACTGGAAAAAAGCGGAGTAACAAAGAAAGACCCTGATTACCTGAAGGGTTACAGCGCAAAAATGGCGAATTTGAAAGTCGCCGAAGTGGCGAATCACAAAAGAAAAATCCCGCCCAACTTCGACGAACGATTAACCAAAAAAGACACTCGGCTCAAAGAACTCGAAGCGAGTCTGGCTGAAAAGAAGGCTGAAGGCAAGAAAACCGAGAGTCTGGAGATCAGGATTGAAAAAGCTAAACTCGACATACAACTGACAAAACTAACCAAAGAATACAATTTAGGAACTTCGCTGAAATCCTACATTGACCCCACGGCATACGTGAAATGGGCTAAAAAAGTAAACTTCAACTTGGACAAGTTTTACCCGAAAACTTTGCAAAAGAAGTTCAGCTGGGCACTGCAAAACAAAACCACGCCAGAGTGCATAACCGCATGAAAATCAACGAAACCAAAGACGGCACAATCATCGAAGTATTCGTAAAACCAAACCAACCAAAATTCAACGTTACAATCGATGATGACGAGATTCTAGTTTCCTCAACCGAAGAGCCAGTTAAAGGCAAAGTAAACAAGGAACTCATAAAGGAACTCTCAAAGCTTTTCCAAGCTAAAGTCAAACTCGTTTCAGGCGCCACCTCAAGACAGAAACAATTACTGATAAAAGGCGTCGGAAAAAAACAAGTAGAACAACTCTTACACAAATTAAGACTTTAATTTGTGTCCGGCACCTATCACTCATTGTTCCAACCTATGTCAGTCTTTATCCCCAAACTTTCTTGCACTATTTCTCTAATTCTCCCTAACGCCTGCTCCGCACGTGTATCACGCACAACGAATATGCTCTCCTACGACTCCCACGATGAAGTTATGCGTTCCCTCAGAGCACCGAGTAAAAAAGGAATAAACGGAAAGATTAGTTCAAGAAGGATGTGAGTGCTTACAAAAATGGGCGAAGTCAAGATTTTTAGAAAGCGAAAGTGAACAATGCGCGCGCTACTTTTGCTGCATCTTGCTGGTAAGTGGTGAAGGACTTTAGAAAATCTTTATTAAGTTTAGCAGAGAGAATTAAATTTGGGTCAAGACTATGGAAGCATACGTTTTAATAAAAATAGCCACCCAAACCGATGTTTGCGGTTTCAGCCGCTCAGTCCTTGAAAAGATAAATAATAAATTGGAGGGAATCAAAAATGCCAACTTGCTGTTCGGTGATTTTGATGCTATTTTGAAGTTGGACATGCCCAAGATTCATGATATTGAGAATTTGGTTATGGAAGAAATCCAGATGATCGAAGGTGTTGAGTCGACGCTTACTCTCCTTTGCGTGGATGAGAAAGTCTTGGAATAGGAGCGGCGAGGTATGGAAACTGGATATATTCTTTTTAGCCTAAAACCCGGAATGAAGAAGAGTTTTCTTCAAAGTGTTAAGAAGATAACAGGGGTGAAAGAGGCACATATCGTGCTGGGCAATTGGGACGCCGTCGCGGAGATTGAAGCGGAAACTATTCAGGAGATGGAGAAAGTCTACTTTAACGAGATTGACAAGCTACTGGGCATAACTCAATCTAAAATGTACATAAAGGCATGTCCAAGAACGAGAAAGTAAATAGAGCCAAAAGAACCTCGCGGGCACTTTAGCGCGCGCTGCGAGAATCTTGAGCAGCCCGTTGCCTCTTTATTCCGTAAGGGCCCGCTAGGAGTCTTCCAAGTATGATAACCTCATTCTTCGCGTAAAAGGAGAAGCGGTTTGGAGGCTTCTTTCTTCATGATTTTTTTGACTTTAGCCTCATCAAAATCTTTGCGATTCTTAAAACTTTCATCAGCCCTATACTCTCGTAGGATGAAGTGAATCTCACCATTTGGGGAGTATACCCTAGCTACTTCTAACTTCTTGGTAATCTTTTTCTCCCAGTAAGACCTAAAGACATAACATAATCTTAAACTTGTCCAAACAATTCGCGTAAATTCCAGCAGGTTCAAAAATGGTTTTAGACAACTATGTGAGTAAGTCTTACTTTGTTCTTTACTTTAAAGCCCATAATCTGGGAATATGGTTCATGTTTGTTTCCATCTTTCCATGCATATTAATAACATTTGATTAATGTAAAATGCGCTAATTCTTCGGGGTAAAAGTGAAGCGCGCGCGCTAAGCCTTTCTTAGATGAGCCTGCTATTCACTCAGCTTCATTACTCGATTCTTGAGCGAGAAAACGGGCGCAATGAGGCACTTGGAAATTCAAGTCTTAAGTAGGCGTAGCGACTCTTAATATGGTGAGGCAATTGTATGGGCACTCACAAAAACTTGAAAAAGGAGTTCCCGAGCGTCCTCGACAGCGCATATAAACAGTACCTGCGCGACCTATCGCGTTACAAAGAAGTAAAGGATATCATGAGCCGAGATGTTGTCACCATAACCCCTGAGGCGTCAATGGCTGAGGCTGTAGGAATCATGGGCGAGAAGCATATCGGAAGCCTAATTGTAACGAAGTATGATACGCCGGTGGGCATAGTCACCGAGAGGGACTTGCTCAGCAAAGTTTTGGCTTTGGAAAAAGACCTTAAAGAGGAAAAAGTTGAGACAGTAATGTCGTATCCTCTCGTTACGATAGGGCCAACGGCCAGGATAAAGGAGGCCGCTCAGATGATGATCCGGAAGAAAGGCAGACTCGCCGTGTTTGACTGCGGAAAGCTCGTGGGAATCGTCACTGCGTCAGACCTCGTCAGGAGTCTACCCGAGGTTTCTGAAACAGAGGTCAAAGTCGATGATTTCATGAGCAAACGAGTCGTGACCGCTGACGAGAAAACGCCAGTGGTCAGCATAGCCAAGATGATGGGCGAGAAGCGCATCGGCAGCGTCATTATAACACGCAAAGGCGAACCATTTGGAATCTTCACTGAGCGAGACTTGCTCACCACCTTCTTGGTTAAGGGCAAGCCGTTAATTTCGGAAGTGGGCAGAGAAGCCTCGTCACCGCTAATCACTGCCTCCATAGGAACGAGCGTTCATAGGGCTGCCTTCACCATGGCAAAGAAGCACATTAGGAGACTGCCTATCGCCAGCGGTGACAAACTGGTAGGCATTGTCACAGCACGTGACCTCGTCGAGGCCTACGCAAAATAGCCGCTTCCCCCTTCTTTTTTTATCATCAATACTGTATAGTCTGAGCAGAAACACGTAAACACAATCAAAGGGGTTTTGCGCGCGCTCAAGTTCAATCGTATTGCTATTCAGGGATTAGCCAACCAAAACAAAACTTTCGCGTGCGCCACTGAGAATAGTAGTTCCAAGATGAAAGCTGCTGCAGGGAACGTTTTCCTCATCTCTGCCCGATTACACATGACGTTTCTCTTCCCAGACCTATATAATATTCGGCTGTTTCTGTTGTAAAAGGTTTTTTGTAAGGATTTCTTGACCAAGCGCCCAATTCTTAGTCAAGGTTTCTTGACAAACGCTCTGCTGCGTATTTTAAGTATGTCTGTAGAGTATGAGTTAAAGTATATTACCTATGCTTTTTCGCGTGACTAACCGCATTCCAGAGTAAAACACTGGTTCTACTTCCGCTTCATCCCTTATACAATGGGGTAAGTCTCATGAGCGTTGCAATTCAAACTCCGTTTAAGCATATTTGGAGCCTAATAGCAATACGATGCAGAAACCTATAGGGGGTCTACCCGCGTTGGCTCTGCAGAAACCATAGAGGATAGGTCCCGTATTGGCTGTTTTGTTAATCAAAAGAATGGTAAACCAAGGCAGAGCCTGCACAATCTCAAATCATATAAACCCTTTAAATAAGGGGGCTATGTCTTTCGTGAGCGCTAGTGCCGATCAACTTTTCACTTAATCTAATAACTTAAAAATATCAAGCTTTTAGCTACCCTGCATCTTAAATCGCAGCATGGCGGCTATTCCGCCGAAGGCATTCTTGAGCATTTGACCCTCTTCAGTTTCGCTCGATATAATCTCCACATCCGTGTTAGCGTATTCCGCTATCTGAGCAAGATCATCAATAACATCCTGCGTTTCAGCAATGACCAAGGATGGCGCTTGACATTTCGGGCAAGCCTTCCCCACCAAACTCTGCTCAAAACTCGTCAGCATTTGGCTTTTTATCGTATGCTGTTCTTGATAACTGCACGCTGTACACTTCACTGTAACGCGTAACAGATCCACACCTTCCGAAAGCAGCAACGTTTTAACTGCGCCAGCTTCCAAAGCTCTCCTAACTTCTGCTTCACCGTACGTTATCATTCCCGTGTCGTGACCAATTTCGTAAAGAAACTGCTGCATAATCTGCTTTTCTTCAATGTACCGCACTTTACGCATTATCTCTGGAGCTCTATCCACCACTTCTTTTACGCCCTGCTCTTCCACGTAAGCCGTATCAATAGTGTCCAGAATCTTATTCTTCAGCATGTAATTCAGGTACTCACCTTTTTCAAAATCATACTTTGTCGGACCAGGACCTGCAAGAATCAAACCTTTCAGAGTTTCAATGGGTAGAAAAATCTCGTTTGCATGCTGGCCTACGCGAGTGAAATACTCTTGAAGCCTCTGGTCTCTCAAGCGTTCGTATCTTCGGGCTGATTGACCGCCTGCGCGGGTTTTTCCAGGAACGCCTGAGGTAAATTCTCTAACTATTTCCATCCTTTTGCCTTGAAGAGTGGCAATGGTAGCTTCTGAGGAATCGATGAGGAGTATGCCATAGGTTTCTTTTTCCCTCAGGAGCTCTTGCAGGTGTTCCGTGTGAAATCGCGAGTCACAGCGGTAAAGGTAAATTTTGATGGGTTCAAGCGGAACAATAACGTAGGTTTCCATCCTTTCGCTTCCGGCACCGTTTTGAGGTATAGCTCCGCAGAAAATGACTAATCCGTTTTCTGGAGGTTCTTTGAAAAGTTTGAGGCGCTGTTGCACTTTCACGATGGCTTCTTGAACGTTCTTGCGTGTTGTCGTGGATTTTATGTTTGAAGCTGTGCCGTATTCGTCTCTGAGCATGCTTAAGGCGTCGCTTATCTGTTTCCCATGAGGAACATAAAGCGAGATTAACTCGGTTGCCCGTCCTTCTTTGCTGGCTAGCGTATTCAGTGTCTTTCTTAGTTTGAACAGTTCCAGAGAGGTTTTCTTTCCCGTGCTCAATTGTTTTCACTATGACTTGTTATGCCATAAGTTACGTTGTGGCGAATCAAATAAAAGTTGCTACATCACAGAGGCTATGTTACCTCTAAAGCTTCCTTCAAGAACGCCTTGTAAGGACCGAGTTTTCCACCGTAGTTGCCCGCTGAAATTTTAACTATACCATGAGTGCTTGCAGCTGCGGTCACGCCTAGTTTCATGGCGTTTTTGACGGCGTCAAGAGTTAAGCCATTAATGACTATTTCGTAGACGCATTGGACATTCTCTGGAACAACAGAATCGGGAACAAGAGTTCTGAGTGTTGGACAATAGGGGTGGTTGGTTGAGGCTTTCATCTTGTATTTAAGTGAGCCTGCTTTGCTGCCTGCTCGGCAAACGCCGCCTGGAAACGGCATAATCACGTCAGGTGCATTAGCGCGTATGGCGTCTGCGGCTGCTTCTGCCGCTTTTAGTCCGTCAGCTTGGTTTTCGGCGAATATCATGAAGTTTCCGCCTGCTACGGCTTCTTGTGCGCCGAAGCCATCTTCTACTATGAAGTTGCCTTCCATGACTGGGATTTTCCAGCATTTGCGGTTGCCGACCATGGTTTTCTTTTGGAAGTCGTCTCCGAAGTAGCGTAGGCTGCTGCCGACTTTGAGTACGCGTTTGCCTGTTAAGCCGTTGAATGCTGCTGTGGTTGGGCAGGTCATTATGCATTGTCCTATGCGTTCCATGAGTTGATGCTTAAGGTCGAAGCGGTCGCGGTTGTAGATTTGTATTAGGATTCCTGGGCGGTTGTCTGGAGTCTCGGTTGCGGGTATGGCGCGTTCTATTGCGGCTTCGGCTGGTGACATGATGACGCTTGTGGCGAAGCCTGTTGCTACGTTTGCTGCGGTTTGTGCCCATTTTTCGTTTTGGGCGGTAATTAATACTCTTCCAGCCCATAGTGGGAACATTTCGGCGAAGGTGTCTTGGATTTTCAGCGTGTTTCCCGCTGGTGATTTTACGAGGAAGGTTTTTTCTTTGTCGTCGTAGCTTATGATTTCTAGTTTGGTGTTGGTTGTCATGGGTGAGACCTTGGATTCTGTTGTGTTTGGTTTGATTTAAGAGTTTTCGTGTAACTAGCGTGCTATTTTTTGTCTATACCCCCCCTATTTATAGGTTGAACTTTAGTGTGGCAGGCTCTGTTTTTGGTTGTGGAAAGCGCCAATACGGATAGACCCCCTATAGGTAAGAAAAGTTACTGTTTAGTTATCTAACTGATAAAAATTTAAGGAATTATTTAATTGATTGCAAAATCGTGATAAAATCTGCCTAAATCATTTCTTTTCTTTAATCGTTACGATTTGGTTAAAAACAGTTCTAACACATAAATCAATGCACCGAGAATAATCAGACCCCATCCACCGAAAATCATGGCACCATTATCCATTGGGTATCCAAAGAATAACAAGAGTATTCCGCCGAGAACCGCTAATGCTGGAACGCCATAAGCAATAAACTGGAAGATTACATCAGCACTCGTTTTGGGTCACTAATTAGCCCTTATGCGAAAGTTGCTTAAAAACCCAGATAGAATTTACTTCTATTTTTACTTCTTCTCCTCAACTACCTTTGCTTCAAAAACAATAGGTTCGCCACTTGTCAAAACGCTGATTGTGTTCACATTCGAACCACTAGCTTTGTTTATTTCTCCAGCTACTTGTTTAACCCAAACCTCATACGGCATTACTATGTTGTTTTTGTCTTTGACGACTATTAGCCAATCATCACCTTCAACTTTGCTACCACCTGCACTCACATTTATTGGACTTATTGTACCCCCCAGTTGAGTTGCTTTGTAGCCTTCCAGTTTCATTGCTGAAATCTCAACTCCGCCCATTCTAAGTAAATAAGCACGATTTTTTGCAAGTTCCTCACACACAGTAACATCAGCCATTTTGGCTCCATCTCCGATATTGACTGAGTTGAACTGCTTAAAAGACTTTTGACCATATGAAAAGTTGCTTATAAAAGGTGATAGAGAAAAGTTCTGTCAAAACAACCCTGCTATTCGCGTTGCTTCTTCGGGATAGCCATTTCTACCTGATGGAAGTGAACATTCGCCTTCTTCAAGGCAAATGAGTTTGTTTTTCTCCATGCCTTTCGCTAAGTTACGTTTTTCTAAACTTTTTAAAATTACAGCAACAATTAATTGGTGTTCAAGTTCGTCAATATCAATTTTGAAAAGTTCCTGAGTGTAACAATATGGAATATGAAGAACTATGTCAAATTGTTCTTTTAATGCCAAAATCTTTTCTTCATTTGTTTGTCCGCACTCTACAACTATAGTGGCTTCATCTATTCGACCTACGACATCTACCTTACCTATTCCCTCAACGCAAACCTCAGTTTCTACCGTTACAGGAAAATCTGGGAAGGTATTATGTCCTAATTCTCTAATCATTTTGCAAACTCGGCTCTTTAGAGTAACGTGAGAGATACCTTCATTCTTAGCTTTCAAATCACGAATAAGTTCTAACCGTTCTTTATGCTCTCGAAAACGCTGTATGCACTTTGAACATTTTTGAGCCATCTTTCGAATCTTCCTAATTCCATTAATTCCTTAGTTTCAGCTATAACATTTTTGCTTATTCGCTTCTATTGTCGAATTCGTCTCGAAATAGTTGCTGAT
>Ga0315289_10016644_pt1 | contig 10127 bp, 9 predicted proteins | sample YL17G11_40_MG_FD_203452 | JGI IMG/M metagenome (GOLD analysis project Ga0315289, IMG submission 203452) | Sediment microbial communities from Yellowstone Lake, YNP, Wyoming, USA - YL17G11_40 | ecosystem: Environmental > Aquatic > Freshwater > Lake > Sediment | place: USA: Wyoming | collected...
ACCCCGCCTCACGACGACGCCCTTGCCCTTGGCTACGGTGGGTGCCATCAACCCCCGGGAAGGACTTCCACCTTCCTAGTCAGCGCCCATGCTGGGCGTACACGCATTGGCCCCGCCAAGGGGGCGGGGCCAATAGCAGTTCGGATACGGAGGGCGATGATCAGTCGAAGGTCTTCGTGGGCGTATTGGTCGGAGTCCTCGTCGGGGTACTTTCCAGCGTCTCCGTCGCCGTCGGCGAGAGCGTCGGCGTCAGGGTGATCGTCGCCGTGAGCGTGGTGGTCGTCGTCGCGGTGGCCGTCCGCGTAGCCGTGCGCGTCGCCGTCGGAGTCGGCGTCAAGGTAACGGTTGGCGTCAGCGTCTGCGTCGGCGTCAGCGTCCGGGTCGGCGTCAGCGTCCGGGTCGGCGTCAGCGTGACCGTCGGCGTCAGCGTGATCGTCGGCGTCAGGGTCGTCGTCGACGTGTTCGTCACCGTGTAGGTGATCGTCGGCGTGCGCGTCTCGGTCGGCGTGGGCGTGATGGTGCGGGTCAACGTCGTCGTCGGCGTGAGCGTGATCGTCCGCGTCAGCGTGGCCGTCCGCGTCAGCGTGACCGTCGGCGTCAGCGTGACCGTCGGCGTCAAGGTCGTTGTCGGGGTGGCCGTGTCAATCGATGCGGATACATCGCAGACGCCGTCAAAAGTCAGCGCGGCGGAGTAGCTGCCGTACAACGGCCCACCGAGGTTCTGGAAAAGGGCGTACCAATTCCAGCTCGCGCCAGACGGAAGCGCGATCGGTGTCGGAGGCGTGGCACTGGAGGGCGATGAGGGATCCCCCATCCCCAAGCTGTACCAATCCGGGTTCGGGAAGAGATACCCGTCCGCGATCTGGCCGGGGTAGTACTCGGTCCAAACCATACTGCCTCCGGTGAGGTAGACGGTGCGGCCGGTGTTGTTGCTCACGCTGAAGTAGAAGTAGTCGTAGCCGGATGCGTAGGAGCCCCAGAACGCCCCAGGCCCGGCTGTGATCAGCGAGCAATCGAGTGTGGCGGTGGGGGTCACCGTCGCCGTCGGCGTGAGGGTCTCGGTGATCGTCGGCGTGATGGTGGAGGTTGACGTTTCGGTCGGCGTCGCGGAGTTGGTGGCCGTGAAGGTCGGGATGGAGATCGTGGCCGGCAGGCCGACGACGCGCGCCACGCGGAACTGCTCGACGATGCCCTCACGCTTGGCGGTCAGGTGCAGGACCGGGAACCACGTGCTCAAGATCGGCACGATCACCGGGTGGTCGAAGTCGACCGTCACCGAGACGGTGTCACCGGGGCCGCCGGCGTCATCCGTTGGCGTGCAGTAGGCGGAGGTCAGCGTCGCGGGATCGGATCGGGTGTACAGCGTCGAGCGGCTCGAGCAGATGGTGACCTTGAAATAGCCGCGCGTCTTCGGGGCGGCGGCGGCAGAGCGCAGGATGGCCACCGACCCGGCGCGCGCCACGTTGGTGATCGACGGCAGGCGGGCGGCGTCGCGCTCGGCGATACTGTCGCAGGCCGTGCCGCTGAGGTTCGAGTCTAAGCACAGGGCCTGGTCGTACTCGCCGGTGACGGCGTAGCGCACGCCGAAGCGCGCCCCGTTCTCGACGGCCAGCCAGGCGTGCAGCAGGCGCGCCAGCTCGACGAGTACGAACAGCACCAAGAGCATGACGGGAAGGATGAGGGCAAACTCCACCACTCCCTGGCCGCGCCAACGGCGGCGTGCAGAGGCGGCGGCGGGCGGATGGTTGGCTGGCACCCTGTCCATCACGGTCGCCTTTCTACGCGTCGATGATTGCAGGCGTTCCTGGGCGGCGCCGGTTGACACGGCGTCGCGGGCGAAATTCGAACTCAGTGCGTGATCCGAGTGAAGATGCGCGAGGCGATAGCCTCGAACACCTCGAGCAGCCCGGAGCCGGTGGGCGAGTAGTAGTAGTTACCGCAGTCGACACCCGCGCCGGCCGCCGGAGCCACGGTACACGGATCAGTCAACGGGTTGCCGTCATCGCCCACGGCGGCGATGTAGCGCAGCAGTTGCTCGCCGAAATCAGGCTCACACAAGCCGCCCCACTCGCAGGTGGTGTTGTTGATCACCCGATCGCCCAGGCCGATGGTGAAGATCACCGCTCCCTGGCCGTAGTTGGGCGCCAGGGCCGCGCAGGAGCCGGGATGAGCAGGATAAGGTGCAATAGCTCGGGCGTTCTTGTCCAGGCAGCCGACCCAATCGGCCCGGTCGCGCGCGGCGTCATCCGGGTCGTAGGCGGCGTCGGCGGCAGCGTGTCGATTGTCGGCGATCGGGTCACGGCAGAATGGCTCGATCCAGTTGGCGGCGCCGGGCGAGCCGGGGCAGATCCAGTTGGCAGGCGAGGCGGCATCGGTCGCCGCATTGGCGCCGCCGTCCGACAGCAGGATCACGATCCAGACAGCTTCCTCACGTGTGAACGCCCCGAACTGGTTCCCGGCCGCCTTCAACCCGTCGGCCGTATTGGTCGAGGTGCAGCCCGATGGATTTGGTGGATACCCCGCGCAGCCCGGGAACTTGTAGACATCGAGGGCCATAATCTGCGTCTGCAACGCGGTTATGTATTGTGCGTCGGTGAGCCCTGCAAACGTCTGGTAGTTCAAGTTCTTTTGAACGATGGCATTGCGGTCGAAGGTCACGATCGCCATGCGATCGTACGGCGGCAGCAGGCGCGTGGTCAGCGAGACGGCTGCGTCCTGCACATCGCGGAACGGCCGGCATTGCTTGATGGGACCAAGGACGAGGTCACTGTTGCAGTGGTTCGGATCGCGCATGTAGTCATCGGCGTATCCGCCGGCGACCGGATTGGCGCCGCAACCGTCATTAGGGTCTCCGTCCGCAGCACCCAGCCCTCCTGGGAGGTTCACTTCGGCCCACACGTCGTCGTCCGTCGTGTTGTCGCACGCCGCGTCGTAGGCCTGGGACTCGGACGTGTCGATGGCGAGAACAATGTCGATCGAGGCGGCCTCAGAAATGGCATTCGCATGGATGGTAACGGAGTTGAAGCCGATGATCGGCAGGAAGGCGAAGTTGACCGGCAGGTCGGCGCGCACGCGCACCATTTTGCGAGCCGGCGTGTAGCACAACTGGGGATCGCCGGGATTGGTGGCGCACGTTTCCACCGCCACGCCCGTGGAGCCAACGTTCATGTTGTTTAGCGTCAGCACCTGGCGGGCGGAAGCGGTGAGTTGGGCGAGCGTCCGGCCTTCGCGAAACTGGTTGGCGGCCGAGAGCGAAGCTGCATCGACGGCCCGCCGCAAGTGCCCGATGTCGGTGAACAGGATGCCGGCGTCGACCGCCAGCCCGATGAACGCCGCCAATCCGACGAAGGCCACGGCGATGAGGATCAGGGCCTGTCCGCGCTGTCCTGACGTATGCATGGCTCGGTCCCCTCGCTTAGGGCGGCGGCGTCGGCGTCGGCTCGACCGCCGAATTCGGCATGATGGTGTACGCGTGCAAGCGGATCGGGTCCGGAACGAAGGCCGTGATCCACGGCAGCGCCAGCACCTGGTCGTAGTCGAAGAAGATCTCGACCAGGACAAGTCCGCTCGTCGGCGCCATGGCGTCCAGCTTGGAGGCGATCTCAGCCGAGGTGAACTTCGAGAAGTAGTGATTGCATAGAGTGTGGCCGTTCTCGCCCGAGTCGGTGGGGAAGCGCTTCTTGACTACGGGCGGGGGACTCGAAGGGTCGTTAAGGATACCGAAGGCCGAGATCACGATATCCCCGCGCACGTAGTTGCAGAAGGGGTCCAGCGGATCCGTATGCATCGTCCGCATCTTCGGCCAGTCAATCCGGCCGTCCGAGGCTGCCGCCAACGACTGCATCGCCAGATCCTGAATGTCCTTGTAGACCGGGTGTGTGGAAATCTCCAGGGCAGCATAGGGCGGATTCGGGTTGTGGATCGGATCTGTATCCGCCGCATAACGCGCCGCCTCGCGGGCGGCGTCGATCACATCCAGGTAGTAGTTGAGCATGATGCCGAATTCGATCAGTCCGGAGATCATGATCAGAAGCACAGGGAGGAGCACGGTGAACTCCACCAGGCTCTGTCCCCGGCTCTTGACGCCTCCACGCCGAAACCACGACCGCTTCACGCTCATGCCATGCCTCGCTTCAGGCCTTCCGGCCCGCACGCACCCGATGTCCCATTATAGGCGGGTGTGGGTCTTCGTTTCGGTAGTACCCGAGGTCCAGCGCGGCAGCTGTCGCCTGCCCGCGACGCCCCTGATACGTGTTGGTAACACACTCAACCGGCACTACCGCAGCAGGATCGACCGGAAGAGCTCCCGGCCGCCGTAGTAGACCAGTGAGGCGCCCAAGATAAGGAAGGGGCCGTAGGGGATTGGCGTGAAGGCGCTGTAGCGGCGACGGAAGACCATCACCACGACATGTCCCAAGCTGAAGGCACCGGCGGTGAGGATTCCGAGCAGCAGCGCCAGGACGACGGCCGGCCAGCCGACGATCAGCCCGATCAGACCGGCCAGCGTGACGTCTCCAAAGCCCAAGGCGACCTCGTCAAGAGGCTGCTGCCGAGCACGGGCGATCGCCCGGGCGAAGGCATCTCCCAGAAGGAACAATAGGTAGAACGAGCCCGCCCCGGCCAGGCCGCCCGCCAGCGTCTTGACGGCCCCGCGCGTCGGATCGAGGATGCCGATCGTCCCGAAGAGCAACGCCGCCGGAAGAACGACGATATGCGGGATCAACCGGTGCTCCAGGTCGATGCTGGTGATCAAGAGGAACGTGAAACCCACCAGCAGGCCCGGGATGAGCACAGCTGCCCGCGGATCGCGATCGAACAGCAGCAGGGCTCCGGCCGCTCCGGCCAGTTCGGCGACCGGTCCGCGCAAGCTCCTGGCGGAGCCGCAGTAGCCGCACGTCCACGTCCCCGACAGCACGGCCATCAGTGCTGACCAACCGGCGATCGGCCGTGGCGCGGTACAGTGCGGGCAGTGCGGGAGCCGCAAGCGACGGGTTGCAGGGAGCGAATCGGAGAGCAGGTTCACCCCCACGCCCAGCAGCCAGCCGAGAATCCCGATGCCGACGATCATGGCGGCCATTATACAGCCCGCTTCCCGTCCCCCAGCCGTTGGCTGCGGGGAGGTTCCGAAATGGGAATCGATCCCGAGGGGCCTGGGACAAGGACCGAGGTGACACGTGGCTCCGCCACGTGTCACCTCGGTCCGGCGGATGCTAGAATTCGAGCATGCCCACCACGGCCCCTGCCATCGAGCCCCGCAAACTCAGCACGCTGGCGGCGCTGGTCCTGCTCGCCTATGGACTGGTGCGCGTCGTGCCGTTACCCGCCACCGCCATCAACCTGGCGATGTTCGGTGTGGCGCTGCGCATCGACCTCAATGCCACGGTGGTGCTGCTGGTCCTAGCGGCCAGCCTGGCCGTGGCCGGCACGGATTGGATTGTTCGCTCGCATCCGCGGGCGGCCGAGCTGCGTCCTTCCTTCGAGCACTGGATTGTCCCCGGGCTGGCCGCGTTCGCCCTGGGAGGCATTGTCATCCGATTGCCGTACGGTGCGGGCTTCTGGATCGGCCTGGCGCTTTCGGCCGTGCTGCTCGTGGCGGTCGTCCAAGCGGAGTTCATCGCGCTTGACCGTGACGACCCGCGCTTTGACCGGGCTGCGATCAGCCTGCGCGCGCTGGCGTGGCTGCTGCTGGCCGGTGCGCTATTCGCCATCCGCGTCGGAGCCCCGCGGGCGATCCTCTCGCTCCCGCTCGTCTTCGCCGGCGTGACCGGCGTGACCTGGAGGCTGCTTCGGCTGGAAGAGCCGGCATCGTCTGCCTGGCTCGACGCGGTCCTGGTCGGATGGGCGGGGGCTCAGGTGGACTGGGGCCTGCACTACTGGCCGGCGACGCCCATCCGCCATGCTCTGCTGCTCGGCCTGCTGGCGTACGGGATGGTTGGGTTGATCGTCGCCTACCGTCAGAGGCGCCTCGGCGCTGCCCGGCTTGCCGAATTGGGCATTATCGCTGCGCTGGCGCTCCTGGCGATCCTGCTGTTCAGCTAGGCGAATCCTCGGGCGTTGCCTGCGGTTGCGCACCTGCGCGGGCTTGCTCCAACCCCTGAACTGCATCGATGGCGAAAGGGGATCTCGGCGCCGGCTGCGGGTGCGCGTTGATCGCGCCCGGTCCGACGCCGCGCGGGACGCTGCGGTCAACCTGCCTTGGGGTCGCTCTTCGCCGCCGCCTCGGCCCGCTTGTGCCGCCAGGCACGCAGCCCAACGACACGCTCGGTGCCCTGGCGCAGGCGCTCCAGGTTGGGTCGGAGCGCCAGGAGCAGCAGGACGACGACGACCGGGCCAAAGACGACATAGCCCCACGGCCCGACGCCGATTGCCGCGCGCACGAGGAAGACCACCGTGGCCGCGAGGCCGACGCTGATCGTTGCCAGGGAAGCGTAGCCGACAAGCAGGAGCACACCGATCCCGGTCGGGATCATGAACAAGGCGCTCGGGCCCCACAAGCCGATGGCCGCGCCGACGGTAGGAGCGCCCCCCGCTCCGCCCCGGAAATGCAGACGTCCCTCGCGTCGTTCAAGGAGAAAGAGGGAGTAGTTGTGCCCCAGAACGGAGGCGATGCCGGTGGCCGCCTCCACCCAGGCATTGCCGCCGGTGAGGGCATGCGCCAGCCAGACGGCGCCCGCGGCTTTGAGCCCGTCGCCCAGCATAGTCCCGAGGCCCGCCCAGGGCCCGGCAGCCCGAGCCGCATTCGTCCCGCCCGTACGCCCACTGTGCTCCTGCCGCAGGTCCTTCCCGGTCGAGAGCCTAACGATGACCAGGCCGGTGGGAACCGAGCCGAGCAGGTAGCCGGCGACAATACTGATCAGGCCCAATGCAGTGCTCCAATCCATCTCGCCACTCCCCAGCAACCTGGTCTCACTCGACCGCTTCAACCTCGACGGGTACTTCGAGCAGATCGTTTCCCCCCAGATCGAACGCCCGCGCTTGCCAGCCCCGGGAGCCAAAACACCAAACCAGCACCAACGCCTCGGGGTCGTACACCTCTGCCCGATCGGTCTCCGACGGCGTCTCCGGGCCTGATGGATGGGAATGGTAGATGGCCACCAACTCCAGCCCTTGCGCCTCGATCCCCAGCAAGCCGCTCACCTGCGCCTGAGGATCCATGCGGAAACGTATCGCGCTGTGGGCGGAATTCTCAACCGGCATCACCTGGCTCACGCGGCCCTCGCGGCCGGCCAGCAGCCCGCAGGCCTCTTCGGGCAGGCATTCCTGGACGTGATGGAGCATCGTCTGCCAGAAGCTGTTGGGGATGCGCAGTCGGGCCGGAGGAGTCACCGCTGGCGATTATACCGCTGCGGCGTGGTGCCGGGCGCTCCTGTTCCTCGTGGCTGTCGGTCGAACTATGAGCTGGGGCCCTCATCCAGAGCCGACACGACCCTGGCGCATCTGATCGAGGAAGCACCCTCGTGGTGCGAATCCGCCAGGTCCCCTTGGCCCCGCCCTCGGGTGCGCGGCCTGCGCGGCACCTGCACGCCGGCCAGGTCGAATCAGCTTCCTGGATGGATGCCGTGAATGCCGCCCTCGGTGAGCCGCCGCAGGTTGCCAATGATGGCATCGACCTCGTCCAGCGTCACCGGCCGCGAGGGCTCCTCGATGTGGCGCAGATCGTTGCGGGCGATGTGCTCGGCTGCCACTTCGTGAAGCGTCAGGTTGCGCTGGGCAGCTTCCTTCACGAGCATCGCGCCGGCCATGTAGCCGATCAGCGGGTTGAGCGCCGTGGCGATGATTGGATTGCGGGCCAGCCAGCCCTCGGCCCGCTCGCGGTGGGCGGTCATGCCTCGCACGCAGCGCTCAGTGAAGGCGCGCACGGCGCTGATCATGATCTGCATCATCTCGAACAGGTTGTGTGCCAGGACGGGCATCATCACGTTGAGCTCGAGCTGGCCTGCCTGGCTGGCGAGGGCAACGGCGGCGTCGTCGCCGACAATGTGGATCATGGCCATGCCCAGCATCTCCGCCATCACCGGATTGACCTTGCCGGGCATGATGCTCGAGCCGGGCTGCACCGCGGGCAGCCGGATCTCGTCCAGCCCAGTCGTGGGTCCCGAGGCCAGCAGGCGGACGTCGTTGCTGATGCGCAGCAACGTGAGCGCCAGCGTGCGCAGGCTGGCTGAGAAGTCGGCCATGTCGGCCATCGACTGCATGCTTTCAAACAGGTTGCCAGACGGAGTCAGGGCCAGGCCGGTGATTTCGGTCAGCCGGCGGACGATGCGGGGCCGGTACTCGGGATGGGCATTCACGCCGGTGCCGACGGCCGTGCCGCCGATCCCCAGTCGTCGCAGCCCTTCGGCGGCGCGCTCGATGCGTTCGGCGTCACGTTCCACGGCCCGGGCGTAGCCGCCGAACTCCTGCCCCAGCCGGATCGGCACGGCGTCCTGCAGGTGCGTCCGCCCGGACTTGACGATAGGGTCGAACTCGGCAGCCTTCGATCGCAGCGCATCGGCCAGGGCGCGGGTCGCGTCGAGCAAATCCTGAAGGCGGCCGAGACAGCCCAGACGGATGGCGGTCGGGATGACATCGTTGGTCGACTGGGCCATGTTGACGTGGTCGTTGGGGTGGACGCGGTACTCGCCCAGCGCACCGCCCAGCAGCTGCGTGGCGCGATTGGCGAGCACCTCGTTGACGTTCATGTGGTGGCTGGTGCCGGCGCCGGCCTGGAACGGGTCGACGACGAACTGGTCGTCGAGCTTGCCGGCGGCGACCTCCTGCGCCGCCTGGACGATAGCCCCCGCGCGCTCGGCATCCAGCAGGCCCAGGTCGCGGTGGACCTCCGCGGCAGCCTGTTTGATCATCGCCATGGACCAGACGAACGCACGCCACGGACGGAGCCCGGAGATCGGGAAGTTCTCCACGGCACGCTGCGTCTGCGCGCCGTACAGTGCCGTGCGCGGCACGCGCACTTCGCCAAGCGAATCGCGTTCGATGCGAACGGTCACGTCGGACCGGGTGGGCGTGGTAGCGGGCATGACGACCTCCCCAGGCAAGGCGGCGGGAGCCGGAATCACAGAGGGAGCCATGGCAGGCTCCCTCTGGTTCGGGCATTCCGGGCGGCTACTTCTCCAGGGCCTTGTAGCCCGTGCCGCTCTTGAAGTACTCGTAGTTCGGTTTGACGTCGGCGGTCAGGTCCACCGTTTGGCCGGCCGTCAGGGCCCGGGTGTAGTCCAGATGGACCGGATCGCCGTGATGGTTCTTCCCGTCGTACTTGGCGTCGAAGCCCGCCGTGCCGGCCGGCATCGCCTGTACCTCACCGCCCTTGGCCTTGTAGGCCGACGGCACCTCATCCTCAGTGAAGATAGCGGCGAACGGGCACTCGGGTATGCAGGCGCCGCAGTCGATGCATGTGTCGGGGTCGATGTAGTACCACGGCCACTGCTCGACCGGCTTGCCCGGGACGATGCACTCGACCGGGCACACATCGACGCACCCCGAATCGCGCAGGCACAGACTGGTGATGATATGGGTCATCGCATGAGCCTCCGTGGGATGATTGAGGCCCGGTGCCTGCGACGAGACGGGGTCACCTGAGGCACCTAGGCCTTGAAGAGACGGGCCACCTCGTCCCAGTTTACCACGTTCCACCATGCGCCAATGTAGTCGGCGCGTCGGTTCTGGTACTTGAGGTAGTACGCGTGCTCCCACACGTCGACGGTCAGAATCGGGCGAAGGCCGTCGCTGATCGGCGAGTCCTGATTGGCGGTCGACGTGATCGCCAGCTTCCCGGATTTGTCGACTACGAGCCAGGCCCAGCCGCTGCCGAAGCGCCCGAGGCCGGCCTTGGCGAATTGTTCCTGGAAGGCGGCGAAGGATCCGAAGGCCGAATCGATCTCCTTGGCCACCGCGCCCTTCGGCGCGCCGCCGGCGTTGGGAGCCATCATCGACCAGAACAGGTTGTGGTTGAGCGCCCCACCGCCGTTGTTGCGGACCGCGGTGCGGATCGCCTCCGGCACGGCACCCAGATCCTTGAGCAGCGCCTCGACGGGCTTGGCCTGCAGGTCGGCATGCGGCTGCAGGGCATTGTTCAGGTTGGTGACGTAGGTGGCGTGATGCTTCGAGTGATGGATCTCCATCGTGCGGGC
>Ga0315289_10016646_pt1 | contig 10126 bp, 9 predicted proteins | sample YL17G11_40_MG_FD_203452 | JGI IMG/M metagenome (GOLD analysis project Ga0315289, IMG submission 203452) | Sediment microbial communities from Yellowstone Lake, YNP, Wyoming, USA - YL17G11_40 | ecosystem: Environmental > Aquatic > Freshwater > Lake > Sediment | place: USA: Wyoming | collected...
AGCGGGCGATGTACGGCCGCGAACGGCTGGTGGCCAGCGTCCTCGGCGACAACGCCCGCTACGACAAGGTAGTGGAGGCCCTGGGCGGCCACGGTGAATTCGTGGAGCGGCCCCAGGACATCCGTCCGGCCCTGGAGCGGGCCTTCGCCTCGGGCAAGCCGGCCTGCGTCAACGTCATCACCGACCCCGAGCCGCCGGGCGTGCGCGGCGGCTATCAATTCATGTAGAGGCCGGGCCGCCATCACCACCGCACCCTGAGGGGTGAGGCAACTCACCTGCCGGCCCCAGCTTCTTCCCACGGCGGGCCCAGCCTTGTTTGACCCCGGTCTGTGTCTCCCCCGCGTCTGGCTCCCCTGGGAGAGGGGCCCAGGCGCAAAAATAGTTCGTTATTTCCTTCGTCGAATATTGAAATCCTTGTGGAGCATCGAGTATCCTATGTAAGAACATAGATCGACCAGGAGCCTTCCCCAGTTTTGGCCCTCTTGGGTGGCGGGGCAGATCCGGGGGCGGACCTTTCCCCTTCACCTCAAGCGGTAGGCTCCACGTGAACAGTAAGTGAAAATTTTGTAACGATCTGTAAGGCGCACGGGTCTATATTCATAGCCCGACCTCTATCGGACCCGTTGCGCAGTGGGGTGCCCACGACCAGCCCCAGTTGGCCGGCCGACTCTCTTCGGCCCTAGGTGGAGGTGGTTGGATGAAGATCTTGCAGATCGCGCCTTTGTGGGAGACTGTGCCACCGCCGGCCTACGGCGGCACCGAGGCGGTGGTCTCCGTCCTCACGGAAGAACTGGTGCGCCGCGGCCACGAGGTCACCCTCTGCGCCTCCGGCGACTCCCACACCCAGGCGGAACTGCTCTCCGTCTATCCGCACAGCCTGCGCACCGCTCGCGATCTTCAAGACCCCTGGCCCTACGTCTGGCTTCACTCCGTCCTCGCCCTCAAGGAAGCCAGCGAGTTCGATATCATCCACAATCACGCCGGCGAGCTGACCATGGCCATGGCCCACCTGGTCCCCGATGTGCCCATGCTCACCACCATGCACTGCCTCATTACCCCCGACACCAAGTTCATCTGGGACCGTTACCCCGGCTACTACAACACCATCAGCATGTCCCAGCGCCGGAACATGCCGCCTCTGGCCAGCGGCCACTTCGTGGGCGTGGTCTATAACGCCATCGACGTCGCCTCTTTTCCCTACGATGAGGGGAAGGAAGACTACTTGCTCTTCCTCAGCCGGATATCGGTGGACAAGATGCCCCATTTGGCGGTGCAGGTGGCCCACCGCACCGGCAGGCGTCTGATCATCGCTGGCAAAGTGGACCGCGTAGACGAGCACTACTTCCACTCCGTCCTCGCCCCACTCATCGACGGCAAGCAGGTCCAGTTCCTGGGTGAGGCTGACGCTCGCCTCAAGCGCGAGCTCTACGCCAAGGCCTACTGCCTTGTCCTGCCTCTCCGCTGGGAGGAGCCCTTCGGCCTGGTGATGATCGAGGCCATGGCCTGCGGCACGCCCGTCATCGCCTTCGAGCACGGTTCCGTGCCCGAGGTGATGGTGGACGGTGAGACAGGCTACATCGTGCACGACGTGGACGAGATGATCGACGCGGTGCACAAGGTGGACCACATTCACCCTCGCCGCTGCCGCCAGCACGTCGAGGACAACTTCGACGCCCCCCTCATGGCCGACCGCTACATCCAGGCCTACCAGCGCATCATCGTTCGCGAGCGGGCCTACCCCGAACTCCTGCCCGTTGTCTCTGATTCGGCGGGGGTGGCCTGAAATGCTCAGGCCGCTTTCCGCGTCTTCTATGAGAGGAGGTCGCTCGTCATGCTATCGGAATATGACGGCCGCCAATTAGAAGAGGCCATTGTCAACTGTTGCCTGCAGCACAACCTGGTCGACCCCGGCAACTTCAAGGTGCTGGTCTCCGGGGGGGTAGTCCATATCGATGGCGAGGTGGGGAGCTATCAGCAGAAGAAGGCCATCAACCGCCTCGTGTCCGCTTCTCCCGGCGTGCGCCGGGTAGTGAACCGTCTGCGGGTAGTGCCCGCCGCCCCGGTGGGCGACTCGGCCCTGGCCGAGCGCGTGCAGCAGGCCATCCAAGCCGAGGCCCCTCTGGCCGCTCAGGCCATCTCCGTGAGCGCCCGCGACGGCAACGTCGAACTGAAGGGCACGGTGGACAGCGCCACCGCCCGCCTGGACGCCGAATACGCTGCTTGGCATGTGCCGGGCGTGCGCCAGATCACCAACAAGCTCCAGGTCGGCGCGGGCCGCATCACCGAAGAGCGGGAACTGGGGCGCCGGCTGGAGGACGCCCTCCACTGGAGCCTAGACGTGGAGCCCTGGCGCATCAGTGTCGAGGTGGACAAGGGGGTAGCCCACCTCTCCGGTCGTGTGCCCTCTCGCGACCACGCCCGCGAGGCCGAGGACCTGATCCGCTGGCACCCCCAGATCAGGGACGTTGTGAATCACCTGACAGTGGAAGCATCCGCCCCAGCACAGGCTCATGGCCTCACCGCCTGAACGGCCTCTTCACCTTCCGGCCACTGTCTGCCTGCCCTAACGGGCTTAGGACACTAGCCTTTCAGCCATGACCGCTCCCCCTCATCGCCGCAAGCTCGAGGGCAGGAAGAAGTCGCTCCTCCCTGAGACGGAGCCCATGCTCATCCGGGACATCCGCGATGCGCTGGTCATCCGTGAAGGCGACCTGTTCCTCCTCACCGACACTGCCGGCAACATTCCACCGAACAACGTCAACGGCTTTGGTCTGTACCACGCCGACACCCGCTACCTCTCGGTGTACGAGTTCTCCTTCGCCGATGCCCGGCCCGTGGTGCTCCTGTCCACGGCCGAGTTGGGCTTCAGCGAGGAGCAGGTGCTCACCAATCCCGCCATGCTCTCCGACGAGGGGCGTGTCCTCCCTCGCGGCAGCCTGGAGCTGCGACGGCAGCGGGTGGTGGACGGTGCCCTGGAGGAAACGCTGCGCGTCACCAACTACAACGTCTTCCCGGTGAGCTTCGACGTGGTCTACCGGCTGGGCGCCGACTTCGCCGACATCTTCGAAGTGCGAGGCAGGCAACGCAAGCAGCGGGGCCAACTCCTGCCCGCGCGTATTGAGGACGGACGCATCGTCTTCGCCTACAAGGGGCTGGACGGGCGCAACCGCGAGACCATGGTCAGCTTCTCGCCCGAACCGGTCGCCATCGAAGACGGGCAGGTCGCTTTCCACCTCACGCTGGACCACCGTCAGAGCGCCGTCGTGCGCCTGCTGTTCACCATGGACGGCCATCTGAAGGCACCTCAGGGGGTGGAGCGCTTCGTGGGCCTGGCGGAACAGTACCGCCGCTGGATGGACAGCGCCACCCGTATGCCCACGGACAACGAGTTCTTCAACGCCGTCCTAGAACGCTCCCTGGCTGACCTACGCATGCTCTGGCACCAGGAGAACGACCGCTGCTGCCTGGCCGCCGGCACACCCTGGTTCGACACCATCTTCGGCCGCGATACGGCCATCGTCTCCATGCAGACGCTGGCCTTCAACCCGGACATCGCTCGCCACTGCCTGAAGGCGCTGACCCGCCGGCAGGGCACCAAGTTCGACGACTGGCGGGACGAACAGCCGGGCAAGATCCTCCACGAGCTACGGCAGGACGAGATGACGGCCACCGGCGAGCTGCCCTTCTCCCCCTACTACGGCAGCGTCGACTCCACCCCTCTCTTCCTCCTCCTCGCCGCCGAGTACTACGCCTGGACGGCCGACCTGGACCTCCTGCGCGAGCTGGAGCCAAGCCTGCGAGCAGCCCTCCGGTGGGTGGACGTCTACGGCGACCTCGACGGTGACGGCTACCTGGAGTACGAAAAGCGCTCGCCCACCGGACTGGTCAACCAGGGCTGGAAGGATTCCCGCGAGGCTGTCATCTACGCCGACGGTACGCTGGCCAAGCCGCCCATCGCCCTGGTAGAGGTGCAGGGCTACCTCTACGCCGCCAAGAAGAAGCTCGCCCCCGTCTTCGCCGCGTTGGGCGACCGTCCGCTGGCCCTGCGCCTTCAGCAGGAAGCCGCCAGCCTCAAGCGGCGCTTCAACCGCGACTTCTGGATGGGGAACGAGCGCTTCTTCGCCCTCGCCCTGGACGGCGACAACCACCCCGCCGACGCCATCACCTCCAACCCCGGCCAGGCCCTATGGACAGGCATCGTCCAGCGGCGCCTGGCAGCGCCGGTGGCCGAGGTGCTCATGCGCAACGACATGTTCAGCGGCTGGGGCATCCGCACGCTCAGCGCCACCTCTAGCCGCTTCAACCCCCTCGGCTACCACCTGGGCACCGTCTGGCCCCACGATAACTCCCTCGTCGCCATGGGGTTCAAGAAGTACGGCTTCGAGGAAGAACTGAACGAAGTGGCCACCGCCCTCTTCGACGCCGCCCGCGCCTTTGCCTACTACCGCCTGCCGGAGCTGTTCGCCGGCAGCGCCCGCTCCACCCACGCCACGCCGGTGCCCTATCCTGTGGCCTGCCGCCCTCAGGCCTGGGCCGCCGGCTCCTTCCCTCTGATCCTTCAGGCCATCCTCGGCCTCTGCCCCAACGCCCCTGCCGGCGAGCTGCTCATCGTGCGGCCGCGCCTGCCCCACTGGCTGGAGACGGTGCAGGTGCGCGGCCTGCGGGTGGGCAAGGGCGAAGTGGACTTACGCTACCGCCGCCGCGGTCGCCGCACGGCGGTGGACGTTCTCCACAGCCGCCGCCTCAAAGTGCGCACCGTCGGCCTCTGGCCACTGTAGGTACAACAGGAGACACTGCCACACCGCGCCCTGGAGGGCCGGAATTTCGAGCTGATTCCCGAGCCACTGACCTCGCGGATTGAAATCCGCGGCTTGGACGGAAGCTGCGGGTTTCAACCCGCAGAGTTCAACTAAATTGTTGATGACCATAAGGCTGGGGCATGAGGAGGCAAATCCGATGCCCCCGCCTTCAGGCGGGGGTCGAGGATCAACCCACCGACGGCGAACCACCTACGTCGTCCTTGACCTGTAGCGTCCCACCCTCAGATGCAGTAACATCCTCTTGCCGTATCTACCACACGAGGAGTGCATCATGGATATTGCAGGCAAAGTGGCGGTGGTGACTGGGGCCAGTCGCGGCATCGGGCGGGCCATTGCCGTCGCGCTGGCGCAGGCCGGCGCCGATATCGTCTGTACCGCCCGCTCCACCGAGGCCCTCCCCCACAGGAAGCTGCCCGGCACCATCGACGAAACGGCCCGCCAGGTGGGGGCCCTGGGCCGCCGCGCCCTGGCCATCCCTGCGGACGTCACCAAGGACGATGAGGTAGAGTCGATGGCCCGCCGCACTCTGGCGGAGTTCGGGCGGGTGGACATCCTGGTGAACAACGCCGGCATCAGCGCCCCCGGCTCCTTCCTCGAAGTGCCCGTCCGCCACTGGGACCTGGTGCTGAACGTCAACCTGCGCGGGAGCTACCTCTGCACCCGCGCCTTCCTGCCCGGCATGATCGAGCGGCGCAGCGGCTGCATCATCAACGTCTCGTCCTTCGCCGCCTACACCGAGGGCTCCTGGGGGCTGGCCTACTCGGTCTCCAAGGCGGCCCTGGAGCGCCTCACCACCGGCCTAGCCGCCGAGGTGTCGTCTTTGGGCATCGCCGTGACCGCCCTTCAGATCGAGCGGTTCGTGTCCAGTGAGGGTTTCGTCTACCTGAGCGCCAGCGCCGACCATTCGACCTGGGACCAGCCGGAGACGGTGGGCGAAGCGGTGGTCTGGCTGGTGGGCCGCGAGCCGTCCTTTAGCGGCCAGGTCCTCACCCTGGGCGGCATCGAAGAGGCGCGGGCCACAACCTAGCCCAGCAACAGCGACGCCTTCTGCTGCTCAGCCAGACGGTTGAGCACCGCCGCCGCGGCGTAGGTCGCCGCCTCTAACAGAGCCTCGCGGGCGCCGAGCCCCTCATGCGGCCGCTGACGTCTCTACTTATCGTTGGGCCACATATCGCGGAACACGTACCACTGGTCGGGGTAGCGCCGCACGAAGTCTTCGAAGATGTCCACCACCCGCTGAGTGGTGTTGCGGATGTCCGCCTCGGCATCCTCGCTGCGGTCAGGCAGGATGGGCGGGCTGGCGTAGGCCGCAAAGCGGTTGCCGGGCAAGCGCACCGCCGTCCCAAAGATGATGGGGGCGCCGCTGAGGCGGGCCAGGCGGGCCAGCCCGGCGGGGAAGTAGGTGGGATGCCCCAGAAAGTTCACCGGCACGCCGCCGCTATTGTTGCGGTAGCCAATGTCCACCACTAGAGCCACCATCTCGCCGCGACGCAGCGCTCGTAGGAGCTGACGGCCGGTGCCCGCTGTCTGTAGTAGCGTCACGCCCATCTTCGCCCGGCAGAGGACGATCCAGTCCATGAGCAGCTTCGGGCGGAGGCGCGCCATGACGGAAGTAATGCGGAAGCCCTCCAGCAGCACCAGGGCGCTGGCTACCTCGATGCTGCCCATGTGGGCGCCGGCGAAGATGATGCCGCGGCCGTAGCGGCGCGCCTCCTCGAAGTGCTCCTCGCCGTGCCGAACCACCAGCCGGTCCAAGCGACCTACGCCCCAACCCTGCACGTGGAACAGCTCGACGATGTACTTGCCGAAGTTGCGGAAGGAGCTGCGGGCCAGGCGTTCCACTCGCTCGTCATCAGGCGAGGTGCCCAGCATGCGCGCGTAGTTACGGCGAGCGGCTTCGCGTTTGCTGGTCCAGAGCCAGTAGAAGATATCAGCGATGGGCCGCGAGACGTGATACGCCAGGCTCAGCGGCACCGCCTTCGCCACAGCCACGTTAACGCGGTAGATCCACGACTCGAAGTCTTGGTTCTTGTTCGTCGCCGGGGCGGTCCTCTTTTCGATCGTCGTCACCATCGCTAGTCTAGCGCCCTCCTGCCTTGGCGGCCAGCCTTGGCTAGGGCGATTCACCCTCCAGAAACACCTTCTCCAACTCCGCCATCTTCTCTTTGGGCAGCCGCATGAACAACCCCTGCGATTCCGCCATCAGCTTGCCCTCGGCGCTGCGCACCTCACCTCGCACCTCCAACCAGCGGCCACGGTTGCGGATGACCTCCGCCGAGACCGTAGCCTTGCCGTCCAGCGGCAGCGGCTGGCGGAACTTCACCTCCATCTTGCCCGTCACCGCCCACACCCGCAGAGCGTACATCGCCCAGCCCATGGCCTCGTCCAGGGCCGCCGCCGTGACGCCGCCGTGCACCAGGCCCGGGTAGCCCTGATGCTCCGCGCGCGGCTGGAACTCGGCCACCGCCCGCTTGTCCTCGAAGCGGAAGTCCAGCCTCAGACCGTGGGGATTGCGATCGCCGCAGCCAAAGCAGTAGTGACGGGTGCCAGCGCCCTCAGCCATCGCCGTTCTCCCCGGCGAGGCGCACCTCGGCATCGCCAGCCACCAGCGCCTCGCCCGCCTGGTTCACACATTCAACCGTCGCGAACACCCGCCGACCCTCGTCCTGCATTCTCTCCACCCGACCGCGCACCGTCAACGTGTCGCCGGGGCGCCCTGCCCCCTTGAACCGCACCTTCAGCCGTCCGCCCGAGAGCCAGGCGCGGCCGAAGGCAGCGGTCAGCATCTCCGAAAGGTAGGCCAGAAGGAGCATGCCGTGGGCGATGGTGCCCCCGAAGGGGGTGGTGGCAGCAAAGGCTGGATCGACGTGGATGGGGTTGAAGTCGCCGCTGGCGCGGGCGTAGCAGTCGATCTTCTCCTGTGTGAGGGCCTTGCTCAGCGATGGCAGCTCGCGGCCGATGGCCCAGGTCTCGGTGGTGCTTTTGCCAGGCCTCATTGGGGGATGAGAACGCCGGCCCGCCCGGCCAGCACTGCCTGCCCGGCCTCGTCGGCCACTTCCATCTCCACCGCCAGGGCCAGCCAGCCGCTGCGCTGCGAACGGTGCGCCACCCAGGCGCGCGAGGCCAGCCGCTCGCCCACGACCACCGGCCGCCGGAACTCGAACTCCTGCGAGCCGTGGACGGTGCCCGGCGGCAGGCCCATCGCCTCCATCAGGCCGCGCAGGGCCAGCGCGGCCACGGCCATGGGCGGCGCCCAGGCCTGGCCCTGCGCCCGGCACAGTTCGGGCAGGGCGGCGTCCTCTGCCGCCTCCAGATAGTCGTGCACCGCCGCCTCATCTAGGACGAAGAAGACCGGCGGGAAGCGGTGGCCTTTCTCCAGCATCTCGATGTCCATGCTCAGCCGTTGGCTCCAAACGTTTCGGGGCTCGCGTTATGAATGGCACAAAAGCGGCGGTGTGTCAACGAGGGGTTAGTCTCGCCGGCGCCGAGCCTGCTGCACCGCGCGCCATACTTGCGGGTCTGAGCGCAGAAAGCGTAAGACCTGGCTGGTTGTGAGGCCGAGGGCCCGCGCCGTCTTCGCGTAGCTTCCTTCCGCTGCCTCAAGCGCGTCAAGCACAGTGGCGACAACGATCGGATAGGCTCGATTGCGTCGGTTTACGGAAGGGCGGCCCGTCGGGCCTAGCTGCCCCACCAGCTCGGGGACGACAGGCGGCGCCTCCAGGTCGATTGGCGCCCGCAGCTCCAGCGCCATGCGCTCGCGCAGGCGCCGGATGGCCCGCGTCCGGTTCTCCTCCAGGGAGCGCGATTCCTCTGCTTGAGCCACGAGGCCGCTGGGCCGGTGGTGGAGGCGGATGGCGGTCTCGACCTTGTTCCGCCGCTGGCCGCCCGGCCCGCTCGCTCGATAGTGCTCTTGATGGCACTCCCTCAGGAGAGCAGCGTCGTCCAGCCGCAGCCAGGCATTCCTACGGGAAGAGGCTTCCTCTTCTCCCTCAGGCGTTCGTCGCGTCGGCGTCACGGGGCACAGCTGCTCCACTAATACGTCCCCGACTCGCCCACCGCGTTCTGCGGCCTACGACAGCCCAGCAGCAACACTTCACCCCCTCTGGTGTGCCCACCGCAGCCGCGAGTACAGCCAAGGCGCTACGCCCGCCCCTTGGCGATGACGAACCGCTCTATGGGGGGGAGAGGAACATCCGGGTGAGGGCCTCCAGTCCGGTTTCATCTAGTGGTGGTGTCCTGGGGGGCCAAATCACGGCGGTGTTCCTGGCAGGCCAGACGCGGACAAGCCCCGAGGGATCGAGGTCGCCCGGCTCCCCCTTGCGAATCCAAAGCAGTTTCGCCGCGAGATAACCGATAACGAGGGTCATGAGTATCCCGTGCGGAGTGTGCCAAGGTTCCGTGGCCCTGCCAGGCACGTCCGAAGCCGTAATGTCATTTCCAGCGTAGTGAAACGGCTTCTGCCCGTTGTATGCGGTAATCCATTGATAGCACGTTGGAGGCGGTACTTGGTGCTCGTAGAAGTAGTCGAGCCACTCTCGTTCGGGCTCAGTGATTGGCTGCGCGAAGTACCGAAACACAAGCGCTCGGAGCGCGAGCCATCTCGCGACAACGGTCTGTCCATGAGTGTCTAGGCTCACGATTCGCCCCATCATCATCTTTTGCAGGAGCGGCAGGGCACTCTCTTCCAGGTTTGCCATCCATCCGCTATTACACTGCCGACAGACGCGTTTCGCAGTGACGTTGATGTCATCTCCGCAGCTCCACTCATGAGAAGGCCCCGAGCCTGTTGTCATTTGGATCGTCACCGGGCGCCGCAACCTACGGGGGCCGCGCTTCAGAGTGCCAGTCACCCATTGAGGCCATAGGTGCTCTTTCGTTACGGGGGTTCCACCGCAGAAAATGCAAGCCCTCGTCCTCTTGTCGGCCATCACGCCCCCATCCTAGCTCGCAGGCGCGAGGGTTGGCAAGAGAAACGGGTAGGCCGCCACCGGCACCCTGAGGGCGAAGCGCATACCGCCAGCAGATTGAGGGCTATCAATAGCACAAAATGGCGGTGTGTCAACGACGGATGGGGCGCTCGCCTAGCCCACCTCCGCCGCGATCGCCTTCAGGCGGTCCACGTTCTCCTTGTCCGGCCCCTCGGGCTTCTTGTCCCCTACGGGGAAGCCCGGCACCTCCAGCAGGAAGGGCAGGCCGCGGAAGGCCGGGTGGGCCATGATCACCCGAAAGCCCTCCCGGCCGATGTGGCCCTCGCCGATGTTCTCGTGGCGGTCAACGCCGCCCCCTAGCGGGCACTTGGAGTCGTT
>Ga0315289_10016647_pt1 | contig 10126 bp, 14 predicted proteins | sample YL17G11_40_MG_FD_203452 | JGI IMG/M metagenome (GOLD analysis project Ga0315289, IMG submission 203452) | Sediment microbial communities from Yellowstone Lake, YNP, Wyoming, USA - YL17G11_40 | ecosystem: Environmental > Aquatic > Freshwater > Lake > Sediment | place: USA: Wyoming | collected...
TGTTCGGGTTCATACTCGATATTTTCAAGGTTTAATGTTATGACAACCTTATTGAGGTTGATATATTTCCCGATGTCGTACGAGCAGACAATGTTCGTGATCGCCACTTTCGGTTCCTTGAATGCTTTTACTCCGGCTTTTTTGAGTGAATCAATGATGAGTTTAAGCCCATCATCGAGTGCTTTTTTATCGCGGATACCGGTGAGGACTACTTTTCCCGAGGAAAATATCAGGGAGGCGATCTTGGGGTTTTCGATCCGGTACACAGCACCGGGGAACCGTTTGGTATTGAGCTCACAACTGGGGATCTTTTTTGATACCATAGCAAGATCGATGGAATCCGCAATAACGCCGGAGGCGACGATATTCTCAATTTTTAATGATTCGTACCGTTTATCTGCCATCCACTATACTATGCTGCTCATCAAATCATAATACTAATGGACAACCTTTATGTCCCACCCATCGGTAACGACGGCATAAATCCTTAAAAACAGGGAGTAGGCTACGGGGACCTCTTTTGATGTCCGGAAGCTTTGGTTCATTGCAGGATCGTGACCGGTGATCCTGATGAGAAACGTATCGGTTTGCGCCTGCGGGAATAATTCGCAACCGGCTTTGCACTACTTACAACACTCATGGGGAAACCCGGAACCAAGAGATAAAGTGACTGCACCACAAAATCACCTGCAGCTATCACCTGCAGCTGACAGCGTTCACATAATTGCCACATCTAACGATACCCGGTAGGAACCGGTGCAAAGATCGATATCAACAAAAGATCAGGAAATTCGCGCCGGACAATGGCAGGATAAAGAAACAACAAACACCTAACTTTATTTAGTTAAAATTATTCGTAAACCTTTGTAGAAAAGTTAATAACCTCTTCCGGCGTAATCTCTCACATGCCAACTGAGGCAAATATTACAACCGTTCAAGAGTTCATCCAGAACGATGATTCCGGGACGCGGCCAATATCAACCCAAAAAGTTTATCGTTTTGCACTCTCGAATTTTGAAAAGTTCATGGGGTTTGATGATGAGACCCTGTTCAAATATGCCCGTAACAAGAAGATGCAACCCTCGAAGGATCTTCAGAGATACCAGGCAACCCGGATGAGGGAGGGGAAAAGTCGGTCATCCACGAAAATATATCGATCCGCCGTTAGGGCATTTTTGGTTCAAAATGAATGGACCCTCACCAAAAAACGAACCGGGAAAAAGCAGGAATGTAAGATCGCGGATGAGGCGCTTACCCTTGACCTCTTACAAAAAATGATGGGGGTCGCTACCCTACATCAGAAAGTTATTTTAGAGACGATGATCAGCACGGGAGCGCGGATCGGGAGCCTTGCTGCTTGCCGGGTGCCCGATCTCCACATGGAATGTGATCCTCCCGAGCTGAGGATCCCGGGATCCCTTATGAAAAATGGTAAGCCGGTTACCGTGTACCTCACTTCAGAGTGTAAAAAATATATGGAGATATGGCTCGCTAACCGGGACGCGTATTTAGAATCTACAGAGAAGAAGGCCCGGAACCTCCTTGTTGGGGACCGGAGCGCGCTGCTGTTCTGTTGTTCCCGGATGCTGTTTGAATCCCATTTCCGGCGGATGGTTCGGACGGTCGCACCCGAGCTTAAGAATATCAACCCAGATGCGGGAGAGAAAGACACGGGCACACGGTACGCGATCCACTGCCACTCAGTCCGAAAATATTTTTATTCTAAAATGTTGCCCGCTCTCGGGGAGATCATCACAAATGGGCTTATGGGACATACTGCGGGGTATCTTGAAGAGAGTTATGGGAGGATCCCCACCGATGAGCGCCGGGCAAAATGGAAGGAGAACGAGCATCTCTTGTTTATCCTCGATGCTTCAACGATTGAGGCAAAGAAAACGACAGAAGCGCAGGGTAAGGAGATCGCAGCGCTGAGGGCAGAGAATCAAGAATTAAAAAGGGATATGGAAACGAGGGTTAAGGGGTTGGAATCGATGTTAACCCTATTCCAGGAACGGATTTTAAAACTGGGTATCACTCCTGAGACAATCGAGAAAAATATTTTAAGAGAGAGAAAAGAAGAGAACGCCCGGCAAAAAGGCGGCAAACCCCGGGCCGTTCCCGCCTAAATAAATACTCTTTTTCCACTTACGCAGCGCGCACCATCCAAAATGATAAATATAACTTAAACAATATACTTTAGTTAATGTTCACCGCGTGATATGGTGAACACCCTCAAAACCATTGTGAGATTTCGGCCCGGGTTGTTCTATGGGGCCTTTGCTTTTGAGAGGGCTTTTTTAGTAAAGGATTTAGGAGGAGTTCATGTCAAAAACTGTTCGGGTTGATCCCGAGGTTTACCTCAATTTGGAAAAACTAAAAAATGGTTCGGAATCCTTTTCATCGGTAATCGCCCGATTGATCCGAACCGTCGGAGCACCGGAGATTGAAAAATTCCGAGCTATCAAAGTTTCGGAACTATTTGCGAAGTGATGAAATGTTCAAATGTAGCGTATGCGGTAGAAAATGGGGACGGCCCGATATTCCCGAGGAATTGATCGTCTGCCGTATGTGTAAGACGGTCCCATCAAAGGAACCCGAAAAACCAAAAAACTAAGGAGCGAAAATATGGAATTGTTTGATGACTTTTTCATTCCTTCGACGTATGCGCGAAAGGATGAATTAAAGATCGCCGTTCGTCGTGCGATCTGTGATGCCAGGAATGATCTAAAACTCCTGCACCGGGATGAAAATGGTAGAATATCGGTATTGAGCGCCTCGCCGAATATCAACCGATTCTTATTCAGGAGGGATTATGTCCGGGAAGTACCGTGAGGCAAATCATCAGGCGATGATCTACCGTCATCAGCGGGTCCGGCATCGCGCCTATAATCTCTTTGAAGGTATGGAAGCGGTCGACCGGCAGATCCCAAAAGATGACCCCCGGTTTGAAAATCTAAAAGCCATTGTTAACCGTTATTTTGACGGGATTGTTGACCTGTTCAAACTGGAGGATCAGATCGATGATGAGCTGACGCGCTTAGCGCAGGAGGTTGGGAAATGATTGAACCGTTAAAGGTTTCCAAATTCCCCAGCTATACCGAAGTGGCACTCTCAGAACAGTTCTCCGAGATATACCACGATGATTTAAAGTATAACATCGATGTTAACAACTGGTTTTTCTGGGATGGGGCGCGATGGAAGCAGGACCAGCGCAACCAACAAACGCAGGAAAACGCAAAAACTGTTATTATCGGGATCTATCAGGACGCCGCCAAAGAGACTGACAGCGAGACGAGAAAGAATCTATTGAAATTTGCAGAGAGGCAAAATTCCCGATCTGGAATCAGTAACCTTCTTTTCTTATCTCAGTATGTGTTTACGATCACTGACCAGAATTTTGATCTCGATCCTCACCTCCTGAACACACCGAGCGGGACCTATAACCTTGTCACCACCGAGATCCAACCGTTCAGCAAAGAGGATTATATAACAAAAATCACCGGCACGGAATTTAAAAAAGAGGTCGCCTGCCCTCTCTGGTTATCCCACCTCGAAAAATGTTTCGATGGGAACAAAGACCTTATCCAGAACTTTAAGGAGATCTGCGGATACCTGTTATATTTCGGAAATCCCGATGGCGTCTTTTGTGTACTGTATGGTTCCGGTAAGAACGGGAAAAGCGTAACCATCCGAATAATTGAAAACATCCTCGGGGATTATGCAATAAGTGTCAATCCTCAATCGTTCATGGAAATCGGGAACCACCCGGGATCAGATCGATTGTTGATGAAAAATGCCCGCCTGATCACCTCTATCGAGACGGGGACGAGCGGAAAATATAAACTGGATGCACCGTTTGTTAAGGCAATCACCGGCGGGGATACCCTGAGCGAGAGAAAACTATACTGCGAATCACAGCGGTTCAAAGTGGGCGGGGTCGTGTTCCTTGCCACAAACGCAAAACCCCGCGTCCCGGATCAATCCATCGGGATGTGGGAACGCCTCTGGTTGATTCCCTTTAACCACTATTTCCCACCGGAAGAGCGGGATAAAGAGATTGTTAAAAAACTGAATGGTGAAAAACCCGGGATCCTTAACTGGATGATCGAGGGCTGCCAGGATTATAAGAAACGGGGATACCTACAAAAATGCGCCGCAATCTGCGAGGAAACGGAGGAGTACAAACACGGTGAGGACTGGTATAGCCCATTCATTGATGATACGATTAAGATTTTAGAGCGGGGCGCGATCAAGGCCCGCGAGTTCTATTCTGCGTACGTCCAATGGTGCGCTTCTCAGATCCCTCAAATTAAAGCACGGAGTGAAACGAGTTTCGGCCGGGAAATGGGTGTACGGTTCAGAAAAAAACGCGGAAATGATGGGAGATATGAGTATCACGGGATCGGATTCCGGGGACAGTCTAACCTCTAAAACTGAATGGTTCTGAAGGGTTTTCTATGATTTTAGTAAATTATTTTTATCCCGCGTGTATAGAAAAACTTTATAGAAATGACCTTAAACTATTCAGAACCCTTCAGACTCTCCCACTTTCACTTTTTTATTTCCCTCTCTCCCGGTCAGCGGTTTCGGACCGAATTTTGAACCTAACAAATATTAGGTCTATGAAAATGTGGCGATTAACTCAAAAAAGGGCAGTTTTGGGAGTAATTAGTATTTGAAAGAATTATAAAATGGGTGAAATAGATGCAACATTCAGACGGGGAGCATACCAAAACAACAATGCAAGCGGTGAGCGAACACGGCCCGGGGCCGTCAATCCCGGCAAAGTATCCAAGGCAGACCACACACCCCATTAAACGGGCGCTGATGTGGTTTCTGTGGCGGATAACCTAAAGGGAGGGAATAGAGTATGCAACGTATCAGGGCCCTCATAAGGGCAAGGAGTGACAAGATTGCGGATATGGAAAAACGGTTCGAACCGAGCGAGCGGATCGCGCAGTATAAGCAGGTCTCTCGCCAGGTCATCATAGAAGACTACAAAAAGACCGTTCAGGGCATGCAGGCAGCAAACCAAGGCAAGATGTCTGCCATTGTGAATGAATACGGGAAGAAAGCACCAACGCAGCACGAGCGGGCGGAGGCCTTGACGATCATCAAGAATGATCTCAGGTCAATGAGCATAAAGCAGTTGCAGGAGATCGCGTCCAGGTATCAGGCAGTGCCGCCGGGTATCTTCAGCGCGGACGACATGCGGTCTCTCGCCAGTGAGTTACGGGACCGGGGGGACGAGGACACGGCGGATCGCCTTGCCAGTTACATCCAGATCCGGCACATCGACTTCCCATACCGCAACGATGAACGGTATCAGGGTCTTGAGAAGATCAATGCACGGTATGATGTGTTTCTTGCACAATCCAGCAGGTCCCTTGTCTTATCGTCAGACCCCCTCAAGATTGGCAAGGATGATGTGGTCGATCTGAATCCTCTTAATGGGAAGGTGAAAGCATGACAACAAAAGCAGCATTATTAACGGTGGATCTCACCGGGTATCAGCATAAGGTTGAGGACATCGCACGACGGGGTAAGAGCGTGATCGCCGTCATGCAGCAAGAGAAATACCCGCTCGCCCGTATCCAACAGGAGAGGCGGGCATTGGAGCGGGAAACCCTCGATTTTCGGATGGAAACAATCCGGGTGTTCAGCGAGAAGCTCCAGGCAATTGAAAAGAGCATCGGGTTGTGAGGCCATGCTCCCGGCGATCTACGATCTCCCGAGTGAGCAAAGGGCGCTTATCAACAGCCTCTTAAGGCGCGGGGAGCTCCCGGTCAAGGATATTGCCCGGATGACGTACGTCGAAATGGGGAACGTCCGGCGGCCCCGATCCCTTGATGCATGGGCCGAGATGTTGTATAATTATCGCCATGATAAGCACCATCTCAAGGTTGTCCGGGAAAATAACCTCTTAGTGGATCCTTATATTGTCAATGATTTAACGATCACCTCATTGGAAAAGATGCTCGCCGGTGAGGGTCCGATATCATGGAATCTGTTATCGTCCTTACGGAGCATCAAGACGATCCCGGCGTCGTTGCTGGATAAGCTGGAGGCCAAGGTCAATGCAAAAGATACAGCGGTTGATGAGGGACAAGCCGATTGAGACCCTGCAGGCCATGACGGGGATCCGATACAGTCCCTTTCAGCGGGACATCATCCTCTCAAAGCATCCCCGGGTTGCCTGCATGGCCCCGAGACAGTCCGGCAAGACCGAGGCGCTGATCGGCACGGCCTTAAAGACCATGCTATCCGGCGAGGGGCGCAAGGTCGTCACCTTCAATCCCGCTGTCAGGCAATCAAACAGCCTGATCGATCGGGTGAGAAATTATTTGTTCCGGTGGGGGATCCAGCCGAGCATTTGTTCCCGGGGCGAGATCCTCCTTGAGAACGAGGCCTCTATCGTGTCCCGTCCGGTCAAGGCATCCGCACGGGGCGAGAACTGCGACGCGCTCCTTCTTGATGAGCTCGCGTGGCTTGAAGAAATGCAGGAGGACGACGTGCTCGCCCTTGCCATGCCATATTTGAGCAAGCCCGGCGCCCGGTTGGTGATCTCCAGCACTCCCCGGGGCCGGCGGGGCCTGTTCTACAAGATCTGGACGGACGATAATGATTTTCTCAAGATACGCGGCACCATCGAAGAGGTTAAGCATTATTCCGAGGACTTCATCACCTCGCAGCGGAGTATATTAGGTGACATATTATACAACAGGGAGTATAATTGCGCTTTTGATGAACTCAACGAAACGAGCCTCTTTTCAGAACTGGATATCGCAAAATTTACAGGAGGAAAAGTATGTTCAAACACGATTATGGAATCAACAAGCAATTCAAAGCCCGTTATCTCGGAATTGACATCGCAACCGGCGCCGGTCAAGACTACAGCGCACTTTGTCTGATTGATCGATATGCGATCAAAGAACAGATGGGCAATCTGATTAAGCCGGATGTAAAAATTACCGAAAAGTTTGAGATTGTCGATTTACAACGAACCCGGGATCTTAACACCGATGCACAAGTCCGATGGCTGAAAGATTATATCCAGGCACTTGACCCGGCACCCATTATAAGTATCGATGTAACGAGGGAATTGCATCTCGGGATCTCCCTTAAAGAAGCACTGAAAAAGAGGATCAATTTTGTAATATGGTCGGGAGGATCGGCGATCACCCGGGACGGTCATAAATACGTCGCATCAAAGACGCAGGTCTTAATGGATCTAAAATCCTTTATGGCCCTCGAGCGTCTGATTGTTGCAGATATTCCTTTAAGGGATGAACTTGTCAAGGAATTGTTATCATTTTCCTTTATAGAATCGGAATCGGGGGGATTCAAAATCCAAAACACCGGTGCCGGTCACGATGATCTCGCCATGAGTTTGGCCGTCGATGTTGTTCCTCTCATGTATCAACGCATTTTGGAGGGGACCGGAGTGGTATTTTACCCCGGGATGTCCTTTGACCGTCCGGGAAGTTTTTATACATGCCCCAACCCACCTCCAGGCTTTGAACGGCGGAACAAAGACGGCTCCCTATTTATGGAACCCAAACAGGAGAGGGAAAAACCAGAAAACCTACTTGATCCCAACCGAATACGGGCGGAGTTAGAGAAGAAAATAAAAGAGAATAAGTAACCGTGATGATCCGGAAAAAGGCCTTTTCCGGGGAAGAAAGTATCGATGTAGAATAAATAATCTATTTTATATAAAAAGGAGATTTCTTCATGAAGAAAGAATTACCGAAAATACCGGCTGGTCAGAAAATGCCAACCATCCAAAAGAAACGGCGGAGAATGTTGCATGGGAAAAACGATGTTATTTCTTAAAAGGAGGGAATTTTTATGACCTTAATCGGGAATTTAGTTACGAAATTCACGGCGGACATGACCGACTTAAAAGCGGGTATTGCGCAATACGGGCGGGAGCTGGATAAAGCTGAGAAGGAAAATGCAGATTTCAAAAAGGGTCTGGACACCATCCTCTTAACATTTGCCAAGGTTGCCGGAGTGGTTACGATTGCTGCCGTTGCTATATATGGAGCTATCACAAAATACGGCGGCATGGCGCAGCAATTAAAAGACCTTTCGTACCAAACCGGACTATCGACAGATCGTATCCAAAAATTACAATACGCGGCAACTCTCGCGGGAACGGATTTCGGCCGGGTTGCAGTCGGACTGAACGCGCTCTCTTTGTCGATGGCGGAGGCAAAGGACCCGAGCACGGCGGCATACAAAACTTTCATGGGCCTTGGAATCGATCCGCGTGGTAAGACCGTAGATCAGGTCTTTGAACTGACGGCACGGGCAATGGTTGGCATGCAGGACGAGACCAAAAGGAACGAGGCCGCCATGATCCTGTATGGCCGGAGTTGGAAAGAACTCATCCCTTATATGGAGACGTATATCACAAAAAGCAAGGAGATTAAAGACCACCCAATTCTCTCAAAAGAGGACGTTCAGACCTTGGCAGATGGGAAAGTGGCAATTGACAAGCTCACAACATCTCTCGATCTTTACGTTGCGAAACTGGTTCTTCTCGGAGAGAAAGGATTTAATCCGGCCGGGGGTGCTCCTATACCTGCCCGGGGAATGACGGAGATCAAAGGAGAACAAGGCAAAGCAACGGGCATCATGGCCCGTCTATTCGGTCCACTCACACCGGAACCCAAGGAACCATTAAGCGACGCCGAGCTGAAAGCGAAAGAAGACCGCGAGAAAAGGGCTATTGAAGGAGTTACGGATGCACTAAAAGACCAAATCCGAGCGGAAGAGGATCTCACAGATGCAAAAAAAGCACGTTTTGATCTGGACAAGGGTTATGAGCGGGAGATGTCCCTTGTTGGGTGGGATGTTGGCCGGGCGCGGGAACTGACCATCCGGCACGGTTGGGCGGAAGAAGACCAGATGGGGAAGGTCGGAGAGGCGCAGGCGGCGCCCGTTTAACCTGGAGGGTGGGGCAGGGCGCCATTTAAAAAATGGTTTTCCATAAATACCTCGTTTCAATTATCAAATTCTTTTTTTTGAATTTGTTTACATTTGTAAACTCCACCGACGGAGCATCCCATTCTTGGATACCCTGTTTGCCTCAAAAGTCCTGATGGAAAGCATCAAAGAGGGGGTCGGAGAATAGAAAAAGAGATTTTTAGAGGTTAAAACTTTTCACACACTCGGGATTCACAACCGGCATCTGGCTCCGGATCAATTCTTGGATCTCCGGTTCCATGAGGATATCCTTCAAGATTTGTTTGCGCTCCTCCTGTTCCTTTTTCCGTCTTTTCTCCCCTATCGTTGTCAATTCTGGAATGACAAGGCAACAACCCACCGAAGGAAAAGTTTTCAGGAACATCTGTCCGATCTTTTCTTCAAGCACATCATACTTCTTGGGACAGAGTTCTGATAGCTCCGTTCCCCCCTTGATGATAATTTCGATATCCATACTTTCTCACACGCCCTTCCAATTAGGGATAAAGGAGACTTGCCCGATCTATATATAAATATTCTCCAAAAACCATTTTAAATCGTTGAATTTGGATTTAGAGCCTGAAATATCCGTTTATTCGATACAACGAGTATCACAATATCCATACCATGAAAATTATGATACTTGGTACCGCGCAGGGACGCACCAACATTTTTTAAGATGGTTGCCTTAGTAATATGACCAATGAAGCGGATTACCTCCATTTTGTAATCGCCTCATTGACGATCTGAAAAGGATAACAAAACATAAATGTTTTATGAAAAATAATATCTAACTTTATGTAATTTTAAGGTGCATGATAACAGGCGCGAGGGTTGCCAAGCCAGGTCAAAGGCGCTGGATTCAGGGTCCAGTCGCGCAGGCGTTCGAGGGTTCAAATCCCTTCCCTCGCATCTCTTCTTTTGGTTCAATGCGTAAACGCCAGAATATTACGAATTCCCGAGCGCCACGGTGCACGGCTCTTTCCCTCTTTACCATAGGGTTCTTTGATAAACCAGCCCAATTTTTTCAGCTACGATTTCCCATACTAAATGTTGAACATACCACTCGTTATCAAAATAATTGAATCCTTCCCTAGGAGCTTGTTCTCGAAATTTTTGTTCAAGGGGGATTTTATAATTCCAATCATCTTTA
>Ga0315289_10016649_pt1 | contig 10125 bp, 8 predicted proteins | sample YL17G11_40_MG_FD_203452 | JGI IMG/M metagenome (GOLD analysis project Ga0315289, IMG submission 203452) | Sediment microbial communities from Yellowstone Lake, YNP, Wyoming, USA - YL17G11_40 | ecosystem: Environmental > Aquatic > Freshwater > Lake > Sediment | place: USA: Wyoming | collected...
AGATTTATGGTTTTTGGTGTTAGGGCAAAGGGCTCCGCTTTCATCCCCACCGTGAACGGTGGGGTCTTCCCGCTCCGCCATTCGCAATCCCGCTAGATAAAACGGAGGAGAAGCGTCTCCAGCCCCGAAGTCATTTCAGCCGGATCGGCCTGCCCTTTGCAGATTCACCGATGGCTCAATCGACTGGAGAGTCGAAAACTGAGCAGAAAGAGCTGGGAGTTGCCTTTCCGGACCTTTCGACGAAAAGAGTTATTATGGGCGAAAGGATCTCCTCCTGATCTCGTAGAGGTCTTTGATGCTACATGTAATATTCCTGGGAACTGCCGGTTCTATGCCCACTCCAGAGAGGAACCCCTCTGCTGTCTTAGTCAACCGGGAGGGCGATCTGGTCCTTTTCGATTGCGGCGAGGGCACCCAGAGGCAGATGATGCGGGCCAAGACGGGCATGATGCGCCTTAAGAACATCTTTTTAACCCATCTTCACGCCGATCATATCCTGGGTGTGCCGGGCCTCCTGGAGACCATGGCCTTCCAGGGAAGAGTGGAGCCTTTGACCATTTTCGGCCCCGCGCACACCTGCGATCTGGTGGCCACCTTCTGCTCTTTATGCTATTTCTCAAGGGACTTTGATGTCAAGGGAGTTGAGCTCCAGCCCGGCCATGCGGTCAGCATGAAGGGCTGCCAGGTGGAGGCCATCCAGACATACCACAGCGTGCCCAGCCTGGGGTACTGCCTGCAGGAAGACCAGCGCCTGGGAAGGTTCGACCGCCAGGCGGCCGTGGCCCTGGGCGTCCCGCCTGGACCTGCCTTCGGCAGGCTTCAGCACGGCCAGACGGTGGAAATAGATGGCCGGATGGTAAAGCCAGAACAGGTGATGGGCCCTCCCCGGCCAGGAAGGAAGATCGTCTATACTGGCGACACCCGACCATGCAGATCAGTAGAGCTGGCCAGCAGCGGCGCGGACCTGCTCATCCACGACGGTGCACTGGCGGATGAAATGGCAGAGTGGGCCAGGGAGACAAAGCATAGCACAGCAGGAGAGGCAGCAATGCTTGCCAGGCGTGCCGGCGCGAGAAAGCTGGTTCTAACTCACATCAGCTCTCGCTACTCGGAAGACGTCTCACCCCTCCTCCGGGACGCGAGATCTATCTTCGAGAGGACCATTATAGCAGAGGATCTCATGAAGCTGGAGATCAGGCACAGCTAACGCGAGAATCAGAATATCTCAAGGCCCTGGAGCCTCTCGCTTCTCCTCTCCCTCTGCCCATCGTTTGCGCTCTTCTGCCAGGCCATCCCTCACCTGCTGGGATATCCTGTCATCGCGACCGATCAGGGAGATTTCAAGGGATTCCATGGCGCAGTCCAGCATGGCTCTGCTTCGGCTCAAGTCCATTCCCCTGCTCTCCACCTCTATGCCCTTGCGGAAGAGAGCATCGATCTCCTCCTGCGGCATCCTCAAGGCGGTAGCAGCAGAGATGGCTCTGCCGTACATCTCCAGGTCTATGTAGAAGCTCAGCCCCTCCTGATAGAGCCTCTCCGCCTCCTCCGGCAGACCGGCGTTCTTGGCGATAAGGGCGGCCCATAGGTAATCTCCCTCGTCGATGAGAATCTGGATAGCCCTCCTGATCATGCATTTCTCTCTGGCCAGGACCACTGCATACTCAATCTCTTTAGCCTGAACCAGGACCTCCACCGCCTCTTCAGCGATGTCATCGGGGATATTTCTCATGTTGTTCACTACATAGGATACCTTTTCGTCCCGAGGCATCCTGTCAAATTGATCCTTCAAGGGGGATGCACCAGAGAAGATAGCATGGCATCCCGGAGATAAGGTTATGGGCCGCTTCCTCTTATACCGGCTGGCGAGCTCCCTACTGGAGAGGTGCTATGGGTTGCAGCTGTCTATGGCTCATCGGCGGATGGAGCTGCGACAGCTCTTGCCCGGGCATGGCTTGGGATATGGACTGTAGATCCTGATGAAGGATATTTAGTTATATTCGAAATGGGAGAAAAGAGACCTGACTCTGAAGAAATGTTGCTCTGGCGAGAATCCGGAGGAGAGATCCCGGCGCCGGAGTTCTTTAGCTCTGATCGGGCAAGATGCCCCGGCGGGGAGACGCGCTTTAGTCAAGGCTTCCTGGCTGCTTACAGGATTGATGCCCACATGCAGGCGGACTACAGAATGAGAAATTGGCGCGGGACAAGGTATCCTGGAGGAGAAGGCTGTCGAAGATGAGAAGTCCCATGGAGCTCAATGTGCAATTGCGTCTGATGTTATTCAAGCCACCTGACTTGAAGGCTTCATTGCAGGAAGGGGGCATATCCTCCCGCTTCGCCACTATAGCCGCGGCGGGAGTTGTTCTGGGCTACATCGGCATGCTGGCGTTGCTTAGGGACTATCCATCGATAAGCCTTATCTTCAGCGACGTGGCAGCGGCGCTGATAGACTTTCTTGCAGCAGGATGCTTATTCTATGCCGCCCTATGCTCGCGCGGCCTCTCCAGGAATATCCGCCTGGCCTGGATGATGCTCGCTATTGCCCAGCTCTCTTACGCCTTTGGCGACTTCTTGTGGACCTACTTCGAGATCGTACTGCATCAGAGTGCCTTTCCCACCATCGCCGATATCTTCTATCTTATGTACTATCCTCTTTTTTTTATAGGAATCCTCCTCCTTCCCGCAGCCACCAGAAGTGCCAGCGACCAGCTCAAGATGCTGCTGGATACAGGAATTGTCATGATCACCGCCGTCTTGATCTTCTGGCAGCTGCTGATCGCTCCTACCATCCAGGCCTCAGGGGGCGATGGGCCGGCCGTAGTCCTTGCGGTGGCATATCCCGTCATGGATCTCGTCTTAGTCTTCGCCCTCATCGAGCTGCTTTTCCGCAGGTTCGGCCAGCTGAGCCGCATCCCCCTCTTTCTCCTGGCGGTCGGTGCCTTTACCCTGATCCTCACCGATGTCACCTTCATGAGCATGTCCCTCCATGGGACTTATAGCCCGGGAGGGACGCTGAATGTGGGCTGGGTGCTGGCCTATGTCATGACCGGGCTGGCAGGAATCTATCATGGAAATGCTGTGAAGAGCGGCCACAGCTCCCCCGCTGAGCAAGGGGACTACAGCCAGTTTACCTGGCCTTTTTATATCCCCTACTTCTGCGCGGCTGGAGCCTTTGCGCTGCTGATCTGGAGCAGAGATCATCCCCTCTCCATATCTTTTGCCTCCCTCTCCTGGGCTGTAGGAGGCATCATATGCCTGGTGGTCACGCGGCAGATCCTGACTCTGAAGGAGAACTCCCGGCTCTATCGCGGTGCTCAGCAGGAGATAGCCGAGCGCAAGCAGGCAGAGTTGGAGATCAAGAGGCTGAATGAAGAGCTGGAGCTTCGAGTAAAGGAGCGCACTACACAGCTTGAGGCGGCCAACCAGGAGCTAGAGAGCAAGATTGCAGAGCGCAAGCTGGCTCTGGATGCCCTCAGGGATTCCGAACGCCGCCTGGCCGACATAATAAACTTCCTTCCCGATGCCACCTTTGTCGTCAACCGGGAGGGAGTGGTCATTGCCTGGAACAGGGCCATTGAGAAGCTTACTCACATCAAAGCCGAGGACATCTTGGCCAAAGGCGGCTATGAGTATGCCATCCCCTTCTACGGCCTTAGGCGACCCATGCTCATCGACCTGGTGCTCCATCCCGACAAAGAGTTTGAAGGAAAATATGACAACTTCAAGAGGCAAGAAGACGGGACCGTAGTGGGCGAGGCCTTCATGCCCCGCCTGGGAGGGGTTGGCGCATATGTATTCGGAAGCGCTGCTGTCCTCTATGACTCGGAGGGCGACCTGTGGGGGGCCATCGAGGCCCTTTCCGACATAACAGATAGGAAGAGGGCCGAGGCGGACCTGCAGCGTGCCAAGGAAAAGGCAGAATCGGCCACCAGGGCCAAGTCTGAGTTCCTGGCCAATATGAGCCATGAGATCCGGACCCCTATGAATGCCGTCATAGGCATGACCGGCCTCCTTATGAGAACGAAGCTGGATTCTGAGCAGCGCGACTACGCGGAGACCATACATAGCAGCGGAGATGCGCTTCTGGCCATCATCAATGACATCCTGGACTTCTCGAAGATTGAGAGCGGGAGGCTGTTGCTAGAGCAGCAGCCCTTCCATCTGCGCACTGCTGTGGAAGAGTCCCTGGATCTGGTGGCTGCGCATGCCGCCGAAAAGGGGCTGGAGCTCATATATCTCCTGGAGGATGCCGTTCCTGAGATTGTGGTGGGAGATGTAACCCGGCTTCGTCAGGTTTTGGTCAACCTGCTGGGCAATGCAGTCAAGTTTACAGAAAAGGGCGAGGTGGCCTTGACGGTGAGCTGCAGGCCGGCCCGAGACCGCCTGGCCGAGCTCAGTTTTGAGGTGAAAGACACCGGAATAGGAATGTCCGAGAAGAACATGTCCCGGCTATTTCAGTTCTTCAGCCAGGTGGATTCATCTACTACCAGAAACTATGGCGGCACGGGGCTGGGGCTGGCCATAAGCAAGAGGCTGGTGGAGGCCATGGGTGGCAGTATCTGGGCAGAGAGCGTGCAGGGCTGCGGCAGCACATTTCACTTTACCATTTTGGCGGAAGCTTTTGACGATCCCGATAGCAAGCTGCCATCCGTTCAGGGGAACGTCCTGGTTATAGATGCCAACCCGACCACAAGAGGACTGCTAGCCAGGTACCTGACATCCTGGGGAATGTCCCCGGCTCTGGCAGCCAGCGGCCAGGAGGGCCTGAGCAACCTGCAGGGCCAAAGTGCGCAGGTGGTGCTCCTGGATGCCACTTTGTCGGATATGGATCCACCGGCATTGGCCAGGGAGATTAAAGAGAGATTTCCCAGGACCAAAGTGGTGATGATAAGCCCCCTCGGACATGGCGCCCTTCATGAGGCCTCAGTGGCGGGATGGATTACCAAGCCTATCAAGCCCTTTCTGCTCCGCAGTCAGCTCGTAGACCTGATCTCCGAAGACCATGCCAAAGGATTGGAGGTGGCTAGCGGAACGTCTCCCTCCCAGGTCGAGCATGGCAGCCTTCGCATTCTGCTGGCCGAGGACAATCCCGTCAACCAGAAGGTAGCCGTAAGCATGCTGAAGATCCTGGGATATACGGCAGATGTCGCCGCCAACGGCTTTGAGGTTCTGCAGGCTTTAGCGCGCCAGGAGTACGATATTGTGCTCATGGATGTGCAGATGCCGGAGATGGACGGGCTTGAGGCTACGCGACGCATCCGCAGCCTAGACCGCAAGACCTGGATTGTGGCCATGACCGCCTATGCCCAGGAAGGGGACCGGGAGGAATGTCTCAAGACGGGCATGAACGATTACCTCAGCAAGCCCATCCGAATGCATGAGCTGGAGGCGGTATTGGGAAGAGGAAGTCAAGCTCTAGGGGCCGGAGCATCTTGATTCAACCAGGTGGCGCTCACATCCTCCGGGCCTGCTGGCGCCGGGAGGAAGGGCAAATCGATCTATCAACCGTTTTCGGCATGTCTCGCGTGAAAGGTCCCCCGCGACCGCTTAGGGAAACCGCCCGCGGCCTTGAGCGGGAGCTAAAAGGCATCGGGGCGACACAATAAGAAGCATAGTAGTTAGGAAGTTAGTAGAAGCACCACAAGGACGTCCGGACGCGGGAGAGCATCAGATCATCCTATCTCCTTCCGCATCTTCCACATGCCTGCCTGGAAGAGCGATCATATACTCCTTTATCATCACGGGAAAGGATCTGGACTCCATGAAGCGCAGTCCCAGCTGCTCCGCCCATCTCTGTATCCCCAGGTCCTGGGAGACCACAGCAGCATCCAGGTCTTTGGCCAGGAGGAGCACATCGATATCAGGGGCGCTGTCCAGGATTCCGTAGCGCAGAGCTGCTCGATACTTCTCCCTGAACTTGCGAATTATGCCTCCAACTACCTCGCGCTCCATCTCCTCCTTCATCTCCTTGAGGCTAGCCCCGCCCTCGCTGAGGGTTATGCATCTGGATACCGCCTCCCAGATGGCCTCCTCGGATATGTTCATTCCTTTGTTTATGCGGCTGCGCATGTAATCGACATATTCGTAGAAGATCTTGGAGGGCACCTTGACCTTGTACCTGTCCGGTGTCTTCTTGACCAGCCAGGTATCTACCTTGCTCAGGATGACGGAGTCGCAGTTGTTGTGCCGGGCGAAGTCCCTGATCTCATTGTAGACCGAAGGATAGGGTATGTAGCAGCTTATCCCCAGATGAAGCCTGGCCTCTGACACGCGATTCAAGATGGCTTGCATGCCTTGGCAGACGTTGGTGCAGCCCTCGCTCTCCCAAGCCAATGAATCGGTGAGAGCGGTCGTATCCAGAACGAACCTCTGGCGCAGCATTGCTCGTAATATGTAAGAAGAGATATATTATATCTTCCAATAGTTGGCAGCTCTCATCAGAGAAAAAATGCAATAAATGGGCTCCTCGCTATTTTCTGTGGGTGAATGTAATCAGTGATTGGTCTGTCATGGACACGAGATGCTTTAAGCAATTTAATTGACTCTACCGAATAATCGCCATCTATTACTTCATTGTTGATTGAACTCAGCATGCCCTAGAAAGCTATCTTATCCCAGGATTCGAGCCACCGCAATTTGTAGTTAGCCATACAGAGTAGCGAGGAGCCGATAAAAGGGCATCGTCACATTTTTCGCGCTATAGCCGCCTCTTCATGACAATAGCCGCTTCCCCATTGGAGTAGTAGCATGGACAGATGCCGACTATCTCAAAGCCCAGAGCCGAGTAAAGGCTCTGCGCCTTTTTGTTCCCTATCCTGACCTCCAGGGTGGCGCTGACTGCTCCCATCTGCCGGAAAATCTTGAGCTCCTCCAGGAGAAGCCTGGTTGCCACCCCCCGATTCTGATGGCCGGGGGAAACGGCCAGCCAGAAGATCCTTCCCTCCAGAGCTGTGTGCTTGAATCCCAGCAGGAATCCCACTACGGCTCCCTGCAGCTCCGCCACCAGAGTGGTGCTGGGATGATATTCGTAGAAGGTTATGAAGATAGAAGGGTCGTAGCCTCCGTAGACATCTGCATCTATATCCAGTGCGGGAGCCATGTCCCCCGGCAGAAACCTCCTGATGACTAGATGGCCCCCAAGCATCCTTTTCTCCGCACCCTTTTGGAGGCTGCTGCAGGTCTTTTTCTCCGGCCGCATTCCAACAGCTGAAATGTGAGCTTCCTCTAAAATAGTTATCCTGGGTGAGGGAGGAAAAGTTGCGAGAAAATATTATAGTATTACTGGTAAGGTCATTGAGATCTCTTGTCTCCCGCAAAGATCGATGCCGCATTCCCCTGCGTAAGAGTTCGCAACCAGGGGGCTTCTCCTCCCCACCAGCAGTCACGACTGCGGCTTCGCACCCTCTGAAAGGGATCAAGCTGAACCTCAACCGCCTGGCCCCGCGAAATGCGACTCTTCCGCGAAATGCGGACCTTGGCAGAATCATGCTTTGAGATGCTCTGGCAGCCGAGCGATTGAATCAAGCACCAGGTCGGGCTTCACCTTCGAGCTTTTTGCCATCTCCTCCCTGTACTTCCCGGTCTTGACCAGAATTCCGGACATTCCCATCTTCTGGGCTCCACCGACGTCTGTGAGGATGTCGTCGCCGATCATGGCCGTCTCCTGGGGCGAGGCATCCATATCCTCCAGCGCCAGCCGGAAGAACTCTGCCGAGGGCTTTCCCATCAGCTGAGCCTCCTTCCCAGTGGCATACTCGAGAGCTGCCACAAAGGGCCCTGCGGATAGGACAAGGCCGTCAGCCTCCCTCCAGTAACGATCTTTCTCGAGAGCTAGAAGCTCCGCCCCATCCAGGAGAATCCTCATGGCCCGGTTCAAATTCTGGAAGGTGAAGCTCTCCCCTGCATCCCCAACTATCACGTAGTCGGCTTTTTCGTCGGCGGACGCCCCTCCTTCCTGGACGATAGATGCCCCTGCATCCTGAAAGTCCCTGTGGACGTCCCCCATGGTTAGAAGGTAGCACCTGTTGCGGCCTGAGCTCTTCATATGCCGGATGGCAGCCAGAGGAGGCGTGAAGATGAGCTCTTCGGAGATATCGTAGCCCAATCCCCTCAGGCGCTTCGCCACTGAGCTTCTGGCTCGCCGGGTGGAGTTGGAGACAAATCGATAGCTATAGCCTTGATCCTCCAGGAACTTCAGACACTCTCTTGCACCTGGCACTGGGCTGTTGCCTACGTAGAGAACCCCATCCAGATCTATTAGAAAGGCGCGCATAGCTCTCATTCCTTCTTTGGACTTATGCTTTATATCGATGATTGGAGGAGGCTCGCCAACAAAGGGGCGTGCCCTTATAAAGGCACAGTGCATTTACAATTAAGGATGTCCTTCCGCTCTTGCATATGCGCAACATCTCTCCTCCTGTGCATTGCGGCTGCCGGGGAGTTCAATGGGACCGTCTACCAGCTGAGCGAGAATCAGCTGGCAGTCACCCGAGCAGTCCAAGGGATGGCTCTAAATCTCTCCCTTCCGGCCAAGGCCGACAACATGGCTCTCCGGGACCAGAAGGGCGAGGAGGTGGACTTCAATGCTAGCTACATATTCTGGCGGGGAGATTATCTCTACACCCTGACCTTTGAGAGGAACGTCTCCGGAAATCTGAGCTATGTTCTGCCCCATCATGGACAGGAGTTTCTTCTTCTCACAAAAGAGAACTGCCCGGTGCGCATAATCCTTCCCCCTGGATACACCACCGGCGATCGCATCCTGGGAATAGCCAGGCCCACTCCGGACGAGGTGATAGAGGATAGCTCAATGGCTCTCACCTGGCATAATCTGACAACAGATCAGCTCATAGATGTGAGCTACTACAGAAATGAGGCGCCTCAGTCTCTGAAGAGGATCCTGGTCATCCTGGCCGCGGCCGCACTTGCCCTGGCTCTGGAATACTACCTGAGCATAAGAAAGCTAAGGGCAGTCCGGGAGGAGGCCGAGAAGAGAGCATGAAGGCGGCAATTGTTTAAAAGGGGTGAAACTCCGATGAAGGCTATCTGCGGTAGGGTCTATGCCGTGGGCGGACCGGGCCTGACTGCCCCCGAGGACGCCTGCATTTATCTGGTGGATGCGGGAAGCGAGCTGGTCCTGATAGATGCAGGTCTCGGCAGCGGCCTGGATAGGATGGAGAGAAACATCAGATCTCTTGGCTTCGAGCCCGCCCAAGTATGGCATGTCATAGCTACTCATTGTCATATCGACCACATTGGCGGGCTGGCAGGCATGAAGGAGCGCTACGGCTCAAAGGTCATTGCTCACGAGCTGGACCGTGCTGGAATAGAAGGGGAGAAGCCGGGGCTTACTGCTGCCGAAATGTACGGCGTGGACTATTCGCCAGTGAAAGTGGATGTGCTGATCAAGGGAGAGCGAGATAGCAAGAGGCTTGGGGATCTGGAGTTCAGCTTCCTGCATACTCCTGGCCACACTCCTGGAAGCATCTCCATCTACCTGGACACGAGCGACGGCAGGGTTCTCTTCGGGCAGGACATTCACGGGCCCTTTTCTCCCGCCTGGGGCTCTGACCTCGGGCAGTGGAGAAGCTCCATGGAGAGGCTCTTGGCCCTGAATGCAGATATCCTGTGCGAGGGGCATGCGGGAGTCTTCCGCGGCGAGGAGATCAGGCGCTACATCGAGGGCTATGTGAGGAGGTACAGCATTTGAGATGGGCTGCCATTCTAGTTTGTTCTCTCCAGTCTAGCTGTCCTTTTCTGTGCTTCTCCTCTAAGCTACAATTTTTCACTGCGCTTTTTGTGTGTCGCCACGGGGCATTTTTCCCTCTCGCTCACGGCCGCGGGCGCACGCCCTACGCGTTCGCTGGGGACACTATTGGTGGGAGCGCGCGGCACAACGGTTGAGAGATCGATTTGCCTTTCATTCTTGCTACAGGAGGACTACAGTCCGATGGGAAGCAGAGAATCGATAGAGGTTTTCGAGGAGCAAAACATAATTCGAAATCGTATGTGTTTAGCTGGCCAGGCTTGATCTCAGCATCTGGAGACTGTTGAGTCCCTGCTGCTCCCACGTCGCCAGCACTGTCATGATACGCTCATGAATCGAAGTACCTTTGCAATTGCGCAGAG
>Ga0315289_10016650_pt1 | contig 10125 bp, 10 predicted proteins | sample YL17G11_40_MG_FD_203452 | JGI IMG/M metagenome (GOLD analysis project Ga0315289, IMG submission 203452) | Sediment microbial communities from Yellowstone Lake, YNP, Wyoming, USA - YL17G11_40 | ecosystem: Environmental > Aquatic > Freshwater > Lake > Sediment | place: USA: Wyoming | collected...
GCGATACCTCAGGCCCCCCCAGTCTGGGAAGCCCATGTCTGTCAATGAGAAGGGAACGGATCAGGATGATGGGGGAGGCTGTGAGATTATGGAACGGCTTTGTTCGTCCGGATGCGTCAACACACGGCAGAATACAATGTAATATAAAGAGAACCGTAGCAGCCGCAGCGATGCGGCCGACTACGGCCTGATGACTATCTGCTGTACGGCCTGCACAGCACCACACCACACGTGGGATGCAGGGCACGCGTAACCAGAGAGGCTGGTGGTCCAATATGAATTGCCCAGTGTAACGTCCGTGCTGATATACAAAGTCCAACTGTATCTGGCGGTCTTGCCCGGATCCACACTCAGCGATCCAAGCCGACCGGTCCAGCACGACCCTTGCAGGATCTTGCCACTAGCGTAACGTACCTTCAACTGACATGTATCGAAAACGACGCGGCAGGACCCAGTATTCTGCAAAACCAAGGTTACACGGACAGGCTTACCCCGACGCGCTGTGACAACTGAGGGCTCGAAGTACGCTCGTACACTACACTTTGAACCTCCAACTGCGGCACCAGTCGCGGTGCAAACTTTGTCAAGTGGAATGTCAGCGACTATGACAGGGGCAGAGCTCAACAAAACTGTCAGGACAAGGAAGGCCGCAAGTATGCTCACTCCATTTCGCACCTTTATCACCTCCATTCTGCCACTAGATTGTGCCATTTCTCGGCGCTCCTGCGCAGCGGAGAAAGCAGCGAACTCCATACACGCAGACTGTGAGATCCCGGAACGCCAGTAGAAGGGTGTACCTATGAAGATTTCAGACTTTCGGCCGAGTGGAGAGGTTGTTAGACGATTCGTCCCCTAACGATCGGAGGAGTTAGGAGCAGGAGGGGAGTGAATTTGTCTGTGGGTCTCCTAGTGCGGGCGTCACATAACCATACCTATCTAACCTATTCTAAGCATAGCGAACGTGACAAAACAAGCCCTTAATGGCGGCCCGATCATGGGCGCGCGTTTTGGCAAGTCATGTCTAAGTCGAACATCATAGGAGCCTCATAGCTTCAAGAACATAGAAGTGGAATTTCTTTTTGTCCATTCGATAGGTGCGCATCACTCGTGGTTTGCTAAGTCGGTTTGTCACTGGGTCCCAACGGCATTCTAGAATAAGCAAAGCGGTAAAAGGATTCTATGAACTTCGTGCATGAATTCTGTATGGGTGGGATATGGGTCTTCTCTGATTCGCCTCTTAGGAGCCTCCTCTCTCCTCGGCACCAACCCAGAAATCCCGTCTCCCGCGACACGCAAGGCAACATGAGCAGCGTCGTCCAGCTTCTTGTTCTCTCTATTCCATTACGAAATGCGAAGCTTGAAGTCTGACACGCCGAGTCTCGATGGCGATACAGGACGGAAACCTGTTTGTTCGCGATGTTTAGGGTTGCGAATTACCCCAGTTGGGCGCGACTGAATTACGCCATGGCAGGTAATTGGAAATTGACATACAGGCAAAGAAGTAAGGCTACACTGATGCTGACGCCTTCTCCGCAGGTACCGCTGGCATGGTCTCCCAGCTCCACACAAATCCTCAAGTTGAACATCATCAGTTGAACATCATGGGTCCCATAAGCAACTCTAGAATAGACATCGATGGCTGGCAACGGGCGCTGCAATGCAGGTTGGGGTGATGCCCACGACGCACCAACGATCGCTACTATGAACCCCACGATTATCACGAAGGCACCTGCATAGGTAGCTGTCATCGCAGTCTCGTATCGTCTTTGCAGGTCCTCCGAGGCTATCCGTCCATACTGACCCAGCGAACTTTGTAGCTCTTGGGCTGTTGCTAATGATATGCGCTATTCCTTGCCGTCCGAATGTAATGCGTCAAGATATTCTCCATGCCCCGCTCGCTGTTTCCATTGGCCTTCGACTACAACTGCGGAAACGACATAGCATGGTGGCCCTAAGCCTTCAGACTTTTCCAACGGGTGTTGTTAGCCCGCCCTTTGGAGATGTTCTGTTTTCTTGCAGCCCATGAACCGCGCAAGCAGAGCGATGCGATGAGGATCGGACTCAATGCCAGCGTAGCACCCCGAGCGCAGATAGGGCACATATGGCAAGTCAGCGAAACGGTTGTTTGGTTGCGCAAGCCTATGACCTAATCTCTCCGCTGGACAATCAAGCATTGTATCCGATTTTCCCCCCTCAACTGTTTTTCAACTGTCCATCAACCAAGGCCTCTTCACTCTCGTTGTGCATATTGCATCCCAGAGAAATGGAGAGGAGGTGATTGGAAATGAACAGTACAAGGATCTTGAACGCGGGCGGGCGAAGAGGTAGGATAGCTTTGGGTAAGGCCTTAGCCCTCTTCATAATTCTGCTTGTCGTCTTTTCGCTTCCTGTTCATGTCAGCGCTCAACGCTCCGATCAATGCTGGGCTGGGAGTTCGCAGTACAGGATAGGGGAGACCGTCACGATTTCGGCAAGCCTATCGTCATCCGACGAGTATTATCTGCTCATCTGGAAGCCGGACGGCTCATCCACGCAATACGATCTGGGGTACGGTTCCGGAATGCGTAATGTCAGGGGAACGGCTGGGCCACCAACCGGCCTCAGGACCGTTGAACTCTGGGATGTCGATACCGGGGATCTCGTCGCCACTTGTGGTTTCACGGTAACCGGTGGATCCAACAAGCTGGTCACACTCACGGTCATCGTGAAGGACTTGAACACTGGCAAAGCGTTGGCAGGTGCCGAGGTCTACCTAGACGGAGCCTATGGAGGGATGTCAGATCGGCGAGGGAAGGTCACTGTTCGCGTATCCGTCGGTACACATGACCTAGATATCTACATGAACGGGTACACTGACTATTCAGCGACGATCACTGTTACTAGAAACACGTCCTGCATCGCGTATTTGTCACAGGCACTCTGGCATCGTTAGGCATCTGAGCCTCTTCCTTTTTTTCTGTATTTTTCTCGTGTTTGCGTCATACGATCTCGCTCAGTACACCTCCCAAGAGAGAGGTGTCATGCGTCTCGCATTTGCTTTGGCCCTGACCCCGGAAGCCAGAGGGACCCGAGCTGAGTTCCTCTTCCTTGACGAACCTAGATCCCTGTCCTATGTGCATTGGTGATGACACTGTAGAGGTGAACGATAGCTTCTAATAGCCACACAACACTCCGATAGTCTTCTAAAGAGAGCGGAGCTGAGTGATGGGCGTTGCGCCTTCTACCGGCAGTATTGCTCTTGATTGTTGTGCTTGGTGCCCTGTCTGAAGTCGGAGCCACGCTCTTCCTCCCTGATAAGATCGTGGCTGACAGCTGTTGGGTTGAGAAGTCGCAGTACAAGGTTGGGGAGAGGGTTAGGATCTTTGTCCAACTGGTTTCTGGTAAGACTCGCCACTGGGTGGTCATCTACAAGCCGAATGGCTCGCCTGTCCGGATCGGACTCCCAGCCCGTTCGGGGACATTTTCTATTATCGCAGGGTCAGCTGGGCCTCCGTTGGGGCAAAGAACAGTTGAGTTGTGGGCTCAGATGGGAGCGACCAAGGCGGCCGTCTACACTTGCTATTTCAGCGTCGTAAAAAGGTAAGTACCTTTGGCGTGCGTGAAGAGCCAGAGCACTTCTCACTCGTTGGCCGGCATCGTTACACGCATACGGGACGCATATGCCGAGCACTACGATGGATGAGGCATATTCCTGGCGTGAGTACTCGCCATAGTATGTCACCCTGCGCGTGACACTGGCGTACAGCATCGAAGAAACGGGAGGCAAAAGGATTGGCCAGACATGCTCCCATGGTAATGTTGTGGGCTGTGTTGATGCTTAGCGCCATGCTGTTTGCGCAGGGAGCAACGCTTGCATGGGCGACGTTCCGAGGCGAGAACGGCAAGATCGCGTTCGCCAGCCTCCAAGACCAACGTAGATATTGGGAGATTTACGTCATCAATCCAGATGGCACGGACCAGAAGCAACTAACCGTTACGCCTGCTCACAGTCGCGGCCCCGCATGGTCTCATGATGGTTCGAAGATCGCGTTCTACAGTGACCAAAGCGGAGACGACGAGATCTATGTCATGAACGCAGATGGCTCGCACCAGAGGCGCCTGACAGCTAACGCGGGTGCCGATTGGGCGCCTTCTTGGTCTCCGGATGGCTCGAAGATCGTCTTCGCCAGTGACCGAGACGGAAGCCTTGAGATCTATGTCATGAATGCAGATGGCACGAATCAGAAGCGTCTAACAGTCACGGGAGTTGATAATCGCGACGCAGACTGGCAGCCGCTCGCGAGCTATGAGACGACCATCCCGGCTGCGGGTTTACCAAGCTCGGATATCTATCCGTTATCAGCCGCGGTCCTAAGTGCGAGCATAGGTGGGCTCGCTCTGACATACTATCTGTTCATCTCGAAAAGGAAAACTCTTCGCGAAATAAGGATGAGTATCGGTGTTGGAAAAGAGCCGTCAAAGGAGGAGTATCGGAAGGAAACCGAAAAGGCAGTGGTCACAATCACGGAATCGGATGGCGCCTGTAGTTTCCTTGTCGAGGTCCCGGGTGCGTCTGCCACGAAGTTGAAGCAAGAGATCAGAGTGGATCGGCGCACTAAGGACACCTTAGTCAAGAAGTATGAGATGACCGCGGTTCTGGCAAACTATCTTTCGCTATCTAGAGACGGACTGAATCCTCCCAAGCCTCAACTCCTAACTTTGGACTTAGATGCTCAGTTGCGTGAACTCGGGGATTTCTGCTACAGGCTATTGATTCCAAGGGGCGTCTCAGACTACCTGCAAGCACGTGAGGGGTTGACTCATCTGTGGTTCGAGATCGACGAAGGTCTACTAGATATCCCCTGGGAGCTCATGTACCATCAAGGCGAGTTCCTGTGCATCAAGTACGCAATTGGTAGAAGGCTGCTCACAGAAGAGCAACATGCCACCAGGAACCCCCGACAGGTCGAGCACGGGAAGATGAGGATTCTCTTGATCGGAAACCCAAGCGAAGATCTGCCTCAGAGTCAAAGAGAAATCGACATTTTGTATGCCCGTATGCACGAAATACCGGGAATAGAAGTCGTCAGACGCGTTGGTTCCGAAATGGACAAGCAGGGTTTTCTGAAAGCTTTGTCGGCTGGATTCGACGTGGTTCATTATGCCGGACACGCATCTTTTCAAGCTCAAGAGCCGGATAGGAGCTCTTTGACGTTCAAGGACTGCTCATGCTACGCGTACGAAATAGGGCAGTTTCTTCAGACCCCACCTTCCATCGTCTTCGTGAATGCTTGCTCCTCAGCAAGAGAGGGGGCTACTCCAGTCATCAAATATGAGACTGCCATCCCCAGCCTTGCTAGGACCTTTCTATATTCTGGGGTGAGAGCATATGTGGGCTCCATGTGGTCGGTTCATGATGCGTCTGCTGCTGAATTCGCAACGCACTTCTACAGATGCCTGATTAGTGGCTACACAATAGGCGACGCGATCAGGAGTGCCAGAAAACAGATATATCAGAGAGAGGCCGGCAGCGTAGCCTGGTCATCTTTCGTTCTGTACGGGGATCCGGAGTCACGGTTGATTAGGCCCCGAGGGAGAGAATAACGAAGGTGTGCCTGGAGAAATCTGCTTTTGGACGCCGTGGGGTGTGACGTGTGAAAAGCGATGATATGTACTCAGTTCTGCTGAGGCCTGATGTTGTTCATGAGCTTAATACCAACCGCAAGATGGAGAAGACACGTTATCTTTGCCTTATGTTCCTGACAACCATGCCGCTGCTAAGGGTGAACGGGACGTTCATTGACGAGAAGTGGACCTTTTACCGCAAACAGTTGGAAGCAATCGCCGACCAAGTTGGATACGACTTCGAATACACTCGAGTCGCGACGGAAGTGCTGGTTAAGCTTGAAGCAGTCGGCCTCGTTGGACGTATCTGTGACGAAAGAGTTGACTTCCGCACACAGTGGTACATCACCGAGAAGGGAACAGCAGAACTTGAAGGAGGGATTGCCAGCCTCGTCATGCTGCTCGATAGGATCTCAACGGTTAGGAAGGAGGCGCCTCGGCTTAGAGGCCTGAGTGACGTTGACGGGGTAATTTCTCTCATAGAGGAAGAGACAAGAAAACTAATCGAATACTAGCCACAGTGCCTATACGTGTGGCGAAAGTCTTCCCTTGACATCTCTGGCCATGACCTAGAACCGCGATCGACTGTGTCCTAACGGGCATGTCATATCGGTCGTCTTGACGACATGGAAAAGACCGACCGCTTGATTCAGCCACAAGTCACTGAAGCGCTGTTCGTCTGCATCGATCGAAAGCGTTGATCGCTCACACGATCGGCTTCAACTGTTTTTCAACTGTCCATCAACCAAGGCCTCTTCACTCTCGTTGTGCATATCGCACCCCAGAGAAATGGAGAGGAGGTGATTGGAAATGAACAGTACTAAGGAATTGAGAACGCACCTGTTGATGCTAGGTATCATCTTTACAACTCTCCTGATTGGAAACACGTTGGTCGTGCCAGTTGAAGCAAAGGTCATCAGCAGCAACGTGTACTACCCGAGAACTGTCCAGGAGGGAAGCTACTTCACCATTACTGTGGAGGTAGTCCAGAATGACAAAGTGGGATTCTCAAGCGGGACGGCGGTATACCTGAACCTCAGGTCATACTCGGCGAATTTCTATCTGACCGGTCCATCGAAAGTTAAGTTCTCCTACACATCCATCGGTAACGGCGTGTACAAGGGGGCCGCCAGCCTTTCGTTTGGTACCAAGGTCAAAGGTCAAGGCTCTATCTCGTTTTACCTAACCGGTTGCGTGGTCCGGTACATTTGTACGAGTACAGGCAACGTCTGGACTGCGAGGATACAGGTTACCTAGCTCAACTCGCACCCACATATCGTGCGTTACCAGTTGCTTTTCTTTCTTCGGTAATAGGGTTCGTATTCCTATTTCTAGAGGAGCTACAAAACAACAGAAGAAGAGAGAAAACAAACCCTACTCAACCGCTCTAACCCTACCCTTGACCCGCCCCCACCTGTACTCTAGGACTGTAGGACACTAGGAGGCTTGATCTTTCATCATGCGCGACGAATTTTGGAAAAAAACATTTGATTGATTTGACTAGTCAAACGGGCCAAAAAGACCGGCAATTACGAACCATGCAGTAGCCGACATAACCAACGGATAACTTGATGGCACGAAAGAGTTAAGCCTGTAGACATGAAGTGGTCTTTGAGGTTCATTGCGGTCATCAAGTGCTTGTAGTCTGATTCTCCTTCTCTCCATAGTAAGCCTGATCTCGCTCAGTGCCGATGGTGCCGTCGGTGCGGCTTCATGCGTCTGTCCCTATGGCGGACAGTACTACCCCAAGATTTGGATGAGTAGAAACGGATGGATGTATGACATGTGTATCGTCTCGTTCGACAGTACCGGCTACTATGGTTATCCGGCCTTGTGTGGGGTAACCACGCTCACTACAACAACCTCTACAACGACTACTACCACTTTGTTCACACGGGTTACGACCGTGATTTCAAAGACTAGCCTTGGCGTGGAGTTTCGAGGCGTCAAGGTGAAGGTGGATAGACAGTACTATGTCACGCCATTCTCTCTTGCCTTGCAGGATATGCATACCTTCACCGCCCCCAGCACTGTGACGGTCGACCGGTTGACCTACCGTTTCCTGCGATGGGAGGACCAAAGGGGTCGTGTGCTCTCAACCGACACGTCGATGAGAAGCTTTACACTCGGCAGGACTTTCTATGTTGTCTATGAACCGCCGTATTACACGCTCACAGTGTGCGTGAAAGACGCAAGAACCAGCAGATCAGTCGCACGCGCTTCAGTCTACCTGGACTCGACCTTTGTGGGAACAACAAATTCGCAGGGCGCAGTCGTCATCCAGAAAGTACCCGCAGGTTGGCACTACTTGGGCGTAACAGAGTACACCGGCTACCTGCCTTACTGGGCGAATATCAGCGTGAGGGCAAGCACGTTCACGGTATACTTGACTCCCACGCGATAGTTACATTCCAAACCGCAATTGTATCGGGCACTTGCACCCAATTGGAATATAGGACCTGCTGGGGTCGGCGCGTGAGATTCCAGCATGCGATTTTTGGGTTACAGTCACCAAACACTAGCTCGATGTATGATTTCACGTTCAGATTAGCTGTCTTGTTCGGGGTTATGATCGTGTCTCGCGGCTGGGAAAATGGGTTATAGCCCTTGTCCAATCCTCGTCCAAAAAGGACTTCAGGGGGCCCTTGGAGTCAATATATCGTTCACATAATCATACCTATCTAACCTATTCTAAGCACAGCAAACGTGACAAAACAAGCTCACAATGGATCGTAGGCGCGCTTTTTAACGAGTCGCCCGTAAGTCGAACATCATAGGAGTCTCATAAGAATACAAGCAATATGAGTTGTTTTAACGTCCGATGCTTGTGCATCGTAAGCCTATTCTTTGGTCTTCCTACTTCGATGATTGGAATTAGTCACGCATACTTTTGGAGGTTCAGATTGGGAACGTTCGCACCAAGGGTAGCACGCACAAATCAGAAGAGTGTTGTTGTAGTTCCGCTAGAAGACATGAGATGGCACCGGAGACGCGCTGGCCGATCATGAGAAAAACGTCTTTCGTGCTCCCCTTGTTGATTCTGATTGTTTCCACTAGCGGATGCGTCCAATTTGAGATCGCGTCCACTCAATCTAGTCATGAAAGGTTAGAGGTTCGCACGGAGGAGTTTTTGGCCGCATTTTCCGCAGTACTCGTTTGTGGACAGGTTCTCAGTCCCGCAATGAGCGCAGTAGAGGGATGATGGTTTGGGCTTCTCGGCTGGGGTTGGAGGTGCAGGCTGTGCAGAGGCGGGTGGCGGGTATGCGGGTTGGCGTCTTCTGAGGGCAAGTGCGGCGGTTATGACGCACAACGCACCTAGCATGAGCACTATTGCAAGCAGAACGGTTGAGGGAAACTCGGATACCGTGTTTGAGCCGCCTATTGTGACTTGATGCTGACTACGCGGACATGTCACGTGGATGTACCAGAAGTTCACATCATCAGTTGGTTCCACGAAAAAAGCGTAGACTCCGCCTGCCGTTGCGCAACTGGTTGTCAAGAGACTATGCAGGTTGCAGAACTATTGTTACTGACGTGTTGGCAGCAACGTATACTTGGTGCGACGCGGATCGGTAACCTGCCTTGCTCACTGTGACCTTGTGCGTTCCTGACCTAACACTGGTTATGACCAGCTTGCCCATGTTGTCGGTTGTACCTTTCGGAACACCATCTAGATACACGGATGCGCCTGATATTGCCGCACGGGTCACCGAATTCTTTACGGACACCGTGAGCGTGAAGCCTGTCTGGGCTTGTCGTAGAGAGATCGTAACCGTGGTGCTACGTTGGACATTGACTTGCTGCGTCACGTCTTGGTAGCCTGTCTTCTTCACCATGACAGTGTGCCATCCACGAGATACGCCTGTGATCGCTTTGCTGCCTGTGTAGTCGGTCGTTCCCTTCGAGACGTTATCCAAGTAGACAGTTGCACCTGAGACTGCGCCGCCGTTGGTCGAATCCTTCACCGTTACGGTCAGTGTGAAACTTGTCTGCCCTGAGCTTCGGTATACGGCGTAGAATGTTTTGCCGGATTGGATGTTGTATGTCAACGTTTGGCTTGTTGAGACGACGGTGCCGGTCTGATCTTCCCATCTGTAGAAGACATAATTCGTGTTATAGCTTGGCCAGAGTGGAGCATAGAAACTATGACTCTTCATATCGAGATTCAGTGAGAACGGGGTCGAATAGTATTGACCACCATCTACCTGTATCAGAACTCCTCCGGAGAACGTAGGCTTCGTATTGATAGTGACCCTGGCCAACGGACCTGGACCTGGTGCAGGACCTTCCTTGACATCAAATCCGCACGATGCAACCGCGACGTAGACTTCGTTCCCGGGGCTCCCCATTGCTGCCTTCAGAAGCGCATCCCTGTGGCCTGGCGGCGGACCCGCTGCAGCGAGCCGCCATATTCACGATGCCTCTGCTTACTCGAACTCTTCCCCGCCTATTTTCGGTTGAGAGCCTTATTCGAGGCTTCGGACATCTCAACCACATCTGAGCCTACTGTCCCTTCCGGGA
>Ga0315289_10016651_pt1 | contig 10125 bp, 8 predicted proteins | sample YL17G11_40_MG_FD_203452 | JGI IMG/M metagenome (GOLD analysis project Ga0315289, IMG submission 203452) | Sediment microbial communities from Yellowstone Lake, YNP, Wyoming, USA - YL17G11_40 | ecosystem: Environmental > Aquatic > Freshwater > Lake > Sediment | place: USA: Wyoming | collected...
GAAGCATGAAACGATGGATAATCAAGTTATCGAAACCATAAAAAACAGGCGTACGGTGGCAAGGTACGAGAACACCGCTGTAAAAGACGACGAACTGTCTGTCATTCTTGAAGCTGGACGATGGGCACCTTCATGGATTAACAAACAACCTTGGAAATTCATAGTCATAAGAGACCAGAAGACTAAAGAACAACTAGGCGAAGTTGTTCCTACAACTTTTGTGCAAAGCTTGAAAGAAGCACCAGTCTGCGTCGCGGTTGTGGTTGACACCGAGGAAGACCCGTATCATTTCATAGAAGCTGGTGCAGCTGTAGCCCAGAACATGGCATTGGCCGCATACAGTTTAGGTCTGAACACTTCGTGGATAGGAGTATTCGACGCGAAGGAACAAAAGAACGCTGCTGAAGACAAAGTGAAGAAGATCCTCGAAGTCCCGAAGAAGCACAGAGTCGTTGCACTCTTGCCCGTCGGACACGTCAAGGGCGATGTCCCCAAAAAAGACAGAAAGACACTCAGTCAGATAATGTTCAAAGAAAAATTCGGAAAGCGCTGACCCGTCAGGAAGCGAATATCAACTTTTTTAACCTAGCCGTTCATTCTATTTTCATCACCACAATCAAGCGGGCAGCGGATGCAGTCTTCGTTTGAAGCCGGGAGTTCTCATGGGATACGCTTCTGTTTGGAAGATCCTCGACGAGATGATTGCCGACTTTCGCAGAAGAGGGACCAACGTTCCATCAGAAATAGTAAACAACATGAAGACTGCAAAGCCAATCATCAAGATCGTGCAAAACAATGCTGAATGGGGAGAAAACTTGCAGAAGATCGAACAGTACCTAGGAAATGCGCAGATCTACCTCGTTTCCGAGGGACAGAAAAGATTCGGCCAGAAATACGCTGACGAATGGCTCGCCCGCATGGACGAAGCGTCCAGAAAGGTGTCAGATGACGAGGAAGAGAAGAAGAGGTTTGTCCCAGGGCTGCCAAGACAGCAATCATGGATAAGAATAGCACCCTCAGTCGAGTTGCCTCTTCAAAAACTGAAGACTCTCGCCCGCGAACAGGGCCTCTCATATACAGAACAAGCAGAGAGTATCCTGCTTGTTTGCGGCGAGAAGGAAAAAGTAAAGAGTTTTGTAAAGAGAATAGCTACTGAGCACAAGCCTAAAGCAGAAAAGAAACGCTGAAAAGTACGTAACTGTTAAAGCTGAGAGTGGAAGTAAATGTTTTTATAAAAAACACCACTAAAGCGTTTACAATAGAATAAGAGTCACGTCCTGGGAGAAGGCGAGGACAAAAAACTAATGCCCTACATCAAAAGAATCGAGGTTAAAGGCTTCAAATCGTTCGGACCCCAGACGGTCAAGGTAGTTTTAGACAAGGGCTTCACCGCTATCACGGGACCCAACGGAAGTGGAAAAACAAACATCCTTGACGCTCTTCTCTTCGCGCTGGGCGAGTTAAGCACGAGAAGACTGCGAGCAGAAAACGCGGCAAAACTCATTTTTCATGGGTCAGAAAAAGCCGGTCTGGAAAAAGCCAAAATGGCAAAAGTGATAACCCAATTCGACAATTCCGACGGCCGGATGGCAGTCGACACCCAGACGGTAACGGTCTCAAGAGAGGTGTACAGAAACGGTCAAAGCGTGTACAGGCTCAACGGCAGAAGAATCTCACGAATCCACACACTGGAAATTCTTTCCATGGCAGGGATAAGCTCCATGAGTCAGAACATAATCCTTCAGGGAACGATAACCCGCCTGACAGACATCTCTCCCATCGAGAGACGCAAGGTCATCGAAGACCTTGTGGGCATAGGCCAGTATGACAGTGAAAAAGCTGAAGCAGAAGAAAAGCTTCGAACAGCAGATATTTCGATCAGGACAGCCATGGGAAGAATAGACGAGGTTCAGCGAAGACTAGACGACCTGGAAAGAGAGCGCAATGAACTCTTGAGAACAAACTTCATCCACAGCGAGATAAGAAAGTTTGAAAGAGTCAAAATCTCATACGACATTGAACAGATGCAGAAAAAGGCGGAAGAGGCATCAACAGAAGCTGAAAAAGTAAGAGCCAAAGTTGACAAGCTGAGACAGCTGCGCGACGAGCGAAGGTCAAGAAGAAGAGAAGCCGAAGGCGAATGGCGAAAACTCAGCGCCGAAATAGTTGAAGAAGGCGGGTCACAAGTACTACGAGTCCAAGTCAAAATTGGCGAACTCAAATCAAAACTAACCGAACTTGCCACGAAAATAAGCTCCGGCAAAACCAGTATCGAAGGCTTGAAGCAGATAAAAGAGAACAACCTCCAGCAGCACCAGTCCATTCAGAAAGAAATACATGAAAATCGGCTCGGCATCAAACACCAAAGAAACGAATATGAAAAGTTCTCTGAGGAAATAAACCAAAGACAAGCAGAGCACGCCAATCTCGCCAAAGAGGCTGTACAACTCTGGGAAAACCTCGGGCAAAACAGCAAGAGAATACGCGAGATAGAACTCAAACTGGACACGAACAACAAGCGCCTCGCATTCCTGAGGTCCGAATACCTCGAAAACCAGACGGCCATAAAAGTATGCGCAAGAAGAGCCAGAGACCTCAGCAACCGAAAAGAAAGGTTCTCAGGAACGCTGAATGAACTCGAAAAATCATTCTCTGAACTCGAAAAGGTTCAGAAAGAACAGAAAGACCATCTCAAGAACCTAGAACGAACGCAGGAAAGAAGAATCGCACAAAGAGAAGCAGTTCAGGTCGAAATCATAGAAGCTGGCAAAATCGCTGACTCCGCTCGGGAAGCAGTCGTGGAGTTTGCGACCCAGAAAGAACTTGCAGAAACCGTGGCTGCTGAAGAGAAAGCCCTCAGGAGCATAGAGGAACTGGGAGAATTAGGCGTGATCCCAGGGGTAATGGGCAGACTAAGAACTCTGGTAAAACTTGAGACGACTTACCAACGCGCAATCGAAGCCGCGGCGGCAGGCTGGCTTGACGCAATGATCGTGAAAGACCTCGATTCTGCCTTCACGTGCACCGAAACCTTGAGAAAAATGAAGCTGGGAAGAATAAAGATAATCCCACTCGAAGCAGCAGCGAATGCCAAGCAGCTCAAGCTTCCAGCCAAAGAAAAAGGAGTAACCGGTGCCGCACAACACTTCGTGAAATCTGAGAAGAGTTACGAGCCTGCAATTCGTTTTGTGCTCGGAGACACGTTGATCGTTGAGGATGAGAAGACTGCTTTCATTGTTTCAGGTCAAGGCTACAGGGCAGTCACAGTTGCTGGGGACCTCTACGAGATAGGAGGAGGTTTCGAAGGCGGGTATTATCGCGCACCCATAGACTTCTCAATGATAATCCCTAGCGACGCGGCCATTAAAAGCCTCGACGAAGCCGTTAACGCTCTTCAACAGCATCTCTCAAGAAGAGGAAACGACATAGCATCATTTGAGGACGAAATCGGCAAAACTCGCGTTGAAATCGCACGTCTGTCAGATGCCATACTCACATTGGAGAGAGAAATTGCCAGAGTGAAAAGAAACATAAGAAGAAACAGGCTCAACATCAAACACGTTGAGAAGACCATTGAACGTATCAACAAAGAGATTGAAAACGAAAAGTCACAGATGTGGGTACACAGAGCTGAAAGAAGCACAATCCAGAAAGACATACGGAAACTCCAGATCGAGTTAGGAACACTGAGAAAAAAGACTGACCCAGGGCACATCCAGGAAATGGAAGTGAAAAGGGAGAAGCTGGCTGAAGAAATAATCGTCTTGAGACAAAAGCAAGGCACTGTCCAAACCGAGCTGTCGACCCTCCAATCCAAGTTCGACAATGTCCTCAGAGTAGGATACCAGAACTCGAGAATCCAAGTGTCAAAAGTGGACCAACAGCTAAGGAAAGTAGAGAAAGAGGTAGAAACCGCACTTCAGGAGAGAGAAGCCCTCAAACAAGAACTCGTAGAATTGGAGAGAAGCCGCGTTGAACTCTCCAAGAGCGTCTTCTCAGCGAGGGAAGAATCCAAGAAATTCACAAGTCAAATCGATGACATAGACAAAGAACTGCGGAAACTCGACACAGAATACGAGCAGATTGACCGGCTGTTCAATCAGCTTCAACTCAACGTGCAAACCTCGAACCTGCACCTGGAACAGTATCGGAACCAGTTGAGGCTCTTGGGCTATGATCAGCCATTAGCGGTAACCCAGAAACAAGTCGAGGATGCGCAAGCCTCCATTAGGATGATGCAGCTTGAACTTGAACGAATAGGTGCCGTAAATCAGCTTGCGTTGTCTCACTATGATGAGCAGCTCTCACGGTACAAAGAACTCTCGATAAGAATGAACGAGCTTGAAAAGGAAAAACAAGCCATACTCCTGTTTATGGACGAAATCGAACACAAGAAAAGGAAAGTGTTCATGGACGCCTTCGAGAAAATCAACCAGAACCTTCAAAGGTATTTCGAAAAGGTCACAGGAGGCGGAACTGCCGCGCTCAAACTCGAGAACATCGAAGAGCCGTTCTCAGGGGGGATCGACATGATGGTCCAATTCATCAACAAGCCCTCCATAGTTGTAAGCGGAGCCAGCGGCGGCGAACGATCCGTCGCGGCAGTTGCGTTCCTGTTCGCCCTGAAAGAATTCACGCCAGCGTCATTCTACATTCTAGACGAGATAGACGCGCACCTTGACGCTTTCCACGTAGCGAAACTGGCCGACCTCCTGTTGGAAGAGTCAGACAAGACACAATTCATAGTCATCACGCTGAAGCCCGAAATGGTGAGCAAGGCGCAGAGAGTCTACGGCGTCTACGAACAGAATGGAGTGTCAAATGTTATTTCAATGAAATTCCTAGAGGTGCCGAGTTAGTGTCATTCACTGCGACTAAGAAACCCTTCTATATGCTCCCGCCATGGAACATCCTCTTCGAGTTCAACAAGCTCGAAAAGCTGATCCCATGGAACATCAACATTGCATATTTGCTCAGGTCCTTCCTTGAACAAATGGACAGATCGGGGCAAGTAGACTTCAGAGCCTCCGGCGTGGCACTCGACTCCTCAGCCCTCATATACTTGATGAAATCAAGGCTCCTGCTCAAACTCGAAGAGCCCCCACCTCCGCCAAGAGCCCCAACAGACTTCCTTCCTCCACCGTTGTTCCTACCACTCAGGCATGAGCTTACGTCAACGACAATCAGCAACCTTCTGGAAGTCCTAGACTGCGTGTTAAAGGGCGAAAAACTCATACATCTTGAAAAAATGACGCCACAGCCTATCTTGCCAACGCCTTCAGAGATTCTGCCTCAACTGGACAGGTACCTCATGGAAATTGAGCTGCAGATGGAAAGGCTCTACGCCTCTCTCTATGAAAGAGTCAAAGGTACGGGAATAATAGAATTCTCAACCCTGACAAAAGGCGTCACTCGTCTTGAAGCAATCAGAACGTTTATCCTTCTGCTCTTCTTGGCACAGGAAGTAAAAGTGAGCCTGTGGCAGAACGAAGAGACTGAAGAGATTTACGTCACCGTCGGAGAGTTGAAACTTGCAGAAAACAGACAAACAAGCATCTAATGAAGCAGCAAGAGATGAGCAGGATTCACGCAAAGAAGAAACACGGAACGACCATGCGTTAGTGGAGGCGGCACTGTACGTTGCCGGACACCCGCTTGATTTGAACGAATTGTGCTCAGTCTTGAAAACCCGCTCGAAAAATAGGGCAAAAAGGGTTACGTATGAACTCATGCAGGAATACGCAAAAAGAAGCACGGCGCTTGAGATCCTAGAACTGAAAGACGAAAGATACGTCCTCCAGTTGAAAGCCGACTTCACACCCCTCGTCAAAAAGTTTGTCAACAGACCCCTGCTTTCGATCGGCCCTCTCAAAACACTCTCCTACATCGCCTACAGACAGCCCGTTTCCCAGAAAAGAGTTATTGATGTAAGAGGTCACCATGCTTACATTCACATCAAGGCATTGAGGGAGATGGGACTCGTAGCCAGTGAAAGAAGCGGGCGGTCAATGGTTCTGAGAACAACCGAGTATTTTGCCGACTACTTCGGCCTAAGCCAAGACACAGCATCGATGAAAAGAGAACTGAAGCACGTTTTCGACGAGATCCCTAAACAAGAAAACCCCCAGATTGAGGAAGGATAGGTTTATATTGAAAATAACGGTGATAGTGAGCACCTGAAATTGGCAACAACGGAGAATTGATATTGTCGGTTTGGCACGGGGACATGCGCAAGAAGAAGCTGTCTGGAAGCAGGAAAACAATGTACAGAAAGAAAAGAAAGTACGAACAAGGAACGTTTCCAGCTGAGACAATCATAGGAGAACGGAAACAGAAGATTTCAAGAGGAAGAGGCGGCAACATCAAAATCAAGATTCTAAGCGAAAAGCAAGTCTGCGTAACCGACCCGAAAACAGGGAAAACCGAGAAAACAGACGTCCTGAGAGTCGTGAAGAGCCCGGCAAACATCGACTACAACCGCAGAGGCGTCATAACCAAAGGCGCACTCATAGAAACTTCATTGGGCACAGCCCGCGTTACTTCGCGTCCAGGCCAGCACGGAATACTGAACGCCGTGCTAACAACCGAAGAGAAAAGGTAAAGCTCTACTTCGGCTGAGCCGCACTCCGCACTTTCACCAGTTGTCCAGCAATCGACACGATAGCTTGATTCTTCGACCCTTTCTTCTTGACCAACACCATGCCAGTCTTCATCCAAGGCGTCTTAGGATAACCAATGTCAGGAACAAGCTCACTGGCCAAGCCAGCCTTTTCGGAAGCTTCCTTCACCTCAAGGGCTTTTGGAGAAGGCACGCCTAGGTTTTTCGAAACTCTTCTGCCCTCACTTCTTGTTTTCAGAGAGTCAAAGTAAACGGGCCAAACGATTACCTTATCTTGCTGCCGCATGTCGTCACTCCTCCTTCCACTACTTCTGTGTGTAGTACACAGTAAGCTTCGTGTTAAGTCCATCGATCTTCACGAAGCCGAAACGTTCAAACTGCACCACCGTGTCTGGACTAAGCTTTCTACAGGCGTCTTCAGCGATTCCTTCTATCGTAGTTGCATCAGGCATAACAACATTGCAGGGCATATCCTTTCCCACGGGTATCCAGTGAATCAACGACGCTTTAGCGCTCTTTGCGTCCTCATACGACTCACTCACAAACGAGGCCTCAGCTGCGTATGTGCTGGCTGTCTCAATTTTCATGTTGAAAAGCTCCATCAGACGCATCGTCTGTCCATTTCTTGAAGGGTCCACATCTTTTCCGGACACCCAAAAAACAGCCGATCTTTCGTCTCCTTCTGGTCTTATTGTGTAATTTCTCGTTCCTCTTTCAGGATGGTCTGGATGCAGGTTAAGACGGACTTCGAACGTTTCAGGGATGTTTCTCACCGTCAATTCCAGCGGGTTCTGCACGAAGAAGTACCTGTTAACTATAGGGTCTAAGATCTTGCGATTGTAGGCGTAGAGATTCTCCCAGCTCAGGATGACGTCTGAAGTCTTGGGTCCAACGTCAATTATCATCTTCTTGATGGCCTCAGGTGTTATCCCACGTCTACGCAAAGCTGCAAAGGTCGCCAAACGCGGATCATCCCAGCCGTTGAAATGCCCTTCTCTCACTCCTTGCACTATCTTTGATTTGCTCAGGTAGGCTCCCGTGATCTTGAGACGGCCATAGTGTATGGCTTCCGGGTAAGTCCAGCCCAGATGGCGGTACATGAATTCTTGCCGAACCTGGTTTGTCAGATGCTCTTTACCCCTGATAATGTGAGTTATGCCCAGCAGATGATCGTCCACTCCGCATGCAAGGTTGTACAATGGCCACGCATTATACTTGGTGCCTACGCGCGGATGAGGATACTTTTCAGAGTCGATAACGCGCATCGCAGGCCAGTCTCTGACCGCCGGGTTAGGATGGTTCAGGTCCGTTTTGACTCGAACAACCGCTTCGCCCTCCGAGTACTCGCCTTCAAGCATTCTTCGCCACCTCGCAAGATGCTCTTTAGGTGGACAGCCGCGGCATGGGCATGGCTTTTGTTCCAGTACAAGTTTTCGGAAAAGTTCGGGATCGCAGGTGCAGATGTATGCGTTTCCGTCCTTGATCAGCTTTTCTGCATGGTCATAATATATGGGGAGCCTATCGCTCTGTATGTATTCCGCATCAGGTTTGCATTCAAGCCACGCAAGGTCTTCTCTTATTCGGTCATAAAATTCTAGAACCGGCCGCTTGATTTTCGGGTCCGTGTCTTCGAAACGGAGTATGAACCTACCCTTATACATTTTCGCATAGTCATAGCACAGCACTATGGCTCTTGCTGAACCTAAGTGGAGTACGCAATCAGGGTTCGGTGAGAATCTTGTAACAACTTTTTGATACCTGTCCACATTAGGCAGCGGGGGAAGGTGTTTTTCCTCCTGCGTCTTCTCTTTGGCGAGGAGTTCCGGCCATTTTTCTGCGACGATGCTTTTCTGTTTGTCCGGCGAGAGCCGGTTGACCTCCTTGATGATCGTGCTGATTAACGTGGACAATTCCTTAGCCTTGTCTCTGTACTCGGGTTTTCCGCCCAAGATCTTACCGACAACTGGCCCGACCTGTGCCCTGCCGTCATGCTTGACAGCGTTCAACAGGGCTGTTTTCCGAATGAGTTCCTTCAATTCCGTATCGGTTTCAAGTGTCAATCTCTTACGCTCAGTCGTGTCTAGATTTTTCTTCCAATCAAGAACTCAGCGAATGCTTTTAACATTTCCTTGGCGTCGGAAGACGGCAACGATTTTTCAACCTCGCTCCAGCTCTGTCCAATCATCTTCTTAGCCCTGTCTTTGGCATATTCGATTGAGCCATATTTCTGCATGAGACCGAAGGCTTCATCCCTGAGTTTCTGGTCAGAAGTGTGCATGTTCAGGAGCTCAACCAGTCTTTTGCTGTCTCTATTGTTTGCCGTCCTCAACGTGTGGATAACCATCAGGCTTCGTTTTCCCTCGGTTATGTCTTGACCGCGACCGCCTTTCTTCCGAGTAAACTCGGTACTTGTCAGGTCGAGCACATCGTCTTGCATCTGAAAAGCGACGCCGATGCTTTCGGCAAAATGACCAAGTTTGTCAACCAAGTCATTATCTGCGTCAGACAATATTGCCGCCATCCTAGCAGCCATTCTCGCCAGAGTCCCAGTCTTGTAAGCGCACATCTGCAGATAGTCCTGCTCGGTTATGGTGTCCGCGTTTGCTAGCCCTCTGTGCCAGGCTATGTCCATCGCCTGACCAAGACTGAGGTTGATCATCTCTTGCACGTACACCTCGTAAATTCTCGCCAGCTTCTGCGCTGGGATCCTGCCCCTGTGCTCCATCAAAGGCAAAAGTGGTAGGTAGTACATCGCGTTTCCCGCGTTTATGGCGATGTCCAACCCGTAAATCCTGTAAGTACAAGGTTTTTCCCTTCGACATTCAGATCCGTCTTCAACATCATCAACCATGAGAGTCCCGTTATGAACTACCTCTGGAATTATGGCGAAGTCCAAGTACTCTTCAGATTTCTTTCCCAAGACTTCGCAGATCAGTAGGAACAAGCTCGGACGCCATCGTTTTCCGCCCCTGTCAAGAAATTCCCAGACGGGCTCAACGATCGCCTTCTTCAGAGTTTCCATGTTGTAGGCATAGCGGGGAGGACTGACCTTGAAAACGACCGCGCCCTTTGATAGGCTTCTTGGGATGTATTTTTCGATGGCCTTGTCTATAAGAGCAGCCTTTTCTTCCAAGAACTTCTCCACATCCACGGTCAACTCCTCCCGCGTTGTGCATAGCTTTCTACTTCGAAGCCTCTAGTTCGTAGCCATTCTGAGGTCTTGCCCCTTATCACAATGGATGTTTTGCGCAGAGTCTGCACAGAATCTGCCCCGACCAGAAACATAACGTTCCTCAATTCATCAGCAAGAAGCGAAAGGGTCTTGGAAGTTTCCTTCACACCCTTGACAGCTGAGCGAAGGATCGGCTGAGAAAAGCTGGCTAGACTTGCTCCAAGAGCCAACGCCTTGGCAACGTCCACTCCCGACCGTATTCCCCCAGAGCCGATAATCGGGATATATGTCGCCTGCGCAACCTCAACGATGCTCACAGCAGTCTGGATGCCCC
>Ga0315289_10016653_pt1 | contig 10123 bp, 10 predicted proteins | sample YL17G11_40_MG_FD_203452 | JGI IMG/M metagenome (GOLD analysis project Ga0315289, IMG submission 203452) | Sediment microbial communities from Yellowstone Lake, YNP, Wyoming, USA - YL17G11_40 | ecosystem: Environmental > Aquatic > Freshwater > Lake > Sediment | place: USA: Wyoming | collected...
CTCTCTCTCTCTCTCTCTCTCTCTCTCTCTCTCTCTCTCTCTCTCTCTCTCTCTCTCTCTCTCTCTCTCTCTCTCTCTCTCTCTCTCTCTCTTCTCTCTCTCTCTCTCTCTCTTCTCCCCGGAGCTCAAGGCAACTTCTGCTCACCGAAGGGGTACGCGGTCGCGCCGTCCTGGAACACCTTGTTCGACTCAAACCACTCGGGCACGCTCGCGGCGCCGGCCTTGGTCGCCACGGCCGGGAACAGGATCCCGGCCACGGCGGCCATCGCGACGCGGGAGTGGATCAGCTCCGCGTGCGTGAACCATTTGAGGATCTCCGGGTCGGAGCCGAGGCGGAGCGGGTCGAAGCCGTAGTCGCCCGGGAGGGAGCCGTCGAGGTAGGCCGGGGCGGGGTTTCCTGTTGAAGAGAAAGAGAAAGAGAAACAAGTTTTTTTTTTTTTAGGAGAGGGTGAGGACGCCGACGACGAAAGCTCGAGAAAAGGGAAAGGAAAGAAAAAAGGCCGGAGCTTTTCCTGCGATTTCTCCTCGAAGGCGACGACGAACCCATCCCCCAACGGCTTCTGAGGCAACCTACCAGGGAACCAGAGGGGCCTCTCCGAAGCGGCGGCCTTGACGCTGACGTTGCGGCGCTGTAATTGAAGGGTAAAAGAGTTGTCAGAGGGAGAGCGAGAGGGAAGAGATCGGTCGTGAGCAAAAAAAAGAAAAAACTCAAAAGAACAAGATAAAGTCGCGCTTCCCGGCGTGCCGTCGAGCCTTCGCGCGCCCCTCTCGCAGCCCGAGGCTGCAGAACTCACCGACACGGGGGCGCCGACGCGGAGGGAAGCGCGCTGAGCGAGGGCGTTCATGGTTGCGTGGGGAGAAAAAGAAGCCGAGGCGGCAGAGGGTCGATTGCTTGAGGGAGGGAGAGAGTGGCAGAGGCCTGAGGAAAGCAGGGCCCGAGGCTCTTGCTCTGTTTTTTTTTTCTTCCTCTCTCTTCTCACACCCCCTTTCAGCAAAAAAAAGCATCCCCCTCTCGCGCCCCTCTCTTCTCTCCGAGAACTAGCAACAATGGCCTCTTCCCTCGCGACCTCGGTCCGCGGCGTTCGCGTCGCGCCCACTCAGCAGGTGAGAATCGCGTCATGGCCCTCCCCGGAGGGACAGCGCGCGGGGGACACTGTCGATGATTCTTTGGTCGTCATTTTTTTCGTCGTCCTTGAGAGAAAGGGTCGAGCTCGAGCAATTCGCAAGAGACGACAACGAAAAAACAAGGCGCCTGCGTCCTCCTTCCGTCGCTTTCTTCAACCCCTCTCTTCGCCAGTCTCTTCGCGCTCAGACTGGCGACTTAATCGGCGCGGAATTGGAGCAGGAAAAGAAGAACGAGGCGAGGGAGGGCGAGCGGAGAACAGAGTCGTTTTTTTTCTTCTGCCGATCTCGGCTTTCTTCGAGCTTGCTTGCGGCTCGACCCCGGACGCTCTTACTTTTTTTGGGCTCCTCTCTATTTCCTTTTCCTGCTCCCGCTCCCGCTCTTCTAATCTCCCTCGCTCGCCGAGAGAGAAAGAGCGCGCGCGCGCGCTGCTCCAGAAGCCAAAAAAGAGAGCGATCAGAGCTCACGCCCCAATTTCAATCAAACTTTAAAAAACCCAGCGCTCCTCCGTCTCTGCCCGCGCCGCCGCGCGCCAGAACTGGCTCCCTGGAGGCAAGATCCCCTCCTACCTCGACGGCTCGCTCGCCGGCGACTATGGCTTCGACCCGCTCTCCCTGGGCGCCAAGCCCGAGGCGCTGCGCTGGATGGTCCAGGCCGAGCTCGTCCACGGCCGCACGGCCATGGCCGCGGCGTCCTCGATCGTCTTTACCGACGCCGCAGCCAAGGCCGGCGCGGGCATCCCGGCGTGGTACGACGCCGGCAAGGCATACGTCGACTCGCCCAACGCCATCCCGTTCTCGACGCTCCTCGTGACGCAATTCATCCTCTACCACTTTGTCGAGATCAAGAGGCTCGAGGACTTTAAGAAGCCCGGGTCGCAGGCCGAGCCCGGGTCGTTCTTCGGGCTCGAGACGGCGTTCAAGGGCACGGGAGAGAACGGCTACCCCGGCGGCGCGTTTGACCCGCTCAACCTGTCGGCCGACCCGGCGGTCTTCAAGGTCATGAAGGAGCGCGAGGTCAAGAACGGCCGTCTGGCGATGGTCGCGTGCCTTGGCTTTGCCGCACAGCACGGAGCTCAGCCCGGCCAGACGCCGCTGGACAACCTCTTCGCGCATCTTGGCAACCCCGCGGCTACAAACTTTGCCAGTACGTTGCGTGTGTTTTGATGGGAGGGGGAGAAAGGGGAGAAAGAAAAACGAAAAACGAAAAACAAAAAACTAAAAACAAAAAACTAAAAACAAAAAAACTCACGAACTCTCTCGACCTCCGAAAACTTTCCCTCAAAACACAGCCAACGGCATCTCGCTGCCTCTCTAGAAAAGTAGCGTTCTTCTTTTGTTTAAAGAGGGGGGAGAGAGAGAGAGAGAGAGAAGGAGAGAGGGAGATGGAGGAATGAGAAGGGGAAAAGAGAAGGAGAGGGAGAGAGAGGGAGAGAGAACGGCAGAAGCGTTTGCTCGTTTCTTTCATCTTGATTCGCTTTTTAGATGGATTTCTGTGTGACTGATGGATGTTTCTTCGGATGTCAAACGTGACTCTGAGAACAAGAAAGAAAAAGAAAACGGAGAGAGAAGAGAAGAGGGCACGGCGAGTGTGGACCCTCGGGAAAAACGACGCTCTTCCAGTTTTTTTCTCCTTCGGAACACCGGAGAAAAACACAACTCTCGAAAACTTTTTCTCCTTCCACCTCTTGTCACGCCACCGATTCCAACCCTCGAATCATGCATCTCTCGCTCTCCTCCCGCTCATGCGCTGTTGCATCGGCCTGCAAGCAGGTGAATCAGCGTGCCGTCTTGGAGTCCGAAACGCGCAAGGGAAAAAGAACCGACCTCTTTTTTTTAGCATCATCAATTCCCGTGCGACTCATCCCTTTTCTCTTCTTACTCGCTAATGTACACACCCACTCATTATGAAACAGGTCTCGCACTCCCGCTCCGTGGCCACGCGCGCCGTTTCCGAGTCTCTCGTTAGCGGTGAGTTTTGGGTTCTCAAAAGAAAGAGAGAGAGAGAACTTAGTATCGGAGTTTTTTTCTTTTTTAATTGTCGGCGGCTAGCAAGATTCAAACAACACCGACAGCAAAACGGCGACGCAACGAAAAGAAAAAGAAAAACCTCCACCTCCACCTCTCTCTCGAACCCCGCGTCCCGTCTTCGCTCTTCGCTTTAACTCTCGCTTTCGCCTGAGGAATTTATTTTCTCACGACATTCGCCTGGTTCGGGAATGCCAATGGAACAAAAAAATTCGAAAAACAGGAGCCAAAGCCGCTGCCGACGCCCGCGCCGCGCTCTCGTCGCTCTCCCCCCTGAAATCCGCTTCTCCTTCTCCCTCTGCCACTTCTTCTTCGACGGCTCCGCTGGCGATCAGCCAGGAGGCCATCGTCTCGCTCGAGCACGAGCTCGACCAGGGCGCCTCCCTTCAGGCCCTGCGCCGCTTCAACGACAACCTCCGCGCGCTCTCCAACGACAAAAGCGAATGGCACTCGAAGCTCCGCAGGGTGATGCACCTGTTGGCGCACAACCTCGAGTCGTTCAACCCGGCCTTCGCCGCGTGCGTGCTCCAGGTCCAGCTCTCGATCGGCGCGACCGACTACGAGAAGCGCGACGCGGCGCTCAAGCTGCTGATCAGGCCGCTGGCCGGGGAGTACGGCATGCGCTCCGACGACGTCTCCTCGGCGAGGCAGGGCCCGACGCACCGCGAGCTCTTCCAGTCCTTTTACGAGGACCTGCTGCAGGAGCCTCTGGGCGCGGCTCTGGCCGAGGACGCCTCTCCGCGCGCCTCCGCCGACCTGCTCGGGCGGATGATGCGCGACATCCTCGGCGAGGGCGCCGAGCGCGCGCTCTCGGCGGAAAAGGCCGGAGCAGAGGCCGACTCTGTGGACCGCGCTGCCTACGCTCTGGGGTACAACCTGGCGATCGAGTACCTCGCCGACTACGAGAAGACCTGGATGCTCGACTCGTTCCGCGTGCTCGATGAGGGGCTCGGCCTCGGCCTGAAGCAGTGGGCGTTCCTCGAGGTGCACGCCGAGGGCGAGGCCGAGCACGCCGCGATCGGCCACGCCGCCACCGCCGCCCTGGTCGACGCGCCCAGGGCGTTCCTGCTGCGCGCGGCGATGAGGGACCATGACGCGGACTTTGCGCGGTTCTACAACGTGCTGGCCGACGTTTTGGAGTGAAGAGAGAGAGAGAGAGAGAGGGAGAGAGGGAGAGAGGGGGAGAGAGGTGGATAATTGGGGAAAGAGGAGGAGGAGAGGAGAGTTTTTTCTTTCAAGTTTTTTTTGGAAAAAAAAACAAATCTTTCTCTAGTCTTTTCCTTTCCCCGATTCGATTCGTTTCCTTTCTTTTTTCCCTCGTTCTCTCTCTCGCGCCATGTCTTCCGAATCCCCTTCAGAACCCTCCATCACCTCTCTGGGACCGTGCTCCACCGCCTTCGACGTCCTCAAGGCCACCAAGGCCGACCTCTCGGGCAAGACGGCCATCGTCACTGGAGGCGCGAGCGGCATCGGCGCCGTGACGAGCGAGGCCCTGGCCAAGGCCGGCGCCAAGGTCATCATCGCCTGCAGGAGGGTCGCGGAGGGGGAGAAGGTCGCCGCGGAGATCAAGAGCAAGGGGTACAAGGTAAGAGAGCGAGGAGAAGGAAGAAGGAGAGAGAGAGGAAGCGACGCTGTTCGATCTGTTGATCCTCATCGTTCGTTGTTGGCGTCCACTTCGTCGTGGCGCCACCATGAGACCTCTCGCTCCTTCCCGCGCTCTCTCCCCCGCTCAGCCCCCCCCCCTCTCTCCCCCCCCCCCCTCTCTCTCTCTCTCGCCCCCCCTCTCTTCCCTTCACCTTTTCCCCAGGGCTCGGCCTCGGTCCGCCAGCTCGACCTCGCGGACCTGTCCTCGGTCCGGTCGTTCGCCGCGCAGGTCTCGGCCGAGGAGGCGCGCGTCGACGTCCTGGTCAACAACGCCGGAGTGATGGCCTGCCCGCCGATGCGCACGAAGGACGGGCTGGAGCTGCAGATCGGCACGTGCCACCACGGCCACTTTGCCCTGACGCGGGCCCTGCTGCCGAAGCTGAAGGAGACGCCGCAGCCGCCCGCGCGCGTGGTCACAGTGGCCTCACTGGCGCATCGCTCGGGGGGGCTGGATCCGGAAGACCTCCACTGGCGGGAGAGGCCCTACGGCCGCGTCACGGCCTACGGCGCGGCCAAGCTCGCCAACGTGCTCTTCGCCCGCGAGCTCGCGAGGCGCGAGGGAGGGGGAGGCGGAGGTGGAGCAGACGGCGGCGACAGCAAACTCTTGTCGTTCTCGCTGCACCCCGGTGTCATCCACACGCCGCTGTTCCGGCACGTCATCGGGGAGGGGCGCCTGGCCTCGGTGCTCAACCCGGCGATGGACTGGGTCGGCTGGGGCGTGCGCGGGGTGCTGACGCGCGCGCTGGGGTTCCCCGGGGTCAAGACCGTGGAGCAGGGCGCCGCGACGTCGGTCTTCGCCGCGGTCGCGCCCTTGAGCTTCATCGGAAAGAGCATTCCCAACGGTTCGTATCTTTCCGACTGCAGGCTCGGGGAGACGACGCCGGAGGGTAAGGACGACGCGCTGGCGGCCAGGCTGTGGGAGGTGACGGAGAAGGAAGTCGACGCCGTGTTGGCGAAGAAGAGCAGCAAAAAGTAAAGTTGACAGAGAGAGAGGTTTTTTTTTTCTTTCCATTTTTATGAATTACTTTTTTTTCCATTTGCAGAATTTCATTTGAAACACTTCCACAAACGCATCAGTCATACCTTTCCTTTTAATAAGCTTTTTTTCATGTTAATAGAAGCAAAAAGCAGGAGGAAGAACCTCTGTACTTTTTTCAAAGCCTCTTGAGCGACCTCTTTTTCGCGACCGCCGCTTTGCTTGCCGGCGGTGCGCCGGCGGCCGGCCTCACCTTTTTCTCCCCTCCGCTGGCCCCGGCAGCAGCGCCCCCTCCTCCAGACCCCCCTTCTCCGCCCTCGTCCGTCGGGCCCCCGTCCCCAGAGGCGGCATTGACGGCGTTAGCGCCGCCGCGGGCGGTCAACGGAGTGTTTGCTGCTGCTGCTGCCGCCGTCGTTGTTGTCGGAGCTGCTCCTTCTCCCGCGGACGATCGCCCGCTGGAGCCCGCCCCCGCGCCCCCTCCTGCCGCCGCCGCCTCGGCCCTCGCCCTCGCCGCCGCGGCGCTCGGCCCCGAGCTCGCGTGCACCCCCGTCATCAGCCTCGCCCTTGCAGCGAACGCCCCGTAGTCCTCCAGCAGCAGCCTGCCGGCCTCCTCGTTCAGCGCCGACTCGGCGAAGGGCTCGACCAAAAGGCAGCGGACGACGACGAGCACGTGTCGGAGTCCCAGATCCGGTTTCCAGTCCTTTTTCAGGACATTCACGCAGACGTCCCCCGAGGCAGAGACGTTCGGATGGAAGATCTTGGTGGAGAACTGGGCCGTGGGCGGGTGGGTCGGGAAGTCGGCGGGCAGGGAGAGGCGGAGGCGGAAGGAGCCGCGCTCATAGGGGGTGCCAGCTAGATTTTTTTTTTTTGAGAGAGAGGGAGAGAGGAGGTTAGACCGTACCTCTCTCTCTCTCCTTTTTTCCTTCTCTTTCTAGATTAAACGCGCAGATCTCCAACTCCTCACCTGGCCCGTCGTAGATGGCCTGGATGTCGCCGATGTTGGCCTCGTTGACGACGACCTGTGATTTCGATTTTTTTTGGAAGAAAGAAGGTTGAGAGGAGGAGGGCTTGAGGAAAATGCCGGCCGACGACTGTTGAGTTTTTTTTCCCTTTCTCCTTCACGATTTCAAACCTTCCCATTCCTCCTTCTCTACCTCAGCAACTCACCCAAATCCCGTCCTCGGGATTCTCCACGAGACCGCGGAGCTCTTTGGCGACCTTCTTGATGCCTTCGAGGGAGAGAGCCTGTGATAAGGAGCCGATGGATTTTTCTTTTTCGGTGAGAGAGGCCGCATTGGCGGGCCTGGGCGACGACTCTCCATGCTTCCCTCTCGTTCTCTTTCTTCTCCGGCCTCTCTCGATTCGCGCTCTGCTCGAGGCTTCATAGCGCACCATCTTGACGTCGCTGGTGCAAGAAGCAGTTTGGGCGAAAGAAAAGGGGAAGAATGCGTCCCAAAGAAAGGCGAAATGTGCGCACGCCGGTTACAGCGAGAGAGGTTCGAGGGAGGAAAAATGAAGAGAGGTGGGAGAGCGGCGGGGTTGAAAACACCCGCGTCGACCGTCCGCAAAAGGAGGTCTCTCGTCAAGGACTTTCTCTCTCGCTTTTCCTTCTCTCTCTCTCCTATCAGATAAAGCGACAGACAAAGATGAATCAGACAGACAAAAAAAAGGAAACGAAGCATCTGTGAAAAGAAAAAGTATCACAAAGAGAGCCCGAAACAGCACACTCACACGTAAAAAGACCCGCCCCCTCTTCACCTCTCTCCTCCCCCTCCCCTCCTCTGCCCAACCCTCTCACTTCCCCTCCTCCGGGTTGAGCGGCTTCACGAACGGCTCGACCGTCCCCTTGAACCTCTGTGCCCTGCTCCCGTCGTCGCCCGCGGCTGCCTCCTTTCCCCACGCCACGTACTCCTCCTTCGTCTTGGGCAACTTCGAGAGGTCGCCCGTGATCTTGAACCCGGCGTCGTCGCCGCCGATCACGTGGTCGATCAGCCCGTAGCGCTTGGCCTCGAGCGCGGACATGTACCGGTCGCGGTCGGTGTCGAGGTCGATCTGCCTCGCGGACTTGCCCGTGCGCGAGGCCATGATGCGGTTCAGGTTGGCCTTGTGGAACATGATCTCCTTGGCCTGGATCTCGATGTCGACCGCCTGGCCCGACGCGCCGCCCAGCGGCTGGTGGATCATGATCCGCGAGTTGGGCATCGCGTGGCGCTTGCCCGTGGCGCCCGCGCACAGCAGGAAGGCGCCCATCGAGGCCGCGAGGCCGAAGCAGTACGTCGCGACGTCGGCGCGGACCATCTGCATCGCGTCGTAGATGCCGAGGCCGGCGGTGACCGAGCCGCCGGGCGAGTTGATGAAGAGCTTGATGTCCTGTTCGTTGTTTTTTCAATCGATGGGAAGAGAGGGAGAGAGATCAGGGCGGGGAGCAGAAAGAGGTGAGTTTGGTTGCCGTTTGGGGGAGGGGAAGAGGGCTTGTGGTCGAGGAGGAGGTCGGAGAAAGAAGAAGAAGATTGAATTCTCTTCCTCCCTCTCTCTTTCGTCAATTCCACCTTCTGATTCCATCTCTTCCCTCTCTCCTTTTACCTTTTTCGCGTCCTTGGCGTCGAGTAGCAGGAGCTGAGAGATGATCGCGTCGGCGACAAAGTCGTTGACCTGAGGAATTTGGAGTCGGGAGAGTAGAAGAAGAGAGAGAGAGGCGTGAGAGCGAATCGCTGGCCGCCGCAGTTGTTTTTTTGCTCTCTCTCGACAATTTCATCTCTCTCCTACTCATAACCTCTCCTCACCTCTCCGCCCAGGAAAATCACGCGCTGGTCGAGGAGCATCGAGAAGGGGTCCCCGCCGAGCTCGGGAGTGCTGTGAGAGTTTAGAAGATGGAGAAGGGAAAAGAGAAAAGAGAGGACATCGGCGATGGGGTGAGTCGGACGTTCGATGCAAAAACCTTTCTTCTCCTCACGAGTTCGTTTCGTCTCGTACGATCGATGGATCTCTAGGCCCGTCGGTGCCACCAACGACAGATCTCCGACCCTGAAGAGGGGGCGCAAAGCTGAACTCACCGAGGCGGCATCAGCGGCTGCCCTCGCCCGGCACGGACGGCGACGGGGCCAGAGCGGCGAGATTGGCGGGCAGCGACAGGGGCGAATTTCGCCGCGCTCGAGGAGGAGGACAGGAGCGCCGTGCCGGTCCTGCGGCTGGTGCCCGTCGCGAGGCCGCCGCGGGCGAAGGCGAAGGTCGTGGAGGCCATCGCGCAGAGAGAAGAGGGGAAAGGAGAAAACGAAGAACGACGAAAAAGAAGAGGTTGTGGATGGGAAGTTTTGTTCGCCGTGTCGAGTTTTTTTTTCTCCTTCTTCAAACCTCGACCTCGACCTCGACCTCCCGACGAGACTCCGCGAGTTTCGTCGCCGCGCCGCCGCTGCCTCCCTTCCCTCGCCAGCGACGATACACCCGAAAGAAAGAGAGAGAGAGAGAGAGAGAGAGAGAAGAGAGATATCAGGAGAAAAGACCGAAGAAACAGGATCAGGAAAATTTAACACGTTCTCTCTCTCTCTCTCTCTTTCGAAACCCCTCGCTGTTGCCTTTTTCTCTATCTCCCAACGGAATTAAAAAAACACCCGCCTTTCGTCTCTCTCTTCCTATCTTCTCTCTTCCGTATCCGCTTATCTCTTTTGCTCAACGCCTTAAACCAGGCATCACTCTCTTTCTCTCTCTGTTTCCTCTCTCTGACCTCCGTGCCTTTTGTCTGAAAACCATTTCCTTTCTCTCTCCCGTTTCCTCTCTCTCTCTCTCTCTCTCTCTCTCTCTCTCTCTCTCTCTCTCTCTCTCTCTCTCTCTCTCTCTATCTCTCTCTCTCTCTCTCTCTCTCTCTCTCTCTCTCTCTCTCTCAAACTAAAAGAAAAGAAAAAACTTCTTTTCTACCACTTCCTCTCGATCGGCGCTGAAGGAGGCGGCGGCGGCGGGGCGTCGCCGCCCTCGGCCGCGCGCGAGCGCGGCTGGTAGCGCGAGGGCGGGCGAGCGTCCGAAGAAGAGGGGGGCAGCGGGGCGACGCCCGAGGGGGGCGCCTCCCCGGCACCGCCGCGCCTCGGCTGGAACTTCCCCGAGGCCGGCGCCGGCGGGGCAGCGGCAGCGGCAGAGGGCGCCGGCGGCGCCTCGCCGGCGCCCGCGCGGCGGGGCTGCCACCTGCCCGCCGTGGGGCGCTCCTCCCGCGAGAAATCAGCAGCAGGACGCTCCTCGTCGCGGTCGCGGTCGCGGTCGCGGTCGCGGTCTCCGCGGAGCGCAGGGGGCACGAAGCCCGACCCGGCCCGCCTCGAGGGGGGGACGTACCCTCCTCCTCCTCCGCCGCCGCCGCCGCCTCGCTCG